>Ga0075156_10001393_pt1 | contig 13131 bp, 9 predicted proteins | sample JI81AbrownDNA_FD_70966 | JGI IMG/M metagenome (GOLD analysis project Ga0075156, IMG submission 70966) | Wastewater effluent complex algal communities from Wisconsin, to seasonally profile nutrient transformation and Carbon sequestration -... | ecosystem: Engineered > WWTP > Effluent > Algae...
CGGCCAACTGCGCGACGCGGCTGGGCGTGAAGAAGATGCCGACGCCGATGATCGCCCCGATCACCACGGCGCTCGCGTCGAGACCCGAGAGCTCGCGGCGTAGCTCGGTCGCGTCGGACACCGGGTCAGGGTATCAGGTCGCGTAGCCGGCGATGCGCTCGAGCAGGCGAGCACCCAACACCGGGCAGGCGTCGGCCAGCGCGGCGTGGATCTGCTTGGCCTCCTCGCGGTAGGCGAGGATCTTCGCGGGCGTCCAGTAGTGCGGCGGCGCGCGGAGGTTGTGGATGCGGTCGCCGAGCTTGACCATCCAGACCTCGGGCGGGCACTCGCGGATGCGCGTGAGGCTGTCGAGCATCTGGGCTGGCTTGTCGCCGACGCTCGGATCCTTGCTCAGCGCCGCGACCCCACGCGCGACCTCGCTGCCGAAGCGCTCGGCGATCGTGTCGGCCGTGATCGCGGTGTCTTCGACCACGTCGTGGAGCAGGGCGCAGGCGATCGCGAGATCGGGGTGTTCGACCGGCGCGTCGGTGTCGGCTCGCAGGGCGATCGCGCGAGCGACCTCCATCGCGACTGCGGCGACATGCCCTTCATAGGGGAGATCGGAGCCCGGCAGCGTCTGGCCCCGATGGGCCGCGCAGGCGAACTCCCAGGCTTCGTGCCAAGCGTCGGGTGACCAAGGCATGCGATCAGGTGGTGCCAGTGTCGGTGCTCGTATCGGTGCCGGTATCGGTGCCAGTATCGGTGCCGCCGGTGTCGGAGGTGGTGTCGGCGGCCGTGGTGTCCGTCCAGTCGCCGGGATCGGGACCCGCGTAGGTCTCGGTCGACGCGCTCGAGTCGTCGGCGGTGGTCGAGGACGTGGTCTCGTCCACGCCGGTGGAGGTCATGGTCGTGCCGTCCGTCTCGGTCGAGTCCGTGCTCGTATCCGTGTCCGTCTCGCCGTCGCCGTCGCCGTCTTGGGAGTCGCCCTCGGTGCAGCCCGCGATCGCGAGGCCGACGACGAGGACCATGGCCGCGAGGCCGCGTGGACTCGGTGCGGGTGCGGAGCTCAACGTCGTCGCACAGAAGGGACAGCGCGACTCGTTCTCGCGGACGTAGCGGTGGCATCCAGGGCAAGGTTGCATGCCCCGAGCATACGAAGCTTTGCCCGCCCGCCGCTCGAAAATCAGGTCGGCTCAAGCCGCTGGCGCGGATTTGCGCCCACGAACCAGCTCGCCAGGCAGCTCGCCGGTCGGGCTGCCGCCGCGCTGGGTGACCTTGCCGCTGACGATCGTCGCGACGTAGCCATCGGCGTCCTGCACGAAGCGGCGGCCCTCGGCCGGCAGGTCGCGGACGATCCGGGGCGCGTGCAGATGCAGGCCCTCGAAGTCGATCACGTTGAGGTCGGCCTTGTAGCCAGGGCGAACCAGGCCGCGATCGTCGAGGCCATAGAAGGTCGCGGTGTCGTGGCTGATGGTCTGGACGACGTGCTCGAGCCCGAGCTTGGCCCCGCGGGTGCGATCGCGGGCCCAGTGGGTGAGCATGAAGGTCTGGATGCTGGCGTCGCAGATCGCCCCGCAGTGGGCTCCGCCGTCGCCGAGACCCAGGCGGGTGCGCGGGTGCTCGAGCAGGTGGCGGAGCGCCTCCATGTTGCCCTCGGCGTAGCCGAAGATCGGGAAGTAGACGATGCCCTGGCCCTCGTTCTCCATCATCCAATCCCAGACGATGCCGGGCGCGCTCTGGCCCTCGCGCGTGGCTCGGGCGGTCGCCGACTCGCTGGGCTCGGGCTCGTAGTTGGGCGCGTCCCCGAGCCGATACATCTTGTGGAAGCTCGAGATGATGTAGTCCTCGAACGCGCCGATCGAGAAGGGCTTCTCTTGCACGAGCTTGGCCTTCAAGCTCGGGTCTTGCAGCTTCGCCAGCCGCTGGGCGAAGGGCAGGTGGTGGAGCGGCATGTAGCTCGGGTAGGGCAAGAAGGGGATCGCGCTGCCTTGCGAGGTCATCAAGATCCCGGCGGGTCGACCCGCGACCTGAGCCCAGATCGGCAGGTCCTCGCGCTCGGCCTGCTCGAGCTTGTCGAGCATGGTCTTCCACAGGTCCGGCTTTTGATCGGTCTGCAGCAAGTTGAAGCTGATCCGCACGCCGGTCTCGCCGGCCATCCGCCGCATCCAGTCGAACTCGTCAGCCATGTCGACATGGTTGCCGGTCATCTGGAACATGACCCCGCCGCCCTCGACGACGGCGCGACCGAGCGCCCACAGCTCGCGCGCGTCGGCGAAGGTCCCAGGCACGTACTCGCCGTCGATGCCCTTGTGGATCGGCGTGCGCGAAGTCGAGAAGCCGAGCGCGCCCGCCTCGACGCCCTCGCGGACCAACTTGGCCATCGCCGCGAGGTCCTCGTCGGTCGCGGCCTCGTGCTTGGCTCCGCGCCGACCCATCACGTAGGCCCGCAGCGCGCCGTGCGGGACCTGAGCGCAAATGTCGACCGATCGGCGCTTGCGCGCGATCGCGTCGAGGTACTCGGGGAACTGCTCCCACTCCCAGATCATCCCCTCGGTCATCGCGCTGCCCGGGATGTCCTCGACGCCCTCCATCAAGCCGATCAGCCACTTGTGCTCGCTCGGCTGGGCAGGCGCGAAACCAACCCCACAGTTGCCCATGACCACGGTCGTGACCCCGTGACCGCTCGAGGGGGTGACCTGCGGGTCCCAGGTGACTTGGGCGTCGTAGTGGGTGTGGACGTCGACGAAGCCGGGCGTGACCAGCATGCCGGTGGCGTCGATCTCCTCGCGTCCGGGCGGTAGACCGGGCTCGACCGCGATGATCGTTGCGCCGCGGATCCCGACATCGGCCGCGAAGCGCCGCTGTCCCGATCCGTCGATGACGGTTCCCCCGCGGATTACCAGGTCGAAGGCGCTCTCGCTCGGCGTGGCCATGGCGAACCTTAGCAAAGCCGGGCAGGGACCGTCACGGCGATCGACCGGGTCGACGCGATCGCGCCCGAGCAGCCCTACTTGGCGGACTCGAGTTGCTGCGGCATGATCGCTCGGGTCATCGGACTGCTCGCGAGCCGATCGGATCGGCGAGTTCGCGGCACGCTCTGGTCGCGCCGACACGCGAGTTCGTGCGCCCGAAGGTCTCGGTCATGAAGCTGGTCCCCGTGCAGATCGAGCAGCAGCTCGGCATCGAGTTCTCCTTGGTCGAGGAGTTCGACGACGACTGGCAAGAGTACAGTGAAGAAGGCATGGCGCCGCGGGTGCTGGTCATGCACGTGCGCGGCCACTACCGAGCCGGCTCCTACGGCAACCCCGACGCCGACGCGATGGTGCTCGCCCTGCACGGGATGCTGCGCATGCTCAGCCCCGACGCGCTGGTCTTCGACTTGCGCGAGCTCGACTACTCGTTGGGCAACCGGATGGCCGAGGTCTTGCGCTGCGACGACGAGGCGCGCTGGCTGCCGATCGTCCGCAGCTACTGCGTCTCGGATCGCTGTCGGGCCGGGCTCGCCAGCCTCGGCCTCGACGCCGAGGTGATGCTCGACGATCTCGGTGACGCGACCGCGGTCGCGCGCGACGAGGCGCTGCTGCTGCGCGCGCTCGACGAGATGAACTCGCGCTCGCTCGAGCTGATCGTGCTGGTTCGCGCGGGCACGCTGCCCAAGATCCTCCACCCGGCCTTGGTCAGCGCCGAGTCGCGCCTGCGCGACCACTTCAGCCAGAGCTGGGCGCTGCGCTCGTGGGCGGTCGACTCGCGCGCGGTGACGGTGTTGTGGGTCGACGCCGCGCAGTTCGAGCACGCCCGAACCTTCCCCGAGAACGTCGCGCTCGATCCCGCTGGCGAGCACGTGCTGGCCTTCGCTCCGCGGCCCGACTGGCCGGAGTGGTTCAACGAGATTCGCCACCGCACCGTCAGCTGATCGCGACGCGAACCATGCGAGCGGCAACGCACGCAATTGCGAACCCACGCAGGTGCGAGCGCGCAGTCGCCTGCGCGTGTAAGGTCCTGCACGCTCGCATGGCTATCAGCCATCGAGCAGTCGAGTGTCGAGCGTGTCACTCGCCGCTCGCTCGGACGCGTGGTTAGACTCCGCGCCGAATATGGCCAAGATTCGCCGCGAGGATGCACTCGAATATCACCGCCGTGGTCGACCCGGGAAGATTGCCGTCGTCCCGACCAAGCCGCTGACCAGTCAGCGCGACTTGGCCTTGGCGTACTCGCCCGGGGTCGCCGAGCCCTGCTTGGAGATCGCCAGGGATCCGAGCACGGTCAACCTCTATACCGCCAAGGCCAATTTGGTCGCGGTCATCTCCGACGGCACCGCGGTGCTCGGGCTCGGCGACATCGGCCCGCTCGCGGCCAAGCCGGTCATGGAGGGCAAGGGCGTGCTCTTCAAGAAGTTCGCCGACATCGACGTGTTCGACATCGAGGTCAAGGTCAGCAGCGCCGACGCGTTCATCGAGTGTGTCGCCGCGCTCGAGCCGACCTTCGGCGGCATCAACCTCGAGGACATCAAGGCGCCCGAGTGCTTCTACATCGAGGAGCAGCTCAAGAAGCGCATGAACATCCCGGTCTTCCACGACGACCAGCATGGGACCGCGATCATCTCGGGTGCCGCGCTGCTCAACGCGGCCGAGCTGACCGATCGCAAGCTGGCCGACATCAAGGTCGTGGTCAGCGGGGCCGGGGCCGCCGCGATCGCCTGCTCGCGCTTCTACGTGTCGCTCGGCGTCGACCCGGCCAACATCTTGTTGGTCGACTCGCGCGGGGTCGTGCACCACGAGCGGACCGACCTCAACGAGATCAAGCGCGAGTTCGTGCGCAAGACCGACAAGCGGACCTTGACCGACGCGCTCGAGGGCGCCGACATGTTCTTGGGCCTCTCGGTCGGCGGCCTGCTCAAGCCCGAGATGATCATGACCATGGCCGCCAAGCCGATCATCTTCGCGCTGGCCAACCCCGAGCCCGAGATCCCCTACGACGTCGCCCGCAAGGCCCGACCCGACGCGATCGTCGCGACCGGGCGCAGCGACTTCGACAATCAGGTCAACAACGTGCTCGGCTTCCCGGGCATCTTCCGCGGAGCGCTCGACGTCCGCGCGACCACGATCAACGAGGCGATGAAGGTCGCGGCCGCGCGTGCGCTGGCCGAGCTCGCGCGCAAGGACGTGCCCGAGGTGGTCGCGCGCGCCTACGGTGAGGACTACAGCTTCGGGCCCAACTACATCATCCCCAAGCCCTTCGATCCGCGCGTGCTGCAGTGGGTCGCGCCCGCGGTCGCGCTCGCGGCGGTCGAGACCGGCGTCGCGCAGATCCCCTTCAACGAGAACGACTACCGGCAGCGGATGCGAACCCTGCTCGGCGGATCGACGGCGATCCTGCGTCGCTTCGTGCGGATGGCCCAGCACGAGCGCAAGACCTTGGTGTTCACCGAGGGCGAAGATCCGCGGATCCTCGAGGCCTGCCGGATCCTCGTCGACGAGCAGATCGCGACCCCGATCTTGCTCGGCGACCCGGAGCGGATCCGGGCGACGATCGCCAAGCACGACATCGGCCTCGACGAGGGCGACTGCACGCTGATCAACCCGCGCAGCGACGATCGCCTCGCGGGCTACGTCGCGGCCTTCCTCGACCGACGCAAGCGCAAGGGCGTCGACCAGCACCTGTCCGAGAGCCTGATGCGCCGGCCCAACTACTTCGGCGCGATGATGGTCGAGTCGGGCGACGCCGACGGGCTCGTCTCCGGCATCAACTACTCCTACCCCGAGACCATCCGGCCGGCCTTGCAGATCATCGGCCTCGCGCCCGGTGCCCGCCGGGTCGCCGGCATGTACTTGATGCTCCACCGCAACGGCATCTTGTTCTTCGCCGACACCACCGTGAACCTCGAGTGCGACGCCGAGTCGCTGGCCGACATCGCGGAGATGGTCGCCGACGAAGCCAAGCAGAGCTTCGAGACCAACCCGCGGGTCGCGATGCTCAGCTATTCGAACTTCGGCTCGGCCCGAGGCAAGACCGCCGACATGGCCGCCCGCGCGGTCGAGATCTTGGCCAAGCGGCGGCCCGATCTCGAGGTCGAGGGCGACATGCAAGCCAACGTCGCCGTCGACTACGCGCTGCAAAAGCAGACCTTCCCCTTCACGCGCTTGAAGGGGGCCGCCAACGTGCTGATCTTCCCGAACCTCGAGGCCGGCAACGTCGCCTACAAGCTCCTGCGCGAGCTCGGCAACGTTCCTGCGGTCGGGCCGGTGCTGCTCGGCATGAACAAGCCGATCTCGGTGCTCGAGCGCGACAGCAGCGTCGACGCCATCGTCCACATGGCCGCGCTCACGGTCGTGCAGGCCCAAAAGCGCGCGCGACAGCTCGCGGGCTAGCTCACTCTCCCACCATGCTGCGCCGCGCCACGATCGTCTCGCTCTCGCTCGCGTGCGGCTGCGCCGATCGGCTCGGCAGCGCCGACGAGGTCGCCGAGTCCGGGTCGAGCGAGGCCACCTCAAGCCCAGGCGAGTCCGAGTCGGAGTCGACCTCTACCGGCTCCGAGTCGGAGTCCAGCTCCGGCTCCGAGTCGGAGTCCAGCTCCGAGTCCGAGTCGGAGTCCAGCACGACGGACTCGAGCTCGAGCGAGTCCGAGACGACCAGCAGTGAAGGCTGCCTCGGCTTCGAGTCCAACCTCCCGATCCTCGCGATCGACACCTTCGGCCAGGCGATCCCGGACGAGCCCAAGATCGACGCCGAGCTGATCGTCATCGACCAGGGCGAAGGTCAGCTCAACTGCTCGACCGATGCGCCGACCTACCTCGGATCAATCGGGATCGAGGTCCGCGGCTCGACCTCGCAGCAGTACGCCAAGAAGAGCTTCGGCATCGAGACCCGCGACGAATTCGGCGACGACCTCGACGTCGCGATCCTCGGGATGCCGGCCGAGAGCGACTGGGTGCTCTACGGGCCCTATCCCGACAAGACCTTGATCCGCAACACGCTGACCTTCGAAGTGCACCGCGCGATGGGCCACTATTCGTCGCGCACGCGCCATGTCGAGGTCCTGCTCAACGGCGAATACTGGGGTGTCTACGAGTGGATGGAGCGGATCAAGCGGGGCCCCGATCGCGTGGCGATCAGCAGCATCGATCCGATCGACGTGGCTGGCGACGCCTTGACCGGCGGCTACATCGTCAAGGTCGACAAGCTGACTGGCGAGGTCGGCCATACTTGGGTCTCGCCCTACTCCGACGAGGTCACCTTGCAGGTCGACTATCCCAAGGCCAGCAAGATCGTGCCCGAGCAGGCCCAGTACATTCAGGCCGCCGTCACCGAGTTCGAGGACGTCCTGGCCGGCCCAGAGTTCGCCGACCCCTTCATCGGCTATGCGGCCTACGTCGACGTCGAGTCGTTCATCGACTTCATGATCTTGCAGGAGCTCGGTCGCACGGTCGACGGCTACCGCTCGAGCTCGTTCTTCTTCAAGGATCGCGACAGCCTCGGCGGCAAGCTCGTCGCCGGGCCGATGTGGGACTTCAACCTGTCCTACGGCAACGCCGACTACTGCGAGGCCTTCTCGACCAGCGGCTACCAATACGACTTCGACCAAGTCTGCGGCGCGCAGTTCATGGTCGAGGTCCCGTTTTGGTGGGCACGCCTGCGCGAGGATCCGGCCTTCGATGCCGCCCTGCGCTGTCGCTGGGAGTCGCTGCGCGCAGGCCCGCTGAGCGACGCCGCGATCGCCGAGTTCATCGCGACCAAGGCCGAGGAGCTCGACCAAGCCCAAGCGCGCAACTTCGATCGCTGGCCGATCCTCGGCCAGTACGTGCCCTGGAACGCCTACGTCGGCGAGACCTGGCAAGACGAGCTGGACTACCTGCAGAGCTGGATCACCGAGCGCGCCGCCTGGCTCGACGCCAACTTCGGCGGCACCTGCTGACCCCTTGCAGACCGCCAATCGGGCAGGTACCAAGGGCCCCCATGGCCAACCCCACCGCCACCTTCGAGACCTCCCTCGGCACCTTCACCGCAGAGATCTTCCGCGACCAGATGCCGATCACCGCCAACAACTTCATCGCCTTGGCGCAGCGGGGCTTCTACGACGGCCTCCACTTCCACCGCGTGATCAAGGACTTCATGATCCAGTTCGGCTGCGAGTACAGCAGCGATCCGGCCAGCCCGCGCTGTGGCACCGGCGGCTCGCCGCTCGGCCGCGTGCAAGACGAGCACCCGGCTTCGTTCAAGCAGTCCAACGAGGTCGGCACGCTCTCGATGGCCAACACCGGCCAGCCCAACAGCGGCGGCGCGCAGTTCTTCGTCAACACCAAGCACAACTCCTTCCTCGATTGGTTCAGCCCCGGCTCGTCCAAGCACCCGGTGTTCGGCAAGGTCACCAGCGGCATGGACGTGGTCAAGGCGATCGAGTCGACGCCGACTGGCGCCCAAGACCGCCCGCGCACGCCGGTCAAGATGATCAAGGTCACCGTCAGCGGGTAGGCCCTTGGTCATGCAGATCATCGACGCTTGGGCTCAGCACCCGACCCTGCGCCACATGCAGGACCCGATGTTCGAGCCCTTGCTGCGCTGGATGAGGGCCGAAGCGCCGAGCGTCGAGCTGCCTTTGGCGGCCACGCTCGGCGCCATGGATCACGCCGGCATCAGCAAGACCCTGCTCAGCGCCTGGGTCGGTCCGCAGGGCGCGTTGATCTCGAACGACGAGGTCGCGGGCTTCGTCGCGCAGGCGCCCGATCGCTTGGTCGGGGTCGGCTCGGTCGACATTCGCAAGGGCATGGTCGCCGTCCGCGAGGCCCGTCGCTGCGTCGAGCAGCTCGGGTTCAAGGCGATTCGAATCTTGCCTTGGCTGTGGGAGGCTCCGCCGACCGACCGCCGCTACTATCCAGTCTATGTCGCCTGCTGCGAGCTGGGCGTGCCCTTTTGCACGCAGATCGGCCACGCCGGGCCGCTGATGCCCTCCGAGGTCGGGCGCCCGATCTACCTCGATCAGGTCGCGATCGACTTCCCCGAGCTGGTGATCGTCGGCGGTCACATCGGCTACCCGTGGACCGACGAAGCGGTCGCGGTCGCGACCAAGCACCCGAACGTGTACATCGACACCTCGGCGTACACGGCCAAGCGCTACCCTGCGCAGCTGGTCGAGTTCATGCGCGGGCGCGGTCGGACGAAGGTGCTCTTCGGCACCAACTACCCGATGATCATGCCCTTCAAGGCGCTCGCCGGGCTCGACGCTCTGGGCCTCGACGACGAGACCAAGGCGCTCTTCTTGGCTGGGAACGCGCGTCGGGTCTACGGCCTCGGCGAGTGACCTGGGCCACTCCAGCCGAGCCGTGCCCTTCGCTAGCGTCCCGGCATGCCCGAAGGACTCCCGCGCACCGCTTCGCCCTCGATCGAGTGCACCGATCCCGCCACCGGTGAGCGGCTCGGCGCCGCGCCGATCATGGATCGCGCGCAGGTCGAGGCCATCGTCGCGCGAGCTCGGGCCGCGCAGCCGAGCTGGGCCGCGACCAGCTTCGCCAAGCGGCGGGCGGTGCTCCGCGACCTGCTGCAATGGATCGTCGATCACCAGGCCGACATCTGTCGCTTGGCCGCCCGCGACTCGGGCAAGACCCTGGTCGACGCAGCGATGGGCGAGGTCTTCCCGGTCTGCGAGAAGCTCCGCTACACGATCGCCCAGGGCGAGCGCGACCTGGCCCCGCAGTGGCGCAGCCCGGGCTTCTTGCTGCACAAGCGCGGTCGGGTCGAGTACGTGCCGGTCGGGGTCGCGGCCGTGATCGCGCCCTGGAATTTCCCCTTCCACAACATCTACTGCCCGCTGATCCCGGCGCTCTTCGCCGGCAACGCGGTCGTGGTCAAGGTCAGCGAGTGGACCAGCTGGTCGGCGCCCGAGTACCTCGAGATCATCCATCGAGTGCTGCGCAAGCACGGGCTCTCGACCGACCTCGTTCAGGTCGTGACCGGCTACGGCGAGACCGGAGCCGACCTGGTCCGCAGCGGCGTCGACAAGGTCTTCTTCACCGGCTCGCCCGGCAACGGCCGCAAGGTCATGGCGAACGCGAGCGACAACCTGACGCCGGTCGTGCTCGAGCTCGGCGGCAAGGATCCGCTGATCGTCTGCGACGACGCCGACCTCGATCAGGCCAGCGACGCGGCGATGCTCGGCGTGTTCACGGCCTGCGGGCAGATGTGCGTCGGCGCCGAGCGGATCTACGTGTTCGACTCGGTCTACGACGCCTTCGTCGCGCGGATGCAGCGACGCGTCGGCGCGCTGCGCCAGGGGCCGCCGCTCGCGGGACCGATCGTCGACTGCGGGGCCACGACCATGCCGCGCCAGCTCGAGATCATTCAGGACCTCGTCGACGACGCGCGGGCCAAGGGCGCGCGGGTGCTGGTCGGCGGTCGCCGCAACCCCGATCACGCCGGCCAGTTCTTCGAGCCGACCTTGCTCGTCGACGTCGACCACTCGATGCGGATCACCCAAGAAGAGATCTTCGGGCCGGTCATGTGCATCGTCCGGGTCCGCGACGAGGCGGCCGCGATCCGCTTGGCCAACGACTGTCCCTACGGCCTCGGCTCGAGCGTGTTCACCCGCGATCGCGCCCGTGGTCAGCGGATGGCCCGACAGATCCGCGCCGGCATGACGGTGATCAACGACTACGGCCTGGCCTACATGATGCAGTCGCTGCCCTTCGGCGGGGTCGGGATCTCGGGCTTCGGGCGGATCAATGGGCGCGAGGGCCTGCGCGCCTGCTGCTACGAGAAGGCGATCGTCGACGACCGGATCCCGCTGCGGCAGAGCGTCAGCTTTCACCCCGTGCGCGAGCACAGCTACGATCTGGTCGAGAGCGCCGTGCGAGTGATCTACACGCGCGGACTCGCCGGTCGAGCCCGCGCGGCGCTCGACGCTGGCCGCAGCTTGCTCCGAGTCGTCCGCGAGCGACCCGAGTAGTCGAGCGAAGTCTTCTGGCTCAGGGCTCGGCGTCTTCGACGTCGCAGCTGTTGTCGCGGGGCGAGCGGTCGATCAGCAGCTTGCGAGGATCGACGCCCGCGCGAAGCGGGCGCTCGTCGAGCACGAGCGTCACCGAGGCGTCGTTGCGATCGAAGTGATGGAGCTCGAGGTAGATCGGTTCTTCACGCGTCTCGCCCTCGTGCTCGGGGTCATCGCGCTCGACGTAGGCGCCGACTTCGATCCAGTCCGCGAGCGCCTCGGCCTCGCTCTCCACGCCCTTGCCGTCGGCGTAGAGCTTGCGGACCTGCAGCTCGAGCGTCAGCTCGAACTTGCCGTCATCGCGCTCGCGGACGCTGGCCGAGAGCGCTCGGTTGTCGTAGAGCGTGATCTTCTCGAACATGTCCTCGAGCAGGTACTGGTACTTCGCTGGGGTCGCGCGGCGAAGGTGCTCGTAGAGCTCGAGCGAGGTCGTGTAGGGCGGGGGCTGGAAGCCGACCTGCGCGATGTAGTCCCGCAACGCGCGGTTGAGCGCGGCCTCGCCGATGTACTCTTGCAGCGCGAAGAACACCACGCTGGCCTTCTGGTACTGGATGTAGGGCTGGTTCTCGACCAGCAGCAGCGGGAGCTCTTCGATGGCCTCGCTGCTGCGCGCCGACAGGTAGCCATTCATCTCGTACTCGAGGAACTTCGGCAGCGAGTGTTCACCGAGGTGGTGCTTCATCACCATGAGCGCGCTGTACTGGGCCAGCGACTCGGACATCAAGGTCGCGCCCTGGACGTTGGCGCCGATGACTTGGTGCGCCCACCATTGATGCGCGACCTCGTGGCTGGTCACATAGAACACGAAGTCGACGTCCTGCTCGGCGCTGGCGTCGACGATGAACCCGATGCTCTCGGAGTAGGGGATGGTGTTGGGGAAGGACTGGGCGTAGCCGGCGTACTGCGGGAATTCGAGGATCCGAATCTGGCGGTGCTGGTAGGGCGAGAACTCGACGCTGAAGTAGTCGAGCGACGCCTTGATCGAGTCGATCATCGAGTCGACGTTGTAGTCGTGGACGTGGTGATGAAAGATCTCGATCGCCACCGGCGGGCCGCCGCCCGGCGGCTGCCACTGGTCGCGCCGGACCTCGTAGCGGGCCGAGAGGATCGACCAGAAATTCAGGATCGGGGCGTCCATCTCGTAGCGAAAATGCCGACGATCGCCCTCGGTCCACTCTTGGGTCAGATAGCCGGGCGCGACCGCGATCTGATCGGCCGAGGTCGAGAGCGTGGCCGAAAATTCGACCCAATCCGAGTCCGACGAGATGTAGGTGTTCTGCCGGGCGGCGAGGTCGTCGATCTTGGCCATGCGCGGGCGATCGGGCAGGTCGTGCTTGCGGCGATCGTTGGGATCGGACAGCTCGAGCTGATCGCTGTAGCCGAAGTGCGGCATGAACGAGCCGCTGTTGAAGAAGGTGCCGTTCTCGACGATCGCGGTGTCGTTGGATTGATTGCCGAACCCGCGCAGGTGCTTGCGATAGTGATAGGTGACGTCGAACTCCGCGCCCGGCGGCATGGCGGTCGCCAGCCGGAAGATGCGGTAACCGAGCGCCTCGTCGAAGTGCTCGAGCGTCGCCCCGGGGATGTCGAGCGCGACGACTTCGACGTCGGTGTCGAAATTGACCACGTGCAGCTCTTCGATCGCCGCGTTGCCTTGGTTGACCAAGTGCAGCGTGCCGCGGAGCTCGACGCGGCGCTCGTCGGGGAAGATGTCGGCGGCGACGTCGACCGCGGTGATGCGCGGGTGGGGGAGGCCCTCGTATTGCTCGTACTCGCGCTCGTAGCGGGCCATGAGCGCCTCTTGCTCGTCGCTCGGCACATAGCGATTGAGGATGTTGGTGTTGTAGTAGATGTAGCCGCCGCTCGCGAGCCACAGCAGCGTGGTTGCGACGATCGCCGTTGCCCGGCCACGCGTCAGCCGAGCTCGGGCGGTACGAACGCGCCACTTCATCGAGTTGTCGGTGCCCCGGACCCAGAACAGCTCGGCGATCAACGTCAACAACACCGCGACCGCGCCCCAGTAGATCGTGAACGCGACCTGGCCGGCGACGAAGTGGCCATACCCGTTCATGTCGGAGTACATGACCAGGGGAAAGCTGCCGAAGTTATAGAGGTTGTGCTCGAAGCCGAGCGCCGGCAACGCGGCCTGCGACACGAAGACCAGCACCATCAGCCCG
>Ga0075156_10001396_pt1 | contig 13120 bp, 11 predicted proteins | sample JI81AbrownDNA_FD_70966 | JGI IMG/M metagenome (GOLD analysis project Ga0075156, IMG submission 70966) | Wastewater effluent complex algal communities from Wisconsin, to seasonally profile nutrient transformation and Carbon sequestration -... | ecosystem: Engineered > WWTP > Effluent > Algae...
GCGTGTTGGACCAGTCTCCCCAGTCCCGCTTGACCCTCACCATGCTTGCGGCCATCAGCCAGTTCGAACGTGAGCTGATCAGCGAACGCACAAGAGCCAAGCTGGCCCAGCTAAAGGCGGAAGGGGTGAAGCTGGGGCGACCAGTGAAGATTGATGACGTGGCCCTGAGGGCACGAGCCGATGAGTTGTTCGGTCAGGGGCTCAGTTGGCGCAAGGTTGCCAGTGAATTGGGGGTGGCACTCTCGACGCTTCAACGCTTGATGAAGTCTCAGGAGATTGAACATTAACTTTCAACGTGGAGTGCGCTATGGCTTGTAGAAAATTATTGTTCGCTGTTCTTGCTTTGGTTTTATCTAACGCAGCTCTGGCTGATCAGTGTCAGTCACGTATTGGGGGGCGAACAGTTTTAATTGAATATGAGAAGGATGCAGAGTTTAAGAGAAACGCAGGAGTTCGGGATCGCGTGCTATCAAAATGGCGTCGTGTTTGTCCGGGCTATGTTGTTCTTCGATACATGACGCCGACTTTGACGGAGAGGCAGCGCGAGACCTTTTGCTTGAATTTTGATGAGCGACTTGGGGCCTACTCAGCTTTGTCCTTGGGGGCACGTGATGGTTACTGGCAATGTTCAAAGCCCGGCCTTGTTTGCGAGTCTGTTAATTCAGCAAAGGATGAAGCTGTCGCCGTCGCGGGAGCGGTTTCTGCACTGGTTGGAGGTGCGGCTGGGACAGCGGCAGCTACAGGGGTGTCTGCGGTTGCGCATAGTTCGGGGGCATACATCCTAACTGGCAGCTCTGGATATATTGCAGGCACCTTAGGCGGGCCAGTTGCGACTATGCTCGGTGTAGCAAGCGGGCCTCCAGTGGCTGCAGCAGTTGCTGTTTCGGTTGTTACCGTTGGAGGTGCTGTCTGGCTGTGTCAGTGAATCGAGTCGTGCATTATCTTTGCAAACTTTTCTGCTTCGAGTTGGTGCGTGTGCCGTCGTGAGGGCTAACGTATCGAGATCAGTAGCTGCCTATGGCAGCCGGCTGCAAAATAGTTAGGAATCTCTCTGCCCATTTTCAGCTTTAGCCTTTAACTGCTTTCGCCTCATTTTAGAATAGAGGGACGCCCCGGCTGAAAAGGTAACCGCTACACCAGCTGCACTGGCAAGAATTGGAGCTGCCGTGACAATCAATGGTGCGCTGACCATTCCAATGGCGACGCCCACCGCAGTTAGGCCTGTCGGCGCAGCGATAGCTGCGCCAGCAATCGCAACTCCAGCAGCTACTTTTGTGGCCTTGGCAATGCTGTCAGCGTGATCAGATATCTGCTCGTGGTGGCGGTCAATTGCCTCTGTAACACCTTTTACACTAACCTTGATTTTGCCTACGCCGTCGGTGAGCCGTTCATTGATACTCTCGGCCATCTTTGAAGCTCTCCATCATATGTTCCCTCGAAGGCCTGCGACTGTTGGGCGCTTGGTCTGCACCTGCTTTGAGGGGAGTGACGCGTTAGAGAGTAGTGAGGATGTATAGGTTGGGTCGTGTCTGACTGAGAATCGTACTGATGAGCTACGATATGAAGGGAGGCGCTCTCACGCAAGGACGCAGGAAATTAAGCAGCGTCAGTGTCTCAAAACTATTCCCGGCGTAGTATCGTCTTGAGCGCAACCTTCCACCATAGCCAAGCAATAGCATCAGGCGTAGCAAGAGAAGAGGAGGAAGTTCCCTTAGCTTCTTGCATTCGTCGTGAGTAATGGCTGTGAGTGCCCGAATCACCCTCATCCTAACGTCAGCGATCGTTCGCTGGCAGCCCTTAGCATACTTCTCAAGCAAGACTTCGCCAGAGATGTCCTCTGGAAGTAGCTTGGTAGCAGCGTTGGTTGCAAGGATTTCGGGGTTGGTCACTTTGACTATTTTGGGGGTTGGATGAGTAAATCACGCACTTCCTTCTTCACAAGCCACTTGTTGCTCAGAAGTACTCAGGAGGCCATCGCCTCCAGAAAACACAGGGAACTACAGCGCGGAGGACTCGGAAATCATGCCGAGGGATATCTCCAAAAAGATAGTGTGTCGTGGACTCAGGCAAGAGATGGTGTGATCACATTTCATTGTCCTTATCGTTGTCTTTACGTTTAATTGACTGGCGCCTGAGCAGGCCGCTGGACAGTTTCCGGAGCGATTTGGATAGGACTTTCGTTAGTTCAACTCCTGATTGTTTCAGCATCGTTCGCTGGCGCCATAAGAGCAAGCAGCACATTCCCACCTTGAGGGCTTCGAGTGCTACGGTAAGTGGATCGCCAACCGAGTACGCTGCATGAATGTTAAGAAGATACCTCATGAGCTTCACAACACTCATGAGGCAGCCAAGGACTACGGATATTGCTTTCAATCGCTCTCCTTCAAATGAAGGAGGCGACTGCCTTCAACCTGCGTTCAATGCTCCCGGCGTGATAGGGAGCAGTCTTTAATATAGGGTGGAGTTGCGAAATTTCAAGGTGTTAAGTTGTTTGGACTTGCAACCACGTCCGACGTGTTCGGCGCTGAACGGATCTGTCTCATGACGCAGAGGTGGAATTTCGTTGGGGGGCTTCGGTGCTATCACATCTCAAGTTCCATCGTTTCCCCGAAGCCATCAGGGGGCGATGACCGCATCTTGATTCGTCATCTGCAGGACCAGTCGATCCTCGTCCTGCTTGCTGACGGTGCTACTGGGGTCGGCTTCGGGGCTATTGCGGCGCAGTGCTTCATCGAGGTCATGAGCGACCATGTCACGAACTTCAACCGAGCTTCAGCCGACATCGCTCATGGGTTCCGATGTGCGGACTCGCAGATAGCCCAGCTTGCTCACCAGTGCGATACCACGGGGGTTGTGCTGCTGGTGAACAGCGACCACTACATGTGTGCGTCGGTCGGGGACTCTTCAGCGTTCGTGGAGGCATCCAGTAGAGTCGTCGAACTGATACTGGGACAGCGAAGGAAGCCGCCTATCGAAGAGGCCGGTTGCGCTGCCGTTCTGCAAGAGTGGGGGTGTTCGCTTATCTCTGAAGTCATCGGGCCGGATGGCCTCGCGAGATGGGATATGCCGGAGCTGAGGGGGCGAGAGCTCGGGTGGTGAGACGTAGCCCTCCCCTACCCAAGAACACACGGCTGACCAGACCACAACCTCAGTTCGCTGGCAGTTGCGCGGATGAGTGACGCTGCAAAACACCGCGACAAGCTCCAAGGATGTCCAGAGAACGCCCGCCGAAGCCAGTGAGCCATGGCACACCAGATGGCATACCAACGCAACCAGAAAACAAAAAAGCCCTTGAAAATCAAGGGCTTTTCTGATGTATTTGGCGGAGAGGGCGGGATTCGAACCCGCGTCAGGGTATTACCCTGAACACGCTTTCCAGGCGTGCGACTTAAACCGCTCATCCACCTCTCCAAGTGGAGGCGGCACTATATACCAAAGTCCGAAAAAGTCAAAGCCTGTTTTCAGTTTCGAGGGTTTTCCTGCCCTGATCGGGCATTCGGACGAAGTCCACCAGGGCCTGGACCTCCAGGGGCGGGGGGGGCGTGAGAAGACTGACGACGGCGATCACGAGGAAGCCCACGGGCACGCCGAAGACTCCGCAAGAGATCGGATGGATGTCGAACCAGGCTTCGCCCATGCTGCCGCCGAAAAAGGGGTGGGTTCGGACGATGTAGTACAACGTGATGCCGAGCCCTGCCAGCATCCCGGCCACCGCACCCCACTTGTTGGCACGCTTCCAGAAGATACCGAGCACCAACGCCGGGAAGAAGGCCGAGGCGGCAATGGAGAAGGCCAGCCCGACCATGAACAGGATGCTGTCCGGCCGCAGGGAGGCGACCCAGGCGGCCACCACCGCCACCACCAGCAGCTGGGATTTGGTGATCACCAGGCGACGCTGAGTGGAAGCCTGGGGATTGACCATCTTGTAATAGAGGTCGTGGGACAGGGCATGGGAGATGGTCAGCAGCAGGCCGTCAGCCGTGGAAAGGGCAGCGGCCAAGCCGCCGGCCGCCACCAGGCCGGAGACTACGTAGGGCAGGCCGGCGATCTCGGGAATGATGAGCAGGATGGCGTCGCTGTTGATGGTGAGTTCGGCCAGTTGCAGGATGCCGTCGCCGTTGATGTCCTCGATCTTGACGAGCCCGACCTTGCCCCACGAAGCCACCCAGCCGGGCAGGCTGCCGATGTCGGTGCCGATGAGGTTGCTGTAGACCTCCCACTTGGCGAACACCGCATAGGCCGGGGCCGTGACGTAGAGCAGGAAGATGAAGAACAGGGACCAGAAAACCGAACGCCGCGCTTCGCGCACGCTGGGTGTGGTGTAGTAGCGCATCAGAATGTGAGGCAGCGCGGCGGTGCCGACCATCAGCACGAAGGTGAGAGCCAGGAAGTTGTTGCGTGCGCTGTCCTTGGCGGCCTGGTCGGTGCCGGGGTGGGCTTCGGCGTGGGGTGGCGGATTGACGGAGCGGGACAAGCTGTCCTGACGGGCGCGCTCCCATTTGACCCTGGCGTCATCAGGCGTGCGCGGCAAATCCCGCAGGGTACGTTCGGCTAAGGCAATCTCCCGGGCAGGGGCGCCCTGGGTGCGCAGTTCGGTAACCCGCTCCACCTGCCCGATGCGCTCGGCGACGAGGGAGTCGGGCAGGTCGGCGATCTTGCGGGCGTACTCGTCGGCCCGGTAACGGTATTGCAGACGAACCTCGTTCTCTCGCGGCTCCGAGAACAGCTCCAGTTCCTTGACCCCCAGATCACGCAGCACTTGGCCATACACGGCCTGGGGTACCGGCACGCCGGTGACCTTGTAGGAGAGGATGGCCACCGGCACCAGGTAGGCGATGATGAGGATGAGGTACTGGGCCACCTGGGTCCAGGTGACAGCCCGCATGCCCCCCAGGAAGGAACACACCAGGATGCCGGCAAGGCCGACGAAGACACCGATCTCGAACTCGATACCGATAAAGCGGCTGGTAATGAGGCCCACCCCGTAGATCTGGGCCACCACGTAGACAAAACTGGCCAGCACCCCGGCAAACACGCCGACCACCCGGGCAAAGTGCCCCTCATAGCGGGCGCCGAGGAAGTCGGGGATGGTGAACTGGCCGAACTTGCGCAGGAAGGGGGCCAGCAGCAGGGCCACCAGCACATAGCCCCCCGTCCAGCCGGTGACGAAGGCCAGGCCGACGAAGCCGGTGTAGTACAGGGTGCCGGCCAGGCCGATGAAGGAGGCCGCGCTCATCCAGTCGGCAGCCGTGGCCATTCCGTTGAACAGAGCCGGCACCCGTCGGCCGGCCACGTAGTACTCGGAGACGTCGGAGGTGCGGCTCATCACGCCGATGGCGGCGTAGATGGCGATGGTGGAAAACAGGAAGATCTGGCCGATCCAGCGCGGGCTCAGGCCAAGCTGCTCGGCCACCGCCAGAAAGATCACCAGGCACACGAAGCCGACCGCGTAAACGGCGTAGTAGCGTCCAAGGCGGCGGAACAGGGCGGGCGTGGTCCTCATGGACGCTCAGTCTTCGTCATGCAGGCCATAGCGCTGCTCGAGCCGCGTCATCCAGCGGTCGTAGATCCAGACGATCAGCAGGAAGATGATCAGCGCCCCTTGGGCTGCCATGTAGAAGCCAAGGGGCCAGCCGTAGAAAGTGAAGGTGTTCAGGTCTTCGGCAAACCAGCCGGGCAGAAAGCTGGCTGCAGCCCAGGCCAGCAACAGGACCAAAGTCAGTCGCAGGGTGGCCCGCCAGTACGCCCGCTGCCTTGCGCGGATATCGCTCAATCTGTATCCCCCTATCGACGGCTGCGAGTATAGCCTCGCCCGCTGCCGGCCTCACAGCTGGTAGCGCAGCTGGAGCCGTTGCTGGAGCTTGCGGGCCTGGCGGAACGACTCCTTGAGGAAGGCCCTTTCGAGTTCATTGAGCGCAGCGGGGGCAATCCGGTTGGGCGGTCCCGCTTTCTCCTGCTGGCCGCGCAGACGCAGCTGTTGAATGAAATCGAAGGCCTCGAGGCAGGCATCCACCTCGCGCCGGGGCCAGCCGAGCTGGCTGCCAGCAAGCTGCAGGCGCCCGACGGTGGCCGTTTCGGGAATCCCCAGGGCGAGGGCCAGAATGCGCGCCACATCCACGAAGATCCGGCTGCCATCACGTTTGAGGTCCAGCAGGCCGCTCTCCCGATCGACCACAAAGTCGCGGATGCGCCCCAGGGGAGGCCCACCGCGCAGGGCGTTGGCGGCCATGAAACGCAGGAAGAGATCGTTGTCACCGGTACTGCCGAGCAGCCAACGCTGGAGCGCCATGGCCAACCTGACGTCGCCAGCGACCGCACGAAAGTCGAAGAAAATGGTGGCATTGAGCAGATCCTCCGGGGTTGCCGTACTGATCCAGCTGGCAAACTGCCCGCGCCACTCCGTCATCGACAGGCACCAGCGCGGATTGCCTGCCATCACTTCGCCCTTGCACAGGGGGAAACCGCAGGCATCGAGCAGCGCATTCACCCGCCGGGCGAAGGGCAGGAAGCGCTCGCGCAGGGTCTCGGCGTCGGCCTCCGATTCGGGCACGAACACCAGGCCGTTGTCCTGATCGGTATCGAGGGTCTGTTCGAGCCGCCCCTCGGAACCGAAGGCCAGCCAGCACCAGGGCACCAGGGGCAGGTCGAACTCCGCTTCAGCCAGGTCGACAGCGCTCAGTACCACCAGGTCATTCAGGATGGCGATCCATTCGCACACGTGGCCGGCACTGGCCCCCTCCTCCACCATGCGCCCGGCAGCCTCACGGATCCGGCGAGCGGCGTCGGCCAGCGCGTCGATGTGGGTGGCGGCATGAATGGCCTCCACCAGGTCTTCCCCGTCGAGGCTGCGGCTGGCGTAGAGATCGCCCCGTGACACGACACCGGCAAAAGCGCCCTCACCGTCCACCACCACCAGATGGCGTAGGTCGTGGCGGGCCATACTCAAACGGGCCTGGTGGGCGCTCGCCACCAGAGGCAGGGACACGACGCCGCCGGTCATGACGCCCGCCACGGCCTCGTCGAGATCGCCCCCCGGCAGCACGACCCGCTCGATGACGTCGCGCTGGGTGAGCACACCCAGGGGTCGGGTGGCCTGATCGTCGACCACCACGACACTGCCGACCCGCTCGACGGCCATCAGGCGCAGGGCATCACGCACCGTCGCGTCGGGCAGCACCCCCACCGGACGCCGCCGTAACAGACCGGCCAGGCCGGCGGCGGCGAGCTGAGGGGTGTCCATCCCGGAGGATGTCATGTCCACCTCCGCTCAGTACTTGACGCGGGCGTAGTAGGTCTTTTCCGAGGCCTGCCGGGCTTCGCCGAGGGTCCGGATGCCCATCTCGGCGAGCAGCGGAATCATGCGCAGGAAGACCTCGCCAGTGACGATGGCATCGCCCATGGCTGTGTGCCGCCCCATGATGTTCACGCCCATGCGCTCACAGATGGCCTCCAGCCGGTGGGATTCCTGGGCCGGGTGGATCACCGCCGACAGCAGCAGGGTATCGAGCACGGGCTGAGAGAAACGGATGCCGGTGCTGTCCTCCTTGAGCTGCAGGAAGCGCATGTCGAAGGCTGCGTTGTGGGCCACCAGCACGGTGTCCTCGGCAAAAGCCTGGAAGGCCGGCAGCACCTTTGCCATCGGCGGCTGGCCGATCAGCATTTCGGGGGTGATGCCATGGATTTTTGTGGAGGCTTCGGGCAACTCGCGCAGAGGATCGACCAGCTGGTCGAAGGACTCGGACCTGAGCAGCTTGCCGTTGACGATACGCGTAGCGCCAATCTGGATGATCTCGTCGCCTTCGGACGGATTGAGGCCGGTGGTTTCGGTATCGAAGACCGTGAAGGTCAGCTCGGTCAGCAGGCGATCATCCAGGGCATGACTGGCTTCGGTCTGCTTGAACAGGTCGAAGTCGTAGTACTCGGGCCGGCTCTCACCTTTGAGGAAGGTGCCCGCCTGGACCTGGTCCTGGGGTGCGGCCGAAGGCAGCAGCAGGCGGAAGAAGGCCCGGTGCTGGGTCTTCTCGCGCTGCAGCCAGATCTCGCCGTCGTGGCGTTCGATCACGTCACGCACCGTGAGGGGCGAGCTTTCGCCGGCAAAGGTCATGGGCTCGAGTTCCCAGGCCATGACGGTCTCGGTGCTCATGGCCTGCCCGGACCAGATCAGGTCCAGGTGCACCAGCCGGCCGGCCGAAGTGAGGCGCAGACGCACCTCCCGCACCTCGAACTCGTCCGACAGGCGGCTGACCAGATAGCCGATGGCCTGGAGCAGGGAGAAGCTGTCCACCTTCACCCACACATCGGGATCCACATCCTCGACCTTGGTGGGCAGGCCGATCTTCTTCTCGATGCGCCGCTGGGCAGCGGCCACCAGATCGGCTCCCAACATTTCGTCCAGAGGCCAGCGGGTCTTCAGGGAGTCGGCAAACTCATTGGCGGTCTCGTCGAGGCGCTTGCTCATGCCTTGCACTTCGTCACGCACCACGCGCAGGAAGCGCTCCTTCAGTTCGGCGTCGAGATCGGGATACTCCAGCATCTCGGCGGCGGCCCGCAGGTTGGCCAGGGACGAACGGCTGCCCTCGGTGAGGGAGTGGAGCATCTGGTCGCGGCGGGTTTCCGCCTCGAAATTGCGGGTGATGTTGTCGAGCATCAGCACGAAGCCGGACACCGCACTCTCCGCCTCTCCCTCGGCGGCCGACAGTACCGGCGCCATCTGCACCCTGAGCAGCTGCCCGGCGCGGGTGGTGGTGACGAAGTTGGCCACTGGCTGGGAGCTCTGGCGACGGATGCGCTCCTGGATGCTCTCCAGGGCATGCACGATCAGGCTGCGCTCGAAGACAGCATAGATAGAGCGCCCCAGGCCGATGATCTCGCCGCCGCCCGCTGCCGTGGGCGCATCGGACAGGGCCCGGAACTGCAGGCGCGCGCGGCTGTTGTAGAGCAGGATGCGGCCATCGAGGTTGCACACCACCACGCTCTGGTTGAGCTCCGACATCAGCGCGGCGAGCCGGTTGCGCTCCTCCTCGACGGACAGGCGGGCTTCGCGGATGCGCACCTCCACGTCTTCCTGCAGGCTGCGCCGCTGGTCGGCCAGGGTATTAACAGATTCGGCGATGCGCTGCAGCTCGGGGGATCCGACCGGCTTGAGCCGCCGCGACGGATCGGTGCCCACAATCAGGCCGAGCTCGTCGGCAAGGAGGGACGGACCAAGGAGGCTTTCCTGGGCAAAGGACTTCATCAGCACGGCCGCCAAGCCGGCACCGACCAGGGCGATCGTAATAAGGAGCCCCATCCGTGGATTGAGGATGGGCTCTATGATGTCCCGCTCTTCAGGGCCGAGATCGCGCCAGACGGCAATGGCTGCTAACGCCATGACCCCCAGCACGAGCAGGCAGGCCGTGGCGATCGCCAGTGCCTGCCGGGACTTGACGCTCACGCCGGCACGTCCAGCAGCGACTTGACCTTGGCCACCAGTTCCTTGGTGGAGAAGGGCTTGGTCATGTAGGCATCAGCCCCCATGGCCAGGCCCTTGGTGACCTCGGTCTCACGGCCCTTGGCGGTGAGCATCAGGATGCGCGTGCCTTGCAACGCGGCTTCGGCGCGGATCTCCTGGCACACCTCGTAGCCGTTCTTGCGCGGCATCATCACGTCCAGCAACACCAGATCGGGCGCTTCGCTGCGAGCCTTGTCTAGGGCCTCCTGACCATCGTGGGCGATGCACACGGCAAAGCCTTCACGCTTCATCAGGAATTCAAGTGAAATGACGATGTTCTGCTCGTCGTCGGCGATCAATATTTTTTTGGTCATTCAGTCCCCTCCCCATCCTCACCCCGGTCGCGACAGCAGCATGCGAGCCTCATCCCGGGGCGTGATTCTTCGTAGTTTATCCTGCCTCATCTTTCGTTTCTGTTGATTTGCCGCAAGGCATCAGAAACGAGAAACATGCGCCTTCACCGGCAGCGCTCTCGACCCACAAACGTCCCCCATAATGCTCGATGATCTGGCGGCTGATCGGCAGACCCAACCCGGTGCCCTGGGGCTTGTCGGTCATGGTGTTGCCGCCCTGACGGAATTTCTCGAATACCACCAGTTGCTCTTCGGGGGTCAGGCCCGGGCCGTTGTCACGCACATCCACACGCAGCCCCTCCTCCGTCCCGGCAAGACCGACCCACACCTGCCCGCGCCCCGCATCCACGAACTTGACCGCGTTGGAGAGCAGGTTGAGCATCACCTGGATCAGCCGGTCCCGGTCGGCCAGGAGGATGGGCACATGATCGGGCAGGGCCATTTCCAGGGCCACGCCTTTGTCCTTGAAGAGCTGGCTGGTGGACGCCGCCGCCTGCTCGATCACCTCGATCAGGCTCACCTCGCCGTTGTGCCAGTCGGCATGCCCGGATTCGATCTTGGCCATGTCCAGCACCTGATTGACCAGGCGGGTCAGGCGCTCGGTCTCGCTGACGATGATGCTCAGGAAGCGCTTGCGGTCGGCCAGGTCGATGCGCGGATCTTCGAGCAGCATTTCGGAGAAGGCGCGGATCGAAGTGAGCGGTGTGCGCAGCTCGTGGGTCACCGAGGACATGAAGTCGTCCTTCAGGCGGTCGAGTTCCTTCAGGCGCTCGTTGGCGCTGCGCAGCTCGGCGGTGGCGGCTTCGAGCTCAAGGGATTTCTGTTCAAGACGTTTCGAGTAGGCCCGCACCTGAGAGGCCTCATCGAGGATGTTCATGACCTCGTCGAGCCCGAGGGGCTCCTCCTTGACCACCGAGGCCACCATCACCCGGGCCGAGGCACTGCCGATGGCACCGGCCAGGGTTGTCTCCGCGAAGTGAACCAGGCCGGCATCGGCCGGTATGGCATCCACTGACGCGGCGCCACGGCTGCGGGCGTATTCGGTAAAGACGCCACGCGCCCGCTCGCGCCCGATGAAACGACCGATCAGGGGCAGCAGATCGCCGATCTGGGCACTGCCGCGCCAGAAGGCGCCGCCCGCAGGGCGGCTCTGCTTGAATACATCCACGAACAGCGTGGCCTGCCCCGCCTCGATGGCGTTGGGGGACCGCATCAGGGACACACAGGCATAGGCCCCCACGTTGGCGAGCAGGCTCCAGAACAGGCTGTGGGCAATCGGATCGAGGCCCTTCATGCCGAAGAGCTCCTGGGGACGCAGCAGCTCCAGGCCCAGAAAACCGGTCTGCAGGAACTCAATGGGCAACCAGCCCGATTTGGCAAAGGACGGCAGCAGCAGGGTGTACAGCCACACTGCAAAGCCGCTCGACAAGCCGGCCAGGGCTCCGGCCCGGGTGGCGCCACGCCAGTACATGCCGCCGATGATGGCCGGGGCAAACTGGGCCACGGCGGCAAAGCTGATCAGGCCGATGCTGACCAGCGCATGGGCCTCGCCCGCCAGCCGGAAGTACAGGTAGCCGAGGAGCAGGACAAAGATGATCGCGCTGCGCCGGATGCCCAGCAGCAGGCCCGACAGATCGTCCCGGCCCTGCAGGGCCACCCAGCGGTAACGCAGCAGCAGCGGCATGACCAGGTCATTGCAGACCATGGTGGACAGGGCGATGGTCTCGACGATAACCATGCCGGTGGCCGCCGACAGGCCGCCGATGAATACCAGCAGGGCCAGCCAGCCATGCCCCTGGGCCATCGGCAGGGTCAGCACGAAGGTGTCGGCATCCACATTCTGACCGGCGAAATGCATCAGCCCGCCCAGGGCGATGGGCAGCACGAAGATGTTGATCAGCAGCAGGTAGAGCGGAAAAAGCCAGATCGCCCGGCGCAGGTGGTTCTCGTTGACGTTCTCCACCACCGCCACCTGGAACTGACGCGGCAGGAACATCACCGCCAGCATGGACAGCAGAGTCAGGGCGAACCAGTTTCCGTATGAGTTCCCCCCCGCCTCCATGGTCATCAGGCGCCTCAGGGCCGGGTCGAGGGCCGCGCGGGAGAACAGGTCGCCAAAGCCGTCAAAGATGCCGAAGGTGACGAACACCCCCACCGCCATGAAGATCACCAGCTTCACCACCGACTCGAAGGCCACCGCCGCCACCATGCCCTCGTGGCGCTCGGTGGCATCCAGGTGGCGGGTGCCGAAGAGGATGGTGAAGGCCGCCATGATCAGGGCGATGTAGAGCGTGGTGTCGGCCATCCACGACACCGTGCCGGCTTTTGCCGGCATGACGATGTGCGGGTAGTGGGTAAGGATGGCGTAGCTGCTCGACACCGCCTTCAACTGCAGCGCGATGTAGGGAATCACCCCCAGCACGGCAATCACCGTGACCAGCCCGCCGAGCAGATGGCTCTTGCCGTAGCGCGAGGCAATGAAGTCGGCGATGGAGGTGATGCGGTGGGTCTTGCCGATGCGCACCATCTTCAGCATCACGAACCACCACAGGGCCACCACCAGGGTCGGCCCGAGGAAGATCGGCACAAAGCCCAATCCCGACGAAGCCGCCCGGCCGACGCTGCCGTAGTAGGTCCAGGTGGTGCAATACACCGCCAGGGACAGGGCGTAGATGGTCGGGTTGGCGATGATCGAGCGTCCGGCATCGGCACGCTTGTCACCAAAATAAGCCACTGCAAAGAGCAGCGCGAGATACAGGAAGGAAATGGCGACGATGACGGTGCTGGTCATGGACGCACCTCGCCCGGGCGGGAGTCGCAGCGCTTCATGCCGGCCCCTAGCGCTCGATGATCCAGGCCATCAGGGCGATCACTACCGCCCACACGCCAAAAACGTAAAGATAAAGGGAAGGAACGCCGAACCAGGCGCGGTCCACATCGAACACTGACAGGACCGGGTAGTTGACCACCACCCAGCCGAGCAGGAACAACGCAACGAGGCGCTGCCCCGTCAAGGTCGCCTTGATCATCTATCCCCTCCCGCGTACTGCTTTATTGGTATATCCGGAAGTTATAAACCGAAACGCCCGCCTTGGCGAGTACTCCCCGGGCATGAGCGACATCACCAGGCGGCGCAGCAAAAGAAAAACCCCGCCGAGGCGGGGTTTTTCGGGACAACCGGGTCCGGCGGGAGATTACATCCCCATGCCGCCCATGCCGCCCATACCACCCATGCCGCCCATGTCGGGCATGCCGCCGGCCGGCTTGTCTTCAGCCA
>Ga0075156_10001397_pt1 | contig 13119 bp, 11 predicted proteins | sample JI81AbrownDNA_FD_70966 | JGI IMG/M metagenome (GOLD analysis project Ga0075156, IMG submission 70966) | Wastewater effluent complex algal communities from Wisconsin, to seasonally profile nutrient transformation and Carbon sequestration -... | ecosystem: Engineered > WWTP > Effluent > Algae...
ACAAAGACGGACATGCCGATACCAAATCCATTTTTGCTTCAGGCTATTACATCCCACTCGGGCTGACGGTTCATCCGGTCACAGGCGAAGTTTACGTCTCCTATCAAGGCGCAATTGCGGTCTTAAGCGACATCGACCAGGATGGCAGATCTGATTCAAGTCGCATTCTGGTGGAAGGTTTGCCATCTACAGGACGTCACCAAAACAATAATCTTGAGTTCGGCACAGACGGCTGGCTATGCATGGGCATGGGCTCCACCTGCGATGCCTGCGCCGAAACAGATGCAAGAAACGCCACCATCATGCGCTTCAACCTTGAGACTGGTGAAAAAGAGATCTATGCTACCGGCTTGCGCAATCCGTTTGACATTGCATTTCATCCGTTGACTGGTGAACTATTCGCCACCGACAATGGGCGCGATGACCTTGGCTTGGGTGCGCCGCAAGAAGAGTTAAATCTCATTATCCAAAATGGGAACTATGGCTTCCCCAATTGTTGGGATGCACAAGATGCTCCCGGCTGTGAAGAGACAATTCCCGCCGTGGCATTTTTTGAGCCACATTCCTCCGCCGATGGCTTGGACTTTTATACCGGCACTCAATTCCCATCTGAATATCAGAATAATGCTTTTGTGGGCATCTTTGGCTCGTGGCTTAATCCAGCGCTCGAAACAGGGATAAAGCGAGTTGTCCTCACCCCACAAAATGGAACGTATACCAGCGAAGTTTCATGGTTTGTAAAATTCCCCAAAGGGGTAATGCCACTGCCTATTCAATTTGGCAAAGATGGCGCTTTATATGTTGGTGATTACATTAATGATGCCGTGTATCGCATCAGTTATGGAGTCCCGTAACACGATCATCGTCCATTGGGAAATCTATTGTCTTTTAAATTTTACAAACTGCCATTTCGACAGCGCTTGTTGAAGTTCTGCTTCAGCTGCATTGGCAGTCACTTTGAAAAGCCGCTCGAAGGTGGATGGATTTTGGCGATACAAATTAAAAATGCGCTGACGTTCCTGCTCGTCCCTAACCACAGCCCCAGTAACAGGAAGCACCTGACGCTGGATCTCAAGCACTGCGCTCCCATTTGAATCCACATTTTGAAACCAGTTTGAATTGCCAGGGTTCACCGCGATAATAGTTTCACCATCGCGTTGATAGGCAATCGGGGTGGTGAATTTCTTTCCGCTTTTGCGACCTGTCGTGGTGATGATCATGACGAACTCGCCCATTTTGCCCATCCAGCCGCGACGCAGTAAAAACATTTGAACGCCCATCGCAAACTTGGCGCCTTTGGAAAGTGTTGCCATTGTATTTTCCTTTTAAAAGATAGATTTCTAAAATGGACGCGGCGTCTCGCCGAGTTCTAACGAGATCCACTTCAACTCGGTGAAATGCTCCACCGAATACTTCCCGCCACTACGACCAATGCCCGACATGCCATACCCGCCGATCGGCGCCATCGGGTCAGACTGGAACGAGTGCGCACCGACATGCACCGAACCACAGCGGATGCGGCGCGCCGCGGTCATGCCGCGCACAAGGTCATTGGTCAACACACCCGCGCTCAAACCGTAATCGCTCTCATTCGCAATGGCAATCATCTCTTCGAACGACGGCACTTCCATCACCATCGCCACGGGACCAAAGGTCTCCTCATCCCAACACGGACCCGACATCGGCGGGTTGTAGATGACCGTCGGTTGAAACACAAGTCCGTTGTGCACCGCGCCGCCCGTGAGAATTTCCGCGCCGCCATTTTTCGCGGCTTGCACATGTCGCAACACTTTATCCACCGCACGTTGATTGATCAGCGGACCATACGCGGTTTTCTCGTCGCGCAAATCGCCAAGATGCAAACTCGCCGCCTTCTTTGCCAACGCCTCTGCAAATGCGCGTCCGTTCGGGGCTTCGACCATGATGCGCGCGCTCGACATACAGATTTGCCCGCCGTGCGTGAACGCGCCCACCGCCGCGATCTCCGCCGCCTTGTTCACGTCGAAATCATTCAACACCAACAGCGGATTTTTTCCGCCGAGTTCCAACTGCATCCGCTTCATGGATTGAATCGCGATCTCGCCGATCTTCATGCCTGTCGCCGTGGAACCCGTCAACGCTATGCCATTTACTTTGGGATGTCTCGCCAACGGAGCGCCACACTCCGCGCCGAATCCCGTCACCACATTGAGGACTCCATCAGGAAGTCCCGCCTCTTTCATGACCTTTGCCAGTTCCACCGCAATGAGCGGAGTCTCCTCTGACGGCTTCGCGATCACGGCATTACCCGCCCCCAACGGAAAGACAATCATCTTCGCCAGCAGCACCAGCGGCGCATTGAACGGGGATATCGCCAGCACCACCCCCACAGGTTCGCGGATAACCATCGACATGCGGTGCGGTTTTTCATTGGGAAGTGTGTCCGCATACAAACGCCGCACTTCCCCTGCTGCCGTCCTCAACACCGACGCCGTGTACAGCACTTCATACTTTGCCTTGATGATGGATGATCCGCTTTCATTAATAAGCAGATTCAACAGACGGTCATAATTCGCTTCGACATGATCCGCGCACTTGAGCAAGATTCGCTCCCTGTCATATGGTGGCAGCGACGACCAATGCTCATACCCCTTCCGTGCAGACGAAACCGCTGCTTCCACATCAGCCTCCGTACCCCGCGCGGCATGACCGAGAATCTCGCCCGTCATCGGTGCGTAACTGGGAAAAGTCTCGCCATTTGCAGCAGGGATTTCTCGTCCGTGGATGAAGTGTCCGTATGTTTTCATGGTTGCCTTCTTTTTCAACCACAAAGGGTCACGAAGGTACACAAAGGTTTTTAATTTAATTCCTTCGTGACACTTTGTGACCCTTCGTGGTCAGGGTTTTAGATTCTTTCTTCCAACATACTCGCCCGCAACAAATACGCCCGTGCCTTCGCGGGGTCACTCGCCGCACCTGAAAGAGACTTATTCCTGCGCTCGCGTTCTTCTTCAGCGCTCATCACCATGTTGTTGTATTGCTGGTCGGTATAAAGTTGCACAGACTCAACCGCATATTGCCTGCGCTCATTGGAGTAATCATCCAGAATCGAAACCGATTCGCCATTCCAAATCCGCACAAGCTTCTCCGTCAAATTTGCCGCGTCGTGGATGCCGCTGTTCATACCCATCCCCCCTGACGGATTGTTGTTATGTGCCGAGTCGCCTACGAGTAAGGCACGCCCCACGCGGAAGGTGTCCGCCACGCGTTGATGGACTCGATACAGTTGAGTCGTCTTGATTTTGTAATCTGGGACCTTGCCGAAGAAATTAGTAATCCGCGCCCGCAGTGTTTCTTCCTTCATCGCCACTTCTTCATTTTCATCATCCGCCATGCGAAACACTACGCGGACAATATCAGGTAGATTCAAAATGATGACCCATTCCTGTGGGTCAAAGATGTAGCAGACCTGTGCCGCGCCTGGGAGCAGGTCTTCGGTCTTCAAGTCGCTGCCGATCAGCAGAAAGCGGTCTTCGTAAGTCTTGCCCTTGAAACCAATATTCAACTGCTTGCGCACCACACTATGCGAGCCATCCGCACCGACGATGTACGAGCCTTCGCGTTCGACAATTCCATTCGCGGTTTCAAATCGCGCTGTGACATGTGTGCCATGTTCAACAAAGTCCATCAGTTTATGCCCCATATTAACTTTGCCTGTCGCAGTTGCTTCGACGGCAGGCTTCAACACACGCGTGGCGATATGCTGTGGGCATTGCAAACGATACGGGTAGGGAGTATCGTCAGCAATGGAGGCATAACTAAAGTCCGCGATGAGGCGGCGCGGAGCGCGTTCCCAATATTGCAGTTGATCTACTTTATATCCATGCTGGATAATCTCATCCACCACGCCCCACTCTTTGAACATCTCAAGCGTCTTGGGGTGAAAGGTACTCGCGCGGATCTGCGTGTTGAGTTCCGCGTCCATTTCGAAAACTTCAGCAGGAATGCCCGCGCGAGAAAGGGCAAGCGCCAGCGAAAGCCCCACAGGACCCGCACCAGCAATGAGAGTGGGAAGTTGTTTTTCAGTCATAGGGTGAATAAAGATGACGATGGACGATAGACCATTGACCATCTTCTATCGTCCATCGTCTATTGTCTATTGTCAGTTACTCGCGCTCGCCCGCGTGCAAAATGCGCACCAGCCGTTCACGCATCGGCACACCGAGCATACGATCTGCCAGAATGTTGGCAGGGTCTTTCTCCACAATCGTGCGGCGGACAAGTTCATCACGCTGTTTCAACGCCGCGCGTTTATCAGGCGCAACAGGCTTGGCATTCTTCACCAACTCCACCCAATTGCGGACGTAGTCCAGCATGACCGACTCAATATTCGCCTTGAAATCCGCGAACGGGACTAATCCGCAGATCGCAATTGGCGACAGTGTTCCACGCGTATAAAGATGAACGGGGTTGAAAGTCTTATACGCAGGGTTGCGGCGCAACTCGATCCACTTTTGATTCATCGATTCGTGATACTGGTCGAGATGATCTGGCGAAATGACAGGTTCATAGCGCGGCAAATAATCGATATAACAAAACACATCGGGTGCAGTACCAAGCGCCATGCCAAGATGCGGCACATCGATCTCATCATTCACCCAACAGGTGAGATGAATATTCGTGAAGCCCGTTTCGGGTTTCCCGATCCACGAGCGGATGATCCAATCGATCTTGTCACCCGTGTAGGTATGCATGTTGCCGACGATATTGCCCTGCAAATCAGGAATATGCTCGATGTCCTTGCATTTGAGATCTTCACGCAGATTCAAGCTGGATTTGATGATCTCCCACGCCTGTTCGCGGACATTCAATAAATAATTAAATGTCTCGGTATTATTCACAGGCGCACGCGAGTCAAGCACATCTGCCAATTGTTGAACTGTATCTCCGCTCATGGTTGTCTCCTTTTGGTAATTGGTGATTAGTAATTGGTTCTTGAGCCTTACATCAAACTCCAATTACCATTTACTACTTACTAGTGGCTCCGCCAACTTCCACGGTCTGCCATTCAAAACATCGGTGCGTTGCGAAACCATCTTATTCACAGAAGCCGCGGGGTGAATCATCGCACTCGTCAAACCATCGCCCTGTGCCATCGTCACCACGGGGTAATTGATATTGCCGTCGAATGGTCGGTTCCTCCATTCCGTCCACAACGTAAAATCTTCGGTGATGGCATAAATGCCACTATCAGTTTTACTTGCCACGACCACATTCATTCTGTTTTCAGCCGCGCGTTCTTTGAAGCCGTGCTCCACTTCCCACTTCTCCAGAATCATCGTTGGCACTGCGACAACTTCCACATCCTTCAACGCCGCGAGCCGAAACGTCTCAGGGTAGATAGCATCATTGCCGATCACCAACGCCACGCGCCCCCACTCGGCATCAAACACATTCACCTCATCGCCTAACTTCGACCACGCATGTCTGCCCGATTTATGCAACTGCGGTTGTTTCAAAACAACGCCGCTTTTATTGAACAGCACTCCCACATGCGCGCCATCTTCCACAATAGACGTCGCCACGTACGCATCTTTCAATTCACTTTGCAGCGCGCGAATCATCTCAACCGATTCTTGTTCTGCACTTTCTAAACTCGTGATGTGAAATAACTCTGGGAGGACAATTAATTTAACTCCAGCCTCTTCCCCCTCCGCAATCATCTTCAACGCTGAATCAATCGCCTCTTTGCCCTGACCTGAAACCTGCCCCACCCCCGCTAGCAAATTCTCAGCCCCAGGCGTTTTCCCGCCACTCGCCGACTCCAAGCCAAGCGGCGCATACAACTCAGGTCTGCGCGTGGACATAATATCCGTGCCATCGGGGCGCAACTTATTATCGGCTTCGCTTAAATCAATATCCGCGAACACCACAGCTTCGCCTTTCATCGGCGCTTTGGCTAGAACCGTCCCATCGGGTGCAACGATCTGACTCTCGCCCGCGCCTTCGAGGAAACTTGGGTCGATCTTGAGTCGCGCCGCCACAGCTTCGCGCATCTCTTCGGGAACCAGTGAACCAATTTTATTTGCCGCGATGACAAAGACTTTGTTCTCCGCCGCCCGCACAGGGATATGCAACGACGCTTCATCATGTGCAAACGAGTTCAGGCTATTGAGCAATATCTGTGGACGTCTTACCGCCAACGCCCGCGCCACTTCAGGGATGACTCCATCCATGCAGCAGTACATGCCCACCTGCCCAATCTCGGTTTCGAGAATCGGCGCGATCGTCGTGGACTTCTCAAGGAAGTTATTCTCATTGCCCATCAAAATCTGTTTATCAGTCAACCCGACCACATTTCCCGCTTGGTCGAACAAAACATTCGTGCCCGAAACCTTGCCGTCATCTCGTTTCAACGTGACGTTGATCTTGATGTAGCAGCCATGCTCTTTGGCTTTTCTGCCTATCGCGTGGATAAAGTCATCGTCAAGCGAAACAGCCACCCCGTAGCAATGAGCCGCATCGCGATACCAGACGATGTGATTGACGAATTCTGGCAACACAATCACATCCGGCTTGTACCTCGCCGCCTCGTCGATCATCCGCAGACAAGTTTGCAGGTTCGCAGCGACATCAGCCACCACGCCAAATTGCACCGCCGCCGCTCGAATTTTAGTTTTACCAGCCAAAGACCGCCTCCAAGGCTAAATGTTATAACATTATAACAATATACTCCAGTAAGGTGTTTTTTGTCAACGTCGCCAGCAAAGAGTCTCTTATCGAGGCTTTCAAGCAAGTTAAGATTGTGGCCGTCGCTTCTAGAACCATCGAATTTACACAAATCGTCGCTGAAGCCGCACCTGCCTTTTGCAGTATCTGGATTGCAGCATTCAGATATCCGATTTGTGGCGACGGGCTATGCTGGTGGAGTCTGTCCGTTTTTTGAGGATCTTGTCCGCTTTGATGTGCAGGTCGAGAAGGAAATAAGCTGATGAAAAAATGCCCTAAATTTGTGAACACGGGGCGTCGTGCTTGGGATGTTTGCGGGTTTGGCTAAACTGACCATTAGTGCTCACACCTGGCCTTGGATTGGGGATAAGGAAAACCCGGTTGTTCTAGGCTTTGTCATGCTGTTCTTGAGCATATGTCATTGTTGCTTTGTTGATTGCATCCAAACATGATACGCCGACCAACGATGGCAAACTTGCGGTTTTCCTTGGTGTGCTTTTACCCCAGCGATTTGCTTTACAACGGTGGGACGGCTCTGGTACCTGCCTGGAATTCTGTTGATAGCATCGGTATTGTTTCTTGCTAATAAATTCTGGATGAAGCCCCAAGCAAGAGATGTATTGGATATCTTACCATGGACTGTTGTTCGCCGCACCGCATTAACCAACGGCGCAAGTCTGATCGAAAACATCGAATCCAGCAAGGTAATGGTCATCTATTGGTGGGGGTGCTGTCGTGATCAGTTGACTGCTATTCCTGATCTGGCTGCCATGGATTTTGTCACAAGCACAATCCACACCTGGATTTCCCAGCCTCCTCAAATCTTTGGGGTGGGGATGGTATCTTTCAGCTACCGGCATGGTCATGATTTTGAGTAGCGTTTTTCCCGTTTCTGGTACGGAACGCGCTGTGCTGCGTCAGAGCTGTGAGACAAAAACAAATAGCGAATAGACAATTCAAATCAAGCGCGTACGATCATTCTTCTTGACTGATTTAGTTTTATACAGTTGTGATATGAGTCGTGAGATTGTGGGTTCATACAAAGATGCGACTCTCAGTGTGTAACTTTTTTTATCCCTGTTTTTACTCAAAATTGGAAAGAAACAACAAAAAACCGCCTTTTTAGGGCGGTTCTTTTGTATAGCCTTGGCGGTCCCGACGGGGATAGAAATCGCGGTGCGTAACTTTTTCGCAAACTAACGATGAAGTGAAATTTTGGCCTTTTTAAGGCTATTTTTGAAATTCCTTGCGGAGACAGGAAGAATGTCGCGCAATACTTATTACATTTTATTACGGCTAGAGCAAATATTTCTTCAGATTACAGGCTTTATCAAAAAACATTAGCAATAGGTTGCGGAAATTTCTTCCAAAAATCCCAAAAGGCCGATAGATAAAGCAACTAACACAGAGAGTTCATTCTATATGAGGGTATAGAGAAAGTCAAGCAATTTATGGGGAATTTTGTTAAAGTCGAGACAAATGTCCACTCGTGTCACAATTGATTGCCTACTTTCTTTTCTTCAACCATTCTATTTTGGCAAGTTTGGTAACTTCTTCAAATTCCGGATCCCCAGTCATAATGGTTCCATTGATGTTTTGAGCAGCAACCACGACAAAAGCATCTGCGTATGAAATAGGATGATTGGCTTTGACATGGGCAGCGGCAAGTACGGTTTGGTTATCTGCTGGCAGAATTTCAATAGGGAGGCTTTGAATAAGAGCAAGCGCTTTATGTGTCTTTGCCAGCCCATTATTTCTTTCCACACTATATAGTACCTCTCCCAAATTGATGATCGAAATATATACTTTGCATTTATTTTCTTCGGCGTCTTTTAGTATTTTTTGAACGCGCTGTGCAGCGGGCTCATCTTCCAGATATGCTATGAAAGCAAAAGAATCCAGAACATACGCTGGTAGATCATGCATGGGTGATTCTCTTTTCGCGTTTCTTTTCGAATTCGCGGTCTTTCTTTAGCACAGCAGATAATGAAGGCTGTCCTTTCAGCAAACCACGTCCTTTTTTAATAGGATCGGGCATAACTGGGACGATGGTCAGCACGCCGCCATAATCTACCAACATCACTTCCGAGCCAGGCGCAAGGTTGTATTTTTTTCGCATTTCAGCAGGAATAACTACCCAGCCTTTGTTTGAAATTGTAAGAACCATATCGATACTCCTTGTTGTTATACTTTTAATGGTAAAAGTATAACATATTCTTGTGACTGCTAATAGAAGTTTGGTTTTTCCATGACCTTAATACTTTCCGATTAACCGGATAAATAATTTTTCAAGAGATTAGTAGGGCTGTTAGTCAGTCATCCACACATACAGATTTTTTGGACCATGCACACCCAGCGTGACTGTCAGCTCAATATCCGCAGTGCGGCCGGGGCCGGTGATGAAGACCAGGTAGTTGCTGTCTTTGGCTCTCGGCAACGAAAAGGATTGCCAGCATTACTCAGAGTTGAACGCCAAAATCCGCGTTACGTTTGCAGATGAGTATGTTTCACCAGATGGCATGCTTCCAGCTCATTATCAGGGCATGTATGTTCTGGCTTTGAAAATGGAAATGGTTCCTGCTGAAATACGTCCACTGCTTACCGATCAGCTTGTTGATTTAATCACGCAGAATGGATGCCGGCTCGATACCGGATTCGTCTCCGTCCCTTACCTGTTGGATGTTCTGTGTGACAACGGCAGAAAAGACATCGCCTACCAACTTCTTTTTCAGACAGAGTGCCCATCGTGGCTTTATGAAGTGGAAAAAGGTGCAACCACTATCTGGGAAACATGGGACGCGATCAAACCCGAAGGTCAGGTCAACCTCGCATCATTCAATCACTACGCCTTTGGCTGTGTCGGCGATTGGATGTACCGCTTTATCGGCGGACTTGATAAAACCCAAGCAGGGTATAAGCATATTGTCATCCGGCCAAAGCCGCATAAAGACCTGACGTATGCCAGAACCAGCCATAAGTCAGTATGCAGCGAGATTATTTCGAGCTGCAAGATACTGGATGGGATGATGCGAATCCACGCGGTCATCCCGACAAATGCAACTGCCACAATCCGATTGCCTGAAGCGAATTTCTCGTCAGTTCTTGAAGGCGGAACTAACATTCAAGCCAGTCCTGATGTTTCCACAATCATCCATGATGGGAACGATATCTCCCTGGAAGTTGGCAGTGGCTCTTATGTTTTTGAATATCCATATCCCACCACATAAATTAATTGAAATGAATGCCGGAGAACATAGAATGAACAGGAATATGTCCGAAATTATGAAGGCTGCGATTATAGGCGGCGTGATGGGATTGATACCCAGTTTTTTGATTAACTACTTCCTCGCGCCAATGCCTGAAACTGTACTGGCAAATGCAATTGGTAATGGGATTAGCGGCTTGATCAGCGGCTTTATGGGTGGCTTTATGGGCTTGTTGGTATATTTCAAACAGACAAGTAAAACAAATTGATCATTCTCACAAAATGGGAATAGGGTTCTTGTGAAAGCCGGCGGCGGTTCAACTATCTTTGAATATCCGTATCATGCCAGACAAATTTGATTAGGAGATTATCCAATGAAAGAATTTATTTTCCCGAAAGATTTTTTGTGGGGCGCATCCACCGCCGCCCATCAGGTGGAAGGCAACAACATCAACAGCGAGAGTTGGGTGCTGGAACATCTGCCCGGAACTATTTATGCCGAGCCATCCGGCGATGCAATCGATCATTACCACCGATACCCGGAAGATATTGCCCTGCTGGCGGAACTTGGTTTCAACGCCTATCGCTTCTCGATCGAGTGGGCGCGCATCGAACCTGAGGAAAGCGAGTTCTCCTATGCTGAACTCGAACATTACCGTCAGATGCTGGCAGCCTGTCACGAGCATGGCATCAAACCGATGGTGACCTTTCATCACTTCACTTCCCCGCGCTGGTTGATGCGTGATGGCGGCTGGCTGGATGAAAAGACACTGGAACGTTTCGCCCGCTATTGCGAACGTGCGACCAAACATTTCGGCGACCTGATCGGAGCTGCCTGCACGGTCAACGAGCCGAACATATCAATGCTCCTTTCCAAAATGTTGCCTTTTAAAATAGATGAAACTCCTTTTTGGGATACTGCGGCGCAAGCTTTCGGGGTATCGCACGACCGCTTGGGACTATTTCAGTTTGTGACACAGCCGCGTATGCGTGAAGTAATTTTAGCTGCGCATCGCCGCGCCTTTGATGTGCTTCATTCGGGACCTGGAAATTTTCCGGTTGGGCTGACACTTGCATTGGTGGATATTCAGGCTGCGGAAGGTGGCGAAGGCAAGTCCGCTGAATTCCAACGGGAACAGTCAGATGTTTACCTGGAGCAGCTGCGTGGCGACGATTTTGTCGGTGTCCAGACCTACTCACGCATGATGCTTGGTCCAGACGGCATGGTCAAGCCCGGTGATGATGTCGAAAAGAATCAGATGGGTGAAGAATACTACCCGGAGGCAATCGGAGGCACCATCCGCCATGCCGCCCAGGTAGCTGGTATCCCCGTTATCGTAACTGAAAATGGTTTTTCATCCTCTGATGATTCTCGCCGTTTGGAATATTTCCAACGAGCATTGCGAAGTGTTGCCAGCGCCTTGGAAGATGGCATCGATGTGCGTGGATATTTCTGCTGGTCTGCCATGGATAACTTTGAATGGGTGAGTGGTTTTGGCCCTCAGTTTGGCATCATTGCTGTGGATAGGGAAACACAACAGCGCATCCCCAAGCCTAGTGCATATTGGCTGGGAAATGTTGCCCGCAGAAATCGCCTGTAATCTGCTTCAATAGAACTCATCTTTTTGCATGGACTACGCCGGTGATATGCTCGTATCACAAATCAGTTGGCGACAAATTGCATCCAGCTATTGTGGTAGGTAGAAGGCGAACTAAACAGCAAGCACGGATTATGAGATCGCGGGTTCGTTCAAAGATGTGCGATGGATGAAACCGCGGTGCGTAACTTTTTTTCGCCCCTGTTTTTACGCAAAAATTGCCAAGAAACAACAAATAAACGCCTTTTTACGGCGTTTATTTGTTGTTTCTTGGCGGTCCCGACGGGGGAAAGAACTTGTGAAGTGTAATTATTTACTTACTGACTATGAGTTGATTTTGAGTCTTTTTAGGTGTTTCTCCTGTTAAGACTTGCTGATTTTACGTACGGACACTGAGACCGTCAACCAATTGGTGGGGGATTTCGTTAAAGTCGAGACAAATGTCCACTTGTGTCACAAAATGAACAACTTACTCTACTATCTGGGCGGAAGAGCCAAAGTAGTCAACGTAGGGATGATATGAATCCGCTTTTACTGTAGCCACTCCAAGCCATACAAACCGCCTGAAAGCATATAGACGCCTACCCGCTGGGTGCAAGCTGTTAGCCGCCTTTTGTCTTTATCAATGTGTCTTCTAAAAGAGATAGAGCCTGCTCAAGTAAAGGGAGTGGCAGAAATCCAAACCCTAATCGAATGACTCTTTTTTGCTCGCCAAACCATTCGCCAGACGCGAGTTGCACTTGAGCAATGCCAGCCTTAGAATAAAAAGTATTAACTTCTGTATCGGTGAATACATTTGGTCTTAACCGAACACAGCAGAGTGCGCCAGCGTTTGGATGTACCCATTCGACAAATTCTGAGTTTTTTCGAATCCAATTCTCGACAATTGTTACACCTTTTTGAAGCAAAATTTTTCTTTCATCAAGTATGCCTTGGCTGTTTTTTAGAATATGAAGTCCAAGCATTTCGTCCATAACAGAACAGGAGATGACAGTATTCATCTTTGCCAGTGTCAATTGCTCAAGTAACTCAGCATCATTGCAGGTTAACCATCCCAATCGAATCCCAGGTGCGCCATGACATTTCGATAGAGAGGTTGTTGTAAGTACACGCTCGGAAAATCCAGCCATAGAGATTGCAGCTTGATTGTCACCATAAGTTGCTTCACGGTAAGTTTCATCAATCAAGATGTAGGCGCGCGGGCTTTTTTGTTGGATAAGATTGATGGCGGCTTCGATAGTCTTTTGTGTTGTTGATGTTCCAGAGGGATTGTGTGGCGTGACAAAAATAACCAGCCTGGTACGCTCTGACAAGATTGAAGATAGTCTTTCAATATTGAGTTCGTATCCTTCATCGAAAGATAGCGGCAGTACTTTTTTTGTTGCCCCAATCGCTGAGATAATATCCATTGTTGGGGGGAAATTGGGAGAGACAGTAACAACTTCATCACCTAAATTACATAGTGAGAATGCTGTTAGGAATATACTGCCCGCTGCACCATTGGTTATCATCACTTTATCGGCTGTGGTTGCTGTCCGACTCGCAATCTCATTTCTTAAAGGCTCATATCCACGCGATGTGCCATAGCCTAACTCAAGTTTTTTGAGT
>Ga0075156_10001399_pt1 | contig 13114 bp, 11 predicted proteins | sample JI81AbrownDNA_FD_70966 | JGI IMG/M metagenome (GOLD analysis project Ga0075156, IMG submission 70966) | Wastewater effluent complex algal communities from Wisconsin, to seasonally profile nutrient transformation and Carbon sequestration -... | ecosystem: Engineered > WWTP > Effluent > Algae...
ACACCAAGGCGGGCAATCGAATAAAAGGTCGAGACATTAGCGGGTACGCCGCAGAGAGGGTCATTTGCGCGGTCGGCAGATGTTAAATAAAAGTCCAGCTTCAGTTCGGCTGTCGGTGAGATAACCCCGAACGGTGTTTTGATATTCCCATTCAACCCTATACCTCCGGTGACGGTGCTTCTATTTTCCTGAACCGATTTTCCCGGCTCGCCAATCGATATTGAGCTAAACACAATAGAAGTACCGGCAGTAGCAAAAAAACTAATCGGCTTCAGGGGGTTGGCAGTAAAGCGGGCAGATACATTGACAAAATGATAAATATTGGGCTCAATACCTAATACCCCAAGCGCTTCGGATTTTTCCTTTTCTTTATTATTCTTGGAGTATAAATAATTTGCTTCGATCTGCAGGTAGTCAAATACAGTATAATTCACCGCAGCGCCAAAGGCGAGAAACCCTTCATAACTGCGGCTGACGCGCTTGCCTTGAAAACACTGAATAGTCTCCACAACAGTGTTCGGCCCGATCATCAAGCCAAATCCGAATTTTTTTGGATATGGATTGACCTCTACTTCATCTACCTCTTCCTCCTCATCACGACCATCTGTCGCAGGTGCGGCATCACGCGACTGCGCCAGCAAAGATGGAGAATACACCGAAAGAAAAGCTCCCAGCATGAGGATTCCAAGCCCAAGCCGAAAGAACGAACGTGCTGTTTGTGAAGTCATAGAATATACCTTTTCAAGAGAAAGTGAGTGGATATCTGCTATTTTTTGTGCTACCTGTCCAACAAATGACGGCTCGTTGCGCTTACCGCGATACGGCACCGGCGCCATGTAGGGCGCATCAGTTTCGATCATGATTTTATCAAGCGGCGTCTGTAATACAGCATCGGCAAGAGTTGATTTTTTGTAGGTAATATTTCCCGTAAACGAAATATGCGCTCCGAGGTCAAGTGCCCGGTGGAGTACTTCGACCGAGCTCGAAAAACAATGAAGCACAAATTGAAGGGTACCGTCCTGCTCTTCTCGCAGGATCGAGAGCACATCCTCATCCGATTCACGATTATGAATAATCACGGGTAAATTCCGACGTTTAGCGATCTGTAGCTGCGCCCGGAAGGCGGATTGCTGCACATCTTTCGGCGCAAAATCATAGTAATAATCGAGTCCGATTTCACCGATAGCTACGACACGGGCGTTTGAAGACTCCCGCTCGACACGCTCCAGATTGGCAGGTGTTGCATCGCTTGCATTATGCGGATGGATACCGATTCCGCGGTAAATCCTTGGGTCTGCATCGACTATTGCCTGTACATTGTCGAATCCTTCAGGCCCGATCGACGGTATAATTATCGCCTCGACTCCGGCAGCGAATGCTCGGTCTATCATCTCCTGACGGTCGGCATCGAACTGCTCAGAATCTATGTGTGCGTGCGTATCAATCATGAATTTCAACCAGTTTTACCGTTCGCTCAGGATGGCTGAACGCTATCATCCGTTCATTATCGCCCTCGCCGGCAAAGGAAATCGTCACCGTCCAATGCACTTTCGGCAGCATATCGCCGGCTTTTTCGGACCATTCGACTACTTTAATGGCGTTATGGGAAAACATACAGTCGTCAAAACCAATTTCCTCAAGCTCTTTTGTTGAATTAATTCTATACAAATCAACATGATATATAGTAATTTCCTCGCCATCGGAATCCGTACCGAAATACTGATTCATAATCGTGAACGTCGGGCTCGAGACAATATCCTCGACACCAAAATAGTCGCAGACACCCTTGACAAATTCTGTCTTGCCCGCGCCTAAATCGCCATATAATGCCACGACATCACCCTTAGAAAGCAACTCGGCGAATTGCTTGCCGGCATCATGTGTTTCGACTTCACTGCGAGAATGGTAACAATCAGATTCCATTCAAAAATCCCGAATGTGGAACATATTTTTTTTTGAGAACCGTACCCTGAGTACTCTCCATGCTATTCTTTATCCTGGAACTACTTAGCTTCGAGCGTAATCACCGGCAATATCATCTCTTCCATCGAAATCCCGCCGTGCTGAAAGCTGTCGCGGTAGCGCTGTACATAATGATGATAATCCGTCGGATACACGAAATAAAAATCTTCTTTGGCGATGATATAATTCGTCGAAACACCCGAAAGAGGCAGCTTATACTCCTCGGGATTCTTGATAAACATCGCATTTTTTGCTTCCGTCTTGACATTCTTGCCATACTTAAAACGCAGGCAGGAGGAGGTCTCTCTATCGCCAAGCGCGCGCACGGCATGCAGGCATCGTACAGAACCGTGATCGGTCGTAATAACGATATTGACATCCTTTATCGTTGAGAGGGTTTTGAGCATCCCAAAGAAACTCGAATGCAAAAACCAGCTCTTCGTCAGACTTCTATACGCGCTCTCATCGGGCGCAATTTCCTTGAGAATCGGATAGTCCGACCGCGAATGAGCGATCATATCGACCGCGTTGACAACGATAGCCGTCAGATGATTCTTTGCATAGCGCAAAATATCATTCTCAATCTTCTTGCCAAAATCCGTATCAATTATTTTTATATACCCTACATCGTTCTTCAGGGTGATTTTTTTTCGTTTTAAGAGCGCCGCCAGAAGTTCTTTTTCATGCGCATTCTGACTATGCTCGTTTTCATTATCATTCGGCGCAAATTGCGGGTAATGCTTTTTAATTTCTGAAGGATACAATCCTGCAAAAATTGCATTCCGCGCGTAGGGCGTCGCCGTCGGCAGAATCGACGAATAGTAATCCTTCTGCACCGTGAAATACGGCTTGATAAGCTCCTCCATCACGAGCCACTGATCAAGTCGCATACAGTCGATGACAAAGAAAAACGTCGGCTTGCCATTTGATAATTTAGGTAAGAGATGCTTGTCGATAATTTGCGGGGAGGTGAGCGGCATGCCATCGGCCGAACCGTCTATCCAGTCGAGATAATTATCCTCAACGAATTTCCCGAATGCAGAATTACATTCACGCCATTGATTTGCGAGTGTCTCGCCAAAGCCAAGCTCGGGATGCTGGTCTAATTCCATACTCCAGCCAACTAATTTCTGATAGACTTCGAGCCATTCGTTCCAGTCCATATAGCCGAATAACCGACGCGTAATATCATTAAACCCTTGGGTGTAATCTTTCGTGAATTTCCCCTGTGCTATTTTCTTGGATTCCAAAAATTTCTTGCAGGCAGCAAGAATCTGGGCGGGATTCACGGGCTTGGTGAGGTAATCGTCGATTTTACGACCGATGGCATCCTCCATGACACTCTCTGCTTCGTTTTTGGTGACCATGACGACGGGAACAGAGGAGTCGATGTCTTTGAGGCGAGAGAGGGTTTCGAGACCGCTCATGCCAAGCATCGATTCATCTAAAAAGAATAAGTCGTAATTTGATTGCTGAGCAAGGGCTAAGGCATCGTCGCCGTTTGATGCCGTTTCTACGGTGTAGCCACGCTGTCCGAGGAGGATAATGTGGGGCTTGAGAAGTTCAATTTCGTCGTCAATCCAGAGAATTCTCCCTTTGGAATGTTCCATTGATACGCGCTCTAAGTGTGGGTAATACAAAAAAATAGGCGGGCAAAGACGGACGATTATGAAAATCGTGCAATCTATACCGATTGATTTTCCCAAAAATAAGGGTTTTTTCTGTTAATTGGATGTTAAACTGCTCCGAAGGTAAGTTATATGGTGTTCGGAGAAGGCAACGCTGAGGATGGTTCACCGGCTGTATGCCTCACTTCACCGACGAATCCGGCAAGCACTTCACCGGAACTCTTCCGTCCGGTGAAGTGCTTCTGTATTGATGGAGCATACCAAGAAAACCGATACGAAAAAAGAGACGTTCAGGCCGTTATTCTGCCCATTGGCGACGACATAAATTCCGCCATACCTTCTTTACCCATGATTTTTTCGAGAATTGCCGGCGGTGTCTGCTTGAGGTCCACGACTATGAGACCATCGACGACATTGCTGAACTCCTCATCGAGCGAGAATCCGAGCACTTTCCCGCCTAATTTCAGGTAATGCTTCACTAATGTCGGTACGCCTTTGGCATCGGGCTCGATTTCGGAGATGAGCTGTGAAAGCTGCTCGACGGAGGTACACGAACTCCCGATTTTCGCCGAAAGCGGGGAACTAAACCGAAAGTCGGTTAAGTTTCTGGGTTTTACATACTTCGCATATTCAGGCGCGAAGGCATTGTTTTCTAAATACGACACCAGCATCTGCCGTGACTCGGGCAAATAGTCGTTACTGATACTTACTGCACCAAAGAGCGTCGTGTATTGCGCATGACGCACGATAAATTGTCCGATACCGCGCCAGAGCATCAAAAGCGCGCTGCTTTTCTGATATTCCGGTCGGATGAACGACCGGCCGAGCTCAAGCGCAGGAGATATTTTCCGTAAAAATTTCTTGCGAATCTTGAAAAGTGTATGAATATAAAGTCCTTTACGACCAAACTCTTCGAGAATTTGGTCCGTTCTCCCAAGTCGATAAGCGCCCATAATTTCCTGTTTTGCTGCATTCCAGAGAAATAGATGTGTGTAATAGGCATCAAATTCATCGAGGTCACTGTGCTTGCCGGTGCCTTCGCCGACAGAACGGAAGGTGAGCTCCCGTAGCCGTCCAATTTCCCGGACAATCGTCGGTGTTTGCTCGGCGGTAGCATAAAACACGAATGTTTCTCCCGATGCAAACAGCATTTGTTCGCGGGGTAATTGTTCAATCTCGGCAGCCAAATACTCCGGATCCTCAGCCGGTGACAGTGCGCCGGATATGTCCGGAATACGCTCAGCTTCTCCGTGATGCCGCTGATTTTTATGTCGGAGAATATAGACCCTATTCCGCAGGAAATTCATCATTGACACATCATTATAATCACGGAGCTTGGTGAATGATACTGTGCTGCCAATGGCTAGTTCGAGTGTGGAATTTCGGCTGTGGGCGAACTCACGCGGCAGCATTGCCGTGCGGAGTCGCGGGTGCAGGAGTCCGGCCACCTGAAACCGTAACCGGTTGTGCCCGGCAAAATATACCGGTACTACCGGACATTCCGCATGGCGGATAATCCGCGCAATGCTCGTACTCCACTCAGGATCGGTAATTGCCCGTTCCGCCGGCGAAAAACTCGACACCTCGCCCGCCGGAAATACTACCAGAATCCCACCTGCCGCCAAATGCTGCAACGTTTGCTTCATCCCCTGAAGATTATTTCTCGCCGACGAGGCATTGCCAAAGGGGTCAACAGGAATAAAACTGCCGGCAAGCTCAGGTATCGAGTGCAGTAGATAATTAGCCATGATTTTCACGTCCGGCCGGATTGCATGAATGAGCGCACCGAGAGCAATGCCCTCAATTCCGCCAAAAGGATGATTGGCGACTACAATTGCCGCTCCCGTGACCGGTATCCGAGCAATCTCTGCCGGTGATACATCGAGCCGTACATTCATACTCTTGAGAATATCCTGAAAAAAATGATCGCCCGAACGCACCGAACTCGCATCATGATAAATACCCCGTAATACCGGCAAGCCAACCATTGCCTCCACCGCCTGCATGGGAAGGGCGAGAAAATCTTTGTTCTCAGGAAGAGGTATGCGAAAAAGCTGATGGGATTGATTCATATTCAACCTATTGAAATAATTGTACTTCATGATATTCAACCGTAAAATTACCATACGGCGATTACCTGAATATTGCCCAAAAGCTCGGGTGAATTATCAATCAGCAATATTGCCAAAACACAACATCCGGCACAGGGAAGGCAGATATAGCTGCATCCCACCGACACCTGATTTTTACTGTTAACATCTATGTAACACTTTTTAACCGCACACGATTCGACAGAAAAAGGTAGATTGCATCTGAAAATTCAATCAAACTTCATTTTCTCGTATTTCTAACTAATTCAAAAGGTGCTTTTATGAACTCTGTTCGTTCTGCTCTTCTCTCGCTCATTGCCTGCTCAGGGCTGCTCTCCTCTCCGCTTTTTGCTCAAACAGCGACGACCACTACACAGAAATTACCGCATGTATTCACACTCACTCGTGAAGTGAATGACGATGCGGATGTTTCTACCCAAATCCAACAAGTCAAAGATGAACTATCCAACCTTCGCTCTTCCCTCAAATCCCGTGGCTATCAGGTAAGTCAGGCAGAAGCCCGCCCAATGCTCGGTATCATGCCCGGTGAGCGCGCTGCGTCCGGCGGTGTGACCATCAACGAAATCGTACCCAACTCCGGCGCCGAAGCTGCCGGCCTACAGGCAGGTGACATTATTACCTCACTCGACGGTACGCCGGTTAATAATCATACAGATATCACCGGTATTATTGGCGCAAAAAAAATCAACGATGCCATTACCGTCACTATTCTACGCGACGGTACCGAGCAGACCATCAACGCTACACTCGGTTCACAAAAAACCCGCATGACCGTTCGCAGCTTCTATATTCCCAACGGAGAAAACAAAACAGTAGAGCTCAATATCATGGGAAATGCGCTCAACAAGCTCGCCGAACTCAAAAACCTGCCCGTTGAATTCAACAATGTGACCGTTTGGACGAACGAAGAAAACACATCAAACCCTTGTGAAAAAATCCGTGAAATGCGCGGCACTTCCCTCCTCGGTGTCTATGTCAACACATCAAGAAATAACGGTGTTCTGGTCGAAAGCGCTATCGAAAATACCGGCGCTGTAGCCGCAGGACTGCAAAGCGGTGACAAAATCACCCGCATCAACGGCGTCGATGTACGCTCGTACAATGACCTCCGCAAAGAAGTCACCGCACACAAGCCCGGTGAAATCGTCACCGTGACCTACATCCGCGGTGGTGAAAAGAACATCGTCAATGCTACTCTCAGCAGCGTCGCCGATACCCGTCGCGAACTCGTGACCAAGCTCGAAGCAGAATGCAGTACTCCTGCTGAGCCAACCGCATTACCGGGCAAGGCATTACCCGGAATTCAAACCGGTGAGCTTCCTGCTCCGATGCCACAATTATCCGTCTCGCCGAATCCTACGACCGGTATCGTCAACGTTCACTTTGATGGAGATACAAAGCAAATCGCCTCTGTCACCGTCGCTGATCTCAACGGCGGCGAAGTACTCCGTCAGGATTTATCAGCCGGTATGGTTGATGTGTCATTAGACTTGACAAGCTTCCCTAAAGGCATGTACATCATTACAGTTCGTCAAAATGGACGTGAATTTTCGGAGAAAGTCGTGTTGAATTAACACCCGAAATATCATACCTTCAAAAAGCCCTTGCAGATGTTCTGCAAGGGCTTTTTTATGTTTCTACATGCGACAGCAGAACAGATGGCAGGCGGCAAAGCGGTGAACGTCGATACTATCATACTACTTTTATAGTGCTCTTAATGAAAGCAAATCCCTATATTTGAACATGAATCTCTATTTTTGAATATGAATCCCTATTCGAGGGAACGTTTATGAATGTATAAGGAATTCCACTAATGAGCGAACCCATTGAACATTGTGAATATTACAAAGATGGCAGCATCAAGGAAAAAGTCTATTTCCTCGACGGCAAGCTCCACGGCGAAACGCTCTCCTACAATGAAAAAGGCGTACTCCTGAAAAAAGCGCATTATGAAGGCGGGGAATTGAACGGGGAATCGACCCTCTACAATCCCAACGGACAAAAAATCCAGCAAGCGCACTTTCTGAATGGAAAAATGGAAGGTGAGACGCTCATGTATGACGAAAACGGGAAAATCTGCCAACGCGTACCATATAAGAATGGAGAAATTAACGGTGAAATGACGATTTATAATAATGGTCTGCTCCAGACGAAAATTACCTATCGCCTTGATAAGCAAAATGGTCAGTTCATCGGCTACAACGAACGCGGGAAAATCAGCGTCGAAATGTGGTATATCAACGGACAGCTCAACGGCATCGGGAAATGGTACAATATTCATGGTGAAATCGTACGCAAGTGCTTGTATGTCAACGATCAGCTCGAAGGTGAAAATATTACCTATTATGCCGACGGCACTCCGCTTGAAAAGTCGTTTTATCATGCTAATATACTCGAAGGCGAGCGCACGCTCTATCATCCGAACGGAAAGCCGCGTGAAAAACAGCTCTACCGGGAAGGCAAGCCGATTGGTGACGCGCGCGAGTATGATACGGACGGTAATTTAGTCGAGCGCAACGAAAAAGGCAAGCAAAAGCGCAAGCCGTTCGCCGGGCTCGTGGACCTGATCACAGGAGGAATCTAATATGGGAATTCATGTCTGTATGGGCGCGATGATGATGTGCAGTTTTGGCGCTGCACCGAGTTCGCTCGTCGTCCTCCCCGCCAATCTCGTCATGACCAGCAAAATGCCAGCCGCGAACATCATGGACAACAAGCCGATGGTAAACGTTCTGCCCTTCGGCGTATGCATGTCACCTGCCAATCCCATGGTCGCCGCCGCTACAGCCGCCGCACTCGGCGTGCTGACTCCTATGCCGTGTATTCCGGTGACAGCCGCACCATGGATTGTCGGCGCGCCGACCGTACTCCTTGCCAAAATGCCGGCGCTTAATAATTCCTCAACGCTCATGTGTAATTGGGGAGGTGTGATTCAAATCAGTGTGCCGGGGCAGTTTACGGAGATGATACCGTGATTAAGTTGTAAGTCGGTAAGTCGGTAAGTTGGTAAGTCGTAAGCGGTAAGTCGTAAGTCGGTAAGTTGGTAAGTCGCAAGTCGGTAAGTCGGTAAGTCGAAAGTCGGTAAGTTGGTAAGTTGGTAAGTTGGTAAGTTGGCAAGTCGTAAGTCGGTAAGTCGGAGAGTCGATAAGTCGTAAGTGGCAAGCGGCAAGTTGGTTCCGTCACGCTGAGCTTGTCGAAGTGTTCAATTACTTGCCAAATTCTTCTTACGCTGTCAGCATTCGTTTGCGATTACCAATTGCCGCCCAATTCAACTGTCGAATGCATCTAACGATTAACCTTTTGAATAGGTTAACAGGTGAAAATATGAAAGATATAGACAAACAACATGTAAAGAAAATACTCCAACGATATACCACTCGCCACCGATTCGAATTATCTGTCATTGTTTGCGTTATAGGCGGTCTTTGGTGGCTTTTTTCCTATTCAATGTATCACCTAGGAGTAGATGTTTTATGGATTCGGTATGCAATAAGTATGCTGATTTCTTATCCTATCATGGCATATCTTCTTCTTGTCTGGCTACAAATTATTTCATCGAGAATAACCGCACAACTTCAAGTAGATTCAACCTCTATTCCTGAAGCGAAAGAAGGTCGGGGGTGGAATTGGGATTTTTCTAATTTTGATATTTTTGGCGAAGCAGAGGGCGTTCTTCTTTTTTTACTCATAATAGTGTCTGTTCTTATTCTGGCAATTATTGTCTGTGTGGCACTCTCCCCAATTCTGTTAGGGGAGTTATTTACAAGCGAACTCGTGCTTATATTAATGTATAAGCAATTGAAAAAAAATAGAAATTGAGCTCTCAATGGTTGAAGTAATGAGGCATACTGCGTTATACTATTTCATTGTCGTTGCAGCAGTCACAGCTTGTGCATATTCTATCGGATATTATTATCCGAATGTTAGGACTATGGTTGAGTTCTTACGAGTCGTAAGGTGATAGGAGATGGATTGGTAGAGAAAATGAACGCCTATGAGCATAAATCCCATAACTAACAAAACGTGTTTTATAATCAAGTACTTGCGGTGCCAGTAGCTCTCGTTCCTTCCTTCAAAGACTCATTACCAATGACAGTTTTATAACTTGTTATTTTTATATGACTTGCATTTGCTGTAAGAGAAAGAGTTTCCCACAGAGTTTCACAGAGTTTTTCACAGAGTTCACAGCCGAATACTGCTGTGTGTGACTCTGTGAGCATACCCTGTGTAACCCTGTGGGAGGAATTCTTCCGACTACATATAGCGGAAACCCTCTTTTGCAAGTACTTGCTGTGTCATTACTTGCTTTTTTTAAAAGTCTTAAATTAGGCCTTCAGAATGACCTATTTCTTACCTTTCTCATAGAACCTACTCCACCAAGCGTTTACTCAGTGTTTTACTCCGGTAATTTACCTCATCCCACTGTACATACTCCACAAATCGATAACCGCGATTTTCGTAATAGCGGAGTAAGTGATGGGCGTGTTCGGATGTATCGAGAGCTATTTCGCTCGCCCCCATGACTCTCGCAAGTGTTTCGGATGCTGTGAGTAAGAGCGTGCCGAGTCCGTGTTTTTGGTGTTCCGGCAGTACGGCAAATTGTCCGAAATGTGCTACTTCCGGACGTTCGTAAAAAGCCGAACCCTTCGTCCAGCCCGGATAAGTCACCGTAATCGTCCCAATTAACCGCTCAGCGCTCACTGCTACGAGGCACAGACCATGCGTCATCGCACGCTCCTCGGTGACAGTTTCATTCTGATGAGTGGCTAAAAAGCGTAAGCCCATATCAGCAAGCGGCTTGTAGCTACGGTGGAGAAGTGCGGTCATTTCTGCGAAAGAATCGCTCGGCAGTATCAGACGAATGGTGATTTCCTCACCGTCGGCTGTGGTATGAACAATTGGCAAACAGAATCCTTCGGCATCCATAATTATCTTGTATGTTTGATAGTTATTGAATTAATCTTGATGTAGTATTTTTTTGAAATGTGTATTTTCTACCGCTGTAGGGGCGAATTGCATTCGCCCTAACCCTAGCACGACCAGGGCGAATGCGATTCGCCCCTACGATTATTCATTACCTCACAAAAAAAACTGTTACCGCGCGTCATTAATCCTTATGCTTTGCATTATCAAGGTCAAGAATTTCAAAGAGTTGCTTGATGTCTTTGAGTTCGTAATCAGCGTCTGCTTCCTGCGTTCCGAAGACATCGCCATAGCGCGCAAATGCAGTAATCATTCCCACATTTTTCGCACCCACCATATCGCGTTCTGCCCAGTCGCCGATCATAATCGCCTCGTGCGGCGCGACATTGAGTTTGGCAAGTGCCGTTAAGAACGGTTTGGGACTTGGCTTACGTTCGCCCGTGTCGTCGAAGGTCACCACCACGTCAAAGATATGATGGAAATTCATATAGCACAAGCGTAGCCATGCCTCGCGAGCAGGTGCGTCGGACACAACCGCAAGCTTCACTCCCGACTTCACGAGTTTCATAAGTGTAGCAGTGACATGCGGATACGGCTTAAGAGCAGCTTCCCGGGCGCGGCGATAGGCGATAATTCCCGCCGATAAAATGCGAAAATCGAGATACCCGAGCGTTTCGGTGAGGAATTGATCAAATACCTTTTGATATTCAATTCCCTGTTCATTATAAATTTTATCAATGTGCGACTTAATCTGTTCATGCGTGAGATTCATACCGGCATCCGTCATCGCGCCGATAGCCGCATCGACTGCCTGACGCTTCATCGCCATAAAATCGACGAGCGTATTATCGAGGTCAAATATAACTGCACGTATCATGTTGGAATTCCTATAAATATAAATTAGACGAACAAAAATAACGAGAAAACCGGCAACTACTTACGGCTTTTTATACACCCGTTTACAATCGAGCGGCTGCCCGCCAAAATTCAAAATCAAGCCGTCGGCAATATTAAATGCCTTGCAATTCTGAATCGCCTGCACGCGGTGGCGTTCGTCGATTCTCTCGACGGTTTTGAGTTCGACGAGCACCACGCCTTCAACCACAAAATCAACGCGCACTGCGCCAAGCGGATGATTTTTATAATACACAACAAGTTCTTCATCCTGCGTAAAGAGAATATCCTGCAGCATAAATTCCTGTGCAAGCGCTGCGCGGTACATTTCAATCGGGAAACCATTACCAAGGGTTTTGTGGACTTCTACCGCCGCGCCGATAATCGCGTGCGTTAGGTCGTCGATATCGCTTTTTTCCATGTTGTATTTATATTGAATTTGATTGTAGGGGCGAATTGCATTCGCCCCAGTCATGCAAGAGTTGGGCGAATGCAATTCGCCCCTACGTTTAATTTGATACTAGTATTCCTCTCAATTTCCCATCTCCATCATCATACTCACCCCGCTGCTTGTGCCGATTCTATCAGCGCCTGCCGCTAGGAGTGCAAGCGCAAACGCCACATCCCGCACACCACCCGAAGCTTTGACACGGACATTCGGTCCAACATGCTTTCGTAGTAATTCTATATCCGCTACACTCGCCCCGCCGGTCGAAAATCCGGTCGATGTTTTGATAAAATCGGCTCCCGCTTCCGTGACCAGCGCGCAGGCACGGATTTTCTGTTCATCGGTCAAAAGGCAGGTCTCGATAATTACTTTGACGATTGCATTCTGCGCATGCGCCACGCGAACAACGGACGCGATATCCTCGCGCACAACATCATCATCACCGCTGATGAGATGTCCGATAGCGAGTACCATGTCGAGTTCGGTCGCGCCATGCCGAAGCGCATTCTCCGCTTCAAACACCTTGCTTTCGGTGGTCGAAGCGCCAAGCGGAAAGCCAATTACGGTGCATACCTTAACGGCAGAACCACGCAGCAAACGTGCCGAAAGAGCGGCATAACAAGGATTTACACACACTGAAGCAAATGAATCCTTCAATGCTTCCGCGCACAGCGTTTCGATCATAGCGGCGGTAGCATTCGGCTTGAGAATTGTATGGTCAATGGTCGCGGCAAGCTGAGGTTGGGAGATGTTGTGCATAATTTCAGTACTCGTATTGATGCGTAGGAATTTCCTGCAAAAATAGGTATTTTTTGTGCGAGTATCGTAGCCATTCCAATGGCACGCTGATGCCGCTGATTTGTTATGATTGAAGATGATTGAAGAGTAGGAAGTTATTGTCTGAGATTTTTGGTGAATATTTGTAGTTGAGATTGGATTTGGTAGGTGGCGGAGGTTGGGTGCAATAGAATGGCAAGGTGCATTCTACCTAACAGCACGACCTGGGCGAATGCAATTCGCCCCTACGAATGATACGGATATTGACACATTCGGAGCTAACAACATAATTATTTTATAAATCATATTGTTATTCCATCACTGTAAATCCCCTTCGTTTGCTTCGCAAACATTTTCCCCTTTATCAAGGG
>Ga0075156_10001400_pt1 | contig 13113 bp, 12 predicted proteins | sample JI81AbrownDNA_FD_70966 | JGI IMG/M metagenome (GOLD analysis project Ga0075156, IMG submission 70966) | Wastewater effluent complex algal communities from Wisconsin, to seasonally profile nutrient transformation and Carbon sequestration -... | ecosystem: Engineered > WWTP > Effluent > Algae...
GCCACCCTGCCCGACCCGGTGTGCATGGCCGAGAACGACAACGATCTGGCCTTCTGCGCCTTCAACTGGGAAACCCACCGCTTCAGCAACCCGAACCTCAAGCCCGAGCGCTCGCGCCAGTTCTCCCTCGGCGCCGTCTTGCAGCCTGCGCGTGACTGGAGCTTCAGCGTCGACTACTGGGACATCCGCAAGTCGGATCTGATCAGCACCCTGGGCGACGACGTGATCCTGGCCAACCTCGACAAGTACGGTGACTTGGTCCACCGCTACAGCGACCCGCGCAACGGCAACCAGGATTTCATCGACACCTGCGGCGACGAGCCGGACCCGGACGACACCGAGATCTGCTACATCGACCTGCGCAAAGAAAACCGCGGTGCGATGAAGGCCTCGGGCCTGGACATGGAGTTCAACATCACCGGCCTCAAGACCGGCCTCGGCAACTTCGCAGTCGGCTTGCGTGGCACGCTGGCCCTGGTCTCCAAGCAGCAGACAGGCAACGGCGACCCCTTCATCAGCAACCTGGGGCGCTTCGTCACCGACGGCGTGGTGCAGCGCTGGCGCCATCGCCTGACGGTGGATTGGGAGTACGGCCCCTTCGGCGCCACACTGGGCAACACCTACCTGTCGGGCTACGAGGACCAGAACTCGGCCATCGACACCGACACCGGCACGGTGGTTTCCAAGAACCATGTCAAGGCCTACTCGCTGTGGGATCTCTCGGGCAGCTGGGCCGTCAGCAAGGACTGGAAGCTGCGTGCCGGCGTGCAGAACCTGTTCGACACGCCGCCGCCCTTCTCCAACCAGGCCTGGTACTTCCTGTCGGGCTATGACCCGAGCTACACCGACCCGCGCGGCCGCTTCGTCTACCTGAGCGCCCAGTTCACCTTCAAGTGACGGGCTGCGGTCAGGGCCGCGGTTAAGCTGCGGCCCTGATGTGGACAGGAACCTTCTTCGCCCTCGCAGCCGGCCTGATGTGGGGGCTGGTCTTCGTCGGCCCGCTGCTGCTGGCCGACTACCCGGCGGCGATGCTGTCCTTCGGCCGCTACCTGGCCTTCGGCCTGATCGCGCTGCCGCTGGCCTGGCTGGACCGTGCCAACCTGCGGGGGCTGACCCGCGCCGACTGGGCCGAGGCGGCCAAGCTCTCGCTGGTGGGCAACCTCGTCTACTACCTGTGCCTGGCCTCCGCCATCCAACGCGCCGGTGGCCCGCTGCCGACGATGATCATCGGCACCTTGCCGGTGGTCATCGCCATCACCTCCAACCTGCGTGACGCCAAGCGCGACGGCAAGCTGCCCTGGCTGAAGCTGGTGCCCTCGCTCGCCCTGATCGCCGCCGGCATTTCGCTGGTCAACCAGGTCGAGTTGGCGCATCTGCGCGCCGACCCCGACGCCGACCTGGGCCGCTACGCAGTGGGCGCGCTGCTGGCCGTGGGCGCGGTGGCCTGCTGGACCTGGTACCCGATCCGCAATGCCGACTGGTTGCGCGCCCATGCCGACCGCAGCCCTCGCACCTGGGCCACGGCGCAGGGCATCGCCACGCTGCCGATGGCCGCGCTGGGTTTTGCCGGCACCTGGGTGGTCTTCGCCGCCACCGATGCCCCCTGGGTGATGCCCTTCGGCCCGCGCCCCGAGGCCTACATCGGCCTGATGTTCGCCATCGGGTTGTTCGCGTCGTGGCTGGGCACACTCTGCTGGAACGAGGCCAGCCAGCGCCTGCCCACCACGCTGGTGGGCCAGCTGATCGTGTTCGAGACCTTGTCGGCACTGGCCTACGCCTACGGGCTGCGCGGCGCCTGGCCGCAGCCCAGCACCCTGGCCGGCATAACGCTGCTGGTGGCGGGCGTGATCTGGGCCCTTCGCGTCGACCCGGAGCCGGTGGCCGCCGAGGGCCACCCCCACTGAAGTCGCCGGCGTCAGCGCCGATTGGCCAGGATGCTGTGCTCGTCGCCGGCACGCAGCAGCAGGCTGCCGTCTTCCTGCAACCGCCAGGCGTTGACGCGCTCCAGAACCCCCAGGAAACGCCGCTCGTCCGCCATCTGTGTGGGCGTACACGCCATGCGCGTGGTGGCGATGGCTGGCGTGGCCACGGTCTCTGGCGTCCTCTCGGGGCGGGTGGTGGCCAACCGGCCGGCCGACAGGGTTTCGCCCTCCCATTGGTAGCTGCCGAAGTAGCCGTTGCAGGCGGTTCGGCCGCTCAGGCGCCCATCGCTGCGCAGTTGCAACGTCGTTGGAGGCTCGGAGCCGGCCCTCACGCCATCGATCGCCACGACCACCCATTCGCCGTGCTGCGCCAACGGCACCCAGGGCGGTGTCGGCGCGGCAGCGCAAGCTGCCAGGGCCAAGGCGTCGGCCAGGGTGGCCACCATCAACAAGAGACGAGACGTGTGCACGCGGCAACTGATCCGGAGTAACGGGAACATCGCATTCTGACCACGGCGTGTGGCGAATCGATGTCGGCGCCATCCAGCCGCCTGTGGTCGAATGACCTGATGGACGAGTTGCTCGACCCGCTGCTGGACCCCGTCCGCTTCAAGGGCTACCCGCCTGCTGCGCCGCCGATGCGGCGATCACAGGTGGGCGCACAGGGCTGGAACCTGCTGGCCGGAGACCTGCCCCTGCCATTGGCCGTGATTCGCCGCGAGGCACTCGCCCACAACCTGGGCTGGATGCAGCGCCTGGTGGACGGGGCCGGCATCGGCTTCGCCCCGCACGGCAAGACCACCATGTCGCCCCAGCTCTTCCAGGCGCAGCTGGTGGCCGGGGCCTGGGGCATCACTTTCGCCAACGTGCAGCAGTTGGCGGTCGGCGTGGTTGCCGGGGTGCGGCGTGCGCTGATCGCCAACCAGGTGTTGCAGGCGGCGGATCTGGCGGCGTTGGCGGCGCTGATGCGGGGCTGCCCGGCCTTGCGTGCCCCGTTCCTGGTCGATTCGCTCGAGCAGGTGGCGCTGATCGAGGCCGCCGGCGCGGCGGTGCCTTTCGAGGTGCTGGTGGAACTGGGCCTGCCCGGCGGACGCACCGGCGTGCGTGACGACGCCGCCGCGCTGGCCCTGGCGCGGCGCATCCACGCCAGCCCGGCCTTGAGGCTGGCGGGCGTGGAGGCCTACGAAGGCTTGTGGGCCACCGGTGAGGACGCCGGGGATGCGGCCCTGGTCGACGGCTTGATGGGGCGCCTGCACGCCTTGGTGACAGCGGCCGAGGCCGAGTCGCTGTTCGAGGCCGACGACATCATCGTCAGCGCCGGGGGATCGGCGGTGTTCGATCTGGTGGCACAGGGCCTGCGCCCGCTGCAAACGGCCCGGCCGGTGCAAGCCTTGCTGCGCTCGGGTTGTTATGTCACCCACGACGACGGCGCCTACCGCCGCTACGTGCAGGCGGTGAACCGCCGCCTGGGCTGCGCCGAGGCCAGTGGCCTGCGCGCGGCGCTGGAGGTCTGGTGCGTGGTGCAGTCCTGCCCCGAGCCGGGGCTGGCGATCCTGGGCGCCGGCAAGCGCGACGCCTCGGCCGACTGGGGCATGCCGGTGCCGGTGAAGGTGGCCCGTGCCGGTGAACGCCACGCCTGCGCCGCGCCATCTGCCTGGGCCATCGACAAGATGAACGACCAGCACGCCTACCTGAAGCTGAACGGCGCCGGTGACAGCCTGCAGGTGGGCGACCGCGTGGCGCTGGGCATCTCGCACCCCTGCACGACCTTCGACAAATGGCGCTGGATGGCGGTGGTCGACGAGGCCTACACGGTCGTCGACGCGCTGACCACGCACTTCTGAGCGACCGGGGAAGGACCCATGAAAGACCTGACCCAGGGCTCGATCCGCGGCCACATCCTCGCGATGGCCGCGCCCATCGCCGTCGGCATGCTGGTGCAGACGCTGTACTTCCTGGTCGACCTGTACTTCGTCTCCCGCATCGGCAGCGCGGCGATCGCCGGCGTCTCGGCGGGCGGCAACGCGGTGATGATCGTGATCGCGCTGACGCAGATGCTGAGCGTGGGCACGGTGGCGCTGATCTCGCACGCTGTGGGCGCCAAGGACCAGCCGCGCGCCAACCTCGTGTTCAACCAGTCCCTGGGCCTGGCGCTGGCCTGCACGCTCTTCGCTCTGGGGCTTGGGATGGTCGGCATCGATCCCTACATGCGCACGCTCGGTGCGGGCGACGCCATTGCCGAGGCCGGGCGCAGCTACCTCTGGTGGTACCTGCCGGGGCTGGCGCTGCAGTTCCCGATGGCGGCCATGGGCTCGGCCATGCGGGGCACCGGCATCGCGATGCCGGGCATGGTGGTGCAGGTGGCCACGGTGCTGGTCAACATCGTGCTGGCCCCGGTCCTGATCGCCGGCTGGGGCACCGGCCACCCGATGGGGGTGATGGGCGCCGGGCTGGCCAGCAGCCTGGCGGTGGCGGTGGGCGTGCTGCTGATGATCGGCTACTTCGTCAAGCTCGAGTCCTACGTGGCGCTCGACGTGAAGGCGCTGTGGCCGCGCTGGGCAGTGTGGCGGCCGCTGCTGCAGATCGGCGTGCCGGCGGGCGGCGAGTTCTTTCTGATGTTCGTGTACACCTCGGCCATCTACTGGTTGATCCGCGGCTTCGGCCCCGAGGCGCAGGCCGGCTTCGGCATCGGGATGCGGGTGATGCAGGCCGCCTTCCTGCCGGCGATGGCGATCGCGTTCGCGGTGCCGGCGGTGGCCGGACAGAACTTCGGCGCACGGCGCGCCGACCGGGTGCGCGACACGCTCAAGCAAGGCATCGTCCTGGAGTGCAGCATCATGCTGATGCTGGCCGTGTTGTGCCACCTGCTGCCGCAGCAAATGGTGGGCGCCTTCGCCAGCGACCCGGCGGTGGCGGCTGTGGGCGCAGACTTCCTGACCGTCGTCTCGACCAACTTCGTCGCGATGGGCTTTGTCTTTGCCTGCTCAGGCATCTTCCAGGCCATGGGCAACACCTGGCCTGGCATGGCCAGCACCGCCAGCCGGCTGGTGACCTTCATCGTGCCGGCGGTGTGGCTGTCGCAGCAGCCCGGCTTCGCGTTGTGGCACGTCTGGTACCTGTCGGTGGCCACAGTGCTGCTGCAGGCCGTGGTCAGCGGGCTGCTGGTGCGATGGCAGTTGCGCAAGCACCTGGCGAGCTTCGACACGCTCCGAAGCGAGGGCACGGTGCCGGCCGCTGGTTGAGCGGCAAACGGCATCGGGGGTTCAGCCGCTGGCGCCGTCCGCGCGGAACATCGACTTGATGCCGCGCACGGCCTGGCGGATGCGGCTCTCGTTCTCGATGAGCGCGAAGCGCACATGGTCGTCGCCATGGTCGCCGAAGCCGATGCCGGGGCTCACACACACCTTGGCCTTCTCCAGCAACTGCTTGGCGAACTCCAGCGAGCCGAGTGGCGCATAGGCCGGCGGGATCTTGGCCCAGATGTACATCGAGGCCTTGGGCACCTCGACCGGCCAGCCGGCCTCGACCAGGCCCTTGGCCAGCACGTCGCGCCGCTTCTGGTAGGTGGCGGCGATGTCCTTGACGCACTGCTGGTCACCCTCCAGCGCCGCGATCGCCGCCACCTGCAGCGGCGTGAAAGTGCCGTAGTCGTGGTAGCTCTTGATGCGCGCCAGCGCGGCCACCAGATCCGGGTTGCCGACCATGAAGCCGATGCGCCAGCCGGCCATGTTGTAGCTCTTGCTGAGCGTGAAGAACTCGACCGCGATGTCCTTCGCGCCTTTGACCTGCATGATGCTGGGCGCCTTCCAGCCGTCGAACACGATGTCCGCGTAGGCCAGGTCGTGCACCACGAAGATGTCGTGCTTCTTCGCCAGCGCGATCACCTTCTCGAAGAACTCCAGCTCCACGCATTGCGCGGTCGGGTTGCTCGGGAAACCCAGCACCATCATCTTGGGCTTGGGGTAGCTGCCGCGGATGGTGCGCTCCAGTTCGCCAAAGAAATCCACCCCCGGCACGTTGGGCACCGAGCGGATGTCGGCCCCGGCGATCACTGCGCCGTAGATGTGGATCGGGTAGCTCGGGTCGGGCACCAGCACCGTGTCGCCACGGTCCAGCGTGGCCAGCATCAGGTGGGCCAGGCCCTCCTTGCTGCCGATGGTGACGATGGCCTCGCGGTCGGCGTCGATCTCGACCCCGTAACGCTCGCGGTACCAGTGGCTGATGGCACGGCGCAGCCGCGGGATGCCCTTGCTGGCCGAGTAGCCGTGCGTATCCGGCCGCTGGGCCACCTCGACCAGTTTGGCCACGATGTGCGGCGGGGTCGCCCCATCGGGGTTGCCCATGCTGAGGTCGATGATGTCCTCGCCACGGCGGCGCGCCGCGAGCTTCAGCTCGGCGGTGATGTTGAAGACATAGGGAGGCAGGCGGTCGATGCGCGCAAAGCGGCGCTGACCCTGGGAGGCAGAGCTCATGGGTGAACTTTCAACGTGAGCGCCCGGAACCGTCCGAGCGACGCTGCCGGCGCATTGCGCGCTGGCCCGGTGATGGTAGCCCAGGCCCGGCACGCCTCCCCAGACTGAAGTACGCCGGCCGCACCGCAGAGGCCGCCAAGCGTTGCAGAATCATGTCGCCCACCACGACGAAGGAGCGCGCCATGAACAAGCCTGCGGTCTACCCGGCGGACTGGATGTTCCGCCCCGAATTGCAATTGAAGCTGGACGAGTTCGGCCGGCGCTTCCTGGCCGAGGGCGACTCCTGGTTCACCATCGGCGCACTGAACCTGCCGCAGGTCTCGAACCTGCTCTACCAACAGCAGTTCGGCCCCAGCACGGTGATCATCAGTTGCGCCTACCCGGGCGACACGCTGCAGCAGATGGGGCACAACATCAACGACCCCTACTTCGACAAGCTGCTGCGCAAGAAGAACTTCGCCAGCTACTGGGAAGCCATCATCCTCTCGGCCGGCGGCAACGACCTGATCGATGCGGCCCAGCACCGTGCCGTCAATGCGGACGGCAGCCCGGCACCGCTGGACGCGCGGGTGCTGCTGACACCGGAGGAGGCCGCCACCGTCCACCCCGGTGTCACCGGGCCGGAGCGCTACCTGAGCGACGCCGGCTGGGATCTGCTGGCCAGCTATCTGCGCATCAACCTGGAGGATCTGGTGACCCGCCGCGACCAGGGCCCCAGCGTCGGCCGCCCGCTGTTCCTGCACACCTACAGCCCGCCGGTGGTGCGGCCCTCGGGCACGGTGGGTGCCGCCAAGGGCTGGCTGTACCCGGCGATGGTCGACTACGGCATCCCCGAGGCCGATTGGCAAGGCGTGGCCGACCTGCTGTTCGACCGCCTGCGCCGCCTGTGGCTGAAGGCCGGGCAGGAGTTGCCGCACGTCCACGTGTTCGACAGCGCCACGCTGGTGCCGGTGGTCCCGGCCAAGCCGGGCACCACCGGCGTCTCGGGCGACTGGGTCAACGAGATCCACCTCACCCCGGGCGGCTACCGCAAGGTGGGCGCGGTGATGGGCCCGTGGATCGACAGCGTGCTGGCAACCTACCCGTGACGGCGGCCGGCCAGCGCACGGCGCTGATCGCCGCGATGCGCGACGAACTGGCCGCGCTGCTGCCGGCCGTCGAGGGCGCCAGCACCGAGCACCTCGGCGGGCGCGAGTTCTGGATCGGCCACCTGGGCGGCCAGCCGGTGGTGGCCGTGCTGGCCGGCATCGGCAAGGTGGCGGCCGCCATCACCGCCACGCTGCTCGCCAGCCGCTACCGGGTCGATCGCATGCTCTTCGTCGGCGTGGCCGGCGGCCTGGGTGCGGGTGTGAAGGTGGGTGACGTGGTGGTGGCCGACGCCCTGCTGCAGCACGACATGGACGCCTCGCCGCTGTTCCCGCGCCACGAGGTGCCGCTGACCGGCTTGTCACGGTTTCATGCCGACCCCGCCTTCAGCGACGCCGTAGCCCGCGGTGCCCAGGCTGCCCTGGCCACACCAGCCGGCCATGGCGGCACGCTGCACCGCGGGCTGATCGTCAGCGGCGACCGCTTCGTGGCCACCGCGGCGGAAAGCGCTGCACTGCGCGCCGCCCTGCCCGACGCGCTGGCGGTGGAGATGGAGGGCGCCGCGGTGGCCCAGGTCTGCCATGCCTTCAACATCCCGCTGGCGGTGGTGCGCAGCATCTCCGACCGCGCCGACGACGCGGCCCACGTGGATTTCAGCGCCTTCCTGCGCGAGGTGGCGGGGCCGCTGGGGCGGGCGATCGTGCAGCATGCGTTGGCGCACAGCGTGCCTAGAGCAAGGCACGCGGGACCTGCTTCGCCCCGCCCGCTCAGGCCTTGACTTCGACCACCTGCTCGAAGCCGCCGAAGATCATGCGCTTGCCGTCGAAGGGCATCGGAGGGTTGCCGGGTGTGGACGGGTCCATGCGCGGGTCTTCCATCATCTTCTTCATGCCAGCGTCGCGCGTGGCCTTGTCCGGCCATTCGACCCAAGAGAAAGCCACCGTTTCCTCGGCCGTGGCCTGCACCGCGCGGCGGAAATCGGTGACTTTGCCGTCGGGCACGTCGTCGCCCCAGCTCTCGATCACACGGATCGCGCCCAGTTCGAGAAAAAGCGCGTCGAAGTGCAGCGCGTGCTCGATGAACTTCTGCTTGTTGGCCGTGGGGACCGCGATCACGAAACCATCGATGTATGGCATGCCTTCACTCCTGTGGGGTTGGCGGGTCGGCGCCCACTGAGAGCGCCCGGTATCCCATCGACGACCGACCATACGCCAGTTCGACATGGGTGCCCAGACATCGACTCTTCTTTCGAATGGACACTGGAGCGGCTGGCCTTCGAGATGGTGCGCTCACCAACTGACCCCGATCGGCCCGACCCGAATGCCAGAGCAGGCGTTCCGCCGTGGCACAGGAGTCACCTGCGGCGCGCCACCAGTATGCTGAACTCGAAGGCGGTCGGTCGAACGGCTTTGAGCTCGAAGCCGGCCGTCGCCAGCAACTCAGCGAGTTCCTCAAGTGTTCGTTCGCGACCGCCCAGCCCAATCAGCATGTTCAGGTCGGTCCGCGCGAGCCCGGCGTCGTGTTGGCGGGGGCGCAGCCGTTGCGGGCGAACCCGCTCCACGAGAAGCACCCAGGCGCCAGGCGCTGAGGCCCGCGCGCAAAGTGACAAGATGCGCGCGCAGGCAGCATCGTCCCAGTTGTGCAGGATGCTCTTGAGCAGGTAGACGTCGAGCCCGGCGGGCACCTCGACGAAAAAGTCCCCGACGACGAAGCGGCAGCGCGAGGCGATACCCCTGGAGTGGATCAGCACATCTGCCGCGCCCTGAGCATCTGCGCGGTCAAGAATCGAAGCGTGCAGGTGCGGATGTGCCGAGGCAATGGCGGCCGCGAGCGTCCCATTGCCGCCACCTACGTCGACGAGTTGCTTCGCGTCGCGCCAGACGTCCAGCGCGATGATGTCGTCCGCGACCATCGCCGTCATGGCTTGCATCGCCTGATGGAAGGTCGCTGCCATCTCGGGCTGATCATCCAGGAAGGCGTAGCCCGGCTGCCCAGTCCTCCGCTCGCGCGCGCTGTGGCCTGTCCGCACGCTGTACGCGAGTTCGGGCCAGAGCGACCACATGGGACCGGACCACCATTGAACGATGGCGCGCAGGCTGGGGCCAGCCGCGCCGGGGTCACGGCGCAAGGCCTCGCCGCCAGCCGCCAGAGTGAACCGGCCATCGCTTCCCTCCCTGCAGACATCAAGCGCACACAGGGCCCGCAACAAGCGTTGCAAGGCCTCGGCAGGCGCTCCGCAATCGGCCGCCAGGTTCGCCGCGGTGGCCGGCCCAGCGCCGAGGCGGTCGGGCAAGTCCATCTCCACCGCCACGCCCAGCGCCTGGGTGCTCCAGCAAGCGGTGGCGTGCCGCAGCAGACGCTCGCGAGCGCGACGCTGGCTGGCCGTGGACATCACAGCCGGGTCCATGCGATGACGCCCACGATGCAAGTGCACATCACCGCGTTCGCCGAGCTCGTCACGATGGCGCGGTTGGCGCACCGCCCGTTGTTTTCCCACAGCCACAGGGCCATGGACGCGTTGCCGCCCAGGAAGATCAACCAGGTCCACAACGAGTGCTGATTCGAATCGCCGCTGGCAGCAACGGCCCACGCCGTGGGCAGGTAGGCCAACACACGCGCGACGTTGAATCCGGCAAAAAGGTGGTCGAGGATGGCGCGGTAGGCCACGGACGTGGCCGCAGACTCGGCATCCTGGGTTGCGGCGCTCATGGGCTCACTCCTGCGGGATGTCGTAGTCCCGGATGAACTGGCGCCAGACGGCGGCGGCTGCCTCGAGGGCAGCCGCCATCTGCTGCGGCGTGCCCCCGGCCACACGAAACCCCTGGGCCTCCAGCGAGCCGCGCAGACCGTTGTCGGCGAGGGCCCGGTTCACTTCGACGGCGAGCCGCTCGGTCACCTCGCGCGGGGTGCCGGGCGGCGCGACCAGGCCGTTCCAGGTGGGCAAGGCATCGGTAGCGATGCCGGCCTCTTGCAGCGCCGGCACGCCGGGTGCAGATTCGCTGCGGTCGGGTAGCGTGGCCAGCAGGCGCAACTTGCCACTCTTGACGTGTGGCAGCGCAGGCGCCAGTGGCCCGAGATTGAACTGCAGGTCGCCGCTGATCAGGTCGGGCATCACCTGTGCACCACCCTTGTAGGGCACTCGCACCGCTCTTGCACCGATGCTGCGAAGGTAGTGTGTGGCCACCATGTACTCGCTGAGAACGCCCGTGCCGTAGCTCAACTTGTCCGGGTTCGCCTTGAGGTACGCCCCGAACTCGGCCAGGTTGCTTGCCGGCACATTGGGATTGACGAACAAGCCGTAGACCAGATTCACGACGGCGGCGACCGGCGCGAACTCGCTCATCGACTTGATCGGCGAGCCCTTCACCAGCATCGGCATGCCGGTCATCGACGCCATAGCCCACAGCAGCGTGTGCCCGTCGGCGGGCGCGCTGAGTGCGGCCTGCACCGCAGGCACCCCGTTGCCGCCAGGCTTGTTCTCCACAATCACCGCCTGCCCGAGGTTCCTGGACAACGACTGCGCGAGCAAGCGCGCCGCGGTGTCCGACGCGCCACCTGCCGGAGTCGCGACGATGATCTTCAGCGGCTGGCTCGGATAGTTGGCCTGCGCCCGCGCGGCAGGCAGGCCCAGGGCGGTCAGGGCGGCTGCCATCAGCGGGGAGAGCAGCAGGAGGCGTCGGTTCATGGCGGTGACTTTCGAGTGGCGATGCATGCACTGTAGGCAGCCAGCATCGGCTCGGAAAGGTGCGCCCGGATGCACCTGGCATGAACAAAAGGTTTATGCTGATCCGCCCATCGAAACCGCATGCTGCCATCGTGAACAAGCTGAAAGCCCTCGAATACTTCATGGCCTCCTGCGAGGAAGGCAGCTTTGCCAGGGCTGCGCAGCGGCTGGAGGTCAGCGTGCCCGCGGTGCAAAAGCTGGTCAGCGCGCTGGAGGATTCGCTCGGTTTCGCGCTGCTGGAGCGCGGTTCCCGCGGTGTGCGGCCGACCCCGGCCGGCAGCGAATACATCGACCGCTGCCGGCCGCTACTGATCGAAATCGAAGAGCTCGCCCAAGCCGAACGGGCGCTTCGGGGCACCTCCGAGCGTGCCAGCGGCACCCTGGCGGTGGCTGCGCATCCGCAGCTCGCGCACCAGGTGCTGCTGCCCGCGCTGCCACGCTTCCACGCGCTGCATCCGGAGGTGGAGATCGACTTCCGGACCGTGAACAGGCTGGGCGATGCCGATGCGCTGACCGCTGACGTGCTGTTGCTGCATGGCTGGCCTGAGGTGCCGCCCGACTACGTGCACCGCGAACTTGGAGGAGCGCGCAGCCAGATCATGGCATCGCCGGCGTACTGGGCCCAGCACGGTGTACCCCAGCATCCCTCCGAACTCGCACGCTACACCTGCCTGCCGATGCGCAACCCGGCCGGCATCCTGCTGGATCTCTGGGAGTTCAAGCGGGGCAGCGAGGTGATCCCGGTGCCGGTCCGCGGTTGGTTCACCAGCAATGCGCGCGAGGCGGTTCTGGACCTGGTGGTCTCAGGACATGGCGTCGGCCGCTTTGCGGAACTGACCACACGTGAGCAGATCCAGTCAGGCCGGCTGGTTCCGGTGCTGCTCGACTGGGAAGTTCAGGGCGGACCTCCGGTCAACCTGCTCTTCAAGGGCAGCGCTCGGCGGACACTTCGCCTTCGCGCCTTCGTTGATTTCACTCTGCAGTGCCTGCGAGACATGGGCGCCGGTGACGTCAGCATGGGCAGCAGAGTTGCAACGGATCGCCCCGCGTGGCACCAGCGCGGCTACGGGCGCGCGTCAGCCACCTTGCGGCCGGACCGGCGCGCTGGACGACCTGAGCCTTCGGTGGGTTCGCCAACCAGGACCAAGTGATCCCCAAGCCTGGCCACGGCCACGCGCGGCGGTTCGGCCGATGTGAATGCTTCAGGCCCGATGCGGCCGGTCGAGCCTGCCGCCGGCAGCCACTGCCCGAGGTGCTACCCCAACGCCTCGTCCAGCACCTCCACCCAGTGCCGCACCGGCCGATTGCTGGCGGTCTGCAGGTGCTGGATGCAGCCGATGTTGGCCGAGACGATGGTCTCGCCGGGCACCGGTGCCAGGGCCTTGAGTTTGCGGTCGCGCAGTTGCAGAGACAGTTCGGGCTGCAGCACCGAGTAGGTGCCGGCCGAGCCGCAACACAGGTGGCTGTCGACAGCAGCGGTCTTGACATCGAAACCTAGCGCCGCGAGGTGGGTCTCGACGCCGCCGCGCAGTTGCTGGGCATGCTGCAGCGTGCAGGGCGGGTGATAAGCCAGGGGCACCGGGCCTTCGCTGCTGCCGTCATCGAGCGATGGCCGGGCGCGGCGGCGCGCCGCCAGCAGCGGCTGCAGCGCGGGCACGAGGCCGGGCAGCAGTTCGCTCAGATCGCGGGTCAGCTCGCCGATGCGGCGGGCCTTGTCGGCGTAATCCGGGTCGTGGGCCAGCGCGTGGCCGTATTCCTTCACGGTGGCACCGCAGCCCGAGGCGTTCATCACGATGGCCTCGACGCGGCCAGCCTCGGTGAGGCCTTCGACCAGGGGCCACCAGGCGTCGATGTTGCGGCGCATGTCGGCCAGCCCTCCGTGCTGGTCGCCCAGGTGGGCACGGATGGC
>Ga0075156_10001403_pt1 | contig 13112 bp, 8 predicted proteins | sample JI81AbrownDNA_FD_70966 | JGI IMG/M metagenome (GOLD analysis project Ga0075156, IMG submission 70966) | Wastewater effluent complex algal communities from Wisconsin, to seasonally profile nutrient transformation and Carbon sequestration -... | ecosystem: Engineered > WWTP > Effluent > Algae...
GAGAGCATCACTTCTTCCTGAGAGTATCACTTCTTCGTGATGCTCTCAGTATAACCGCTCGACAGTACCCGCTCGACCATTGAGAGCATCACGAAGAAGTGATACTCTCAGGAAATTTACCCTCAGAAGTACTATTCTTCCAATTTACGATACAACGTCGTCAACGCAATTCCAAGCAGGCGTGCAGTTTCGGTTTTGTTGCCGTTGGTGAGATTGAGTACTTTTTGGATGTGGCATTTTTCGGCGCTTGCAAGGTCGAGGCGGTCGCTGCTCGTGGTATGGTAGGACATGTTCTGCATTTCGAAGGGTAAGGTCTGCGGCGTAAGTTCTGTGTTTTCAGCAAGTATCACGCTTCGCTCGATTATGTTTTTGAGTTCGCGGATATTCCCCTGCCAGCTATTCTGCTGTACTATCGAGAGGTAGTCATCCGAAACGGATGTGATTTTTTTATTCATTTTGGCAGCAAAGAGTGCTGTAAAATGTTTGACAAGCAACGGAATATCCTCTCGGCGTTCGCGAAGTGGCGGCAGGGTGATCTGAAACACCGACAGACGATAAAAAAGGTCTGCCCGAAAAGTACCGGTCGTGATTTCTTTCTCTAAGTTTCGGTTGGTTGCGGCTATGACCCGTACATTCGTCGTGCTTGGCCTGGACTCCCCCACTTTAAAAAACTCACCCGATTCGAGGACGCGGAGAACTTTGGCTTGTAATTCCGAACTCATATCCCCTACTTCATCGAGGAAAATCGTGCCGTGGTTCGCTTCTTCGAAGAGTCCTTTTTTGTCCCGTAGTGCACCGGTGAACGCGCCGGCTTTATGGCCGAACATCTCACTTTCGAGCATGTCTTTGCTAAAGGCAGAACAGTTAATGGCAACAAATGGTTTATTCTTCCGCGCACTTGCCTGATGAATTGCCTGCGCAAATACTTCCTTTCCGGTTCCGGTTTCTCCAAGGAGGAGCACGCTTGTATCGTTAGGAGCGACTTTCCGGGCAAGGTCAATTGCTCTCTGAATTGCAGGTGAAGTGCCGAGAATATTTTCAAATGAATACTTCTTTTCTACTTGATTTTCAAGCTGTTGGATGCGGCGGGCGAGGTGAATTTTCTCGAGGGCGCGATAGACAAGCGGAATAATTTTATCATTGTCATCACCCTTGGTAATATAGTCAAAAGCGCCGTTTTTGATAGCTCGTACACCATCCGAAATATTCCCGTAGGCGGTGAGTACAATCACTTCCACCGACGGATAGCCGGACTTCATTACCTGCGTGAGCTCGACACCATTGCCATCGGGCAGCTTTACATCGCAGAGCACTACATCGACAGCATGATGCTCCAGGCGTTTTTGTGCAGCTTTCCAGGTGCCTGCCTGCAGCACGACGAACCCTTCGAGTTCGAGTATTTGTGCCATTAGTCCGCGAAGCTTTTCTTCGTCGTCGAGAATGAGAATTGTAGGATGTTGCATACAGGTATAGACAGCACACCCGCTACCGCGAGGTGATACTGTGAACGAAAGTGATGGAAGTGCTCTGCTGCAAAATTACTGCACCGGTCTTTAATTCCATGCACCGTCGGTATCGTCCGTGGAAATAATCATACTGCGTTTGGGAAGAGAAGCCGAGAAGGTAGTGCCTATTCCCACCTGACTTTTCACCCATATCGATCCACCATGACGTTCAATAAACTCTTTGCAGAGAAGCAGTCCGAGTCCGGTGCTTGGCTCGCCGGCTGTCCCCGGACGTGAGACTATCTCATCTAAACGAAAGAGCTTACTGATGATATCTTCGTCAATTCCAATACCGCTGTCACGAACGCTGAAGATCACCTCCCGCTCATTCTCTTCTGCTGAAAGCCATATTTCCCCGCCGGAGTTGGTGAATTTGACGGCATTGGAAAGAAGATTTCTCAACACCGTATTTATCATCGGAATATCACACCAGACGTTGAGGTCTTCTCGAATGTCATTATGCACGATGATACGCTTCTTCTCACAGTTGGAGGCAATGAGCCCGATGTTTTGCTCGGCAAGCGCACGCAGCTCGTACATATCCGGCAAAAACGATGTCGTACCGCGCTGCATTCGTGACCATTCGAGAAGATTTTCGAGGAGCTTGTACATCGTATCTGCCGATTGTTGCATGATTTGGGAGAGTTCCATAATCTCTTTAATCGGCATCGTGAGCAGGTCTTCCGCCATGATTTTGGTGAGCCCGAGGAACCCACTAAAGGGTGAGCGCAGGTCATGGGCGATAATCGAGAAGAATTTATCTTTCTCGGCATTGAGCTTTTGGAGGCGCTCGTGAGCAATCGTAAGCTGGATTTCTGCTTCCTTGCGCGCACTGATGTCTTCTTTGACGGCAAGGAATGAATATATGGTGCCATTGGTATCCATCAGCGGAGTAATGACCGAACTTTCCCAATACATGTCACCGTTTTTCTTTTTGTTGTGAAATACACCTTTCCATTCCTTGCCGGAGAGAACAGTACGATACATTTCTTCATAATACTCCCTGGGCTGTTCACCGGACTTCAGAATACGTGGATTTTGGTAAAGTACTTCCTCAAAACTATACCCGGTGATTTCCGTAAACTTTTGATTTACATACTGAATACTGCCATCAAGATCCGTAATGACCACCGATACCGGACTCTGCTCCACGGCTTTTGAGAGGATGGTAATTTTCTCCTGTGCCAGCTTTTGTTCGGTAATATCTCGGCTTACACCGAATATCCCGACGACGGTTGTGCCATCATCGCCAAACACCGGAAACTTATTCGTACTCACCCACCCTTTTGCGCCGTTTTTGTCATAATAGGGATTAATTTTATTCAAAAGCGGCTTCCCTTCTTTAAAAATAGGAAGCTCTTCTTCCGAATAAATCGCCGCTGTGTCAGCCGGGAACATCTCATGGTCATGTTTGCCAATCATATCGCGCCAGGAGGAATGTCCGGTGATGTCGGCTAAGGTCTTGCTACAGAACCTGATACGACTGTCTTTATCTTTAAAATACACAAAGTCGCCGGTATTTTCGAGGAAGTTGAGAAAGTCGCTGTTGAGTTCCATAATCTTTCTCTCGGCTTCTTTCTGCGCCGTCAGATCGCGGAGCAGCACCACTGCCTGCACTTTCCCTTCGGAGTCAGTAAAATGGGTCACGGTCACATACACCGGAAACGTCGTACCATCTTTCCTGATGTGCGTTATTTCGCCGTAGGATTTACCATGTCGAAAGGTTTCATCAATCATCGGACCGAGATGTGTCTCACCAGGAGCGACGAGACCTTTCCTGCCAAGGGCGATGATTTCGGATTCGGTACGTTGAAGCATGTGTTGAGCAGCGGCATTGGCGGCGTAAATCGCACCTGTTTCATCACTGAGAATAATGCCGTCTCCGCTGTTTTCATAAATCAATCGGTAGCGTTCTTCACTGACACGGATAGAATTTTCGACCGAATGCCGCGCTATTGCCATTTCTATCGTTGCGACGAGTTCACGCTCGTTGACCGGCTTGACCAAGAATCCAAAAGGATGGGCAGATTTTGCTTTTTCGATGAGAAAATTCTGCGAATAACTCGTGAGAAAGACCACCGGAATATGGGCTAATTCCCATATTTGAGTTGCTGCCTGAATACCGTCGATATCATCGGCGAGCTCAATATCCATAAGCACGAGCGCCGGCTTATGAGTGAGAGCCATGGATATTGCCTTGTGACCGGTCGAGGCAGGCGGCAAAACAGTATAACCGTAACTTACAAGATTATCAGAAAGATGCGTTGCAAGAATGCCGTCATCTTCGACGACAAGAATTGTTTTCATGGGGTTAGTTCCTTGATCTTTTCTTTGAATGTAAAGCGGAATTCAAATGCTGTTCCATGCGAGGAATCGACATGTATCTCTGCGCCAAGCTGATGCTGTCCGAGCATTCTGACAAGGCGCTGACCGAGAGTCGAGGCATTTTCCCAGTCGTAATTTTCCTCCAATCCGACACCATTATCAGCGACGCGGAGGACAAAGTCATCACCGGTGCGGAGCAAGGTGATTTGTATTTCGGGTTCGGTATCACTGCGCGACGTGCCAAGCGGGAATCCGTACTTGAGAGAATTAGTGAGCAATTCATTCACAATCATCCCGCATGGTATTGCGATATCAAGACTTACAGCGACTACCGATTGTATCGTAAATTTCACTTTTCGACCGATTGCGAAGGATGCTCTCAGCGATGAGGCGAGCGTCGTCGCATACTCCTGAAAATTAATATGTGATAATTTCTCGGAGTGATATAAATGTTCGTGGACGAGTGACATCGACTTTATCCGTAGCGCGAGTTCATCGAGACCTAAGTGATGACTTTTATCGCGCATTGATTTTTTCTGTAAATCGACCAAACTGATAATCGACGCGAGATTATTTTTAACGCGGTGATGTAATTCCCTCAGGAGGATTTCTTTCTCCAATACTGCCGCTCGGAGAGAATCTTCCTGGCGTTTACTATCGGTAATATCCTGAGCAATACCAAACAATTTCAATGGCTTATGATTTGCATCGAGAATAATGTTCGTCACATTATGCAGATACCGTTCTTCCCCGTTTTTCCGTTGAATGCGGATAATCTTCGCGAAATTTTCACCTTTCATCATGCTTTGCCGCACGCTTGCGATGACTGTTTCCCGGTCATCGGGATGAATAAAATGTGCGATTTCATTTGCGGAGAATGGTGTCGAACGGGGAGCTTCACCGAGAATTTTCAGTAATTCTTCCGACAGATGCATAATCTGATTATCAATCTCAATTTCGAAATTACCAATCTGCGCAATTGCTTCGGCTGCTTTGAGCTTTTGTTCACTCTCCCGGAGCGCCTGTTCCTGCATTTTCCGTTCGGTAATATCACGGGTAACCGACAATTCCTTAATCTGTCCATTCTCGGTAATCGGCACAGCATGTGTTTCTACCCAGCTTCTCTTGCCTTTAAGTCCGATGATTTCAAATTCGAGGCGGGCAGATTCTCCAGCCATCACCCGCCGGTGCATTTCCATATACGCGTCTAATGATTCCGGCACGATGGCATGCCGGATATGCAAGCCGCGAATTTGTTCAATCGAATCAACTTGCAGCAATGCCAGTCCTGCCGCATTCATTTCTTCCAGATTTCCGTCAGCATCGATTATTTTGATGCATTCGGGTTCGCTCTGGATAATAGCCCGCAGTCGTGCTTCACTATCGGCGAGCTTTTTCTGTGCTTGCCGGCGGGCGGTAATATCACTGAATGACGTTACGAAACGGCCATCTTTAAAGGGTGAGGTGGATAGTAAAAATATCCTTTGACTGATTGGGCTTACGATTTCGAGAATTACATTTTCGGTAACATCAGTATGGTCGCGCCAGAATTCTTGTATCATCTCCGGGCTCATTCCATAGATCTTGGAGGCGACTTCACCGATGACATTATCTTCTTTTCTGAAGTCTGCGATAGTATAAAATGCTTTATTGACTTCGAGAATGCGATAATCAATCATTTCGCCCTGATCGTTGAATATCATTTCATTGAGTGCGACGCCTTCGGTGAGTGTGTTGAGAATTACCCGCAGCCGCTCTTCGCTTTCGCGGAGTTTTTCCTCGGCAATTTTCCGTTCGGTAATATCTGTATGCGTGCCCGACATGCGGATTGGGTGACCGCCTGCGTCCCACTCAGTGACTTTACCGCGGTCGAGTATCCAGACCCATTGCCCGTTTTTGTGCTTCATCCGTGAGTCGAAGGAATAATAGTCGATTTCACCGCGAAAATGACTCTCCAGCAGTTCTTCAGATCGCAGATAGTCATCCGGATGAGCGAATTTCTCCCAGGTATCGATAGTAATCGGTTGTAATTCTTCGAGTGTATATCCAATTATTTCCGCCCAGCGTTCATTAACTATCACCTCACCGGTTTGAATATTCCACTCCCAGGTACCGGCATTGGTTCCGATGATAACATCTTGCAGGCGTTGCTCACTTTCCTGAAGTTCTTCCGTCAGCTTTTGAGCGATGTGCAATGCCTGATACTTCATTTGGAGAGATGAACGTATCAGAGCAAAGACGAGAATACTGATAATTATGCCCGCAAGTGCGATAATCCATTGAAGAGATGCATCATCGGTGCCTGCTTTCTGAGTACAAAGCAGCAGCCATCGGTGTCCCAAAATATCAATCGGCAACAGTGCCGCTTTGTCGTTTGTCATTGCCTCACGCTGCGGGTGACTGTCATAGAGAAGCGAGTGTGATGTTACTTTATCATCATAGACTTGCAGGCGAATACCGAGACGTTCACCCTGACTCCAATTCTGTTCTAGCTTCTTTATCAGATCGTTGATTCTATACGGACTATACACCCAACCGAGAAGCGCTGCACGACGTTCTTGAATCGTGGACTTCGGGAGACGTTTCCGATACACCGGCGCATACATCACTACTCCTGCCTGTGGACTATTGTCATCGGCATCCTGCAAAAGCCGTACTTTGCAAGATAGGGAGACCGCGTGAGAATCGCATGCTCGTCCCATTGCGACCGAGCGTATGGAATCGCTGAGCATATCATAACCGAAGGTAAGGAGATTCGAACCCGAAAACGGCTCCAGATAAATCACCGATGAGTATTTTTCCCGGTTGCCGACAGGAAGTATGGTATAGGAATCAAATCCTTCGCTCCGAACCTGTTCAATATGTGACAAAAGCTGCATCTTGGGTATCATCACCGCGTATCCTATCCCGAGAATATCGTGTGCTTCACTGCCTACATGCACGGACTGTACATATTCGTACCATTCTTCCCGGGTAACCGAGTCCGAGGATTCGAAAAGCGCCGCTCCACTCTGCAATACTTGTTGATGCAGGGTAAGTCTCGTGATGATTGCCGTCTTAATATCGTTACAAGCCATCGTAAACTTCTGCTGCGCCGTCTTCTCAGCCGACGAATGCACTGCTTTTACCGCGATAAGAGTCAATATCAACCCAACAATCAATACTCCCCAAGCGCCAATTGTCGTCTGCCGACCGTATAGTTTCATGTGTTCATCCTTACTATTCTCTGTCTTTTGTTTACTGCGTATGCGCGCCACGTGCTACGCGCATTCCGCAGCTCAAAAGTAGAGCGTGCGGGGTTAGAAAACTATGACAATTGTCATATATCCTGTTTATATTCCGGAATGCCATTATTTATTTTTTCTAAGCACTTACGGGAATTGACCATTAATTTTGACGAAGACTTCGTTCGGTCGCTGCTCTCCACCGGAAGCAATGAGCGCAGTGCTATGGAATTGCAGGCAGATACTGCTCCGGGATAGACATTCGCGGAGTGCTTGTCACGCAGTCGAACATTATCCATGCCTCCGATATCATGGAAGTTCTCGCGTCTGCATTGACTATATCCAGCTCAGGAAAGTGGGCAAATTGACTACCCTGCTCATGGCAAAGAGCTGTTTTTTTACGTTCTAAGCCCCCCACACGCGGCATGATAGCTATCTTCTCCGTAAGTTTGCCGTTGAAATACTCCTTCACTCTCGTTTCGAGGACTCTCTCTGACATGGTTCGTCAAGCTCAATCCATCTGTATTATCCGTATCAGTTCTATGGGAGATATCGTCCTTGTCTCGCCTCTTATTCGGATGCTGCGCGCGCAGTATCCGTCGGCGAGAATCGACATGGTGGTCGCTGCGAGATTCGCAGAGCTTGTCATGCACAACCCCTATATTTCCCAAATAATTTCTCTCGACACCACCACCGGTGTTTCCGGTATTGTCCGCCAAAGCAGAGCCGCTCGACGGGCGAATTCCTCCCGTAGATACGATATCGTCCTCGACCTGCAAGTCAATATCCGCTCTTGGTTCTACCGGCTTATGCTCGGCAAACGTACCTATTTGCTCGATAAATTCAGACAACAGAAAAGAAACCTCGTTTCACGGAAAATAGGCATCGGGGAAGACGTTATTCCGGTAGCCGAACGCTACCTTCAAGCTGCCGAAGCGCTTGGAATACAAGACGATATGCAGGGTGCCGAACTCTGGCTTCCGGAAGAACGGCATCTCGGTTATTATCCGCCGGCTCGGCGCAAAAATGCCAACAATGCGCCTCCGAAACGCATTGCCATTGCGCCCGGAGCGCGTCATGCGACCAAGCGATGGCTACCCGAACGCTTCAGTGAGACGGCATTACTGCTTGCCGAAAAATACGGCTCGGAAATTGTACTGCTCGGTGGGATTGACGATCAACAAATGTGCGATGACGTCCAAAGCAGACTGCACATTCCTGTGATAGATGCCACCGGAATGCGATCGGTAATTGATACAATCCGCATCCTCGACACCTGTGACTTGCTCGTCTGTAACGATAGCGGTATCATGCACATAGCTGCTGCTCGGCATGTACCCGTCTGCGCCGTGTTCGGTTCGACAGTGCGTGAGTTGGGCTTCGCTCCCTTCCGCGCACATCATACTATTATCGAGGCCGACCTCGACTGCAGGCCGTGTACGCATATCGGAAGGGCGGTGTGTCCGGAAGGGCATTTTCAATGTATGAATCTTGTCACCTCTGCTGATGCAGAGCGTGGGATTGAACGTGATATTTTTCCGATAGTATCTGTATAAAGAGAATAATCAAGTACTTAGAGTGCCATGCCCCGTAAAATTTCCATATTGTCTCTCCTCTTCTGCGTGCTGCTCGCGACAGCACTCTGGGGCTATGTGAGCTTGAAAGCTCCCACGACAATTTTTGTGAATTTCCCGCTCCTGGTACAACCGCAGGAAGAACGTGCAGTCCTGAGTGAACTCCCCAAATCAATTGCTGTTAAAGTACGCACATCCGGTTGGCAAATCATTAATTTACAGTATTTTGGAGCGTCACCGAGATGTATTCTTGACCTGTCAAAATTACCCGAAGTGTCCAATGGTGAATTTCGAATTACGAAAAATGACCTTCTGCAAAACCTCATGCCGCCGCTGAGTTTAGAAAAAATTGTCGAACTCTCACCCGAGTCGATTGCCATTCAAACAGGTCCTATCGCCCAGAAAACTGTGCCCATACAACCGTCCGTCGAAATCACACCGCGTGCAGGATTTTCACTCATCGGCACGATGAAAATTGAGCCGGACAGTGTTCGCCTCCGCGGCAATCCCGCCTTGGTGCGTTCCGTTGAGCATTGGCAAACTGCACATCGTAAATTAACCGACATTACCAAACCGTTTCGCCTGGAAATACCACTCGTGGACTCTCTCGGCAATCACCTGTCAATAGCACCGCAAGTGGTGGTAATATCAGGAGATATACAGCAGACATCCGAACAGACATTCGACGATATTCCAATTGAAATCACATCGTCACCGTTACGCTCTGAACACTCCGTCGTGCCACGTACGATTAGTATCACCGTGCGTGGCGGTACCGAACAGCTCGCGCAGCTTGATGCTAATCTTTTCCGTGCGACGGTGGATTATTCGACGATTGCTCAGGATTCGAGCGGCATTATTTTTCCGGTAATTACCATGCCCTCCACACTCACTCTCCTATCGACGGTACCACCCTATCTCCGGCACAAAAAAATAACGCAGGTGCGTCAGGATAAGAAGTAATTGTTGTAGAATCCACATCACCGATACATATCCGGCCGGCGGTCGGTAAAGATATTATTGAATTCATTGAAATTTTTATTGCGTGTGAGCGCTGGGTCAATTTCTACAGTAAGAATACTCTCATCGTGAATACCGGACTTTGCCATTACTTTTCCATTATACCCCCAAATCGCCGATTCACCCTTGAAGCTCACCTCTTCCCCACCTCGATACTCGCTGCCGGTACGATTGGCAACTGCAAGATAGACTTTATTCTCCAGCGCGCGGGCGGGCATGGCGATGTGCCATACATCGGTCACCAGATTCGACGGGCAGACAATCAGGTCAGCGCCTTGGAGAGCAAGAGTACGCGCTGACTCGGGAAAACGCCAGTCATAGCAAATCATGACACCGATACTGATGTCACGTTCGGGGTCGCGCACTACCACAAAACCCGTATCTCCTTCGGCAAAACAAAAGCGTTCTTTGTAGAAGAGATGCGTCTTGCGATAGACCATGCTGAGCGCCGGATCGGGCATCAGGAGTGCAGCGGAATTATACGATTTCTCACCGTCACGTTCAGCAAATCCAACGACATAGATTTGCCCGCGCGCCGATGATTTGGCTTGAAGACCGGCAAGTACTTCACCATCGGAAGGGATGGACATTTCCAATGCTTCCTGAGAATTCTGAAAAAAATATCCCGATGTGGAGAGTTCGGGCAGAACGATGATATCCGACTTCAACGAGTCGATGGTAGCATGAATAGTCATGACATTAGCAGCCATATCACCAAATATGGGAGCAAATTGGACGGTAGAGAGTGTAAGCATGAGTGGACCGGCGTATAAAGTAGAACGTACAATGGCACAAGGTCGATACTTCGCAGTACCAAACATCAAATGCCGATGAATATACCGCAAAACTACTCATTACGCCGGAATGCGCAGGTATTGATGCAGTGAGAATAATCCTGTAGATGTATGAATATGTTATGATCGCTCGGATCTAATCGCGGTAAATTTTTCAGAATCATTCCATTACTCCATGGTCAACCGATTCAAATTGCGGGAAAATAATTCATAATGTTGCAATTTCATTCCGATGAAATAACACCTCTTCCTGACTAGCACCGAGCTTCAGCTCTGGGAATACGTAACACCAAGAAATCCGGCTTTAGCCAAACGGCGATAGCAATCCATTGTCTGAATTAGGATTCGTAGGATTATACGATTATAGGATTCTTACTGTCTCAATCAGGATTTTCAGGATTGTAGGATTTTCAGGATGCTAATCTGCTATACTTCTGCGATCTTCTGCAATCCTATAATCCTGTAAATCCTGATTCAGACAAATGTGCTTTTATCCTCAAATCCTCTCATCCTATAAATCCTAATTCAGACAATGTGTCTGAACTGTGATTTGTGTGATTGCTATGATTTGTATGATGTTAGATTCAGTAAATCGTTGCTGCCGAATATTATCTCATACTAATGAACCATCTGCTCTAGTACATAACAGAAATCACATAAATCATACAAATCATCCAAATCATACAAATCACAGTTCAGACAATATCCCCACCGAGCAACACGAGAAACCACCCAAACACGAACCGACCGACCGGAAAAGCGACGACCTCAGCGAGGTCGAATGTTTGTAGCACGATGTACAACCAAGAAGATACGACCTCAGCGAGGTCGAATGTTTGCGCCGTGAGCGTTCACAAAATACGGATACGCGAGATGTTTCATAGATACGTGTGACGGGCAGTTGGAAACACCTGCCCAGACGGGAAAAATACCTCGGATTCTCCGGCTGCCAGTCGTTGGGATTGTTGGTGATGCCACTATCTTTGTTGGGCGTGATGGTATAGCGCTCCATTATCCACTCTATCGCCCTGAAGAACCTCACCCTGCCCTCTCCAAGAGAGAGGGTAAGAAACTAAACAAAATTAAATAAATTCCAAAAAGTCCAACCTCTTGGGGAGGATTTGGGTTCTTCTAAGTCCTCCCTCTTGGGGAGGATTTAGGTGGGGTTCTTCTGCACATCCACGATCGCCATCTCCTCCGCCTGTAATACTATCCTTAATTTTTCACTAATTATATTAGGGTTGCCACAAACCTCATCATTAGAAAATCGGACGACTTGGCCCCCAGCTCTTCTAACATACTCGTTCGCCAAGCATCATACTCTTGTTGGTCTTGATGACTTTCACCATCGATTTCTTTCACAATTTTCTTTTCAATACAGATAAAATCGATAATGAAATTCTCAAAGGCGTGTTGTCGGCGGACACGATAGCCAAGGTGAGAATTTCTGACGATAGACCAAGCTATTTTTTCAGCGTGTGTTTGCTGCTTGCGATTATCTCTGCAATATCCTTTCAAGTGTTCCCATTTTTCAGGAGTTGTGTGAATGTATCTCATTGAATTCTCCTGAAGAACCTCACCCAACCCTCTCCACAGGAGAGAGGAAGAAAGAGGTGGTGTAACATAACGGATGTAAAAATAAAAACGGTTCTCTGGCAATTTTGTGGAGGAGTGCAATTGGAAACCATATTTTAGTCGCAGTCATGCTGAAGGCCTAATTTAAATCGTATAAAAAGCAAATAATTACACAGCAAGTACTTGCAAAAGAGTATCGCCGCTATACGTAGCCGGAAGAATTCCTCCCACAGGGTTACACAGGGTATGCTCACAGAGTCGCACTCAGCAGTATTCCACTGTAAACTCTGTGAAAAACTTTTTCTCTTGCAGCGATTGCAAGTAATTATTAAAAAATAGGTTATAATACTGTCATTGGTGATTTTTTTCAGCATCTCTATAAATAGTCGGCAACGCAGGACGGTACAGCCACGGAGATTCCGAAACAAGTTAAGGATGAAAAACGACGTAAGCCCTCGTGAGGGTATTTATTCAGCAAACCACAAAAATTGTCAGAGAAGTAAAATAATTCGCGCAGTAAGTGTGTGAATACATGTTTGTTTGCGGCGAAACTACTGATTACGTGCGAAAGGGGCAAAAGGAATAATCACCGTGTTGAGTGTGGCAATGATACGCACGACCAATCAAATAACGATTGCAATACGAGAGAAGATGTAGTAATCATCATAATTTGAAGTTGTTCCCTTCTCCCCGATGTATCATTTAATTTTCGCATTTTTGTACTCAAAATCACACCTTTTGCGATGAAACCTCAAAAGTACTTCCGGTAGAATTTCATGTATGTTGGCGTTCATACTTCATACTGCGCGGCGAACAAGACATTTGATATTTTCTATAACTATCAGGTAATACATCTATGTATGGAATAGTCAACAAATCAATGGAAGAGTTAGTTACCGGGAGATTCGGACAATCGACCTGGGCAACTATTCTGGAGCGCAGTGGTTGTGATATTGATTTCTTCCTCTCCAACGAATCCTACGACGACGCGGTGACCTACAAGCTTGCCGGTGCAGCCGCCGACGTACTCGGTATCAGCATTGGCGAAGTCTTACACACCTTTGGTGAATATTGGATCCTGACCACCTGCCGCGA
>Ga0075156_10001407_pt1 | contig 13085 bp, 11 predicted proteins | sample JI81AbrownDNA_FD_70966 | JGI IMG/M metagenome (GOLD analysis project Ga0075156, IMG submission 70966) | Wastewater effluent complex algal communities from Wisconsin, to seasonally profile nutrient transformation and Carbon sequestration -... | ecosystem: Engineered > WWTP > Effluent > Algae...
AGGGGCGGCGGATGTACGCCATGACGACAAGCTGGAGTTCCTGCGCGGCGCGCTGGAGCGCACCAAGGGCGAGTATGGCGACTACCGTATACGGCCCGCCAGCACGGTGATGAACAAGGCCAGGCAGTTGGTATCGCTGTCTACCGGGCAGGAGCTGACGCTGACCTGGAGCGGCACCACCCTGCAGATGGAGGGGGATTTTCTGCCTGTACGGATACCGTTGCGCAAAGGGCTGGGCGGTTATCGCATCTCGCTGATCGCCCAGGAGCGGCAGGCGGCGTTCGACCTGGTTCACAGCCTGCAGGATCTGCGGCGCTTCGTGATCGGCCAGGGCAAGGGCTGGTCCAGCGCCGATGTATTGCAGGAAGCGGGCTTTCCGGTGGTCACCAGCAATTACGACAGCCTGTTCCGCATGGTGGGTAGCCGGCGCATAGACATGTTTCCGCGTGGGCTGCATGAGGCCTTCGAGGAATACGAGGCCAACCGCGCCGCGATACCGAATCTGGCGGTGGAAGAGCGGCTGGTGATCCGCTACGACAACCCCTATTACTTCTTTGTCAGCCGGCAGAACGTGCGGCTGGCCCGGCGGCTGGAGCAGGGTCTGCGCTTGATGATCAAGGACGGCAGCTTTGACGAGATATTCTGGCGCCACAATGGTGAATCGATACGCAAGGCCAATCTGGCCGGACGTCGCGTGATTGCCATCTCCAACCGGCAATTGCCGCCGCTGACCCCGCTGGCCGACAAGAGCCTGTGGTTCGACCCCATGGCGCCTTTGCCCAAATAACAAGGCCACCTTGCGGTGGCCCTGTTGTTTACCTGGTTATTTGTCCTACGCTCACGGCCTGCCTATGGGCAGATCTGGTACGGGTAGCATTCGTCGCGGACCAGCTCGAAGATGGGCCGCTCGGCGATGGCGATGCGCGAACCTCCCGGTATTTCCACGACCAGCGTGTTCTGCTCGAACGAGGCGCGGCCATTGTAGTAATACACCCGTTCGCCATGCAGGCTGATGGCAATGGCCTGGCCGGCCACGAAGTTGGTCAGCTTCTCGCGCACAAACTGATTTATGTCGGTATTACCCACGATATAGGCACCCGGCGGTATGGCCTTGTCCAGCGAGAAGGCCATATTGCTGGTGGGCAGGCGGGCGTTGTTGATCTCGGCCACGGCACCCTGGATTTCGGCCAGCGTCATGTCCTCCAGCTTGTTGGTGAACAGGGCATTGAAGCCGGGGATGAAATCAAACACGGTGTCCACATCCACGCTGGCCTGGATATCCAGGTTCTGCACCTGGGCATCGCTGAGCTGGCCGCTGTAGGGGTTGTAGCGGGCGCTGATCCAGATGGGGTTGGAGCGTATGCTGATGGTGGCCTCGGCATACCAGCTCTTCTTCACCCTGGCATAGCCATTGAGGCTGAAACCACCGACCGAGGCGACCACCTCGCCCTGGGCATTGCCGGCCAGCTTTACCGTCAGCGGGCCGGGCGCCGTCATCGAGAAGGCCTTGAGGCTGGCCTTGCCCTGCAACTGCCGTTCCAGCTCGGCCCGGGCCTGGTTGGCGAAATCCTGCTTGATGCGGAGGATGGACTCGGTGTGGTCGGTTACCCGCTGCAGCAGGTTGTGCTGATCGACATACTGCTTGCTCTCGCCCTTGTGGGTGACATAGAGCACATGGTCCATGCCGACCAGATTGTTGGTGTATTCCGAGACCGGTGAGTTGTCTGGCGGCAGGGCCAGCGCCGGGGCGGCGGCCAGCAGGGTGGATGCCGCAAGGGCGGCAAGATAGCGCAGTTTCAAGGGTAACCTCCTGGGGTTGGGTTTATTGCTTTTCTGCCTTGCCTCTTTGGCGGGCAAGGTGAGGCCATGTTAGTGGCTATTTGCTATTGATTCAATAAAATCGATATTCACATTATTCGGCTAGGGTAAGCGCATCTGCGTCTGCCTATGTCTCACCGCGCTGGCAGCGACTACAATGCGCCTTTGCCCTTTGCCGGCCCCTTTCAACGGACTGCCCCGTATGACGCCAAGACTCCTGATCCCCGCTGGCCTGGCCCTGCTGCTGAGCGCCTGCGGCTTCCACCTGCGTGGCCTGGGTGCAAGCACACCGCTGGCTTTTGCCTCGCTCAATGTCACGGCGCCCGCCGGGGGTTTGGGTGATGTGCTGGGACGGCAGCTATCGCTGCGGCCAGATCTGAAACTGCTGGCAGCCAAAGACGCCGAGGCCGTGCTGGCGGTGGAGAGCGAAGCCATAGACAAGCAGATACTGACGGTGAACAAGTCCGGCCGGGTGACCGAATACCAGCTGATCTACCGTGCCCGCTTCAACCTGCGGCAGGGGGCGGCTGAGCGTATACCCACCACCGAGCTGACCTTGCGCCGCGATTACTCGTTTGACGAGAACAATGTGCTGGGCAAGGAAGCGGAAGAACAGATACTGGTGCGCGATATGCGCTCGGATGCTGCCCAGCAGATCATACGCCGGCTGGCCGCGCTCAAGCCTGCTACGGCGCCCTATACCCCTGTGCCGGCAGCACAGTAATGCCGATACGCCCAGCCGACCTGGCAAGCCACCTGGCGGGTGGCAAGCTGGCGCCCATCTACGTGATACACGGCGAGGAAGCGCTGCTGGCGCTGGAGGCCGCCCAGGCCGTGCGCGACGCTGCCCGTGCCGCCGGTATTGCCGAGCGCGAAGTGCTGACGGTGGAACCGGGCTTCAAATGGGCCGAGCTGGCAGCGGCAGGCCAGGCCATCTCCTTGTTTGCCGAGCAGAAGCTGATCGACCTGCGGGTGCCTAGCGGCAAACCCGGCACCGAGGGGGGCGATGCACTGCAGCAATATGCCGCCAATGCACCCAGCGAAAACGTGCTGCTGCTGCAGCTGCCCAAGCTGGATAAGCCCCAGCTGCAAAGCAAATGGTTTACCGCACTGGAAGCCAAGGGCACCGTGGTGGCCTGCCCGGCCGTGAGCCGCAATGAGCTGCCGGGCTGGATAGCCGGGCGCCTGGCCAGCCAGCAGCAGCGCCTCAGCAGCGATGCCATGGAGTATCTGGTAGCGCGGGTGGAAGGCAACCTGCTGGCCGCCAAGCAGGAGATAGACAAGCTGGCCTTGCTGCATCCGGCCGGCGAACTGGACCTGGCCGCCCTGCAGGCGGCGGTCGCCAATGTGGCCCGTTACGATGTGTGGGGATTGGGCGAGGCGCTGATTGCCGGCGAACCCAGCCGCTTGGCGCGCATGCTGGATGGCTTGCGCGGCGAAGGAGAGGCCCCACATCTGGTATTGTGGGCCATGGCCGACGAGATACGCGCCCTGTTGCGGGTGGGCCTGGGCCGCTCGCAAGGGCTGAACCTGCAGCAGCTGTACCGCGAGAACCGGGTGTGGGGCGACAAGCAGAAGCGCTACCCGGCGGCGCTGGACCGGCTGAAAGCCAGCCAGCTCAAGGCGGCCTTGGGGCACGCTGCGCAGATAGACCGCATCGTCAAGGGTGTGGGCACGGGAGACGCCTGGGAGGAATTACTCAAGCTGGGCCTGCGCTTGATGCCTGCGCGCTGAGTTGGGGGCCGGCAGCCCGGTGGCCCGGTGGCCCGGAAATGACGTACCCCAGCGCATGCCGACGCGTGCGTTGCGGTACGACATTTCGGAAGTGAGCAGATGAAAGAGCACATCCTGATCAACGTCACCCCGCAGGAGACGCGGGTGGCCGTGACCGAAGAAGGCGTGGTGCAGGAGATCCATGTCGAACGTACCGCTTCGCGCGGCATCGTTGGCAATGTCTACCTGGGTGTGGTGAAGCGCGTGCTGCCCGGCATGCAGTCGGCCTTTATCGAAATCGGCCTGGAGCGCGCGGCCTTTCTGCATATTGCCGACGTTATCGAGCAACGCCAGCATCCCAGCGAACCCCAGCGCATCGAGCGGCTGATGTTCGAGGGCCAGAGCGTCATGGTGCAGGTCATCAAAGACCCTATCGGCACCAAGGGCGCCCGCCTTTCCACCCAGATCAGCATTGCCGGCCGCTTCCTGGTGTTTCTGCCGCAGGAGCACCATATCGGCGTCAGCCAGCGTATAGAACACGGCGAAGGCCGCGAGCACCTGCGCGAGCGGCTGCTGCAGATGCTGCCCAAGGGGCACGACCACGGCGGCTATATCATCCGCACCTCGGCCGAGCATGCCACGGAAGACGAACTGCGCGCCGACGTGGCCTACCTCAATCTGATCTGGGCCGACCTCAAGCAGAAATCCAAGACCCTGCCGCCCGAATCCATGCTCTACCAGGATCTCAACCTGCCCATGCGGGTGCTGCGCGATATCGTCACCGACGAGACGCAGAAGGTGGTGGTGGATTCACGTGAAACCTTCCAGAAGATGAGCGAGTTCGCCAACGCCTTTGTCACCAATGTGGCGCCACGGGTGGAGCACTACCAGGGCGAACGGCCGCTGTTCGAGATGCATGGGGTGGAGGCCGAGATAGAGCGGGCATTGGCGCGGCGGGTCAACCTCAAGTTCGGCGGCTACCTGATCATCGACCAGACCGAGGCGATGACCACGATAGACGTGAATACCGGCGGCTTTGTCGGGACCCGCTCGTTCGACGACACCATCTTCAAGACCAATCTGGAAGCCACCCAGGTTATTGCCCGCCAGCTCAGGCTGCGCAACCTGGGCGGCATCATTATTGTCGATTTCATCGACATGGATAACGCCGAGCACCGCGACCAGGTACTGCATGAATTGGGCAAGGCCCTGGCCAAGGACCGTACCAAGGTGACGGTATCGGGCTTTACCAGCCTGGGCCTGGTGGAGATCACCCGCAAGCGCACCCGCGAGAGCCTGGCCCATGTGCTGTGCGAGCCCTGCCCGGTTTGCCAGGGGCGCGGTGAGATCAAGACGGCGCAGACGGTGTGCTATGAAATCCTGCGCGAGATACTGCGCGAGGCACGCCAGTTCAACGCCCGCGAGTACCGCATCCTGGGCTCGCAGACGGTGATAGACATGTTCCTGGACGAGGAAAGCGCCAACCTAGCCATGCTGGCCGACTTTATCGGCAAGCCCATCTCGTTGCAGGTGGAGAGCGCTTACTTCCAGGAGCAGTTCGACGTGATCCTGGTGTAGCGGCCTGCCTATTTGGGCAAACCGACAGTGACCTCAGACCAACTGCTGGGGCAGCGTATCTGGCTCATCAGCTTGGCATGCTCGCCGCTGTCGTACAGCTTCTTCAGCCCGATATTGAAGGCCAAGACACGGGCCCTGCTGTCCGGCAGCTTGCGTGGCAGCATTAGGTGGGTGGTGAACTTGTCGGTCATCAGCTTGGGGTGGGCACGCAGGCGATTGGCCTCCCCCTCGATAAAGTTGCGGCCCAGCAGGTCACACGCCACATTGCGCTCCATCGGGGCGATATCCACCCGGCCATTCACCAGCTTGCGCAAGGCGGCCAGGTCATCGGGGGTGGAGTCGCTCTTGAGCTCGCCCGACCGGACCATGGCCCAAAGCTCGGGCGTGTAGGTGTAGTCCTGGATGATGGCAATCTGGTAGGGCCGCAGGTCGTCCAGCGTGCGCCAGTTCAGGTCTATGGTCTTGCGGTAGATCAGCACCCACTGCTCGGTGACCACGTTGTCGCTCAGATAAAACGCCTTTTCATGATCGGGCTTGTGCCCCCAATAGGCCGTGCCATCCCATTTACCGGTCTTGGATTCAGCCAGGGCGCGCGACCAGGGCAGGAAGTGGAATTCCACCTTATACCCCGCCAGCTCGAAGGCCCGCCGCACAATGCTGAGCGCAATACCCTGGTCTGGCCGGGTCTCAGTGGCATAGGGTGGCAGCTCGCCGGTGGCGATACGCAGGGACTTTCTATCCGCCTGGGCGGGCAACAGCACGACTGCCAGGGCCAGGGCAAGCAGGTGGGAGGTCTTCATGGCGGGCATCCGGTTAACCGTTGCCTGATTTATAGCCCTGGTCGGCAGGTTTGGCTAAGCACTAGTGATGAACGCATGGATGCTGCTGGGCGTGACTAGCCGTTTTGATGACTCGTGATTGCCTTGCTGGGCACTCGTGCGCAGAGTATGGGTTAGCAGATCGATATTGGTTGGTCTGCATATCGGCCAATGCTGACATTCACGACGCTGGGCCGAGCCGTCCTCCACTAACCCTAAACCACCGGTCGTAAAGCAGTGAAACTGACGGTCATGTGAGAATCGAGCGACCGCTAGAACAGCTCGATGGATTATGTATAGGGCGTTATGCGTGATCTTCAACGGCGGATAGGTCACAAGAAGGCAGGATGCCGCGAACGAATTGAGCAAGGGCTAAATAGTCAAAGTCCTTAGGCTTGCGCTTTGCAATGGCTATGCGTTCTATGCAGGAAACAAGAGCGTCTCCCAGCATCGTCAACTGTTCGGAGGCAGATAGGTTCTTAACTTGATTCCACTCTAACTGACTAACAGAGATGATGGTCCTGTGCTTTGGGCGATAACTCATGTAGTCGCGAGTAGAAGTGAACCAGTCCCCCCATTCCTCAAGCTCACCAATTTCAAATCCAAACCGGAATTCTTCGACAGAGCTTCCGAACGACTGCGCTGAGAGTTCGCGGGCAATAAAGTCTTCAAACCTCGGAATACTCACGCGCCACAGCCCTGATTCAAGCGGTGCGTCGTAATAGACTGGGTAATCTTTACGGGAATGCCTGGCGAAGATGACCTCGCCGCCGCTTGTTACTTCGATATGGAATTTCATCGCGAAAAGGGTTCGGCCTGGGACGACACCGAAGCCCAATATTCTCTGTCAGAATGGAACGGTTGAATCAACATTAGCCTCATCCCTACGGGGGCGAAGCGTCTCCGCGACGGCACTCCAAAAGTCGCCTTCGTCATGACGAGATCCTTCTCGGGCCTTAGTCGCAAGGCGTTCAGCATGAAGATAGCCGTTGCGGCCATGGTCAATTTCAACCTGATGTGAGACTCGACCCACCTCAATCCAGTCAACAGTCATTTCAGCGAATCCAGCGCTTCTTTTGTTTTATATGGTACCGCGCGCCGCAAGAGGCCAAGCGGAACGATAAGTTGTGCGGTTGGCCGCTATGCGGCAGTTTGTTGAATGCGGACTTTGAGCCGATAGCAGTCATCCTAGCACGGGTACCGAACTGGCCGCTCTGGCCGATGAGCTGTCGCTGACCATACCGTGATGATCCTATTCAACCCACGACGTAATCACGAGCGCCAGCATGGGTAGTCACGCCTTGCCAGAATCGGCAATACACGCCATATGGGCTAGGACAGCGCTGGCGCCAAGCAGGCCCAGCCGCTAGTCGTCAGCGCACCCTGAGTCGATCGCCTCCTCGGGTGTCCGATGCAACTATCAGACACACGGTGCATGTCAGATGAAATTGCCCCCTAGTCCCTATAGACTGGGCCATCGCGACTCTAGCCCCCAACCAATGAGCCAAGCCAGTCTGCACCTGTTGTTTGCCACTCCGCTCTGGCTGGCACCCTGGGCGCAGGCCGAAGTCCACAACCCGGTCTTGCTGGCCACTGTGCGGGCACTGCAGCAACAGCAAGCGGGGGCGGTGGTCAGCAATGTGGGGGGGTGGCATTCCACGGGCAACCTGTTCACCCTCGATATCCCGGCCGTGCGTGAGCTGCATGGCTATATCCTGGCGCAGCTGGGCCATCTTCTGGGTGAGCTGGAGCCGGGCAGCAAGGGCAGCCAGCAGCAGGCCACCCTTACCGGCTGGGCCAATGTGCTGCCGCCCGGTGGCTACCACAAGCTCCATCACCACCCCGGCCAGCATTGGTCAGGCTGCTATTACCTGACGGTGCCGCCTGCCGAGCCCGACAGCCAGGCCGGCCGGCTGGAATTGCTGGACCCCCGCAGCGGCGCCGACCAGCTACCCCAGCCGGGCCAGTTCTTTTCCCCTTCTGCCACGGTTACGGCGCAAGCCGGATTGCTGGTGCTGTTCCCGGCCTGGCTCAACCATATGGTGCATCCCCACAACGGGCCGGGCGAGCGGATAGCCATTGCCTTCAATATCCATCTGGAGGAGGCGGTTGGCGCTGGCAAGGCCTAGCCCTGGGGCCACCATGGCGGCAGCCCGGCGCCGGCTGAGCGCGCTACAGCCACTCGGCCACGCTGCTTGCGGCCTTCCAGCTGTAATAGCCGGCTTCGCGGCCCACGCTGGAACCCGCCCAGCCACCGCCGAAGGCCCCAGCAATGCCGCCGATCAGGCAGCCCGGCACGGCGCCGACCACTTCGAACCAGACCCCGATGGCGGCCCCGCCGGCACAGCCGTATTTGGCCCCCAGCCAGCCGCCGACCGAGCCGCCGACGATGGCGCCGCCCTGCTCTGCGCCCACCTGCCAGCGTGATTCGGGCGGGGCATCTGCCACGATATAGGCAGCAACGCCGACCTGTGCCACCAGCAGTACCGGCCCGGCCCAACGCAGGGTAATGGCCATCTTGTTGACAGAGGCCCGGGTGGAGCCGCCGCTCTTGATGATGGCTTCGTAGCGCTGCTCCAGCGCCATGCTCGGTTGCTTCCTGGCCAGCTTCTCTAGCAGATCCGGCACCTTGGGCAGCTTGTCGCGGGGCTTGAGGAATTCTGAATACGCCCGACCCAGGGGAGTGTTGCGGGTGTCGCGCACCCGTATCAGCCAGGCATTGCGCTGGGAATTCACCCACTCCGCCGCCTCCTGGGTGGTCATGATTCCCTGCTTGACGAACTTGGCACCCTGTTCGGCGATGGCGCGGGCACCCGGTTCATAGACATAGATGCGGACAAAGGAATCGAAGGACAGCTGTTGCACCATGCCGGCCACAGCATTGCCCATGTCCTGCACCACCTCGGCAGTCACCGTCTGGCTTTGGTAGTGCTTGGGTTGTTGCTGCGGTGGCTTGAGCGGCCCCGCCGCTGCCTGCCGTGGCATGGGCAGGAAGACCGGGCCCACTGCCGGTTCCTGGCCTATCGGCCCGGGTATGCGTACACCTGCCATGTATTTCCTCCCATATGGCCCATATTATTTTGTGGCCTTTATCGTTTGTATTTCACGCCAGATTACCTGGCTGCACAGCCCCCACCAGAGCAGTTCCAGCGGCAGGCCGGCCATCAGCAGCCAGCGCCCCAATTGGGGCAGTTCTGGCCAGCTGGCCCAGGCGCCCACCAGGCTACCCAGCCAGGCGAGGCCTGCAGTCCAGAGCCCTATACGGCCCAGCTTCAGCAAGCGCCAGCGGTCTGCGTCGTCATCCAGTTCGTCGTGCAGGGGCAGCACGGCCATCCCGGCCACCATCAGGAGGCCAAGCACGGTCACGGCATGCAGCGACATCAGCAAATAGGGGGACATGGCGCGTAGTGGTCCTGGAGCAGCCTAAGCGCCAGCATGCTAGGCGAGCGGGCGGCCTCAGTCCATGGGATTTGTAACCAGGTTGGCACTAGGAACGCCAACCGGGTCCACAACAGGCCAGCGCCTGATCACCTGGCAGACCTTTCGTCGGCACGGGGCGGTTTTGCCAGACCGCCTGTCCAGCGTCATTCATCTGGATGATGTGGCAATGGTGCGGCTACCTCTATGACCTAGAAATCACCGATAAAAACCTGCCGCAGTCATAGGTTGGGAGTGCAACAGGCATAGGCCGGCACGATAAGACAGGCCGCAGCATACAGGACGGTGAAAACCGGTTACCCATGGCGCTTGGTATTTGCCGCTGTGCCTTGGATACACCACGTTCAACGCGGAGGAGGAAACCACCATGAGTGTACGCGTACGCAAAAGTGTCCTGAAACTGGCCGACAATGACGCCACCCTAAGCTGGTATGCCAAGGCCGTTGCGGCCATGCGCAACCGGCCCGCTACCGATTCGGGCAGTTGGTCCTATCAGGCGGCCATGCATGGCTTCTCGGCTGGCTTGCCAGCCTGGCAGGGTGTCGGCCCGATTCCGTCGGCCAACGAACGGACTGAGTACTGGAACCAATGCCAGCATGGCTCCTGGTTCTTCCTGCCATGGCATCGCATGTATCTGGCCTATTTCGAGCAGATCGTGGCGCGCACCATCGTGGGCCTGGGTGGGCCCGCTGACTGGTCGTTGCCATACTGGGACTACAGTGACACTACCCTACCCAACGCACGAACCCTGCCCGCGGCCTTCACGACCGGCACCCCTGCCAGTAACCCGCTTAATGTGGCAGGCCGCCAACTGGGCCGGCCGGGTAATACCGAGATACCAAGGCGTGACGTCAGCCTGGTGGCATTGAGCCTCACGGACTATATCGCCGACGAGCACGGTGGCAGCCCGGGTTTCGGTGGGCCACGTACCGGCTTCAGCCATGGTGGTGGCCAGCACGGCGGGCTAGAACAACTACCCCACGACATGGTGCATGTGGTCATCGGCGGCATCATGGGTGACCCGCGCACGGCGGCGCTGGACCCAATATTCTGGCTGCATCACGCCAATATCGACAGGCTGTGGCAGGTCTGGCTCAATCTGGGGGGGCGCCGTAACCCGGTTGATACGCCATGGCTGAATATGGATTTCGATTTCCACTCCTTTGGCGGTGCTCCGGCCGCGCTCAAGGTGCAGCAGGTACTGGATACCAGGCTGGTTTTGTCGGGCTATGTCTATGAAGATGTGCCCATTACCGGAGGGGTGCAGCAGGAGGCGCTGGAAGCCGCCGCAGGCATTACCCTGGCCGCAGGAGGCAGCATGAAATCCGTCGCTCCCCCCGTCATGCTCGGCATGGTGGACAAGCCGCTGGCCCTGGGCGCCGCCGCGCTGACTACCAGCCTGGCCATCCATAACCCGCCAGCGCCGTTGGCTGCGGCTCTATCGGCCAGTGGCGTGGGGCTGGAATCCGTCGGGCCGGTAGTCGACACCTATCTAAATTTCGAGAACGTCAAAGGCGATGGTGTTGCCCCTATCTACGATGTGTATTTGAACCTACCGGCCGGTGCTGACCCTGGTATCCACGAGGAACGCTGTGTCGGCTCGCTACCCATGTTTGGCGTGGCCGATGCCTCTATCGCCAGCGAGCACCAGAGTGGCAGCGGCCTGCACTACGTGCTGTGCATCACTGATGTGCTGAGCGTGCTGCGAGCGCAGCCAGGCTGGCAGGACAGCCAGCTCGACGTCACCCTGGTGCCCCGCACTGCTATGGCGGCAGATGCCACGGTCACCGTTGGCCGCATCAGCCTTTATGCCAAGGCGGGGCGGCGGGAGCGTTGAGCTGTGGCCTATGTCCTGGCCCTGCTGGCGGAGCGCCGGGGCTGGTGTTGGTATCACCCTCAATGGTGGGTATGGGGTGCGGCCTTGTCTGCCTGGCTGGTGTTGCTGGCCGCCGACCTGAACGGACAAGGGCGGTTGCCAGCTGGCTTGGCATTGAACCTGCTGGCCCTGTGTCGCGTGCCACAGTCATGGGCATTGGATGCAGGCGGGCTCTGGCTGCCCCTGGATGCTTGGTTGGGCGGCTGGGCGCTGATGCTGCTCGCCATGATGTATCCACTGTTGAACGACAATCTGCGGGCGCTGGCCTTTGCCAGCCCCTGGTCTCGCCGCCATCGTGCCATGGTGGGTTTCCTGGCAGGCTATACGATGGTGTGGTTGCTGTATGCGCTGCTTGCTGGCGCCCTGCTGCTGCTGTGCTTCCGTATGCTGAGTGGAGCACTGCTGGCGGCACTGTTTGCGCCCGCCAGCATTGCGATGGTGGGGTTTGGTACGGCCGTCGCCTGGGTGTACACCCCCATGCGGCGGCGTGCGCTGGTAGCCTGCCATGCGGTGCACGCGCCCCTGGGCAGCGGCTGGCAGGCCGACTGCGCCTGCGCATGTCATGGCCTACGCATAGGGTGGGCCTGCCTGCGTAACTGCTGGGCCATTATGACGGCCCTGATGTTGACCGGGCATGGCCTACCGGCGATGCTGCTGGCTGCAACCGTGTTGCTTTGGGAACGCAAGCACCTGCGGCATGCACGCCACGGCGTGGCCGCCTGCTGGTTGGGACTGCTGCTGTGGAGCAGCACATAGGCCGCTAGCCTGGTGCAGGGCTGGACCAGTGCAAGCTGGCACCCCAGGGCCTGGGGCCGTATTGGATAGGCTGGATTGAGCCCCCTAACCGCCGAGCCTGTTAAGGAAGCAAATCATGGCTGGGTGGTGATGGGCTGAGCAGGCGCAAGCGCCGCGATCCATCCTGCGCTCAAACCCTGAACCGCCGCCTTGCGGTGGCGTAGGCGTCCTTGAGCTTGAGGTATTTCACGCTGGCGGGTTCCAGCGCTTTTACGCGGTCCAGGTAGGTCTGGGCCAGTTCCATGTATTCCTGGTGCCAGCCCAGGCGCGATACATAGGCCAGCATGGCGTTCACGGCGTTGAGCATCACCTGTACGTTGGCGGGCATTTCGTCCACTGCATGGATGAACTTCTGCACGGCGCCTTCCAGATCGCCGGCCTGGGCCATGCGCACGGCCTCGTTGTTGACGGCCACGATGGCGCGGGCGGTGTTTTCTATCATCTCCTGGCCCAGGTCGGCGCGGCCCACGGCCTCGTACATGGCCGATACCCGTTCCAGTACGGCGGCGTCCTCGTGGTGGTTGCGCACCAGCTTCTGCACAATCTCGCCAGCAGCAGCGTCCTCGCCCAACTGGTAGCAGGCTTCGGCCAGTTCCAGCGCAAAGTGGTTGGGCAGCTCGCTGGCCACGGCCTGGTACTGCTGCCTGGCCTTGTTCAATATCTGCTGGGCGCGGCTGTCGTTGCCCTGCTTGATGGCTACCTGGGTCTCCATCACCGTGGCCAGCAGCTCGGCCTTCTGGTCGTAGCGAAACTCGCGCCGCACGTCGGCCGCCACCTTGGCGGCCTCCATCACATTGCCATTGCCCAGGTGGGCCTTGGCCAGGCTGGCGTAATCGCCGGCATCACGCCAGAACGAATACTTGGCGATATTGATGGTCTGCTGGAAGGACTTGGTGGCGGTATCGAAGTCGCCGTTGCGCATGGCCACCTCGCCCAGCTTCTTCTGCCGCGAGACATTGGCGGCCGATAGCTCCAGCGCCTTTTCCAGCACGCCCTGGGCTTCCTGGTGTTCGTGTTCGGCCTGGTGTATCTTGGCCAGCCAGTCGTAG
>Ga0075156_10001408_pt1 | contig 13079 bp, 11 predicted proteins | sample JI81AbrownDNA_FD_70966 | JGI IMG/M metagenome (GOLD analysis project Ga0075156, IMG submission 70966) | Wastewater effluent complex algal communities from Wisconsin, to seasonally profile nutrient transformation and Carbon sequestration -... | ecosystem: Engineered > WWTP > Effluent > Algae...
GGAAGGCCTCGGTGGATCGTTGCAAAAGTGCATCGATCTCCTCCCGCGCACGGGCCACGTCGGCGCGCTCGCGCCGTACCCAACCCCGCACCCGCTCGATATCGACCACGCGCAGCACGGCACGGGTGTCGGCCAGCAGCAGCGTGGGCAGGTCGGACGACGACACCTCCTCGGGAGAGCGGCAACTCAGGCGATGGGCAAAGGTCTGGCGCCAGCGGGTGAGTCGCGGCATCGCCCGGCGAATGCGCTCGAAATCCTGTCCGACCCAGGTGAGGCGGCTGGCCGGCTGCCGAGCCCAGGCACCGAGGGCATCCAGCAACTCGGGCTCATCGAGCGGCCAGCCCGCGAAATCGGGCGAGACCCAGACCAGGTGGTGCACATTCGCAGCCTGTGCCCCGGTGATGAAGGCGCGGATGGCCTGCTGCATCTCGCCCAACGAGGCGACAGGCCCGAGGGGCAGCGGGTAGAAGGGATCGTCAGTCGGTTCCATGGGCCCAGCCGGCGGTCGTCCAGTCCTGCAGCAACTCCGCGGCCTGGTCGCTCAAGCGGGACAAAGCTCGGGCATCCAGTACCCGCTCGTCGGCCAGCTGGCGCACCAGGCGCGCGTCACGCCCTGCGGCACGGAACGATTCGCCATTGATGAAGACATGCCGCGAGTCGTACATCATGCGGGTACGCGCGTCCAGCTTCAAGCCCTGGCCCGGCCGCCACGGTTCGCCGCCGTCAAACCAGACGTTGGCCTTGGGCTCAGTCAGCGACTCGCCAAGCGCGCAGTGCAGGCTGTGCACGTCGTTCAGGGCCTCGATGACCGCCTTGGTGGCAAAGGTCTGCAATGCCTCGGGGATGCGGCCTGGCATGGCCGTGGCAGTGTCGGGAGGATCGCGATAGTGGCCCTCCTCGGCGGGCACCTCGAGTGCATCAGTCATGCGTTGCAGCACGTCGCGCGCCATCTCGGTGGGCGTGGGGGTGCGAAAGCCGATCGAGCAGGTCATGCAGTCCGGACCGACCGCCACGCCGTCGTGCCCCCATCGCGGCGGCAGGTAGAGCATGTCGCCCGGCTCCAGCACCCACTCCTCGGTCGGCTGGAAATTCGCCAGCAACTTCACCGGCATGCCGGGCACGAGCGAGGTGTCAACCACCGGGCCGGCGCGCCAGCGCCGCCGCCCCTGGACCTGGAGCAGGAACACGTCGTAGGAGTCGGTGTGCGGGCCGACACCGCCGCCGTCGCTCGCGTAGCTGATCATCAGGTCGTCCAGCCGCGCTTCGGGCACAAAACGGAAGCGGCTCAGCAACTCATGCGCGGCGGGCACGTGCAGGTCCAGCCCCTGAACCAGCAAGGTCCAGCCTGGCCGGGTAAGCGGCGGCAACTGCCGGCGCGCCAGCGGACCGTGTTTCAGGCGCCAGGGGCCGTCAGCCGCTTGCGAGACCAGGCGCGACTCCACCCCCTCCCTTGCGGCGAGATCAAACAGCTCGGCGCGGGTCACGGGCGGGCGAACGCCTGGCATGGCCTGGCGGATGAGGCAGGGCTTTTTCTGCCAATGGCGGCGCATGAACTGGCGGGGCGCAAGCCCACCCAGCAGGGGCAGTTTCTGGTCGATGTCCATGGGCGGATTGTCAGCGAGCTTGTGCGATCATCCCCTGATGGACATCACTTCCCCCTGCGTCGTGACGCTGGTCTGGACACTCTCCGACGCCCAAGGCCAGTTGATCGACGAACTGACCGACCCGGTCGAGTTCTTCTATGGCGGCGACGATCTGCTGCCCAAGGTCGAGGAGGCCCTGGCGGGCCAGTCAACCGGTTTCGAGGCGCAACTTCACCTCGAGCCCGAGAATGCCTTTGGCGACTACGACCCGGCCCTGGTCTGCTACGAGGAGAAGGCCATCTTCCCCGACGACGTGGAGGCGGGTATGCAGTTCGAAGGCCTGCCCAAGGGACACACCACCGCCGACATGCCCGAAGACCTGATCTACACGGTGACTGAGGTCTACCCGTCGCACGTGGTGCTGGACGCCAACCACCCGCTGGCGGGTATCGCGCTGCGCATCAAGCTCAAGGTGCTCGACGTGCGCGAGGCCACGGTGTCCGAGGTGGGCGCCGGCAGCGTCAGTGTGTCGCCCCTGGCCGTGATGAACGGCGCGCCGCCGGACGAACCGCTGCATTGATATAGCACCCGGCTCCGGTCTACCGGAGCCACCCTCCGAGAGGGTGCGCAGTCAGGCTCGGCCGCTGGAGCCGAAGCCGCCTTCGCCGCGGTGGCTGGCATCGAAGTTGTCGACGAGGCGGAAGCTGGCCTGCACCACCGGCACGATGACCATCTGAGCGATGCGCTCCATGGGCTGGATGGTGAAACTGGCGGAGCCACGGTTCCAGCAACTCACCATCAGCTGGCCCTGGTAGTCGCTGTCGATCAAGCCGACCAGATTGCCCAGCACCACGCCGTGCTTGTGGCCCAGGCCCGAGCGCGGCAGGATCATGGCCGCCAAGCCCGGGTCGCCGATGTGGATGGCGAGGCCGGTGGGGATCAACGTGGTCTGCCCCGGCAACAGGTCGACTGGCTCATCCAGGCAGGCGCGCAGGTCCAGGCCGGCGCTGCCGGGGGTGGCGTAGGCCGGCAACTGGGCCGCCATGCGCTCGTCCAGCACTTTCACATCGATGATGGTCATGGGGCCTTCAGCCGTTGGGCGATCTCGCGGATCAGATCGCGCGCCAACGTGAGCTTGTCGGAGGTAGGGAGTTCGCGCTCGCCGTGTTCGTCAACCAGCAGCAGCGTGTTTTGGTCCAGCCCGAACGTGGCCGGGCCCAGGTTGCCGACGATCAGCGGCACCTGCTTGCGCAGGCGCTTTTCGCGCGCATGGCGGGCCACATCGTGGCTTTCGGCCGCGAAGCCAACGCAGTAGGGCGCCCCGGGCAAGCGGGCGACCGTGGCGAGGATGTCCGGGTTTTCGGTCATCTCGAAGGCCGGTGGGCGGCCCGAGCCGTCCTTCTTGAGCTTGTGTTCGGCAGCGGCCACCGGGCGCCAGTCAGCCACGGCGGCCGTCGCGATGAAGACGTCATGACCAGGCGCTTCGGGCAGCACCGCATCATGCATCTGGCGGGCAGTCTGCACGTCGATGCGGCGCACGCCGCGCGGTGTGCGCAGATGCACCGGGCCGGCCACCAGAGTGACCTCGGCGCCCGCCTCGCGGGCAGCCCGTGCCAGCGCAAAACCCATCTTGCCGCTGGACAGGTTGGTGATGCCACGCACCGGATCGATGGCCTCGAAGGTCGGGCCGGCCGTGATCAGCACCTGCCGGCCGGCGAGCACCTTGGGCTGGAAGAAAGCGATCAGTTCCTCGCACAGTGCCTCGGCTTCGAGCATGCGGCCGTCACCGATCTCGCCGCAGGCCTGATCACCGGCGTCCGGGCCCGCCAGCGTGGCGCCGTCCAGCCGCAATTGCGCCACGTTGCGCTGCGTCGCAGGATGGGCCCACATCTCGCGGTTCATCGCCGGCGCCACCAGCAGCGGCACGCGCTCGATCGGCCGTGCCAGGCACAGCAGCGACAGGAGGTCGTCCGCCCTGCCCTGCACCAGCTTGGCCAGGAAATCGGCGCTGGCGGGGGCCACCAGCACCGCATCGGCCTCACGCGAGAGATTGATGTGGGCCATGTTGTTGGCCTCTCGCGCATCCCACTGGCTGCTGTAGACCGGCCGGTTCGACAGGGCCTGCAGCGTGACTGGCGTGATGAAGGCCTCGGCCGCCGCGGTCATCACCACCTGCACCGTGGCACCGGCCTTGACCAGTTCGCGCACGAGCTCGGCCGACTTGTAGCAGGCTATGCCACCGCTCAAGCCCAGAACGATGTGCCTGCCTACGAGATCTTGTCGCTCGGCCATGGGCGTCACTGCATCTGTGCGCCGTGGCACTTCTTGAACTTCTTGCCGCTGCCGCAGGGACACGGGTCGTTGCGGCCCGGGAGTGCGTCGACGCGCCGCGGTGGGGGCTTCGGCGCGTGGTCCAGCCAGTACAGGCGCATGTCCTGCGCGGCATAGAGCGCTTCCTGGATCAGTTCGTCGCGGGTCAGTTGCTCGCCTTCGTAGAGATCTTCATAGACCTCCTTCAACTCCTCGTCGTCCAGCGTCAGCGAGACCACGCGCAGCATGCACTCGTCGAACAGCTGGCCTTCCTCCGTTTCCAGGTCCGGCTCGGGCCAGTCCTGCGGGAAATCGCGCGTTGCATCGATGAAACCAACCGCCCAGACCTCTCCGGTCTGCTCAAGCAAGGCGATTTCCTCGGGCTTCACATGACCTTCGTCGACCAGGCGCTGCTTGTCTTCGTCGGTGAGTTCGATCATCAGCGGCGCCAGGCGCAGCACATCGGGATCGTCGAGGATTCGTTCAGGGTCGAGCTGGTCGGCCAGGGCCTGCCAGCGCGCGTCGATGGCGGCGCGTGCCGCCTCGGCGTCGGCCGGGTCAGCAAAGGTGCGCGGGAACACACCTTCCGCGAAGACCGGCAGCCAATCGTCGTGCTGGATGCGGCGCGGCCCGGCCACCAAGGCGGCCATGTACCCGTCCAGCCACTCCAGTGACACACGATCGTCGAACCCAGCCATGCGCTGGCACAGGGCATCCAGCGCTTCGATTTCCTCTTCGGTGCTCATGCGTGGTTCTGCCACGGCCACCCTCCTGATTCAGACAGCCGGCAGTGTCGCATGCCAGCCAAGGCTCAGGGCGGCAGCGGCGCCCAGACCGGCGGGTGGGGGTGCAGCCGGGCCATCATCAGAGAATCGACCAGGGCACCATCGCGCAACGCATAGGCCCGTTGGCGGCCTTCGAGCTCGAAGCCGAACTTGCGGTAGAGCGCCTGGGCGCGTTCGTTGTCAGCATAGACACCCAGTTCGATCCGCAAGGCGCCGACCCAATTGTCGGCGTAGTCACACAGCGCAGCCATCAGCGCCGAGCCCACGCCGCGCCCCTGCCAAGGTACTGCCACCGACATGCCCAGGCCCATGGCATGCCGCCGGCGCACTGCCGGGCCGCAAGGATGCAGGCCAGCGCTGGCGATGACCTCGCCTTGTACCTCGGCCACCAGGTGCAACTCCGTGCTGTGGGCCACCGAAACCTGGTCAGACAGGCGCTTGCGCCACAGGTCCGCGTCAGGGAACGGCATCTGCAGCAGGTTGGCGAACACGTTGGGCTCGCTCATCAGCCGGGCAAAGGCCTCGGCGTCGGCCGGGCGGGCGCGCCGCAGTGCCCAGGGCGGGCTGTCGGACGGCCCCGTCATGAGAAATGCAACCCGCCGATCTGCAGCCAGGGCAGCAGCGTGGCACCGGTGTCGATGCGCTCACGGCTGACAGCGCGCAGATCCTGGAGCATGCGCGCGATGTTGCCGCTGATCATCACCTCGGACAAGGCCGTACCGACCACGCCGCTCTCCACCAGGAAGCTGTTCTTGATGACGCCGGAGAAGTCGCCGTTGGCCGCTGGCATGCCCATCGACAGCCTGCCGACGACAGCACCGCGTGCCACGCTGGCCACCAGATCGCCGCGGCTGCGTTCACCCGGCGAGATCTCCCAACCGCCCTCGGCCACCGGCACATGCGGCAGGCCGGTCCGCCGGCTGCCGTACAGCCTGGGCAGCAGGGTCAGCAGCCGGCCGTCACGCAGCAATTCGACCGAGCCTGGCGCAAAACCATCCGCAGTGAACGGCGCCACGCCCGGCACCTCGAACCGGCTGCGCAACCCGAGCGACGGCGCAGCCACGATCTGGCCCACCCGCTCCCGGTAGAGCGAGCTGCCCGAGATCAGCGCGGTGTCGCTCAATTGGCCGAGCAGCCAACCGAGCAGGTCTTCCACAGCCGGCGGTGTCAGCACGACCTCACCGACGAATTTTCGGTCCAGCGGGCGAGTGTCCACCTGCTGCGAGGTGTCGCGCAGCATGTCACCGATACCAAACCAATCAGGTGCAGGCCGCGACGCGAGCTCCGCGCTGGTGCCGGCGGCCACGTTGAACGAGCTGGTGCGCGCGCCCTCGTGCGCCGACCCGAAGGCCGTCATCTCGTACCAGCCGCGCCGGCACCGCAACTCGCTCCCCCCGGTGGTGAGCAGGTGGGTGTCCTGGCGCTGGTGCGAGGCGGTGCCCTCCTCGATCATCATGCGCGGCGTCTCTTGTGCACGAAACTGCAGCAGCTCGGCCACCTTGTCGGCCAGCAGCCCGGCATCGGCCTCCGCCGGGCCACGCTCGATCTGCGCCTGTTGCCCGCAGGACACCGCATTGGCGGCGTCCTGGGGCGCCGAACGGGCCGCCATGAACAGCTGGGCGATGGCCTCGCGCACCGAGGCCTCGTCCAGCGCACCAAGCTCGGTGGCGGCACGCCGACCGTCAAGCAAGCCCACCAGACTCAGTTTGCGCAGTTCGGTGCTGCGCATCAGGCTGGGTTCGTTCAGTGTGATGTTCAGCTCGGTCATGGCCGACTGGCTGACGCCCGCCTGAGCGTGGTCAAAGCCCGCAGACTTCATCCAGGCCAGTGCCTGCTCGGCGCTGTCGCGCAGCGACGTATGGTCGTCCATCATTGACCTCCCAGGTGGGCTCGGGCACGCAAGGCCGGCCCGCCCATCGACACCACCATCGGCTGCTTCTTGCCGCAGTAGCCGCTGCAGCTCCAGTGCATGTCGTCGGACACCGCATCCACGCTTTGCAGCACCTTGATCGCCGAGCCCGACAACGTCGTGTCACGGATGGCCCGGCCGAGCCGCCCGCTCCGGATCTCGTAGGCCAGGCTGATGCCGAACATGAACTCGGTGGTCGAGTCAGCTTGGCCGTTCGCGGTCTTCATCAGGAGGTAGCCATTGTCGACGCCAGCGATCATGTCCGACAGCGCCGTGGTGCCAGGGAGGATCACGGTGTTGCGCATGCGAACCAGCGGCTCGTCGCTGGGGGCATAGGCGCGGGCATTGCCGGTGGCCGTCACGCCCAGCCGGGCCGCCGTCTCGCGGCTGTTCATGAACTCGGTCAGCAGGCCTCCCCGGATCAGCACCGCGTCGCGCGCAGGCGTGCCTTCGTCGTCCACGTAGACCGGGATCATGGTCTCGGCCCCCTCGAAGGTGTGCGCCACATCGAGCATCGTGACCAGTTCACTGCCGACCCGCTGGCCCAGAAGCCCGCCGGTGACCGCGCCACCCAGCACGATGTCCGCCTCGCAGGGGTGGCCCATCGCCTCATGGGCCAGCATGCCCGCCAAGGGAGGCGCCAGCACCACGGTGTGCAGGCCGCCCTCGGCCGCCACCGCCTGGCACTTGGCCATCAGGTGGGTGTGCAGTTCATCGAGCCTGGGCGCCAGGCTTTCGAGGGACCAATCCAGGTCGGCCAGGTGGCCCTTGCAGGAGAGGGTCTCGGTGAGCTCGACCGGTGCGCCATCGGCGCCCTCGGCAATGAAGGTCACCTGGCAAAGCGCCCGCTGGATGCTGGCCAGCGATTCGCCGCCGTGGCTGGTGGACAGCCACTTGCTGTGGTGTTCGTCGCCAACCACCAGACGGGTGGACTTCAGGCCCTGGTAGCGCTGCTGGCACCAGGCATGCAGGGCCGAAAGGCGATCGACGATCTCCTGCTGCGCCAGCGTGGATTTGCCCCGGAACACATGTTCGCCACGGTAGTGTCCTTCCGGCAGGCTGTACGCCGCGCGCGCACCGAACCGCGACATCGCCTGGGCGTTCTGCCCAGCCCGATGTGCCACCTTCTCGGCGGCCGCGGCGGAGGTGGCGGGTGTCGACGCAAATCCCCAGTACCCATCGCGGTAGACGCGGGCGCTCGTGCCGCCCTCGCTGACGCGGGTGTTCTGCGTCAGGCTGCCGTCGACCATCATCATGCGGCTCTTGCGCAACTCGTGGCGGCGCAGTTCGCTGTACCCGAGGCCCGCGAGCCAGGGTGGCGCTTGAAGACTCATGGTCTCTGCCTTTCGTGGTGACGGCTCAGCCGTCGTTGACCAGGCGCTTTCCGAGGCTGACCACCTCGTCTTCGCCAAAACCGAGGGCCGCGTAGAACGCCAGCACCGGCTCGTTGCCGCGCCGAACCTGCAGGTTGATCTTGGGGCAGCCGCGCTCCCGCAGCCTCGCCTCGGCCCAGGCCATCAGGGCCCGGCCGTGGCCGCAGCGCTGGGCCACTGGCGAAACCGCCAGGTAGTTGATCCAGCCACGGTGGCCCTCGTAGCCGGCCATCACGGTGCCCATGACTTCGCCGCTGCCTTCGACGAAGAGCACCCCGAACAACTCAGGTTGCGCGTCGCGCTTGCGCTGGATATCCAGCAGCGGGTCGTTCCATGGCCGCACCAGCCCGCAGCGTTGCCACAGGGCCACCACGGCGCTCTCGTCGCCAGCCTGGAACGGGCGGATGGACACCATCGCGCCTCAAGCCGCAGGCGGGCCCTGCAGGAAATCGGTCTTGCCCAGATCCACCCCGTTGTGGCGCAGCAGCGCGTACGCCGTGGTGACGTGGAAGAACAGGTTCGGGATGGCCCAGTGCTTCAGGTAGAACTCTCCCTTCATCGTGCGGGTGGCGCCGTCCCGGCCCACCGGGATGGTGATGTCGATTTCCTCGCGGCCGTCGATGCTCTCGGGCTTCAGCGTGGCAAGGTAGTCCAGCGTGCGGGCCACACGGGCACGCAGTTCAGCGAACGTGGTTTCGTTGTCCTCGAACCGCGGGGCTTCGAGGCCGGCCAGCCGGGCGGCGCCGTTCTTTGCCGCGTCGCAGGCGATGCGGATCTGCGCCGCGAACGGCAACATGTCGGGCGCAAGGCGTGTACCGACGAACACATTGGCGTCGAACTTGCGCGCTGCTGCGTTGGCCTCGGCCTTGGCCAGGCAGTGCTCGAGGTTGCGCAGCGCGGTGATGAAGATCGGCAAGCTGGCGGAGGACAGGGTGATGGGCATGGTGGTCTCGTGGTGCGGTGGGGTAGCGCCATGATACGCACCGGCGGCGAGCCATTTGCACGGCCCGCCAGCAACCCATGCAGCGCATTGGGAACAGCCGGCGCTCATGCAAAATGTTGCTTCTCTTGATGGCAAACAACAGGGAGGAAGACGATGAACAGGCCGTTCAATCTGGCCGGTCGGGCCGTGGCGGTGTGCCTGGTGGTTCTGGCAGGCGGCGCGATGGCGGCACCACCACCAACAGCGGATTTCTTCCGGACGCCGATGGTCAGCAGCGCTGCACTGTCGCCCGCCGGCAAATTCGTCGCCATCACCCAGACCAGCAGCGAAACAGGCCACCAGGTGCTGGCCATCGTCGACCTGGGCAGCCAGCTCAAGGGCAAGGTGATCGTGTCCTACCCCAACGCCGACGTGCGCGACGTCCAGTGGGTCAGCAACGAGCGCCTGATCTACAGCGTGTCGGACCTGCAGACCTCGTATTTCAACCAGCACGGCCGGGGGCTGTTCAGCATCGACCGAGAGGGGCGCGAACAGCCCCTGAAACTGGTGAAACGGTCCTGGGGCGAGGATGGGGGCACTGTCAACCTGTCGCCAGAGATCGCCCGCGTACGCCCGCGCGACCTGTCATTGGATCCCAGCCACGACCTGCTGGCCACGTTGAGAGACGGCAGCCCCAACGTGATCTTGCAGCGCTACAACTACAGCCAGAACGACGAACTGTTGGGCACGTCGCTGGTACGGCTCAACACCGAGAACGGCCGCAGCGAGCCGATTGGAGCCGGAGCTCCACCCCACGCCAAGGACTGGTTGGTTGACGGCGCTGGCAATCCGCGCATGGTTCGGACAGAGGCCGACGGTGTCACGCGATACCACTGGCGTGGGGCGTCCAAAGGCGAGTGGTCGCTGGTACGCGAACTGCCCACGTATGGCCTTGTCCCCTCCAAGGGCGGACTGCTGGGCACTGTGGATGTCGGCGCCGACGACCGGCTCTACGTGGTGACTCGCGACGACCGCAGCGGCGACGAACGGGTGCTCGCCGTCATGGACATGCAGGCCCCCCAGGCCGCTCCGAAACCGGTTCTGGCCACTCAGGGATACGACTTCACCGGCACGCTGATCTACGGGCCCGGTGACAAGATCGTCGGCATTCGCTATCTGACTGACGCCAAGGGCACGTATTGGTTCGACCCCAACCTCAAGGCTCTGCAGGAGCAGGTCGACAAGGCCCTGCCGACGACCAACAACCTGATCGACTGCGGCCTGTGCGACCACCCCGACAATGTGCTGGTCGAGGCCTATTCCGACCACCAACCCACTGTCTACACGGTGTTCCGGGTCAAGACCGGCCAGGTCGAGATGTTGTCGCCGAGCCGCCCCTGGATCAAGCCTGCCGAGATGGCCGAGCGTGGGTTCGAGCGGATCCAGGCCCGTGACGGGCTGTCCGTCCCCGTGCATGTCACCCGCCCGCGCGGCGTCACTGGCCCGGCGCCCATGGTGGTGCTGGTACATGGGGGGCCCTACGTTCGCGGCGGCGAGTGGGAGTGGGAGGCCGAATCGCAGTTTCTGGCATCGCGAGGCTATGCCGTGATCGAGTCCGAGTTTCGCGGCAGCAGGGGTTACGGATCCAAGCTGTACCAGGCCGGCTGGAAGCAATGGGGGCTGGCGATGCAGGACGACATCGCCGACGCCACACGCTGGGCCATCGACAAAGGCATTGCCGACCCGAAACGCATCGCCATTGCCGGGGGCAGCTATGGCGGCTATGCCACGTTGATGGGCCTGGTTCGCTATCCGAAGCTGTACCGCTGCGGCATTGAGTACTTCGGTGTCACCGACATCGAACTCATGTACACCAGCACCTGGAGCGATCTGAGTTCAGCGTATCGCCAGTTCGGCATGCCCACGCTGGTGGGCGACCGTGTCAAGGACTCCGCCCAACTCGCCCTCACCTCGCCTCTGAAACAGCACGCCAAGATCAACCAACCGCTGCTGATGGCGCACGGCCGCCAGGACCACCGCGTCCCGATCGAACACGGCACCAGGCTGCGCGATGCGCTGATTGAACACAACGCCCAGGTCGAATGGGCGATGTACAACGAAGAGGCTCATGGCTGGACCTCGGCGAAGAACAAGATCGACTTCTGGTCCCGCGTCGAGCGATTCCTCGAAAAGAACCTGAAGACCGCCCCTTGACGGAGGGGGCGGGAGCTCAGATTCTCTCGGCCACCCAGCCCGCCACGCTGGCCAGTGCGCTGCCCAGCTTGGCAGGTTCGGTGCCACCGGCCATCGCCATGTCGGGCTTGCCGCCCCCCTTGCCGCCCACCTGCTGGGCGACGAAGTTGACCAACTCGCCGGCCTTGATCCTGCCCAGCGAATCGGCCGTCACGCCGGCGGCGATCTGCACCTTGCCACCGTCGACGGCCGCCAGCACGATGGCCGCCGTTTTCAGCTTGTTCTTCAGCTGGTCCATGGTGGTGCGAAGCGTGGCGGCATCCGCACCCTGCAGAGTGGCCGCGAGCACCTTGATGCCCTTGATGTCCACCGCCTGAGCGACCAGTTCGTCGCCCTGGCTGGAGGCAAGCTTGCCCTTCAGCGCCGCCACCTCCTTCTCCATCGCGCGCAACTGCTCCTGCAGGTGGCCGATGCGGCCTGCCACTTCGCCTGGCGACGCCTTCAGCGCACCCGCCACGCTGGTCACCGTGGCCTCCAAGCTCTGCAGATAGGCCAGCGCGTTGTCACCGGTCACCGCCTCGACTCGCCGGATGCCAGCGGCCACGCCGCTCTCGGCGACGATCTTGAACAGGCCGATGTCGCCTGTGCGTTGCACGTGCGTACCGCCGCACAGCTCCTTGCTGGAACCGATGCTGAGAACGCGCACCGACTCGCCGTACTTCTCGCCGAACAGCATCATCGCGCCGCTCTTCTGTGCGTCATCGAGCGCCATGACCTGGGCCGTGGCGCCGGCGTTGGACAGGATCTCGGCGTTGACGAGGGCCTCGACCAGGCGCACCTGCGCATCACTCATCGGCGCGGTGTGTGCGAAGTCGAAGCGGGTGCGCTCGGCATTGACCAGCGAGCCCTTCTGCTGCACATGGGCACCCAGCACCTCGCGCAGGGCCTTGTGCATCAAGTGGGTGGCGCTGTGGTTGCGCACGGTCCTGGCGCGGCGCTCGGCATCCACGCGGGCGACAAAGCTGTCGCCCAGGCGGACCTCACCTTCGGCGATGCGGCCATGGTGGCCGAACACATCGGCCTGGATCTTCAGCGTGTCGTCCACCACCACCCGGGTAGTGGCATTGCGCAGCTCGCCGGCATCACCGACCTGGCCACCGCTCTCGGCGTAGAACGGCGTGTGGTCGAGCACGATCACCGCGTCGTCGCCGGCGCGGGCCGCATCGACCGGCGTGCCGTCCACATAGACCGCTGTCACCTTGCTCGTCTCGCAGACCAGGTGCTCGTAGCCGTGGAAGGCCGTGGGCGCTCCGGCGTACTCCAGGCCCTGGGCCATCTTGAACTTGCCGGCTTCACGGGCGCGCTGCTTCTGTTCGTCCAGCAAGGCGTTGAAGCGGGCCTCGTCGACCTTCACGCCGCGCTCACGGCACACATCGGCCGTCAGGTCCACCGGGAACCCGAAGGTGTCGTGCAGCTTGAACGCGGTGTCGCCATCGATCTGGCCGGCCCCGGCGGCCAGCGCCGTCTCCAGGATGTCCATGCCGCGCTCGATGGTCTGGAAGAAGCGCTCCTCCTCCTGCCTGAGCACCTCGGTCACGCGGGCTGCCGCCTGGCGCAACTCGGGGTAGGCCTCGCCCATCTGCTCGACCAGGGCCGACACGATGGCGTGGAAGAAGGGCTTGCGTGCCCCCAGCTTGTATCCGTGGCGGATGGCGCGGCGGGCGATGCGGCGCAGCACGTAGCCGCGGCCCGCGTTACCGGGGATGACCCCATCGACCACCGTGAACGAACAGGCCCGGATGTGGTCGGCGATGACCTTCAGGCTGGGCGAATCCGGGTCGACACCGGCGCCGCCTGCCGACTCGACAGCGGCCTTGGCCGCAGCGAGCAAGGCCACGAACAGGTCGATCTCGTAGTTCGAATGCACATGCTGCATCACCGCGGTGATGCGCTCCAGGCCCATGCCGGTGTCCACGCTGGGCTTGGGCAGCTTGTGCATCACAC
>Ga0075156_10001410_pt1 | contig 13072 bp, 11 predicted proteins | sample JI81AbrownDNA_FD_70966 | JGI IMG/M metagenome (GOLD analysis project Ga0075156, IMG submission 70966) | Wastewater effluent complex algal communities from Wisconsin, to seasonally profile nutrient transformation and Carbon sequestration -... | ecosystem: Engineered > WWTP > Effluent > Algae...
ATTCTATCAAACATTCTTATGGCTTGTGATCGTACTACGCCTCCCACTCCCAGCGAGTGTACATCCATGATTCTTCCCGTTCGTGATGCCCTTGAAATCCTGAGCGGTAAATGGAAATTGCCGATTATTATCGCCCTTTCCTTCGGTAATAAACGCTTCTCGGAAATGGCGAAGGAAATCCCCAAAATCACCGACAAAATGCTCTCGAAAGAGCTTCGTGACCTCGAAGCCAACGAACTCGTCAAGCGCACGGTCTATAACAGTGTGCCCGTCGTCGTCGAATATTCGATGACCGAATACGGACAATCACTCGAAAAAGTAATCATGGAATTACGCGACTGGGGCATACAGCATCGGAAGCGAATTATCGGGAAGTAATTGAGAAAAAAGGTAGGTAGTGATGTACGTACTAAATGAATTGAACATTTAGGACGGAAGAAATTCCGCCCCAAATGTTCAAGGAATACCGAATAATCTTTCGGTTGAAATCAGCTAATTACAAGCTCCCGAATCGCTCAAAACTCAAGCGTTCAAGATATTCTCGGTCGTCGGGATGAGCAATCGCCGTCAGTGCCTTGGCGCGCTGACGTAAATTTTTACCAAATAAATACGCAACCCCAAACTCCGTAACTACATAATGCACCTGCGCGCGCGTCGTGACCACGCCTGCGCCTTGATTGAGATACGGTACAATCCGCGGAATTCCTTTGTTGGTTCGGGACGGAAGTGCAAGAATAGGTTTGCCGCCCACCGAAAGCGACGCACCGCGCATGAAGTCCATCTGCCCGCCCACACCTGAGAATTGTCTCATGCCGATCGAGTCGCTGCACACTTGCCCGGTGAAGTCAATTTCAATCGCACTGTTGATCGCCACGACTTTTGGATTCTGCTTAATGACTGCTACTTCATTGACATAGTCAATATCGAGGAAAGCAAAGAGAGGATTGTCATCGACATAATCATAGAGCGCGCGCGAACCGAGGCAGAACCCCGCCACGACTTTCCCCGGATGCTTGGTTTTGAATTTATTGGTAATTACTCCATTTTCAATGAGTGGAATCACTCCGTCGGAAAACATCTCAGTATGTATCCCGAGGTCGCGGTGATTGCCAAGCGACTTGAGCACAGAGTCGGGAATACAGCCGATACCCATTTGCAGCGTGCTCCCATCTTCAATCATTTCAGCGATATACTGTCCGATTTTGATGTCCTCGGGCTTGAGCTTTGACCCGTAATTCACTTCCGGCAGTGCATCATGTACATGCACAAGCGCGTCGAATGAACTCACATGCATCATGCCGTCGCCATGCGTCCGTGGCATGAGCGGATTGACCTGCGCGATGACCATTTTAGCTGAGTCCACAGCCGCACGGGCGACGTCCACGGCTACGCCAAGCGAACAGAATCCATGTTTATCCGGCACAGACACATGGACAATTGCCACATCGAGAGCCATGATTTGGCGTTTGAATAACTCGGGAATTTCACTTAAAAAGATGGGCACATAATCGGCGCGGTTGTCATTGACCGCCTTGCGGATAGCATCGGAGACAAACAGGGAATTAATACGAAAACTCTTGGAATATTCTGGCTTAGCGAGCTCGATGTCGCCAAACACTCCAAGCATGATGAGTTCTACATCATGGAGCTGAGGCGCTCGCTCGGCGAGTTTATTGAGAAGAAATGTTGGTGTAGCGGCATTACCCTGGATAAATATACGGTCACCGGATCGGATCATACTGAGCGCTTCTTCAGCCGTTTTGTACTCGAGAGTATTGTTCATGTGTTTTTGTCTTGGATTGGGATAGTTGGAGATGTTATGCGTTAGATTCACTGCAAAAATAGGGCGTGGCGGGTTATCGGCGTGTTTTTCGTGGTGTCAATTTTCATTAACTCTCCCGTACCGCCTTTCGAACACTCCGTCGGTCAGTCCAAAGAATAGAGGTAATATATTGCCAATTCTTTTGCGGGAATTTTGGGTTTTTTCGGGAAAGCAGGAAAGATTGTAACTCACGTTTGATATGTGAGTTCCTTGGTGTAATTTTGGGAAAAATTTACAAACAATCGTCAAGGGAAATCTATGAAAATACTCTACTTGTTTCTCACACTCCTCCTCGTCTTTTCTACCGGCGCTGCGCAGCCAAGTGTATGGAATTCCGTAGGAATCGGCACAGGCGGCGCTTTCTACAGTCCGGCTATCAACCCCGCAAATCCTGATGAAATCTACACCGCTTCGGCGACGGGCGCGATGTTTCGCACGACCAATCTTGCCGCAAGCTGGCAAACGGTGAATTTCCGCATCATGCAAACGAGCGATTATGTCGTTTCGAAAGTACAGTACACCGTTAATTCTAATGTTCTCTATGTACTTGCTACCGACCCCGAGACAGGATTTTCCCTTCCGATGAAGTCTACTGACGGTGGAGCTTCCTGGCTTCCGCTTGCCTTTGATCCTACCGACGGCGGCGGTATCACGATGATTGTTGATTATGCAAATCCTGACAGAATATTGATTTCCGATTATTCGACCATTTATCTCTCCACCGACGGCGGACAAAATTTCACCAATAAATATGACGATGCGACCGGTGGTGGATGCCATCTTGCAGGAGCATTTTTTGACGGAAATTCAATGTATATCGGGACGAACGCCGGTGTGCTGAGTTCGACGAATAATGGCGCATCCTTCACCCTTCTCACCCTCGGCAATATGCCTGTCGGCGAGGCGATTGTGTCCTTTTCGGGCGCCAAGCAGGGCACCACAACGCGCTTCTATGCCGTTACTCTTGATGAATTTGACGTCTATCCGGGTGTGACCGGCGCGGGCTACGGCGGCTTTCTTGGGCTCTATACCTATGATGTGGGTTCGGCAAATTGGGCGTTTAAAGTAGGGGGAATTTCCGGCAGTGACTTTCCGTTTTATGTCGCCACTGCAGCAGGAAATATCAATGTCGCCTACGCAGCCGGAAGCAGCGACAAAAACACACCCACCGTTTACAAGACTACCAATGGCGGATTGACCTGGACAAAGGTATTCAATACCACGCTCAACTCCGGTATTGCCACTGCATGGCAAGGGCATTTAGGTGATCGGGACTGGACGTATGGACAGTATGTGACCGGGCTCGACGTGAGCCGTACCGATCCGAACAGAATAGTAATTACAGACTTAGGCGGGATATATATATCCGTCAACGGTGCGACGGCATGGCGGCAGGCATACGTCAATATTCTCGGACAAAATGCAGCAGGCGCCGCCACTCCGACGAGAAAATACTACAAAGGTGTGGGTCTCGAAAATTCCCGTCTGTGGAATGTCGCTTGGGCAGACAGCATGAATGTTCTCGCAGGCACCTCTGACCTCCGCACGCTTACAAGCAATGATGCCGGACAATCCTGGTCGTTGAATTACTCAGGACTTACGCTCAATACAGTCTATTATACCCTCAAGCATCCGACGACGGGCACGCTCTATGCCGCCACGTCGAATGTACCGGATATCTACCAAGGCACCTGCCTGACCGATGATAAAATCGACGCGGCTACCGCAAGCGGACAGGTCATGTACTCGACCGACAAAGGCAAGACATGGCTTCTGGCTCACAACTTTCAGCATCCGGTGCTCTGGCTCGCAGCCGACCCTACGAATCCGAACAGACTCTACGCAAGTGTTGCAAGTTCCGCATTTGGAGGAATTTACGTTACCGACAATCTCAATGCCGGTGCAGGTTCTACATGGACACGTCTCGCCGCGCCGCCGCGCACACAGGGACATACCTTTGTCATCACGGTACTCAAAGACGGCGCGCTCGTCTGCTCGTACTCCGCCCGTCGTGCCGGCTCTCCGCTGGCATTTACCCAAAGTGCCGGTGTGTTTCTCTCGACCGACGGCGGCAAGACATGGCTCGACCGGAGTGATGCGAATCTCCAATACTGGGCAAAAGATGTAGTGATTGACCCGCATGATGCCACGCAAAACACGTGGTATGCCTGCGCGTACAGCGGCTATGGAGCAGACGGCTCTTCGAGTAATAAAGGAGGACTCTACCGCACCACAGACCGCGGTCAGAACTGGACGAAAATTGCAGCAATTGACCGCGTAAGCTCCTGTACAGTTAATCCGTTAGCACCAAATGAAATGTATGTCACGACCGAGTCCGAAGGTCTGTGGTACACGTCGAATCTTACGTCGCCGGCTCCGGTATTCTCAGAAGTAACCGGGTATCCGTTCCGACAGCCGGAACGTGTATTTTTCAACCCCTACAAGCTCAACGAAATCTGGGTGACGAGTTTTGGCAATGGCATTCGTATCGGCACCGGTACGCTGCCTGCCGCACCTGCTGCTCCAACGCTCGCCTCACCCGCCAATGACTCGACCGGCGTACCGACGACGAGGTTTTTGTTTTGGAATGTATCGCCCACGGCTGCAAATTACCGCGTACAACTCTCATTAGTAGCTGACTTTACGACGACCGTCAAGGATACCACGCTCTCAGCGCCGTATTATAAATTCAATGGACTCACCGAAAACACGAAATATTACTGGCGGGTAGCTGGTGCGAATTTAGTAGGTACCGGTGCATGGAGTGCGGTGTGGAATTTCACGACGGTGAATAATGTGCAGATGCCGCAAGCGCCGGCTTTGCTTTCGCCTGCAAATGACACCATCGGAGCATTTACAAGCCGATCTTTGTATTGGAATGCCGTGGCAGGCGCCGAGACCTATCATGTGCAGCTCTCGCAGGATAAAAATTTCAGCACGACCATTATCGATCAAACAGGTCTGCTCAATCCTACCTATGCCTACACCGGTCTCGCTCAAGGCACCAAATACTACTGGAGAGTACAGGCCACGAATACCGCAGGTACAGGAGCATGGAGCGAGGTGTGGGGATTTACGACCAAGTCCACCATCGGTGTGGACGAACCGAGCGCCTTCGCCGGAATGTGGCTCGAATGTGCTCCGAATCCTTTGTTCTCAAGCGCAGACATTAGCTTTGCTCTTCCACTGTCATCCAATATTCGCCTCGTGATAGCCGATATTCTCGGAGGTGAAGTAGCGACACTCCTCGACGAACATCGCCCCGCCGGAACCTATACAGTATCACTGCTTACGCCGCTTCCAAGTGGCACCTATTGGCTACGCATGCAGACAGCATTCGGAATTATGACCCGGCAGATACAGATAGTCCGATAATAAAATACACCCCGCGTAGAGACGCGATGCATCGCGTCTCTACGCGGGGTGATTTAATCTATCCGGAATACCCCCGCCTCTTCAAAACCCAAGCTGCTTGAGATATTTTTCGTCGCCGTTCTGATTGAGTTTCCAGTATGGTAAGCGTACGGATTTGATGAGTTTACCGCTTTCGATGACGGTATTGTCATTGCGGAATTCATAGGCGAGGATTTTTCGAGACGATTCTTTCTCAACGTCGAAGGTCCATGACTGACTGCCGGCGGTGATTGTCCAATGGGTGACATCGACTGATTTACCACCCGAACTAATTTTCGTGTCACTTTTTTGAACTGTTGCATTGACGGCTGCGAGCGGCTTGTGGAATAATCGGCAGTATTCGAGGGTTGGGTAATAGGTATAATTTCCCGGCGGGAGCGCAGCAAGCACCTCACGAACGGCGATGAATAAATTGTCGGCGTAGAGTGTGCGATTGTCGGACTTCAGATTCTCAAATTTATCACCTTCGCTCTCAAAATAACTTAACTGCCGCGAGTTCATCCCATTCTCTGTGCGATTGAGCTGATGCGTCGAAATTCCACACCATTCATGCGCCGAAAAATTCACCTTGAGCGGCGCGCCGCCGTCAAAATGATTCTGCCCGATCGAATACGTGTTCACCGGCGTAAATACCGATGTCATCAGGGTATAGTCATAGATCCCTGTTTGGAATTTTTTAATTTTATTGAGCTTGAGCACCGAAATGATATTCGGGTCTTTGTCGTTTGACACGTCCGACTTCACCTGCTTGGCAAGATTGAACGGTTCGGTCACGTAAATCATCACCGACGTCGCCTTCCGCGGCTGATTATACCGATTCTGTTCCACCGTATAACTGTTAATTTCGGCTTTGCCGTCACCCCAATACGACCAAAACGGCGGCGTACCTGTGGACTGAAACGCCAATAACAATACTACTAAAAAAGCCATATATACTCCGTAAATTCTTATATAATATTTACTTCCATTTCAAGGTGAAGTGAGAATTTCTCCAGCACTGACGCTTGAATTTCCCTCGCAAGCGCGATAATTTCCGCACCCGTCGCACCGCCATAATGCACAAGTACCAACGCCTGATTGGGATGCACGCCCACATTCCCACGGCGAATGCCTTTCCAGCCGCACTGTTGAATCAGCCATGCAGCAGGGATTTTTTCGTCTGAATTAGGTTGGGAATAATGAGGAATTTCCGGGTATTTCGCTGCTAACGCCGTAAATTCAGCAGCCGTAATGGTAGGATTTTTAAAAAAACTCCCCGCATTGCCAATCTCGGCAGGGTCGGGCAGCTTCCGCCGTCGCACCGTACACACCGCTTCAAATACATCACGAATCGTCGGCTTGGTCACGTTCATCGCGGCAAGCTCGGTCTCGATATCTTTGTACGAGGTATGCAGCGCGACATCGTTTTTTTCTAATCGCAGTGACACCGAAGTGATAATCGCTTTCCCGCGCAATTCATGCTTGAATATACTATCTCGGTAGCCAAATCGGCACTCCGCCGCCGGTAATGATGTGACTTCCTGCGTTTGCCTATCGACATACTCAAGCGAGTCGAATACATCTTTAAGCTCCACACCATAAGCGCCAATATTCTGAATCGGCGATGCGCCGACGGTGCCGGGAATTAATCCTAGATTTTCAATTCCTGCGTAATGATTTTCGACACAATAGGTTACAAGCTCATGCCACGACTCCCCGGCGCCAACTTTGAGAATAATCTCCGTGTCCGTTTCCTGCGTAATTTCCTTGCCGAGAATGCCGATTTTTACGACGGTTCCATTAAAATTTCCGGTAAAAAGCATATTGCTTCCACCGCCGAGAATGAGCAGTGGTGAATACTTCTCACGACATAGTTCCTGTACATCATCTACGCTCATCGCCTCGATGAATCGCTCGGCTTGAACATTAATGGCAAAGGTATTGAATTTTTCTAATGAATAGTCTGTGTGGATGGTCATCGCAGAGAGCGGGGAAGAGTTTGAATGAACGCCGAATGTTTATGGCAAAGTTATGGTTTTAGCGGCAGATGCCCAAATCGACTGGCGGTGACCGACGCTATAAAACGCCGATAGCGCAGATTCTTAGGATGAACGTCGATGATAGCGATACATTTCGCTATCATCTTGTATCATAAGAATCTACGCTATCGATATTGGTTAATGTACCAATCTTGCATTACCGGGCGTATTGCGAATAATTCACCTTAAAACGCAAAATTAAACCCAACTTTAAACGCCGAATAGCTCATCGCAGGAGCAGTATTAAACGGCCAATTCATGTTTTTTTTGCGGAGTTCGTACAACCCATACGACAGTCCATTTTTAAGAATAAATCCTACAACCGGCGCAGCATTCGGCGATGACTTGGAAATTGACCGCACGAAATTATCAATCGCGCCTTGCCCAATCGCCTCGACCACTTCGCTGCCTGCCCAATACCAGAATAGATGGCGAGGATACACGACTGAAAACTCATATCCAACCGTAACGCCAGAATTCTTGGTAAATTGAATCAACACTCCCGCTTCACTTTCCTTGCCGAATCGGAACGCATCATGAAACGGCGCAAGTACTGCGCCGCCAAGGGTATCCGCCGGAAGCGGGTCGGCAGAAAACTGCGTCCACAGCGCGCCGCCACCATGATAGGGCACAATCGCAACATCGGTATCAATTACATAACCAAGCCCCTCTTTTTCGCCGAAGCCAAAGCGGAGAACGGAAGACTCGATTGCCCCGACGGAGGAGGTCGAGAGCGCAAAACTCTTGGCACCATAGCCGAGAAAAGCGTAATTCAACTCATAATTGACCAACGATTTACTGTATTTATTATCCGATTTTTTCGCAAAGCCGAGCCGCAGGTCAATAGATCCAAGTTCGGCGAGTTCGGTATTCTGTAAATCACGATGTTTGATCGTGGTCATCATAAACATCGGCTCAATCACGGGACGCTCATGACGGAATTTAAAGCTCACATCTGGCAGAAAATCCTCCGAAAAATCTGCCCATTCATCATCGTCCGTTGTCTGTGCTTGTGACACCACCGGCGCGCTTGCGAGCACTATCCACACGGCAAAAAGCCACATTATTGATCGTTTCATACTCTCTCCAAAAGTAAATAAATATAGAATGTTCATAGTTGGAATAATCGCACCATACCGGACTTGATGGTGATTGTTTCGCTGCTGCTGCCGAGCGAACCCCGAAAGACCGTCGCCCCGTTTTTACCGTCAAGCTGCAGATTGGTTTCGATGCGCCCTTGTGTGGCTTCGAGATTGAGCATACCGGTGAATCCGGGCGCTATTTTCATACTCGTCGTGCCATTGTCATTGAGCACAACTGTATTTTTTGGTAATCGGTTACACCCGATTTCGATGGAATTGTTTTTGCCGTTGATCCACACCGATGGTACATCGAGCGACCGTGCGATAATGGTCGTGTAGTCTGCCTTGACATTCAATTTTCCCGTTAATTCACTCGCACTGATTTTCCCGCTTTGCGTGATAATTCCTACATCGCCGCTTACTTTGCGGATACCGATTTTAGAATTTGGTGCATCGATTTCAACCTTGCCGTATGCCTCGTCGATGCGGATAGAACCCGAGCGGTCGTTGACGATAATAGCCGTCGAATCGGTAGCGCGTATCTGCTTGAAATCTATCGTTGAATAGTCGGCATTCACCGTCGCGCGATCGGTGCTTTTGAGAGTAATCGTTGCGCTTTTGGAGGATATGGTCACCTGACCTTTGACATCGGCAAGTGACATCGTCGCATACTGTGCCTCGATCAGAATATCTCCCGTGGAATTTGCAATATCAATTGTACCACTTTTGGATTTAATTCCTGCACCTGATTTCAGAGCTGAAAGTCGGATAGAACTGTATGGAGCTTCAACACTTACATAGTCGGCATAATCCTGAATTCTAACAGCACCGCTCTTGCTGACAAGCGAAAGACGTCCCTTGGAATTCTGAATCGTCGTCGTTCCGTAGTCGTTGGAGATATCCTTGAGCGCCGAGCAGTCATGTGCGGTGAGAGTATTGGACTTGCCCACGATGCGGAGTTCGCTGCGGATTCCGTCAAGCGACAATGTGCTGTACTTTGCCGAGAGAGTCACAGGATTGGCAGACGGGAGATAGACTTCGCACGAGATTTCTTTCTTGAAGTACGAACCGAATTTCAAGCCAAAGAGGTTGAATTGATCATCGCTTTCGGATGGCATTCTATCCTGAATGCTGATCGTTACATTCGTCGAATGAGGCGACTCGATAATCTTCATGGAGTCAAGAAAAAGAGTCTCGTCGTCTTCGTCGGATGCGGATACTTTTACGGTAATTTTTATATATACTTGTGGGTTATCCCAGGATTTAACAGCCACATTTGCGCTGGAAAATCCCATGATTTCAATTTTTTGTCCGGCAGCGGCTGCGATTTTGCGTTCAATGTGCTTCGATTTCTCTGCGTGCAGAATTGGCACCGCGCAGAGGATAAGCAGGAGAGTAATGAGGGTGGTTTTCATAGGGGAATTTCTCCGTTTTCGATCATTTCCTGAAGGATTTGCAGTTTTTGTCGGTAGAGCTGGCGCAGCTTGCTTTGTTTCATTGCCGAGAGGTCGCCGGACTTCGCATCTCGTTGAAGTACATAGATTTCGGCGTCAAGCAGCGCGATTTGTTCTTTACGGTTTGCAAGAATATCCGCGTCCGGTGAATTCCTGCTGATCGTCTTTTCGGCGGTCGGCACTACTTTTTCGAGTGCTTTGATAGCCGAGCGGTAGGCGGCATCGTATTGGACTTCTTCGGGGCGGCTGCTGGCGATTGTTTTGTCAATTGCCGAGTAGGCGCCGAACCCTGCGAACATCAGCACAAGCGAGGCGGCAATGCCATAAATAAAGCTGCGTTTATCGAGGAAAAATACCGTTTTTTTACGTCCCGACATAGCATTCATTTCCTGTTCAATCGCGCTCCACATACGAGCTTGCGCATTCGCGGACGGATTGTCAGAATCATTATAAAATTCATTGGGTTGCATAAGTATTCCTTTCGAATATTAGAACTCGTTCGCTTTTTTCCATTGGGTTTGTAAAAATTGTTTTGTTCGGGTGAGTATCGTGCGGCTTGTACTCTCACCCACGCCGAGCATCTGAGCGATTTCTGCGTGGGAGTAGCCCTCGACTTCATAGAGGACAAACACCATGCGTTTGGTCTCCGAGAGGGAGGACAGCCATGATTTCATGAGCTCATTCCATTCGAAATGGTTGTGTTCGTCGGTGGCAATATCGGACGGTGAATAATCCTCATCAAACACCGTTTCGAGGGGAATCACCGTGGTGCGGCGGCGATCCATTTTCATTTCATTGAGGGCGAGCCGGAAGAGCCAGGAGGAAAATTTACCGGTTCCTTCGAATTGCCGGATATTCGTATATGCTTTAATAAAAGCACGTTGCACCCATTCTTCGATTTGATCGCTATCCCGCTCGAACTGCCTCATGAACCGATAGAGGGAAGTCACATGGAGCTCATACAAGCGCTTGAAGGCAGCGTGACTACCTTGCTGAGCGCGTTGGATAAAGAGCTGTTCGTCGTTCATGGAAATGCGTTTTGAGGTTTGACAAAAGTGCCACTACCGGCTTGCAAGGGATTAGATGCAAAATTACTTCAAAACGCTACAGGATTTTTTTTGGGGGAGGGATTTTCTGTGCAGGCGTGGTGAGACGCGATGCATCGCGTCTCTACGGGGATGGTATATTTCACGTCTGAATGGATGCCTACGACGCGTGCGTAGAGACGCGATGCATCGCGTCTCTACGGGTCTACAAACACTTCACAGGCAGATATTTACGTTCGATTACACCAGCCGAACGGCAGGAAAACAAAAGAATTAATTTTCATGCTATGTAGTTCTATTGCCATGATGTTACTTCATTCATTGTCTATGAGTTAGCAATACAATCATAGAGTCAATGATTTGCCGGGTTGTCTTCATGCTTTCCGGGAAACTACTCGTTTCCGATCTCACCATTTTATTGATAGTAGTAGCGGGCGACGTTGGTGACGCTTGCCGGGAGGTTGCGGTAATATTGATGGATGCCCTACTATCCGAGGAAATATTTTTGGGGCTTGGAATATCATCCATATTCCAAAATTCTTGTAAGGGTATTGTTGATACTAATGATGGTAGATATTCCTGATTGAAAAGGACTGTATCGAGTGTCGTCCATTTCCCATAACTATCCATAGACTCTGCTTTGCATCTCACGCTATCTCGCGTTGCTGTGAATGTAACATTACTCCCAAGGTTAAATTCAAAGTATTCAATCGCAGAAATATCCTTAGCTTCAGGTGGTTCTACATCGGAAGTGAGCGAACATGATACAAAGAGCAGACTGCACAATGACCATAATAGTATTCTGATTTTCATTATTTCTCTCCTTGGGTTTGTTTTTGTGTTAAATACTAGTGTTTGAGGCATTCGACGTAAGTCTTCGTTCAATGAATTAATATTTGAAATAATACGAGCATCAGGTAAATTTTCTGCCGCATCCTTAAAAACTACATGGACAACGACTGGAATCACGAATTTCTGATGCTGAAGTATTTCTATTTCCTTTCTCGGTTCGTTTATGTGCGCAGAAATCAGCAGTAAAGTACTCAATATCAGCACGTGTTCTAGCCTAGTTCGCATCCTTTAAGAGTATAGCCTCACCTTCATCAGTTGCGCATCTTTGTATTATTTGCGCTAGAACCTCGTTCACCGGAAAGCATACAAGAAGGGTAGCGACAAGTCAGATATAACTTGAATAATTCATAGTCTTTCTTTCATTTAATTATTGGATTCTATGTGATAAGATTTAAGAGGCAGATACCATATATTTCCCCACATATTAATATATCCGACTCCGGGAGCAATTATGTCGTTCGTCGGTTCAGTATCATGATATGTTCCATTTATTATAAAATGGAGGCAATTATAGAATTTGCCGGCTGGTACTTGTAAAGAATCAGTGTCACTTAACAAAATACGACCTACCGCCCAAGTGTTAGAATCTATCAGCGGAATAGAATATGATGCCTCGAAGAGAACCGAGTCAGGTAAATTAGTACCAGAATATCGCAATAAATCACCAGATTCATACCGAAGATAGCAGGTATCGGCAGTCTTGTTCATACCAGCACCCATTTCGTAATTTGAGGTAGTCATCACATAATACATCCTGTTGTTCAAAATTTTTGTATCAGTTATTTTCCATTCCCAATAGGCATTTGTATCAGGGTTGTTGAAGTTTGTATATCTCCACCAGTTGCCCACAGCAAGGGGTATAAATTCAACAGATGTAGTATTTGTAGGTTGTGTTTGCGCTGTTTCTTTGCAAGCACCAAGTATAGTGCAGCATACGACTGCGAGGATTAGAAGTGTTTTCATAATAGTTGCCCTCTATTTAGAATTAGAAATAAGTGTTTTTAATTTCCAGTCCGGTCAGTTCATATAACTGACCGACAATACATACCGCTAAAACATCTGCATGATAAGTATAGCCACAGTTTTGTGCGGTGAATGTATCGTATCCTGCTGGCATGTTGTATATCTGTAGGTGGTTAAATAGTATTTACTTATCGTGAGTATGGATGAGTAGTATGGTTCATAGGTACGTATTGACGGGCAGTTTTTAAAATTGCCCGGACGGTAAATATGGCTCATTTTTCATATACTTACTCCTTATTGCAACAATGTTTCTTGAAAAACAAACTTCACAGTATAGTCGTTCTGAATTTTTGGTACTCGGTACAAATATTTATAAGTGTAACCAAATGCGTCAGAATTAATTGAATCTATATGCCTGTAC
>Ga0075156_10001413_pt1 | contig 13062 bp, 11 predicted proteins | sample JI81AbrownDNA_FD_70966 | JGI IMG/M metagenome (GOLD analysis project Ga0075156, IMG submission 70966) | Wastewater effluent complex algal communities from Wisconsin, to seasonally profile nutrient transformation and Carbon sequestration -... | ecosystem: Engineered > WWTP > Effluent > Algae...
TGGTTTGACTCAAATCGAGGATCCGCCTTGCAAAGAGAATGCGTAGACTCTACATGGCTATGTATTACAGGACTAAAGAATAGTAGATTTTCATACAGAGGACCGACTATGTAAGTAGAATAGAATAATTACATAAGTATATTGAAAGATCTAAAGTATCTTGAACATCACTGCCGTGTTAATAAATGCATCCATCAGATTTGACATCAGCAAGCACAGTAGCATGATGTGAAGCCGATAATGCATCATTTCATGCTTTGCTTTCTCAACACTACCAGCAGCTGCAGGAACTCCATGCGAATCAAATATTTGCTGGAGATATATTAGGATTTTATAAGTGACCATCACATCCAAGTCTTAATCAGCCTCATCTTGAATTTCGATAAGATGAGCCAGCATTTTTCTCTATGTGAAGCGAAACATTGAATTCTTCTTTACTTGAGCATACTTCTCGTTCTTCATTCATCAATTCAACAAAATCACTTGACTCTTTGATAAAACTCCACCGTTTAAACTTTACTGCAAGATCAGACTGCGAGAATTGTTGCGTGAGACTTATCAACCTACATTTTCACAGCAGATTTATTGGAAAAAGGAAACCACTTTTGGCTAGTTTACGGGAATTGATAATAGAATGACAGGAATAAATAAGATTGTAAACTTGATCAAAGGATCAATATGTAATTTTGAGCCACTACATAACGCTCCTGAAATAAAAGAGAACCATAAAATCACAAGAAATGGCATCATCCAACTAAAGAAAATGCAAGATCCCCAACCATGTCTTGCGAATCACTAATGTTGTGTGCCGTTTTGATTCTATACAGGAGAGAAATGTTTCCAGAGTTTAAATTTCAGGAACAATTATGCAAGATGATATGGATGGTAAAATATTGCATATAATACTCCATGGTAAGTTGGAAGAGCTGCTAATAACAAATGCTCTTTTCGAATAAACTCCCTACCTACACATGTATAAGTGTAAACCTATACTCTATCTGAGACTGTGGGCTGCATATTCATTTTAGAAAAAACTGTCCAAAATCCTGATCAGCTTGGGATAAATCCATGTATTCATTCTTAGCAAGCATGTTTGGAGATCACAATGTACCATTGTATGGCATGTCAACGATTTGAAAATAAGCCCTGATGAGTATGATTACAAAAAGCTATCCCGTTTCGTAAAATACTTAAGGGGCATTACAAGTATGACTCTGACCATGTAAGCACTGGTATGGACACAATAAATTGGTTAATAGATGCTTCATTTGCATTACAAAAGAAAGAGGAGCCACACAAGCATCATGTCTCAGGAGTGGTTCGGTGCACACTTTGTCAAGCAGGTAAAAAATCAATCCAAGAGTTTGACCAAAGCATATCTGGTGGGAATTGATGATATATTTGGCCAAGCAATACTGCTTTGAGAGAATGGGAGGTGCTAATTAAGTTCCAGAATAAGGGATTTATCACTAGCTTTACCCATCTCAGCATGACTGTCTCATCCATCCAGTCAGATTTCTGACATGTGCTCATTCAACAAGTTTACCATTCATATGGAGATTCATTACTCATACTTTCCTACAAAGGACATGGTGGTCAAATGGTACAATATTCAAGAAGCACAGAGATGTAATATTGAACATGGGAAACAGACATGCATAGGAATGACATGAAGTATCTACTCACAGGGATTCATGTTCAGGGTAGGTTGTCCTGATTTGTACGAGAAAACCATGATCCCCTAGCCCTATACCCCAGTACGGCAGTGACCAAAAGTTGTGCATATAATCTGAAGAGTACGTTGGACCAGAAGCACCTGTCATGCCTGAGCGCATGACTGAGAATGACAAGCAGGTGTGGGAGTACAAGATTAATGACCTAATAAAGATAGAGCGCATACTGAAAGGAAACCTCCACCGGCTATTCACAGTTCTTATGGCCCTAAGCGACACTAAAGTGCAAGTTAAGACACAAAGGAGTTTCAAAGAAATGGACAAGAACCTGGACTCTATGACACCGATAAAAGATTGCGTAGACAGACAGAAGCGACAATCTGCATAATATAAAGACAACAGGGCAATGGTGCATATGAACTTCACTGGGCTAATCAAGAAAAGTTCCAATACATACAGGATTTTAAAGACCAGTACATGGCTTACGCAAGGTATATACTGAGCTGGGGCTGGGATTTGGAAGGTGCGAAGAAGATGCTGATGCAATACTACTGAAAGAAAATGTAACTAGTCCAAGCAAGGAGCAATTCGACAAGGCACTAGACGCAGTAAAAGAGGCACGTCATGCAATCTTGTTCCACTACAAGGCAGATAAGCAGAAGTATGGTAAACTACTAGAAGAAATGGAGAACAAAATACTCCTGAAGAAAGACCATAAAAATAAAAATAAGAAGTAGCAATACCAGAAGGGTGGATACTGTTTGACGGTCAAGCCCACTGTGGATTTGTTCTCCAATAGCAAGCTGTTGACCAATATATTTCATGCAAAAAACCAAGTGTGATCCTGTTCTGCAATGCCGGAAAGACATTCATGATCATGAAGTGTTAGCTGAAGAGGAATGTGACTGTTTGGTATCAAACTGAGGGCATAGACGAAATTCTGTCCCTTAGCAATGTGGAATAAGAAGTATAAGGTGACGTTTGACAGTACTCTAAAGCAAGGCTTTGTTGTACACAAAATGGACAGTACTGCTTGGGAATTTAGGCCATCCAAAAATGGCTATTCTTTGCTGATGTTAAGAAAGATGTTGAACAAACTGGACACATTCTAAAAACACAGGAGCTAAGAATAAAACTAAATACACTGTTAAAGAGTACTCTGATGATGTACATGCTTGTACTATTCAAGACATAATTTTGTTGCCCAAGTACTTAAACTTACATTGCATATGTGTAAGAAAACTTAATTCCAAACTGTCCTATCATGAAGGTGGATATTTTGCATGCAGGAGACATTTTGGCACAAATGTGGGGTCCCTAAAGGGCAAAACAACACGCAGGAACCAGAGCAGGTTGTAATGATCAATGAAGATCTACTAGAAGGTTTACTTTAAAGGCATGGTGACATGACACTAGAGACATATTACATGTACATAAACCGACTAACTTTCATTATGACTATATCAAGAGGAATACATTTGGTACAGTCAAATTGATAAAAAGCAAAAAGCAGCCGCAATTGCCATGTCCATCAGACCAGTCACACAAACGTACAATGTAAGGGGATTCTATGTGTAAATATATACATGGAGATAGTCAATTCGAAAAAATCAGAAAGTCACTGGATGGCAAAGGAATAAACCTGAACATCCCAGGCAGAGATGAGCATGTCCCGAAAAGTTTTATAAGAACATTGAGGGAAAGAGTGCAGGCAATAGCAAATGAACTGCCTTTCGTGACATACCTGCACTGGTTGATTGAAGAAATGGTACACAATGTAATATTCATGAAAACTGCCTTCCTCACAAGGATGGTATACATGACAAAATGAGACTCCAGAGCGATTGTCACAGGATCAAGAATAGATCACTACAAACATGACAGGTTAGAATTCATGACAATTCACTACTACCAAAGACAACAGGCGCGTGTGCCCTGCATCCAATAGGAAATGTAAAAAGGTTCGCATCATATCCTAATATTTGGGTAAAAACTGACTGCAGAACTTATAGGGAAACCGGAACCAAAGATGTATAAGAAATACATATGGAGAATTATTTTTCCCATGTTTTATGTCCAACTCAGAAAGGTACTGTATGGAACACTGCAAGCAGCTCCAATATTTTGGAAACTTCTGTCTGACATTCTGATAGAGTGGCTTTGTAATGAACCCGAATCACTGATGTGATGAAAATAAAAAGGTAAACAGGAAGCATGACCTCAAAATATCATATTTGAGAAAGACATCATTGAAGACATAATAAAAGACTTGGGCAGTAAATTTGGAAAAGAAAGCCCAATTGCAATGATGCAAGATAAATTACTAGAATATTTAGGTATGACAATTGACTACAAGGAAAGGGTAAGGTAAAATTGTCAATGTTTGATTAACAAAATGCTCAAGGAACTGAACAACAAAACCAGCAGCCAATCATCATGACCAATGAAAATTGCAATGTTTGATTTGAGTGAGGTCATAGCACAACTTTTCCACTGCCGAGTGACATATGTTGGCGTACCAGGTAGGACATTTAAACAGCGGTTGCATTCCTAAAAGCACAAGAGCCAAGAGACCAGACAAAAATGACTGCAACAATCTCTCCAGTGTCATACAGTACCTATAAGGTACAAAGGAACTGGCAATAACTATATAACCCTAACCACCCAAATTGGTGGATGGACTGCTCATATGCGGTGCAGCCAGGTATGTCAAGCCACAGTTCAATCTAAATGACAATGGGTAAGGGTGCCATGTACAGCAGATTATACAAGCAAACATTCAACACAAAAATGTCAATCGAATTGGAACTGGTGATGATAGTTGATGCAATTGGTCAGATACTGTGGACCAGGCATTTCTTGTGATGCAAGCGCACTACATACCTAAGACAACCATATATCAAGATAACAAGAGCATGATTCTAGTGGCAGAGAATGGGCGAGCCTCCAGCAGCAAGTGTTTGTATCACCTGAATGTTAGATATTTTTTTGTTACCAACAAAATAAGGAAAGAGAGAGTGAAAGTAGCATTCTGCCTTAAGAGTATTCTTTACCAAGCACTCTTTGTTTGCATGTGGGAGAGGGTTCTGAATCTGCCCTCTAGTACAAGTACCCACATTCACAGGAGTGTGTTGGGGGATCAAACAAAGAAGTGTCAGATATCTGGAGAAGACAAAGCAGAAAAATTCAGAAAGTACCAGAGGATTTGAGGTCAAAATTAAACACTCACAGAACGTATGTGCATGACAGAACATGGCAATACCAGACCAAACACAAAAAATGACAGTTAAATTAGATGAGCTCATAATTTCTTAATTTATTAGGATATGCTAGCTTAATTCTAGATCTACACTACTATATCAACAACAGGAACTAAATGAATTGCACGATTAAATCCATCAAAAAACATGAGCAGAATGCAGTACGGCACCGAGCAATTGAAGTCGTTCATTGAAAGAGAACCATCAAGATTCATATCTATACAAGTTTTGTGCTCGCTGTCAATTGTGGAGGAATTAAGTAAAAAAAGCACATGTGCAGTAGCTCGGCTGTTAGATTCTCGGAAAAAAGACCATATTAGCTGTTGTGTGATAGGTTTATATTAGATCTTCGTGGCCAAGCCGCCCAGATTTCGCTTCCGGCTCGCTCAAGATTTAAACCAAGTAGGCTACATTTTACTCCAAATTTTGTCTGATTTTCTTCTTTCTGCTGCTAGTATTGCTCAATTTCGCTATTCCAGCCGATTATTCGCCCCTATAGCGCGTGTTTAGCTTAAGTCTGATTGCTAGAGCCCTCGGCGCTCTTGAGATTATTCCTCGCAGTGTCAACCATTAATCGCTGAAAGGCAGGAATGTTAACCTCGTCGTGATTAGTGAAAAATAATTCCGGTCTTATAAAGGAAGAGCCGGCGATTGGTCCAGAGGAGCCCTTCCAAGAAACATGCACTCGAGCTGCCGGCACTAATCCTTCGTTCAATATAGTGGACGAATCTTGCAAAACCTCGCCTGGAGAAGAAACGTACAGATCAAATTCCGGCAGAGAATGTGACGACATAGCATCCCTGACAAAGTCCTTGACCGACTCAATTGTCTCCGTAGGATGAAATCTGCACGAAAGTGAATGCCCATCTGGAAAACAGATGCGAAGTTGAGCATATTTATAAACTGTTGAATGTTTATGTTTTTTAAAATCACCTGCGATTTTAAACGAATCATAGTTGTAAGAATTAAATGTGTAGTCACAGATCAAAGCGGTGACGAAAACAGTCCACTTACGGATGGCTCTTTTCTTTCTAATTTCATCCAATTTCTTCATGCTAACTGCATCCAAGGCTCCGTCTGTTTCTCCACCACCACCGCCCTCCACAGTATCGTCTGATCCGGTTTCGCGCTGCATAAGTTGCTGTCCAGGGCTCAATGCCAAAATTCCCAGCTTTGCAGATTTAGCTTCAAGGTTCTTCAACCACATATCTACTCTTGAACAAACGGTTTCTCTGTCCGTGGAAGCCGGCAAAGATTTTGGCACTGGAGAAAAGTAGAGAGATGCCATGTCGACATCCAATGTCAATACGGCGGTCCCTATATAGTTTTTAACTCCAATGCCTTGTAGAGTAGTTGTTTCCCATAGAGTGATAGGGATTTCAGTTCCCATGTATACAAAATTAGCTCTGGTCGAATAAGGGGACAAAAACAAAAGTGCTTGCAAGACCGTAAGCACGGGGGAGTCGGACCCTAGCTCATCTGATGCCAAATAAATCAAACTCGTTAATGAAGTTGTGGTGGCATCGACGTGTGGTCGTATATGGATGCGCTCATTATTCCGCCAACTCAATTCCAAAAAAATAGATATTTTCTTTTTGGGAGTTCTTTTTGGTTTCTTGCTTGTACGTGGGGCCATCTTGTCTAGCTTTTTTAAGGCAAAGGAATAATTCCATTGATTTGTATAGTTCTGTTAGCGGCATGCCATAATGTCAACGACTCGGCATATAGGTGATTTTTGATTTTCCGGGCAAAATTTGCTTATGAGAAGCCAGTTGGAGATCCCTTATGTTGTGTCTAAATTTAAGTGAACATCGAAGGTTTCAGCCTTGAGATGCGATTTGCGACATGCGATTTGCGATAGCGAGCCGACAAATAAGATTAAATGTGTGTCAACGTTCTCTCGAACACCAGATTTTTTAGATTTCTCGTCTTCCGGATTAGCCAATCAGATCACTGCAACGACCACCTCCAAAATGCCTAAAATCTCAAAAGGAGCAACTTTGTTAAAGGATTTTAATTCCAGAAGACTGGCTGGATGACAATAACTTGGAGTTAGATGAAGAGGAAGTGGTTAAAAGATACAATCAAATATTGGCCTTCATGCTGGAAGTGCACTAAGGTAGAGAATAGATTAAAATGCTCATTTAATCATTTACTATGGATAAATGCACTATCTATTTCTTCTTTTGGTATTCCTTCCAAGGAGATGGGACCTTTGGCATAATTTATCCACATTAAACTTAAGTTCTTTTTCAACATTCAAGCGCTCCTATTCAACATTCAAGCGCTCCTTTTCAACAATCAAATGCTCCCGTTTGGTTTCAGCTTTGAGTTTTCTCCATTTTGATTGTCTTTTTTTTCTAGCATTCCGATTTTTCTTTCTTCCCGTTTAGTTGAAGCTTTTAATTTCCCCATTTCAATTGTTGGTTCTTTTTCAAGCATTCCAATTTTCCTTTCTTCAATAATCAGTTGCATAATTTTGTAATGCTTGTCATCCGCCACTTGCTTTCGCTTCAGCAGGGATAGTTCTGTGGATAGAAGTAGAAGTAGATTTCTGCTTTTTTCTTCAAATGCAGTACTCATTTGTTTCATCTGGGATGATTTCTGCACAATGGAAGAGGAATCTGTGATAACTAACATTTTGCTGTCAACTTCCTTTGTACCTTCATTGTCAGCTTCCAACATTCTAAATTTTTATAATGAGGTTCAGGTATGTTGATTGCGATCATGGTCAACAAGTGTGTGGTGCTGGGTCTATCAATCATCACATCTGTGAGCTCATAATAATATGGGCATCGTTGCCTTACAGCTGCCCTTATGCTATCATCGCAAGTTACGCCAACCCCTGTCTGATTCAGCCAATATGTTTCAGCCCTAAAATATTGCTCCAGGTGGTTTGCCTTGTTGTAGATATCCTTCTCTGTACTCTTGACAGAATTTCCTTTTTCTATAATCAGTGGTGAGAGCTGATTTGCAATTATAGATTTTGTAGCGCCAATAAATACATCTCTCCCACACCAGCTTTATAGTTGTCACCAGTTGTCAACCAATCAATCATGACTACCATGGAATGTTGTCGGGTCATTGTTATTCCACGGTACTCTTCCATTGGTTTTACTTGCAGCAAGCAAATTTTGTGTTGCTTGCAGCAGCGCTTTCCGCAAACAACAGTCCCTTCCACTCATCCTCGCCAAATGTTGCCATTAGCTTCTTGCAACAGCTTGGGTGGATCATGTTCTTGCACGCTGCAACGTCACATTTTTTTAGGTTCTCCTCTGCTTTAGACATTTCAAGTGCAGTTTCAGGTATGGTCCATTTAGGATTTGGGTATGAAAAAAGAGGTTACCTTGAATGCCCAATGATTATTCATTTTGTGAATTGCTTTTTAGAGGGTTAGCCAACTTTAAAAGAAAACCTTTCTCTTGAACCCCAAAAAACGGTGTATGAGAGAACTTTGACACCGACTATATTATATGTTATGGATCTGTGCCCAGGGTTTGTATCGTTGTTACTAATAGCGATTCGGCTCGCGTTCCGTATCGAGGAAAGAAAAGGAATCACTGCAAAGGAGCTGGAAGCAGGTCAAAAGTGACGCAAACTTAATTCAAATTTTTCTCTAATTGCTTGTAAACTTGATCTCTATAAACCATCACCCTGAAAATTTGTACAAGTACTGGAACAATATGAACTCAGCAACAAACGTCAATTAGGATTAGTAGAGAACCTCCTCTATGGAGTTGCTTCATCCATAACCATCGATTTTCATCATAATGACTCACTAAGAGAAGTGAGTATGATATTCATGAATAAGGCAGGTTTAACGATCTTCCACAATATTGAATCTAAGTCCAGAAGCAGCTGTGAATTTAAGGAAATCTTTTCAACATACAGCCAAACTGCATGGGAGACTTCAATGGTCTTTCCTTCCTGAAATTGGTCACTTAAAGTAAATGGTTGCTGTAAGATAGACTCACAATTAATAATAAACCAACTTATCATATGCTAACTTCTGAAGTATTAATTCCATAGCAGAATGTATTTCGCAACTTAAAGTTTTAATTGCAAACAAAAAGATGTCTTGTCCTGCTCCAACATCCAGTAGACCTGGTATGTCCACAGTCAAGACAGTGAAGAGAAATGCAAGTTATGAATTCAAAGAAAACCATTTTCAAATATAACACACAGGAAGCACCGAGTTTGAAATTCTGAAGTCATTGGTTTATGACTTTTTAGGCAAATGTTAGTCCGAGCTGTATGTGAAAACTTCCAAGGAAATTGGGATTTTGTCAGTAAGGCACTGATGATGTCATGATTTGTATGTGATTCCAGAGATATGCAGCATGTAACGTGCAAAAGGGCCACAAATCTATTTTGGTTTGGTTTGGCAACATTATCAGAGAATGCAGTGGCATTTCCCTCGCCCAATGAGTAATTTGTTGAATGGCATGTTCAGCAATGCCGTTCTGGTGATTTGCACCAGTGCCACTGAAACTCATTGTTTGTTGATGCAAGGTAAGCTCTTCTTGAAATCTTACAGATTAGAAAACGCCATTGTCGCCATGGTAGGATTGTATGGAGACACCATATGAAGCAACAGTCCATTCAAATACTTGCTTTGCCATGATAGTTTCACCAGCATTGAGAGAGACTTGATGCTGCATGTCAACATATCCAATTCCATGGCGCCACCATTAAATTTTGAGGAGAATCTTTCTCAGCCTGCATTATCAGGTAACCTACCAGGAAGAGCTGCCTGATATTTGTCAACACTTAACCTGTTTCCAGGAAATACATCATTAGGATTAGAATTGCATGGAGGCAATAAACAATTTTGTGAGGTAGGGGTGGAGTTATTACGCTGAGTCTGTTTGCCAGTTGGCAGGCAACACATAGAAGTGCAATACAGTCACGTGTTTCTACAGCTTTTGTCAAGATATGTGCTGGAATATCATGGCGCTCCCTCGTGAGTGCTTGCAGCCATTGAAAGCACATGTGTCCTAAGCACCAATACCACAACAAAAGTTCACGTTGTGCACCAGTAATATTTTGGTTTGTCAGGTCCACAGCAGACAGATGTGCTGCAGTTCACCTGGGATATTTTCCAATGGGTCCAGCACTACATCTGTTGTGAAGAGGACGGGTAAATTATTTCCTTGTTGAATGGTATTGACAGACATATGTTTGACTGCAGAGTCAGAATAATCTCGTTTTGGTAAAGCATGAAATACCTACGCCATTCTCTTGGAAATATGCTTGAGTACTGAACAACCAAACTCCAGTCTTTGCAAAATAATATGCAACAGTGTCAATAGATGCTAGTTGTTTGTTCTGATCTATCACTCTCCAGCGCACCCGACCCATTCCTTAAAACAAATGTCATCTGCTACTCAGAAAGCTTAAAGTCATTTGCAGATTCAATTCCTTCATAAAAGTACAGAAACAGAGACCACTGTCAATTACCATGGGAAAAATCCTGATCTATGAACAAACTTGAAACACTGCTTGATTGTAGGTTTGATCTCCAGATTCAAGATGATTAGTGGCGGCTGCTATAAAGTTTGAATGGTCTGTACCCTCAGCACTTAAGCAGCGACCAGTATTACACAAGAAACCGTGAAATTGCTTAAACATGGAGCAGCAGAAGTTTGTTGCCCAAGAGTTTTGATGAGGAGCAGCAGCAGTTTGTTGCCCAAGTGCGATCACAAAACTATTCAAGTAGTTCCTGGGACCACTGCAGGCTCTCCAAATCTTATCCGTAAAGGCAATAGAAACTCACTGTAACTGCTTCAAGGTATCAAAGAAGCTCAATGCAGGCAACACATTGTTTTGCAAACAAGCAAAAAAGCCAATACTTCAACATCAAGGCTAACAGAAATGTGTGTGGCCATGTTCACCAAAGCAAGACAAGATGCAAAAATATACAAAAAACATACAAGCAGGAAATAAGCGTGTCATACTTCAAAAATTATAGGTTTTCCAATCACAAAAGACTGCTTGGACATTTTGGAAAAGGGTTATACAGAACTGTCCTATCAACAAAAAACATACTGGCAGCTGAGAATATCTTTGGCCAATGTATTGGAAGCATCATAGGAAAATCTAGAAGGAGAAAACTGTGAAATACAGGAAGTATGATGTCATTAACCAGCAAATATTGCAAATGGTTATGAAATGTCACTCTATGCGTTGACATTAGATTTGTGAACAGAATTTTTGTGAAATCAAGTTCGCATACTATAAAATTTGCCACATGTGATCTGCTAGCGGACCAAACTCACACACGTATTGCCAAGATCATTATAAAACCACCAAACTATTTTCAATGGGTGCTTTCTAAGTGCACTGCATACTTGAATTCGGCAGCTATCTCCAAGTTCATGAAGATAATAGCAGCAGTATGAGACCAAGGATGACAGGAGCCATATTGCCTTTCCCAACCGCAAACAGACATAATGAACACTATTTGTTGAGCCCCATCTAGAAGTAGACTTGACTAGAACAGCAGGACATTGCTACCTATGCCCATGGATAGAAAGGTTGCTTCATATGGCTGTAAAGAATTTATATCAGTAGGAGGACTTTAATTCTGTGACAAAGATCGTAACAAGTTTGAAGATCAAGTTGCACGTGAATTTACAAGTGAAGTAGCAAGCCATGATGTGCTAGATGAAGATGAAGAACAAACTTTTGGCACTAACTCGAAAATTGAGAGTGATATCGCAGAACCAGACAAACCATGCCCTCAACTAGATACCGAGGCTATCTCAACAGTGTATCAGCAGGCAGAAGAATTGACTACGGTGGCTCCAATCGAAATGATGACCACGGCTATTGAAGATACAACAATGGAAGCCCAAGCTGCAGAATACCAAACGGTCTCAAGTGATACTGTCGTGATTGAAGATGTTTAACAAGATTATACTGCCGTAATTTAAGTAGCTTTACAAGACCAACAGACCGAAAGAAACAATCGATACAACCTCCAACCTCAGACCTCAGACTAATGAGAAAAAGGGATTTATCACATCCGCATGAAGGTTTGGAAAGTATAGTAATGAAACATTTCCCAATGCACAAGGGAATCCGAACTACTTGTGCAACTGGCACTATCTCTGAACAGAAAGTATGTTTTATGTGAAACTACGCGAGGCACTATCTGCTACTTTAAGAGCAGCTACTTATTCTGGAAGAGGCTCACTGACAACTTAATCAAGCGGCATTTTGTCTCAATTGCGTTCAATTCATGTGTGGCAAAGAGGTCATATATAACTCCCAAGGCAGAATAATATGGAATGTGGATGATCCGAAATTCTCCCATAGAGAAGCATAGTTATTGATCAAATAATATCGCTTCTTGAAACGGAATTTGGAATAGAATCTCCGCTGACCAAGACTAGAGGAAAGACATGACTGTTTGGGTATGGTCATTACTGTATAAATAATCCATAGCAATATCAATGTATGAAAATATGTTTGAGATTATAGATGGTGTTCCAAATTATAGGGAAGGCAGTGCTCCAAATTATGAGGAAGGTAAGGCACCATTCCTTCAGCTAGCTATCTGTTCACTGTTAACACAAAAGACGGAATACCTATGGATGAATTCAAGGCACAAATTTTCAATAACATTGTTGGAAAGATACTATATTTATGCAAGAGATCATGACCTGATATTTCAACTGCAACACCATGGATAAAATGTCCAGATAAGGATGGCTAAAAATTTGACCCACGTCATAAGATATATTAAACACTGAAAGTCATGTTCTAGATATAAAAATGGTGGGTTAATGCTTCATTTGCAACACCCAGACATGCAAAATCATACAGGAGGAGTCGTTATGGTGGGGAAAGGTCTGTACATACATCATCCATTATACAAAAGATTAACACAAATAGCTCAACAGAGGCAGAGATAGTTGGGGTAAGCGCCCCATTGGATAGGTGTTGTGTATAATGTATTAAGAGCAACACTGTGTGTTAAGATAAAAGAAGCGCGATTTTCTTGAAGAAATTGAAAGGTTTGTTTGAGTGAAAGAACACCCACATAGATATTAGATATTTTTATTACAGATAGAGTACAAGGCAAGATCACATTGGAATACAGCTCCACAAGCAAGATCATAGCA
>Ga0075156_10001415_pt1 | contig 13060 bp, 12 predicted proteins | sample JI81AbrownDNA_FD_70966 | JGI IMG/M metagenome (GOLD analysis project Ga0075156, IMG submission 70966) | Wastewater effluent complex algal communities from Wisconsin, to seasonally profile nutrient transformation and Carbon sequestration -... | ecosystem: Engineered > WWTP > Effluent > Algae...
CGGCAACAAGGTGGGCGAAGGCACTCTGGATCGCAACCGCCACTGGGTAAAGTGGGTAGACCCGTTCAAGAAGCCGGCCTATCTGTTCGCCCTAGTCGCAGGCAAACTGTCGCTGCTGGCCGATCGCTATACCACCGCCTCGGGCCGCGAAGTGGCACTGGAAATCTGGGTTGAACCTGCCGACCTCGACAAGTGCGCGCACGCCATGAGCTCGGTCAAGAAATCCATGCAGTGGGACGAGCAACGCTATGGCCTGGAATACGACCTCGACACCTATATGATCGTCGCCGTGGGCGACTTCAATATGGGCGCCATGGAGAACAAAGGCCTCAACATCTTCAATACCAAGTATGTGCTGGCCCGCGCCGACACCGCCACCGACCTCGATTTCGATGGTATTGAGGCCGTGATCGCCCATGAATACTTCCACAACTGGACCGGCAACCGCGTCACCTGCCGCGACTGGTTCCAACTGTCGCTGAAGGAAGGCCTCACCGTCTTCCGCGATCAGGAGTTCTCTGCCGACATGGGCAGCGCCGAAGTCTGCCGCATTGACGCCGTGCGTACCCTGCGCACCCATCAGTTTGCCGAGGATGCCGGCCCCATGGCCCACCCCATCCGGCCCGAGAGCTATATCGAGATCAATAATTTCTACACGGTGACCGTGTATGAAAAAGGCGCCGAAGTGGTGCGCATGTACCAGACCCTGCTGGGCCGCGATGGCTTCCGCAAGGGCATGGACCTCTACTTCAAGCGCCACGATGGCCAGGCCGTCACCTGTGACGACTTCCGCGCCGCCATGGCCGATGCCAACGACTACGACCTGGGCCAGTTCGCCCGCTGGTACTCGCAGGCAGGCACTCCGGTACTGCGTGTACGCGGCCAATACGACGCTGCCGCGCAAACTTATACTCTGGAAGTCAGCCAGAGCTGCCCGGCCACGCCAGGCCAGGCCGAAAAGCTGCCCTTCCATATCCCCCTGGCACTCGGCCTGGTCGGCCCCGATGGCGCCGACCTGCCCTTGCAACTGGCCGGCGAAGCCGAGGCGATTGCCGGCAGCCGCGTGCTGTCGGTCAAGGAAGCCAGCCAGACCTTCCAGTTCATCAATGTCGCGGTGGAACCCGTGCCGTCCTTGCTGCGCAATTTCTCGGCCCCGGTGAAGCTGGACTTCCCCTACAGCCGGCCGCAGCTGGTGCACCTGCTGGCCCACGACAGCGATGCCTTCTGCCGCTGGGAAGCCGGCCAGACCTTGATGTTGCAAGACCTGCAAGGCCTGATCGATGCCGCCCGCAGCGGTGGTGAACTGGTGCTGAAGGACGATTTCGTGGCCGCCATGCACCGCGTGCTGGCCGACGAAAGCCTGGATCCGGCCCTGGTTGCCCTGATGCTGACCCTGCCGGCCGAAACCTATCTAGCCGACCAGCAGAGCGAGATCGACCCCGACGCCATCCGCGCTGGCCGCGAAGCCATGAAGCTGGGTCTGGCCCGTGCCTTGCGCAGCGAGTTCAAGGCGGCCTACACCCGCATGCAGGATAGCGGCGCCTACCAGTACGAAGCCGCCGCGGTCGCCCGCCGCTCGCTCAAGAATATTGCCCTGGCCTATCTGTCCGAGCTGGACGAAAGCGGCCTGATGGAACTGGCCGAACGCCAATTTGCCGAGGCCAACAACATGACCGACGCCCAGGCCGCCCTCGCCTGCCTGGTGAACTGGCCCGAAGGCGATGCCGCCCTGGCCAGCTTTGCCAGCAAGTGGGCCGACGAAGCGCTGGTGATGGACAAGTGGTTCACCCTGCAGGCCAGCAGCCGCCGCCTGGGCGTGGTAGCCAAGATCAAGGCATTGATGCAGCACCCCGCATTTGCCCTGACCAACCCCAACAAGGTACGTTCTTTGATCGGTGCCTTTGTGCACAACAACCTGGCTGGCTTCCACGCCATCGATGGCAGCGGTTACGAATTTGCCGCCGACACTCTGCTGGCCGTGGACAAGCTCAACCCACAGGTTGCAGCCCGACTGGCGGGCAGCTTCAACCGCTGGAAGAAGCTGGAGCCGGTGCGCCGCGCCCATATGCGTGCCGCGCTGGAGCGGGTGGCCGCCCATGCCGGCCTGTCACGCGATGTGTATGAGATTGTTTCGAAGAACCTGCAATAAGGCATGATGGATGGGGGCGCAATAAAGCGCCCCCATCTTTTGGCGGGATACTTTCCTCGCACCATGAATAAATATGCCAGCAAGTCCAGCCCGCGCTTGCCCTGCAAGCCTGCTGTGGTCTAGTGTTCAAGCGATTCCCCTTATAACGGCGGCTTAGCGCCGCCAACAGGAAGGCAGCATGCAAACCCCGATATTGCTGGTTGAAGACAACCCGGATGACGAAGCGCTGACCATACGGGCCTTCGGCAAGAACGGCATACAGAATCCCATCGTGGTGGCGCGCGACGGCCAGGAGGCCATCGACTATCTGTATGGGCAGGGCAGCCATACCGGTCGCGATGTCAGTGAACTGCCGGTGCTGATACTGCTGGATATCAAGCTCCCCAAGCTCAACGGCATCGAGGTCCTGCGCCAGATACGCAGCAATGAATCCACCCGCCTGATCCCGGTGGTGGTGCTGACCACCTCGAAGGAAGAAGACGACCTGGTCAAGAGCTACAGCCTGGGGGCCAACAGCTATATCCGCAAGCCAGTCGATTTCATGCAGTTCATGGAAGTCGTCAAACAGGTAGGCATCTACTGGTTGATGCTGAACGAGCCGGTGCAGGGGTAAGCGCTGTTGATCCACATGGACGAACCCAACCTGCTGGATAAAACCCTCTCGGTGCTGGTCGTCGATGATTCGGAAGACGACGCACTGCTGAATGTGCTCGCCCTGCGCCGCCAGGGATTTACCGTCAACTACCAACGGGTGGATACGCCCGAAGACATGCGTGCCGCCCTGGACAAGGGCAACTGGGATCTAGTCCTGTCCGATTACTCCATGCCGCAGTTTTCTGCCCAGGAAGCCCTCAAGGTCTTCCGTGAGCATGGCCAGATCATCCCCTTTATCGTCGTCACCGGCACCATAGGCGAGGAATCCGCCGTGGCTATGATGAAGGCCGGTGTCAACGACTTCATCCTCAAGACCCACCTGAAGCGGCTGGCCAGCGTGGTGGAGCGTGAACTGCGCGAAACCGGCAACCGCCGCGCCAAGCGCCAGGCCGAGCTGGCCCTGCGCGAGAGCCAGGAGCGCTATGAACTGGCCATACGCGGCGCCAACGATGGCCTGTGGGACTGGAATATCCGCGAGGACAGCATCTATTTCTCGCCACGCTGGAAAGCCATGCTGGGCTATGACGAAGCCGAGCTGCTGGACCCGGTACCCGAGACCTGGCTGGCGCTGACCCACCCAGACGAAAGCGAAGGCCTGCGCCTGCAGCTGATACAGCATCTGAAGGGTGAAACACCGCACTTCGAGGCCGAGCATCGCATGCGCCACAAGGATGGCAGCTGGCGCTGGATGCTGACCCGTGGCATGGCCATGATAGACCCCGATACCGGGCTGGCCTTCCGTATGGCCGGCTCGCTGACCGATATCACGGAGCGCAAGCGGGCCGAAGAGCAGATGCTGTACGACGCCCTGCACGACAGCCTCACAGGCCTCGCCAACCGCGCCATGTTTACCGATTTCCTGGGCTTTTCGCTGGGCCACGCCACGCGTGACCCCGATTATCTCTGCGCCGTGCTCTGCCTTAACCTGGAGCGCTTCCGCTATATCAACGACAGCTTTGGCCACGCCACGGGCGACCGCATCCTGCGCGTCACCGCCGAGCGCCTGGGCCAGGTACAACGGCCCGGTGACGTGGTGGCGCGCTTTGGTGGCGATGAATTCGCCATCCTGCTCGATGCCATCGAGGACCCTTCCGAAGCGCTGCGCTTTACCGAGGCCATGCTGACCGAGCTGGCCAAGCCCATAGACCTGGAAGGCCACGAGGTGTATCCCGGCGCCCGCGTGGGTATCGCCCTCTCATCGGGTGGTTACTCCCACCCCGAAGAGATGATACGGGACGCAGATACGGCCATGCACCGCGCCAAGCAACGCGGTCGTGGCAAGCTGGAGGTGTTCGACCGGGCCATGCAGGGCACCATGCTGCGCGCGCTCAAGATGGAACAGGAGATGCGCCGGGCCCTGGCCGCGCAGGAATTCCTGCCCTACTTCCAACCCATCGTCGATCTCAACACTGGCAATATCGCAGCGTTTGAGGCGCTGGTGCGCTGGCGCCAACCTGACGGCCGGCTGGTCAGCCCGGCCGAGTTCATTCCACTGTCCGAGGAAATCGGCCTGATCAACGAAATCGGCCGGCAGATGCTGGAAACCTCGGCCCTGCAGGTGGCAGAGTGGCAGCAGGCCTTCCCCGACCTGATGCTGCGGGTCAGCGTCAACCTGTCGGTCAAGCAGTTCAATCAACCCAACCTGGTCGAGCAGATCGATTTCGCCATCAGCAATGCAGGGATAGAAGCCGGCAGGTTGGAGCTGGAGATTACCGAAAGCATCCTGATGGACAATACCGATGCCACCATAGGCATGCTGGAGGCCATCCGTGCACGCGGCATACAGATACTGATGGATGACTTCGGCACCGGTTATTCCTCACTATCCTATCTGCACCGCTTCCCTTCCAACGTACTGAAAATAGATGGCTCTTTCGTGCGCCAGATCACCGGTGACCACTTCAGCCGCGAAATCGTACGCGCCATTGTGTTGCTGGCCCGTAACCTGGGCATGGCGGTGATAGCCGAAGGCGTGGAAACCGCCGAGCAGTTGGCCGCCCTACGCGAGATGGCTTGCGATTTCGCCCAGGGCTATTACTTTGCCAAACCCCTGCCGGCCGCCGATGCCACAGCCCTGATTGCCCAGCGCAGGCAATGGTAGCCAACCGTACCAAGACAAACAGCCCTGCAATGCAGGGCTGTTTGCTTTGTGTTGCGTGCTAAGAGCCTGTTCAAAGGGCGACCGCTCAATAGGCAATACGGTACTGGCGATAGATGAAACCCAGCAGCCAGGCCGGCCCCACCAGCAGAAACTTGATGTCCTCGAAGAACGATGGCTTCTTGCCCTCTACCTTGTGGCCGATGAACTGACCTATCCAGGCCAGCACAAAGATGGTGAGACTGACCTCCAGCACATAGGGCAGCCGCGACAGCAGCAGCAACATGCTGCCGGCCACCAGCAGCATGCCCAGGGCGATGGGGGGCGACAGGCGCAGGTAGTAGGTCAGCGCCAGCAGGCTGAAGCCTATGGCCAGCCACGGCGTCACCGCCCACAGCAGGCCCAGCAGGCTGAAGGTGATCAGCGGCACACACACCCAGTGCACACGTTTGTTGAAGGGGTTCTGATGGCTCTCACCATAACGGTCGAACAACTGGTCTATGGCGCTCATGGGCTGCCTCCTCTTGGTATGAAGACACAATGTAGCGCGCCAGCGCCAGGCCGGGCTTGAACGATTCCGCTACGCCGCCACGATGGCGACACGGCTGAGGGTGGAAGGCACCACCCCGAAAGTGGCATGGAATACCCGGCTCATATGGGCCAGATCAGCGAAACCGGCTGCATGGGCCGCTGTGGTGAGGTTGCCGCCACGGCCCAACTGCGCCACGGCGGCCAACAGCCGCATCCACAGGACATAGCGGCGAAAAGGCAGGCCGGTATGCTGGCTGAACAGGTGACTGAAGCGGCTTTGCGAAAGCTGTAGTGTATCGGCCAGGTACTCGGCTGTGAGTTCCCCCTCCTCCGCCAGCAGGGCCAGCGCCTGGGCAATCCGGCTGTCCAGTACAGGTGCGCGGTCAAACCCGGGCAGCCAGGCATCCTGCCACTGCGCCACCAGGGGCTCGCAGGCCGTCAAGGCAAGCGGGGTGTGCCAGGCCGCCCGTAAGGCCGCCAATAGGTCGGCAGGCAGCGCGCCGGGTATCTCATCGCGGCGCCAGTCCGCCAGCGAACGCTGACCGGGGTCGATGAACAGGTGGGCCATCAAGGCGCCATTGGCCGCCAGCCTATGCGGCTGCCCCGGCAGGAACAGCGCCGCCGTGGCCATGCGTGAGCTGCTGTCCGGCAAGGTAAGGCGGAAAGCGCCTTCCAGCGCCAGGCTCAGTTGCAGCGCATGGTGGGCATGCGGCGTGGAGTCACTGTCCACTCCCAGCACCAGCGCCCTGCCGCGCCATAGATACATACGTCCCGGTTCCATGGCGGCAGTATAGGCAGGGAGCGTCAGACCTGTCCCAGGAACCAGTTCACGATATAGAAGTGATCCTCATACAGTTGCTCTTCCATCCGATTGAACTCGAACAGCGGCATCCACTTGGCCCGGTCGCTCTCGTCGTCGCCCCTGACCTTGGGCAGCCCCTCCGAGGTCGGCGCCAGCTCGATCAGGAAGGCATGGGTAATGGTGCGCCCCCGCAAGGAGCGCTGGGGATGGTCGAATACCCTGCTGGCGCGGATGGAGCCTGCCAATACCGGCGCGGGCACCTTGAGCCGTGTTTCTTCCTTGAGCTCCCGTATCACTGCATCCTTGATCCGCTCATCCGGTGTCACAAAGCCCCCAGGCAAGGCCCACAGTCCCTTGCCCGGCGCAGACCGGCGACGCACCAGCAGCACATGACCGGAGTGGATGACCACCGCATCCACCGTCACGAAGGTAGGTGGATAGGGCGCGGTTGCCCAGCTCTGCCTATAGCGTTTGACGAACAGGTATTCGCCCTGCAGGTTGGCAAAGGTCTCACCCGCGCGGAAGGCATTGAGCCAGTTGAATACCGGCGCCGGCAGCAATGCCGCGCAGCCCGGCCAATCGTCGCCCCGGTCCGGATCGAAAAAGGCATGGCGTATGCGCGAGGCATGCACATCAGGCAACTCAGGCGCCTCCACCCGCTGCCACTGCGGGAACAGATCCAGGTACTCGGCATTGCCCTTCTTGGCCCCCCGTGGCGGGCCGACGATGCCGATGCGGAACTGTGCCTGCCGACTACCCACGTCGGAGTTATCCACGGCGATCACCCGGTCAACCAGGTTCTGCACCTCGGTCAGCCATTGCTGGTCGTTATACATGCGGTCCGAGATGCCGACGACAAACACCCTGGCCTGCACCTCGTCCGACAGCGACATGCGTATCAACTGCTCGCGATCATCAACCGTCCACGGATGATTGGGTGTACGCGCCTGCCGGGCCGAACCACACAGTACGATTACCTTGTCCGCCAGCTGCAGGGCATGCTGCAAGGTCCACAGATGGCCATTATGGAAAGGCTGGAAACGGCCGATGAAGATCAGGTAGTCGAATTCACGCATGGTGATACAGCTACTCACTCACAAGGTTGTAATCGATGCATGGGCAATAAGGAGCACACCCACAATCAAATCCACTCTCTATCACACATCTCTATGAACCTCGCTGTCGCATCAACGAAACCTGCTTTATCAAATGCCAGTTCGCGGCTCCTAGCATCCCACCTGACGGATGTACCCACCTGATGCCCTGCGGGACTTTGATCCAATCCAAAGCGCCGCCAGATCACCGCATCATCTGTCACTTCTTGCTCGGCGATAAGCACAGTGCAGCTTAGATCCAGATCGTCCGAGCAGATCAAGAGGGGAACAGTGGTGCTGATACCGTGCTCTCCAACATGTATCCTTTGCCTTGCCAGCTGAAGCTCGACATCGTCGATCAACCACCCTTGCGCTGGAACTAACGCTGCCAAGTCATCATCGCCCAGCATTTCCGCCAGTAGATCGCTCAAGGGCACACCATCAATGCACAACACAGGGCATGGGCCATTCGAGGCGGAATTGATATGCATTACAGCAGTCAGGCTATGAATCGACATTTTGTATCCATGCAATCAGCTAAGGACTGAACAACTTGGCGACATGAATGAAAAGGGCAGTTCACACTGCCCTTGGCCTTACTTATTCTCCTGTATCAGGCAGGCACTACTACCGGCGCCGGCCTGGCTTGGCGCATCTGCGCCTCGCTGAACGCCAGCATGCGTTCTATCGGCAAGCGGGCGGCATCCATCTGCTCGGGGCTCAGGTAATCGATACGTGTGCCTTCGCCGGCCTGCGCGCGCTGTACCCGCTCGACATTGTTCAGCTTCATATAGGGGCACTGATTGCACTGGCAGCCGGCATAGATGGGCGCCTGCACTATCTTCAGGTCAGGCCGGGCCAAGCCCATGTTGTAGAGTATGCCATCCTCGGTTGCCACGAACAGGGTGGCATCGGGTTCGCGGTCGAACTGCTTCACCCAGTTCAGCATGCCGCTGGTCGAACCCACGTAGTCGGCGCGCTTGAGCACCGGCAGCGGGCTTTCCGGATGGGCAATCAGATAGCTTGGGCCAGCCACAGCGGCCATGCCCTCGTTCAGTGCGGTTTCGTTGAACTTGTCATGCACCTCGCACACTGCACTCCAGAGCGGCATGTCGTAGCCGTACTGGTAGTTCAGGTAGGCGCCCATATTGCGGTCGGGCGAAAAGATCACCTTCTGGCCCTGGGCATACAGGTGGGCAATGATGTCGTCCACATTGCGGCTGGTGACGATCCAGTCGCTCAAGGCCTTGTGTTCGGCCGAGCTGTTGATATAGGACACATGCACATGGTCGGCATGCTTGTCACGCCAGGCCTTGAGGCGCTTGACGTCGGTCTGCGTCACCAGGGAACAGGTGGAACCGGCATCAGGCAGTATGACCTCGGCCTGGGGATTCAGTATCTTGGCGGTCTCTGCCATAAAGCGCACGCCGGCAAAGACGATCACGTCGGCATTGGCATCACGGGCATAGAGCGAGAGTTCGAGAGAGTCGCCGACCTTGTCGGCCATCTGCTGGATTTCCGGCGCAGTATAATAATGCGCCAGCGTTACGATACGCTTGGACATGGCAGTTCCTTCCATGTTGATACACCACCTCTCCGGCGGCAGACTGGGCCCGGCAAACCGGGCGGTTCTTGCAGGCTGCACGCGGAATCCCCGCGCCTTGCTACAGCAGCACAATCGCACCATAACAAAATCAAGGGCTTTGCGCCACCACCCTCCCCTTGCATGCCGCCTTGGTGTAGGGTTAGGCCGCACCCATGACTCCGAGACGTTGCCATGTCCCTGATGACCTTTGACGAAGCCCTGGCGCGCCTGCTGGCGGCAGCCCAGGCGGATACCCGGCAGCAATCCCTGCCGCTGAACGAATGCGATGGCCGGGTGCTGGCGCAGGATGTGATCGCCCCCATAGCGGTGCCCGGTTTCGACAACAGCGCCATGGATGGCTATGCCCTCCATATTGCCGACTTTGCACAGATACCCGCGAGCCTGCCGGTCGTGCAACGCATCGCTGCTGGCGCAACCGGCCAGCCCTTGGCAGCCAATAGTGCCGCCCGCATCTTTACTGGCGCGCCCGTGCCGCCAGGCTGCAACGCCGTGGTACCGCAAGAGGAGGTCAACGCTGGCGACGCCGCAATCAGCCTGGAGACGCCCCCCCGGCCTGGCCAGCACATACGCCGGCTGGGAGAAGACATCGCTGCCGGCAGCACGGTACTGCACGCAGGGCAAAGACTGGCCCCCCAGCATATTGCGCTGGCCGCCTCGCTGGGCATAGCCGAACTGGCGGTACATCCGCGCTTGCGGGTGGGGCTGCTGTGTACTGGCGACGAACTGACCCAGCCGGGCCAGCCCCTGCCGGCAGGTGGCATCTACAACTCCAACCAGTTTGCCATCGCCGGCTTGCTGGGTCGGCTGGGATGCCAGGTCAACGACTACGGCAAGGTGGCCGATAGCCATGACGCCACCCTGGCCGCCTTGCGCCATGCGGCACGGGAGAACGATGTGGTCATCACCTGCGGCGGGGTCTCGGTGGGAGAGGAAGACCATGTCAAGGCCGCCGTGTCCGAGCTGGGGCAGCTGGATCTTTGGCGTATCGCCATCAAGCCCGGCAAGCCGCTGGCATTTGGCAAGGTAGGCCAGGCCGACTTCATCGGCCTGCCCGGCAATCCGGTCAGCGCCTTCCTGACCTTTTTACTGCTGGCCCGTCCTTTCCTGCTGCGCCGCATGGCTTGCCCGTCACAGCCCGCGGCCGCGCTCCAGGTCAGCGCCGGCTTTGACTGGCCACGCGCCGACAAGCGCCGGGAGTTTCTGCGCGCCAGGCTGGAAGTGGACAGCGTCGGTGGATTGAGCGCCACCCTCTACCCCAGCCAGGGCTCGGCCGTCATGAGCAGCCTGGCCTGGGCCGGTGGCCTGATAGACCTGCCCGCCGGCCATACCGTGACAAAAGGCGATACCGTCAGGTATCTGCCACTGGATCAATTGATTGGATAAGCCCTATGCAAGTGACACTGCTTTACTTCGCCCGCCTGCGTGAGCGGTTTGGCATGGCAGAAGAACAACTGGCCCTGCCTGAAGGCATACAAACCGTGGCAGGCCTGATTGCCCACCTGGCAGCCCGGGGCGACGCCTGGGCCGAAGAGCTGGCTGGCGAGCGCGTCTATCGCGTCGCCCTGGATCAGGAAATGGCCGATTTCAGCGCCCAGTTGCACCATGGCGCCGAGGTCGCGGTGTTCCCCCCCGTAACAGGAGGCTAGCGCGATGGAAACACTGCCCCAAGCTACCATTCCGTCGGCGCGCTTTCATGTCGCGGTGCAAGCCGAAGACTTCGACCTGCAGGCCGAGATGCGTACCCTGTCTGCCGGCGACCGTGGCATTGGCGCCATCACCAGTTTTCTGGGCCTGGTACGTGACCTGAACCTGGCCGATGATGTGGTGGCGCTGGAACTGGAACACTACCCCGGCATGACCGAAAAAGCCCTGATACGCATCGCAGAAGAAGCCGCCGTACGCTGGCCGCTGCACGGGGTAAGCATCATTCACCGGGTCGGCAAACTGTACCCCGGTGACGCCATCGTGCTGGTACTGGTCGCCAGCGCCCATCGCCACGCCGCCTTCGAGGCCAATGCCTTCATCATGGACTTCCTCAAGACCCGCGCCCCCTTCTGGAAGAAGGAGTGGACACCCGAAGGGCCGCGCTGGGTAGACGCCCGAGAGACCGACTACAGCGCTGCAGCCCGCTGGCACAAGGTCGTCAGCGAGCAATACGGCAATGACGAACACGACTGAACCTTATGAAGCCGTGATACTGGCCGGCGGCCAGGGCAGCCGCATGGGTGGCCTGGACAAGGGCCTGGTGCCCTGGCAGGGCACAGCCCTGTACCAGCATGCACTGGGCCGCCTGGCGCTGCAATCCATCCGCCCCCAGCGGGTCAGCCTCAGCGTCAATCGCAATCTCGCCGACTATGCTGCCAGCGGCCTGCCTCTGCTGGGCGACAGCCGCCCTGGCCATGCAGGCCCCCTGGCCGGCATGGAGACGGCCTTGATACACAGCCAGAGCGAATGGCTATTGTGCCTGCCATGCGACATGCCCCTGCTACCCACCGAGCTGGCCGCCCGCCTGCTTAGCGCGGTAAACGGCACCACCCTGGCGGCCTACGCCACGACAGCAGAGGGCCCGCAGCCTGTGTGCTGCCTGCTGCATCGATCCCTGGGCAGCGCCCTGTCACGCTATCTCGATAGCGGCCAGGGCCGGGTACTGGGCTGGCTGAACACCCTGCCAGCCGCCGCCGTCGCCTTTGATGACAGCGCCAGCTTTGCCAATTTCAATACCTTGGCGGCAGTCGCCGCAGACGAGCACAAGACATGAGCAATGATTTGACCCATTTCGACGCCCAGGGCCAGGCCCATATGGTGGACGTGGCCAACAAGGCGGAAACCCACCGGGCCGCCATCGCCGAGGGCCGTATCAGCATGCTGCCCACCACCTTCGAGCGATTGCAGGGGGGCCAGGCCAGCAAAGGTGATGTACTGGGTGTGGCGCGGCTCGCCGGCATCATGGCTGCCAAACAGACTGGTACCCTGATCCCGCTATGCCACCCCATCCCCCTGACCCATGTGGCGGTGGAGTTTGAGCTGGATGCCACCCACCACGCAGTCTGTTGCCGCGCCACGACCGAGACAGTAGGTCGTACCGGGGTGGAGATGGAAGCCATGACGGCGGTCAGCGTGGCGCTGCTGACCATCTACGACATGCTCAAGGCGGTGGACAAGGGCATGGTCATCGACACCGTACGGCTACTGAAAAAGCGTGGCGGCAAGTCAGGACACTGGCAGGCTACCGTGCCGAGCGCGCAATAGCGTTGGCACACATGCCAGCGAGCCGGTGCTGCCCTTGGCATCGGCAGCAATCTGATGCAGAGGCGCGACACCGTCAGCACAAAACCCGTATCGGGTATATCAATCTGGCCTGCCCCCGCTGGCCCGAAAACGAGCGGGATTGTTCACTGCGAGCACCATTTGCCGCTGTATTGGCGCCTACCCCGACCATGCGGCAGCAAGCCCTTCACAAGGGGCCTGGGTGGCACACCGGCAGAGGCCGGTCACGGCATGGTAGTTTTCACGCTGCCTCTGTAGGATGATCGCCTGTTCATCCCCCTTGTGATCACGCCCCCATGGGATTACCCCTGACCTACCGCCTATTTGCCCGCCTAGGCTTGCTCTTGCTGATCGGCGCGGCTTTGGCAAACTCGGCGGAGCCGGCGCGACTGACCATACTGGTGGCTGAGCGGATGACCGCCGCCGGCCAACCCAAGCCAGTCGAGGACAGGCGTGCAGAGGTCATACGGCTCCTGGGTGAAGAAGCCCGGTTGCAATTTGATATCAAGGCCTATCCATGGCGCCGCGCGCAGCGCATGGCAGAACTGGGCCAGGGCCTGCTATGGGGCGTCTCACGCACCACCCGCCGAGAGGCCGCCTTGCTGCTATCCCGCCCTATCTGGGATACCCATGTCTGGATGGTGGTGCGCTCCGGCGAAGCCTTCAGCTATCACGGCCTGGCAGATCTGCGCGGCAAGACGCTCTCCATCATGCGTGGCGCTCAGTATGGTGGTGAGTTTGAAGCACAGCGCGGCAAGTTGTTCAAGGTGGAAGAAGAGTCACCGTCGCTGGAAAGCAGGCTGATCATGCTGGCGCTAAAGCGGGTGGATATCGTCCTGCTGGCCGTTACCCGCCAGGA
>Ga0075156_10001418_pt1 | contig 13057 bp, 12 predicted proteins | sample JI81AbrownDNA_FD_70966 | JGI IMG/M metagenome (GOLD analysis project Ga0075156, IMG submission 70966) | Wastewater effluent complex algal communities from Wisconsin, to seasonally profile nutrient transformation and Carbon sequestration -... | ecosystem: Engineered > WWTP > Effluent > Algae...
GAATGGCATACGATTTTACAAGACTTTGTGCCTTTGCAATTATTTGTTAACCCAGTCGTTACGTTTGTTTGTGCACGAGAAGAACCGTAAGTTCTTGGGTCAGTCGTTCCATCATAACCGATGAAAATTTTAGATCCGGAAACAGAATTCGTAGAAGAACCCCAATAGTTGTTCACGTCAGTAGTTCCGACACCATTGTGGTTTGAACCTGATTTTCCGTGAATGAAAACAGTGTATGTTTGTGCGCTCAGTGACCCTGCCAAAGTAAGGGCAAAGAGTGCGGTTAAAGTTTTAAGTAAAGTTCGCTTCGTCATTTTTTTCTCCGAGTTAGGTATATGCCTAATTAAGACGAAAGTAATGCAAATGTGGCAAGACTTTTTTATCCAAATGGTAAATAATTTTTCAGTGCCAATCCGTGGCGAAATCCGCTAGGGATTTCCCTTAAAAAAATAACACTGTTCAGGCAGGTGCTCTCTCGAACCAGAGAGAGGGCTCTCAAAATTAAGCTTGCCGACTCCACTTTCCAAATCACTGTCTCTTTAGAAAATTTAATTCTCTTTAGGTGGTAGTTATGGTTAAAAAGTTAGGTTCCAGGACGGCAATTGTTTTCTTTTCCTTGTTTTTTATTTCGACTCTTTTTTCTCAAAGCGAATCTGATTATGCCATATTATCAAAGATGAAAGCGTTCGCATCTTCCGTGTTAATTGAGGCTGGGAAAAATAAAAATATGTACCTTCCAGAGAAGGCAGTAGATGGAAAAATCGATACATTTTGGTGTGAAGGCAAGGAAGATGATGGTGTAGGAGAAACTTTAGAATTAAAATTTAATCCTTCCCTTGTGGATGGGATAAGGATCGGGAATGGTGTCCTACTCAATCAAAAATACCATTCTTTAAATAACCGAATCAAAAATTATGAAATAACATATCTGTTGTTAAATGGAAAATCGAAAGTGGTGTCCGGAGTATTTTCTGATACATCTTGTTCCGATAGTTGCAGGGAACAAAACTTAGATGGGAAAGCATTGCAAGAATGCCAACTCGAAAATAAAAATAAATGTTTATTTGAAAGAATCGGAGAGGATACTTTTGCCGGAGGGAATTCCATCGAATTCAATGGCGAATTTCAGTGTCTTATCGGGATTCAATTAAAAATACGCAGCGTTTATCCTGGTAAAAAATTCAAGGACACCTGCGTTTCGGAGATCCGATTCAAAACCCCTCTTTCCTTTGAATCAGAAGGGAAAAACAAGGAATTACAGATGTTGAAACAATCATGCAAATGAGGACGCGGGATGGAAACGAAAAAAAAGAGGCCAACAGATTCCTGCTGACCTCTTTCCAGGAGAAAGGGTTTTTTTAGATAGTAAAACGGGAGATTATCTCCAACCTTCTTTTGTAATCTCGCTATGATTTACATAAAGTCCAGACGATCCCACACTGGATGCTCGGTAGTGACCGGAGTACTGAGCGTATGTTTTATTTCCACCGAATGGCCAGAGACCTTCATACTGAGTAAGAGAAGATTGGCACTTATTGAGACCACCTGTTCTGTTGTATCCACAAGAAGAATGATAAGCCACAGCATAATCGTCTTCTCCAGGCAGAATGAGAGAGGCACCGATCATACCTTTGTATCCAGGAACATGATTTACGCTGATGGAAGCAGTGTTGTTGTGATTGAACGCACCACGAGCAGTTCCAACGATCAGAGCTTTGTCCATGGCATTCCCAGCAAATCCGAATGTAATGGCGTTCAGTGTAGAGGCGAGTTCCGATCCACCCGAAGCAGCAGCGAGTGCAGTTACTTTCGTTAGATTGAAACCTTTAGAGGAAGCTGTTCCACCAAGATTTGACAACCAATACTCGATCGCATAACATCCCGCAGAGTGGCAAACGATTTTACAAGATTTTGCACCTTTACAGTAATTGGTGAGACCAGTAGTTACGTTCGTTTGTGCGCGAGAAGATCCGTAGGTTCTTGGGTCTGTGGTTCCATCGTATCCGATGAAAATTTTCGATCCAGAAACTGAACTAGGTGCCGAACCCCAATAATTATTCACGTCGGTCGTTCCCACGCCGTTGTGATTTGAACCTGATTTTCCATGAATGAATACAGTGTAAGTTTGTGCACTGAGGGAACCCGCAAGGGTAAGTGCCACTAAAAGTGTGAGTGATTTCAAAATTGTTCGCTTTGTCATTTGATTCTCCAATGATCCGTTTCAAATGTTGTAGAACATTGGCAAAATCATGGCAAGAAAAATTTTATCCAAATCCCTAATTTTTTTAGGATTCTCCGATGGCTCGAAAAGAGAGTAGGATTGCCGATTCTCCGAATTCTTGCGTAGAAAAAACACCTGGCTCGAAAAGATTTTTATTGAAATCTCCTTCTTTTTGTGAAAATACTACTGGTTTCTGAAACCAATCAGAAAACAGGAAGTCGCATTGAAATCAATCAAAGAAGCCAGTGAAAGATTAATCGCATCAAAAAAAGAGATCCACAAGGGAATCGTCGGGCAAGAGGATCTAGTCGATGGTCTGCTGATCGCCATGATATCCAATGGTCATGTGCTCATTGAGGGGCTTCCTGGCCTGGCCAAAACGCGGGCAGTCAATTTACTCTCTCAGGTATGCAAGGTGGATTTTCGACGCATACAGTTCACACCCGATTTGTTACCGGCTGACATCGTGGGGACTCGGATTTTTAACCAATCCAAAGCCTCTTTCGAAAACCAATATGGCCCAATTTTCGGAAATTTTATACTCGCCGATGAAATCAATCGCGCTCCGGCGAAAGTTCAGTCTGCCTTGTTGGAAGCGATGCAAGAGAGACAAATCACCGTCGGAGAGGAAACAAAAAAATTACCTCTGCCATTTTTGGTTTTTGCCACCCAAAACCCGATCGAACAGGAGGGAACGTATCCCTTACCAGAAGCACAACTCGATCGTTTTCTACTCAAGTTAGTGGTCGGCTACCCGAAAAAAGAAGAGGAATCTCAGATCGTGAAGATGGTCGTATCTGAAACAAAAGTTCCGGATTTAACTCCTTCCTTCACGGACAAAGAAATCATCATATTACAGGATCTAAGTCGGACAGTTCATCTCGAAGACAAATTGATTCAATACATCGCGGAAATCGTACTTTCGACAAGAAATCCGGAGCAGTTTGGTCTTCCTGAATTTAAGCAATGGATTTTACATGGTGCCTCGCCACGCGCCTCACTCGCACTTGCGCAGACAGCCAGGTCGGTTGCACTTTTGCAAGGGAGAGATTTTGCGACCGCAGAGGATGTCCGGTCCATTGCTCTTTCTGTTTTACGTCATAGAGTTGCACTCAATTACATGGCAGAAGCGGAAGGGATGCGATCAGAAGACTTTGTTTCAAAAATTCTAAGTACGGTAAAAGCGCCCGCATAACGGCCTTCTGGTTTCAATGTGAATCCTACTAATTCTATCGAAATACTTAAGAAAGTCCATCTCTTGGAATTGATTTCCAAAAAAAACGCCACATCTATGTTAGATGGTCACTATCTGACAGAAATTCCAGGCAAAGGTACTGAATTTAAGGAAGCAAGAAAATATGTAACCGGCGAATCGATTCGTCTCATAGACTGGAATATGACCGCAAGGCTCGGTGAGCCATATGTCAAAATATTCCAAGAAGAGAGAGAACGGAATATATATATAGCGATAGATATTAGTCCCTCCATGTACACTGGTTGGCAGGAAAGAACAAAAATTGAACATGCGATTGAGCTAGCCGCCACACTTGCCTATAGCACCATTCAAACGGGAGATCGACTTGGTTATGTTTTTTTTCAGGATCGAGTTCTTGCTGAAGCTCCTGCGAAAACAGGTAGAAGGCAACTGTACCAAATGATGGAAAGGTTGGTTCATTTTAGAGACAACCCAGTCGTAGGTGGAAAAACAGACATTCGAACAGCAATTCATTCTCTTCAAAGAAGAAAGGGGCACAGATTCGTTGTGTTTCTAATTTCAGATTTTATCGATTTAGATATGCCAGATGATCTGCGTTACTTGGTAAGTTCACACGATCTTGCACTGATGCATGTATATGATCCGTTTGAATATTCAAAAAGTAAATATTTGAAATTTCAATTCCAAGATCCGGAAAACAAAAAAAATATTCACCATGCTACCGTTTCCAAATTTCGAACACTTGGGGACCAAGAAATTCATTTAAAAGAAATTTCCATAAAATATGGATTGAGTTGGGAATCATTTCCGACGAACCGATCGCCAAACCAATCTCTCGGACATTTTTTTGCAAGGAAAAGAAGGATCTCTCGGTGATGGAGCTATCTAGCCCAGAAATTGCACCATTGCTCATTCTTTCCGAGGGAGAAATTTATTTTTTAAAAATAATTGTTCCGATATTACTATTACTTCCCTGGGCGATTGCATTTCTTTTTTTTATCATACGTATATTGTATCGTTATCTTTCCTCTTTGAAACTTAAAAAAAAGGAAACAGACGAACAGCTTGTACCTCCGACTAGACAGATAGATTCCTTTCAGGAAGATCGCATCCCGAAACTAAAGGAGATCGAAGAGATGGCTATAACGCAGCCTCGATTAGCCATTATTGAACTGAGTAAATTCATACGCGTAGTAAACATTTCCAGCGGATATGAGCGGTTCTCATTAGAATATTTTATCAAAGATACAAATAAAAAAAAATTCCAGAAGTGGACGAATATTCTTTCTGAAAAATTTAGAGCCAGTTTAAAAGAACCACAGAACCTTTTTGCAGAAATTATACTGGCGAGTTACCAATCCGAAGAACCAACCACCGCAACCGCTTTAAGTTATGTGCAAAGAGTGCGAGGGTTAAAAACCAAATCAAAGGATAAACACTCATGAGTTTTGATTATCCTTATTTTTTGCTAATGTTAGGTGGCCTGTATTTTGTTTTTAAAAATGGGTATACTTCAAATACGGTTTTGTTTGCTCCACTTGGCTGGAGTATGATTCGATATGATGGATTATTATGGAAGGAGAAGATAATCGTTTATGCAGAACGAATCGCTTATATCCTTATCATCTTAGGCCTTTCTGGTCCTAATTTGAATTTAGAGAGAGATTCCATAAACATGGATGGAATCGATTTGGCGATTACTTTAGATTTATCAGCGAGTATGCAAGCGGCAGACTTTAGTCCGAATCGATTGGAAGCGATGAAAGAACTGGTGAAAGAATACTTAAAAGAGACCAGAGGCAACAGAACTTCGATCGTAGTGTTCAGTGGAAAAGTTTTTTTGCATTACCCATTTACGAATAATAAAAATGCACTGATCAGCGCTATTGATAGCATTCATTTTCAGACAATCGATCATAATAAAGCTGGTGGTACAAACATTGGAGATGCCATCTTATTTTCAGTCCAAGAATTATTGAAGGTAAAAGTAAAAACCAGAGAGCAGGCAATCCTTGTGATTACGGATGGAGAAAATACAGGGGGGATAGATCCCTTCGTTTCTGCCAAAACTTCTTTAAAGTCCGATATACACTTGTATATTGTAGGACTGGCGGGAGAGAATCCGATTCCTGTTTTTGAATCAGATGGAGATCCATTTATCGGAGCTGATGGCAAACAAGTTATCACTAGCTTGAATGACTCAAGCCTGAAAGAAATAGCAGCCTCTGGAGGTGGTGTTTATTACAGAGCAAAAGAGGGGAACTCGCTTGCGTCCATATTGCGAGAGATAGGTGATTTAGAAAAACATCCACTGGATGTAAAAAAAGTTACGGAAAAAGTTTCCCTTTCACTTCCTGTTTCTTTCCTTGGAGCCATTTCTTTTTTTATATTTTTCTTTGGAACCGGAATTTGGCTAAGGAGGCCGGTTCGATAATGGCATTCTTATATCCATTGATTTTATTTTTTACACTCCCGGCTTTACTTTTTTGTATATGGTATGGACGAAATCAGTATTTATCTTTAAAAGAACTCACAACTCTAGTCCATCCGAGCAAAATAAAACAATTAACAGGACTCCTATCGATAAAAAAAGAAAATGATTATAGTTATCGAAATTTTTATATTTATATTACATTTTGTACGATTTCTTTTCTCTCTTTAATTGCCTCCTTTGCTGGACCTTATGTTCCCGGTGATTCGCAGATACAAACCAATCAAACTTCCGTTTTTCTCTTGTTTGATGGCTCTTGGAGCATGGATGCTGATGATGTCAAACACTTGCCCGAATATGCATTTGTTCCACGATTCCGATTTGAAGAAGCAAGATTTCATGCCATGGCTTTAAATAAAAGATTAGAGAATGTTGCGTTTGGTGTAGTTACCTTTGCTGGCTCGGCTGTTCAACATACACATCCTCTTCAAGATAAAGAATGGATTTATAAAATTCTATTTGATCAAATAAATTCACATAACGCGTTTTATAGTGGGACAAATTATTCATCGGCATTCCAGGAACTAATCAATTCTTCTCGTTATTTAGGAGAAGGATTTCAAGTCGTCCTATATTCAGATGGGGACGCCTCAAACGAGGAAAAAACAAATGCATTGGAGAAAGTAAAAATTTTTTCCAGACTACATATTCCAATTCATGTAATCGCGCTCGGAACGCCGAAGGGAACAGAAACCGATCTTTCGTTCAATTTATTATCAGAATTTGATACAGAAAATTCGGTGATTGGCGATGCTGCCGGCAAAGAATATAGAGCCTCTTCCAATGTTGTCGTTCAAAAGAGAATGTCCACTCCAGACTTTGTTTTTTTAAAAAAAATCGCTGATGAAACTGGAGGTACTTTTACCCTCACCCATCAAGGCGATAGTGGAATCGAAACTCTCGCCCAAACCATCGAGAATTCAACTGAAAATGAACAAGTGTTATTGTGGGAAGCAGGTGGTAAAAAAAGTTTAAGTCCGTATTTTTTCATTTTACCGTTTCTGTTTTTTTTATATGACTTTTTATGGATCAGAAGGGCGGTGAAATTTGGATCCTAAAATTTCAGAACCAATCAATGACCCGATCGTTACCTTTTGGCGAAAATGGAAATATTATATACTTGGAACAATTTTAGTCGGTCAAATCGGGATCTATTCTTGTTCGCAAAAACGTCTCCTACATCCCTCGATTCGGCCAAATCAATCGGGCGTGAGTCTTTTTTCGAATGCGGAATATTTGAAAGCCAATGAGGCTTTTTTGGAGAGTTCCTCGTATGGTTTTCGCCAGGAGAGACCATTACTCAATCTGGCATTATCCTATCTTAAATTGAATTTGTATGAAGATGGGCACGAGATTGCGGATAAGCTGACGCTAACCAACCGATTCTTTTGGGAAGCTTACCATACGGATGGGCAAATTTTATTTCGATGGGGGGTACAGTCTCTGGACAAACAAGAATGTACTTATGATCAAACCTTATCTCTTTGGAAATTTGCAGAAAAAAGATTTTTCCAGAGTATTATTTTTTCAGCTCTGCAATTCGAATTTGAAACGAGTATTAACTCTTACCAATTGATGAAAGAGGTAAAATTCAGAATTACGAAATTACCGGAATGGCAAGCGAGCTGCAAAAATCCCCCAGATAACAAAGATAACAAAGATAATAAAGATAATAAAGATAATAAAGATAATAAAGATAATAAAGATAATAAAGATAATAAAGATAACAAAGATAACAAAGATAACAAAGATAACAAAGATAACAAAGATAACAAAGATAACAAAGATAACAAAGATAACAAAGATAATAAAGATAATAAAGATGATAAAGATGATAAAGATGATAAAGATGATAAAGATGATAAAGATGATAAAGATGATAAAGATAATCAGGGAGGAGGGATTCTAGAGAAGAAAATGAATTTAAAGAGGTTACGAGAGGAGACGTTACAAAAGACGAAACTGAATTCTGGTGAGGACGAGTCCATCGAAAAAACCAAGGAACGATTGAACGAAAAACCTACCGGTTATTGGAACCGTGAATACTCACGGCATAAGCAAGAGATCCCGATCAAAACGGATCGTGACGAATTGGAAAAGGCGATGAAAGAAGCAAAACCGTAGTTATGTATTTGTTAGCGGTAGAATCACTTCAAAAACAGTTAGTCCAGGTTCACTTTCCACTTTTATATTCCCACCATGGGATTCGATTATTTTTTTAACTATGGGAAGTCCAAGACCTGTTCCCATTCCTAATTCTTTTGTCGTAAAAAATGGTTCAAAAATAAAATTTAAGTTTTCCTTTGTAATTCCATGGCCATTGTCTTTTACAAAGACCGAAATTGAATCAGAATCCCTTTTGGTATAGATCTCTACGATTCCACTTGTTTTAGCCGTTGCTTGCAGGGAATTATAAATCAAATTGGTCCATACTTGGACTAACTCATCCGGGTAACCATAAATAAAAATTGTATTATCAACACTAACATCGATTTGTGTTCCATTTTTCCAGATGGAAGTATACATATGCAATACTTCATCTATGCCTTGTTTTAAATTAAAAGTTGATTTATTTTCCTTCGGGCCTGAGTAAGAATAATGTTTTAACGCAAAAACGATTTTTGAAGCTCTATCAATCGCTGAGTCAATTATTTTTAAGTGAAATAAAATTTGTTTTTTTTCTACCTCCCTTAAAAAATAATTTCGTGACTTTTCTGTTGAAAACAATTGTTGATCTTTGTCCGCAATCTCTGTTATACCCATATCAAAACAGGTATCACTCAAATCTTCCCCATCTTTAAAACCGAGTGTCTCTAATAGTTTGGAAAATTCTTTTTTTCTCTTCAGTTTTGAATGAAGCGGAGGAGGAGGGTTAGAATCAGTAGGTTCAAAAACAATTTTATGTATAGAGTCTTGAATGAGATCAATCTTTGTAGTTTCGGGATCTGTGAAATTCGATTGAGTTCTTAAAAATGTGGAGCTTGCTTTAATTGCTGCTAGTGGGTTGTTGATCTCATGAGCAACACCTGCTGCAATTTTACCAAGAGTTGACATTCTTTCGGCAAAGAGTAATTGCGATTGTGTATTTTTTAATTCCTTTAGTTTTTGATGCAGTTCTTCTGTTCGTTCGCGAATTAGTAATTCAAGGTTTTCTTTTGAATCTCGAACTTGAGAGATCATATCATTGAAACTCGCACTGATTAGCCCGATTTCATCAAAGGTGGTGATTTCTATTTTAGAATTCAGGTCTCCACGTTGCATTTGATGAATTCCAGAAAGTAAACGATTTAACGGATTGATAATGCTATTTTTGTGAAGTATCGGATAAAGAAGATAAAGTGCAAGCAAGGTAGCTGCCAGAGTTAATATCAACCAAAGGACAATGGAATGAATTTTACTTCGATAATCTTTGTAGGAAATTCCCATGACATAATGATTGGTATTCGCCATAAAATCCCCCATCCACAAAATCCCATTTGGTCCGGGAAAACTTTTTTCCAATCTGAAGGCTGAGAAAGTGGGAATTCTAGAAGTCAAATTCTCGAATTGAAAGATTGGTTTTTGATATTTGTTTATGTTAAAAAACGTATGATCTAAATTGACGACTAAATCTGCTTGATAAACAATCGGATAAACAGTTCCTTTCTCGATTTGAGTTTTTACAAAATCCTTCTCTCGATGCAAATCATTCATAAAATCAGTTTTATATTTACTAAAAAGGATATTGGCTATTAAGGAGAGAACTAAATAGATGAGAGTAATATTGAACGTAATAATCTTAAATCCTACATTGGATGGAATATTTTCTTGATTTAGAACCGATACGATAACTATAGTGACGGCAATAAAAGTAACATTTGTTAGAATGAAGAGATAAGAATCATTCCCTAAAAAATGTAGATCAACCAAAATATTCAAAAAAGACATCGAAAAAATACTCAAAGCTGCAAAAACAAAATTTAAGATCTGTTTTTTTGTCCGTTGACTTGCCAATCTATATTTAAAGGAGAGAACAACGAGAGAACCTAGCAGCTGTAAACTGACAATACTTGCTATACTTAGAATGCTGCCCTGAATGACGTTAATATTACTGAATTGATCTGGAACATAGAATTCCATATCCGTATCAAAGACGATGTCTCTATAGAAAAACCCCCAAAAATTATAAATGACGGAAGCAATCGAAAGAAGATAAGAAATTCGAGTGATATGGAGGTGTAAGCGAGGAAAATCGTCCCGCCCTAATCGAAAGGAAGCAGATAAAATGGATGTGCCCAGAACGACGATCGCAGGATTTTTTAAAAAAACAAATAAGTAGGCTGTCCATTCCTCGAGAAAGGAATTGCATACGGACCATGTCAAACTCCAAAGAAACAGAGAAAAAAGGAAAATCTGATAATCGACAAATGTTTTCGGAAATCTTTTTTGTTGGAAAAAAAAATATAAGAACGCTGTTCCTGTTAAAAGGCTCAATCCAAAATAATAGAAACTAAAAAAGTTTAGATACAAAACATTCGAAATTCATTCAGAGTTCCGAGCCGAGTCAACGAAATTCATCTCGAATTGCCAAAGATCTCTTTGTGCACTGCACAAAAAAGGGTAGACATTTGTGCGCCGCATAAAAGAATGGTCTTACTGATTGTGCGATGCACAACGAGGTGAAAACATGATACGCGAAAAAGGCCCCAAACTACTAAAAATCTCAATGATTCTGTTCCTGGTCTTCCTTTCCCTCTTCGAATCTTATGGAAAAACCAGTCGGGAAGCGGATTTATCCTTCCAGAAAAAAGAGATTCAAAGAATCGCTGATTATATCGGAAAGCAAAGACCGAGTCTCGGGAGAAGTGAAAAAGAAGAATTAGCTAAATCGATTTACAATCACTCTTTTTTACTTTGTTTTCCGAAACATTCTGAATTCGCAAAGGATAAGGAAATAGACAAAATTGCATTTTTGGTCGGAGTGATCCAGACCGAGTCACAATTCAAAAGAACGGCAAAGTCTCACAAAGGTGCTATGGGGTACATGCAGATCATGCCCGATACTGCCAAGTGGCTGGCAAAATCAAAATCGATCTCTTACAAAGAGAAAAAGGACCTGTATACTGTAGATGTCAATCTTCGAATGGGAGTCCTTTATTTGAATGATCTGATGAAAGAGACCGGTTCTCCGAAGGATGCTCTCCTTGCATACAATGCTGGTCTTGGTGGATTTCGAAAATGGGGTGGTCTCTCTGCTTATCCAAAGTCCATTGCAGTGCACTATCATTCATGGAAGGAATTCAAAGAAAGCAAAACAGTCTTTGCAGAACTAGCATTCTTAAAAGCAGAATAAATTTTACTTTACAATCTTAGTTTTGGCTCCAGCCTCTAATCCGTTTTTACAACAAAGGTGGTTTAGGTATGGAGCTTCTTCGTAGGTACGGTTTGTATCTCGCAATTGTATTGGCCTTGGTGATCGTTATCGTATTTTTTGTCTTTAAAAATGGTCAGGACGCTGATTCTGAAAATGGACAAAAAACTAAACAAGACATGATGTCTAGCTCAAGTGATCCATCTAGCAGTAATTATACGGGTGGCGGAGAAAGTGGATCTGGTGGTGAGATCCCGGAGGACGGAGCTACACCGGCAATTTTACTTGAGCAGTATGAAGAATGGGCGCAATATCCACCTTTTTCGAGACCGATGTCCATATTAAACCATGACTTAGCTTTTCCCTTCATCATTGAAAATTCACCAGATTATCAACTAGATCAGAAAACGAAAGAGGGCAATGGTTATGTTTGTTTGTTCCAACCAAAAACTTGGTCTGTTGTAGGAAACAAAGATTTAATGTATGTTACTTTGGAATGTCGAGACAAGGCACGTAACAGAGTGAAAATTTCCATCGATTCTCACCAAGTTTTTAGGGAGTGGGAGGGTCAACGATACGGAGCTGTGAGTGCCGATGTCAATGACAATGGATCCGATGGTGATCAAACACGTGGAGACAATGTCTTTACTTTTTCCTGGAAACCTCAAAAGGGAGATTGGGGGCAAATGTCTCTAGTTGCTAATATTACGTATGGTCCTGAAAGTCTAAAAACTACTGTCACTGCGAGTTTTTTCTCCTCCCCTTCCATACCTGCTGAGTTCAACGGAGTTTTTTCAGATACTTTACATGAAGGATCTCTTATCGTAAGAGCCGTCGTGAATGTTTATAAGAAAGGAAAATATCATTTGGAAGCCAATTTAAAGGACGAAAAGAATGGCGAGTACATCGCGTATGCTATTCATGATGGCGATCTGAAAGCCGGTTCGAACGAAGTTGAATTTATTTTCTTTGGTAAAATTTTGAGAGATAAAGACCTAGATGGTCCTTATCTTGCCACCTCCTTTCGAGGTCATAGAGTCAATTTACCTATTGATCCAGAATGGTATAACCAAGGAGAAGAAGGGTTAAGAAAGTTACAAGCAGCCAAAACTACCGAACCTGATCGCGAATTGGTATATCCTTATAAAGATGAATACAAAACAAAATTCTATAAAGTGGAAAGTTTTGCAAAAGCAGCGTGGGATTCACAAGACAAACAAGATCGTATCAGACAGCTTAAATCGCTTCAGTAAAAGGTAAAAAAATGAAATCAATTGCCATAGCAAACGTTATAGCAAGATTTAAAAAAAGACCCCTTCTTTATGGAGGGGTTCTTTTTATTATCTTGCTTCCAGTCATCTTACATCTATTATTCTGGGGGTTGGTCTCGGCAAAGGCCCCGAATTACACCGCAAAAATCAAACACTCTTTTCTGACTTCAAAAGTAACGGTTATTCGAGATGAAGTGGGTGTACCACACATTGAAGCAGAAGATGCGAAATCAGCATATTTTGCATTGGGTTATACGATCGCCCAAGATCGACTCTTCCAGATGGAGTTGCAACGAAGGATCGGAAAAGGGGAACTCACTGAATTGTTCGGTGATAAACTGCTTGAATCAGATAAGTTTCTAAAAACATTATTACTTAAAAAAACGGCAGAGGAATACGTAAATGAAAAGGCACATGTTTATCCCGAAGCATGGGAGCAACTTGACTATTTTTTAGCAGGAGTGAATGCATTTGTAGAGGAAGGTAATTTTCCGATAGAATTTACAAT
>Ga0075156_10001419_pt1 | contig 13052 bp, 9 predicted proteins | sample JI81AbrownDNA_FD_70966 | JGI IMG/M metagenome (GOLD analysis project Ga0075156, IMG submission 70966) | Wastewater effluent complex algal communities from Wisconsin, to seasonally profile nutrient transformation and Carbon sequestration -... | ecosystem: Engineered > WWTP > Effluent > Algae...
AAGCCGACATCCTTGATTCATAATGAGCTTTTCTGTTTATTTTGTATTGGCCATGTGTTTGGTATGATCACTTCTGTGCACCTCAAAACTATCATTGGCAGCACTCTCATCGGTTCTGTGGTATTTATTCTTGACATTTAGCACTAATTTTATGTGTGCAATACCATCAGGATAGAACCATATGGTCCTGTATCTCTTTAGGTCACTAATCTTAGTCACAGTCATGATCCCAGAATTACAGTGCATTGTCAGAGTTCTTTACCGTTTTCTCCAGTTCTCCCCCTTTCTATTGAGTGGTTGTCAAACACACTGTTAAACACCCTGTAACCTGATTAGACAAACTATGCAAACTGATTAAAAAGCTCTAAAAATATCAGATTTAATAATCAGCCTAATACTCAAGTAAACTTAATTTTGATGTTCTTTTCTGAATCAATTCTTAGAGCACCCCCTAAAGGTGCTTCCTCACTTAGTCTCATAGACCATCTTTTATGTTCTATCAGCGAAGTAGATATTTCTATTTTTAGTAAGATTGGCGATGTCTAACCTTCAATTTGCGACATAGGCAATGGGTTGTTATCAACGGTTGATAGCATCTATTTAAAAGAAAAACGCTGCATTTCTGCAACACGCTACTAGGATCCAGTGTCAGCTTGGGACCACTGGATAAACTTTCACTATAGTTTTCATTGTTGAGCATAAAGCTTTGTTCTTCTTGATTTTTTGCCCTGTAGAGACCTGCTACAACAAGCAGCAACATAACTGATTTTGATTTAACTTTCTCATTAATAACGAAATATCTGTCAGTCTGTGATAGTAGACTTGATGTAGTCCTGAACTGACAATCTTACCAACAAACCCTTTAAAAGAGCCGATATTTATACCGAGATTGTCATGAGATATGCCTCTTCTCAATACCTGATTGCATGATGTATCTGATAAATCCTTCCAAGATAGCTAGGTGGCCCTCAAACTCCCATAAAATGTCTTACGCACTCTCAGAATTATACTCTGTTTGCCATTTGTTGTACATATCTATGGTTGATATGTGCCTTGTGAAATTCTAATAAGAAGCACAGCCATTTTACCATACAGCCTCAGGTGTACCATTTCATCATCCATATCTGCCTGTATAAATTCTCCTGGGAAGTCAACAGTGGCTATCTCTCTTCCCTGTATATAAACAATAAGACAAGATAACATGTGTGATTCAAGGGCAACAGTGGGTGACCTTGCCGCTTCATTCGATTTGAGGTCTTATTGTTATCATCCATCTGAGTCTTCAATAGTCATTTCTAAAGAATGTTAATCTGTTAAATACGAATCCCTTAAATGGTCATATGCACCACTCTACTTCAGTCACATGCTCATTTCTGGATGTTACGTTCACAAATATATTGGTGTAAAATAATTTTTATGTCCTGTTGGTTATTCTACTAAAAACACGCCCGCTAAGTAGATCTAAGTTACCTTTATGATTTACAGTACAAGGTTGATGTATATTGCAGCGAATTACATCTCAGCAGTACTGAGTTTGATCTTGTTTAAGATTGTGAAGAGGAATCAAACTATAATTTTTTCATGACGTCACTGACTAATGTGAAGTCATCGTGTCTTGTTAGATTCATCTCTTTTAGACCAGGTGGTCACTTGTGGAGCTATTTACCTTGTCATCTTGTATTTAAGAATGCCTGAGTCAGGGCCAAGCATGTCGTCTGTTTATTGTGATTTGACGGTTTGATAGTCCACCGCTGTCAAACATTTGTATCAATTGTTCGTTTTTGATTGTCCAAATGTCCTTTGCCTATGTCTTCCAATTTCTGTAAGCTTTTGTTGTCACGTACTATAACATTCGATCCTCTCCTTGACTGTAGTGACTAGTACTGTCTGTTTATGGTTGTTTAATTTTGTACCAAGGTAGTAAAGCCCCTTTTCAGATTGGTAAAAATTCCCAGCTTTCCCTGTCCATATCTTGTTTGTTACCTCAAATTTGTTCCCTTTTTACACTGTTTTGTTTCAGGATATTTAAATAGTGACAATATGTTGACCATTCCAAAATCGTGTTAACATACTGTACTGTATCCATGCAGATTTCTAATCATGTTTGTTGTAATGATGTTAGCATTGCAGCGTTTTGCATTTCGATGTCTGATTTGCATATTTTTAGGAGGTTGTTGTTATTGAATACGCCTACTGTGGACTGATTGTTGAGTAGTATCCTTGTCTTCCTGTTCTGTACTATGATAGTCAGCATTCCATCCGAATAATTTAAAGGGAACTTTGGACCTTCGTCATCATAGTGTATGTAGTTACTTACTTTGGTGGCTACCACTTTTGGTGATGTCTAATCCTCTTTTTTTCTTTTCGTGCTTCCCATTTCATTTTTAAGTTCATTTGCATAAAGTCTTTTTTCTCCGCATTTATGTCATATGACATAGTTCTTATTATTTTTGTTTTCATTCGCAGTTACTAAGCTACCCCATCATGTGCTTCTCCTGAATATTTGTTGTTCCTGTAGACTTTTTGAATCATATTTGAAGTTTAGTAGTCGAGTGTGCGATTCTCGAAGAGTCTTTGGGGTTCTATATTCTCTTGCAGATATCTGTTTTCAGTTTCCTCTAATAATGTTCCTTACATCACCCACGAAAAACAACAATCCCATGCACCTGGTCGCAAAAACCTCCCTGAACTTCTCATTTGATTATTTTCTTTTATCTTTACCATTATCATTTATCTTTTGAGTGACAGCATCCACATGATTGCTGAACTGTTACAATTATTAATTATCAGAGACATTTAGACCTTGCTTCAAGTTGTAAAATAGTTTCCAGGCATTTTGTAGAGAGAACTCTTGATTTTCACATAGTCGCGACAGGGCATTTGCTTGAGTTCCTAGAGCAGAGCAACCGGGTAACATATTTTAGAATACCTTGTTATCTGTATTGCCTTCCACCATGGCTCGCATTGAGTCTGAACACTTCCCCCAGACGATGGAGTATTCAGTCTGGATATTTCGCTCTAGATTACTTTCTTTTGAGATTATTGTCTTCTATTCACCCCAAATTCTTACATCACCTCATTTTCGTCTTCCACTTAAAATATGCTGTACTCGACCGCGGTAAAGATTATAACGTCTCCATCTGTCTACTTTTACAATCACAGCCCAAATGCTGCTAACCATATAATTATCTGATCAAAGACATGATAAAAATATAATGCCTTCCAATGAATGTCTGCATACCTTTCACCATATATATCCGTGAGCATTCATTTTTGCGCTCAGCATAAGCGGGTCAGATAAAATTTTAACTTACCTCAATTTTCCTCAGATCTCCAACAGGTTTAGGATGAATATTCATGAAATAGAGTTGGGAACTTAGTCGATTTACTATCCATTTTGAAACGACTGTTTAACACCTGCCGATGTCCCTGATAACAATTTCCTGGGTTGTTCGCGTCTGGTATATGCAATTTGATCGTATCCATCTCATACTTGCTGAAATACAATGAATCCATCAAAGATATATGATGAAAAGTTTCTCCAAGTTCATAATTTCCACCTTTCTGGATTCTAGTTTGTTCGTACCTTGTTCATCCTTGGAACATTTCAACTAGATATCCAGTTTTAAACTGGCCCTAAAGTACATACATAAGTGACTTCTTGTTTTTCGCCCAACAAAGAGAGTGAAACACTGCTCTTATGAGATCAGCAAAAACCGTATTTCTCCTTTTTTGCCGTACAATTTCGAAGTTTCAATTGAGTATCACATTCTTTTGATATAGCCTCTGATACTACTTGCTCTGGGTACCACATAAAACCATTTAGTTCGCATCTAATGATAAAGCTCTGAGCTAAAGGATAGTGAACTCGCCTCATCACGATTCACCATCATTTGTTCAAACATTATTAATGGCAAGCTGTGGACGTAATGCAACTATCTACTGACTAAAGGTATTCTTGTTGATTACGATCCTCTTGACAAACAATAACATAATGGTGATAAATCTTTATTTCAGTAGTTACAAATATATAAGTTATTCTTAACAGTTGATTCAGTTAAATAGTTAAATGTGAACTTGTCCTCTACTTTTACTTGCCATATCTTTAGCAGATGACTGCTTGGACGCTGCTGATACTATCATTTTCCTAACTCTGTTATTGGCTTTATCAGGTTTCTTAGTCTTACTTGAACGTCACTCTTTTATTGTACTTGTACTTGTCATCACGTCTTAACTGTTTACTCAACATGCTCCTGGGATGCAGTATCTGCTTTGTTCTGATTATTGCTTAGTATCCTATCCCTATATTCCTCAAACATTCTCCCTTACAATGGCTTCATGTATTTATCTACTATGATTTTGTTTCCGGTGTAATATTTCAAAAAAATCTTGCTTGCTGCCACTTTATTCTTATAAATAACTATCTAATATCTATGTTGCGTGTTTGTTTACTTGAGAAATCCTTTCCATTTAGTTCAAGCAAGACAGCTCATTTTATCTGGATATATAGTGCTTCTTTCCACCTAGTGAAGTTGTTCTTCTAGGAAGTACCTTGTTCATAACACATATCCTATTAGGTCACTTAACCCAACCATCTGACTCTTTTTAGGTTCAAGAGTTAATTTTTGTCTGATGGATTACTTATAAATCGCGCTGTTTCACACCATCATGATTCGACCTTTATGACTTAGCATGTTTGGATGTGTTGCAAATGAAGCATCTACCCACCATTTTTTCTCTTGAGCGTTACTTTGTGTAAGGCCAAGTGGAAAATGTTGTGCGACTGAAAACGCTTTTTGACCTGAGTCAACTTATTAGAGATATTCTATTCTGAACCTTTCACCTATTTTCATAGAAATGCCACTGCAGTTGATATTAGTGCGACATCTTGCATAGAAACAGCATCTTTGCTACAATATGGTGGTATTTGTGCCTTGGTTTCAACCAGAGGGATTGGGTAATTTTGTTAACAGTGCCATGTGGCTTTCATCTTTTCTCTATGGGAGATTTTCAGATCATCTACATGCCAAATTATTTCGCAAAGGAAATTTTATAACCTTGTTCATCACATAAAACATAGGCATTATATACAAATAAAGGCATTTAATACAAACAAATGCCACTTGATTAGCCAGTCAGAGAGCCTCTTAACAATCGATATGATGCTCTTAAGTTCCATAAAGAGCTTTGCGTAGATTCACATAGCACAGGCTTTTCTTTCACAATTTATTTTCTATATATGATGGCGCCAGTTTCACAAGTAGTTCCGCCAATTTTACATGTAGTATCAGATTCACCTCTTCCTCATCCATATCAGCGTGCGTGGATGCTCGTGGGATATCCACTGTACCAACGTCGCTGTCCTCCATACCATCTATAATGTATGACAGCAAATGAGTCTAAACTCCCACTGTAAGTGTTTGTGAACCCTCTCTATTTGTGTACTAGGGCTTCTTGGGCCCATCAGCACAACCTCTGCCTTAGAGTTTTCCGAATCTTAACTTTTAAAGTAAAATTAGGTACTCAAATTCAGCTGCCTTCTCATGGTGGTGTAATTGATTTGAACCAAGTGGTTCTAAGACACCCCTCTCACGTAGCTGTTTGATTCATCTAGGACAGCAGTTACTCCTGCATCACCAAAAGCCTTGATTCCATTGTGCATTGGGTATGATGCATATTCGCAAAACTTCTTAAATTACATACAAATCTGAGAAGTCTCTCTTGCTTTCCCTCGTCTGCGGTTTTGTTTATTTTCTTCAATAAGAGCCTCCGTGGCCAATTCTCATACAAATATAGTCTATGTAGTTAGTTATTTGGTCCCTGGTTCTAGTTCAGTCACTTGTTCTTGGACAGCTTCGTCACCTCCTGCACTTAATTCTTCTATCTTCATCAGCTTCTTCAATAGAACTCTTAATATATTCGTGAGTATTGTCCTATCTTCATTTAGTGTATCATGGCTTGAGCCGCGGTCTTCAAACGTATTAACATCCCTGGCACGGAAAAAAATCCTGGCATAAATTCTTTTCAGCTATTCATTCATTCTATGATTTCCATGAGCATTGCTAGAAGTGCCCATCTGTTTCTGCTTAGTCTTCTCCCAGTCGCCATACTGAAGAAAAAGTGTCTGCCTTGGTTGTTTCAGGTTGGGCGAAGTGATATGGATCTTTTTGTCCTTGACCCCATGTTATTGCTTTGTTCTTCAATGACTTGTTCAGTGCGCTATGTATATAATGTCTTGACCTGCTATAATTTTTCTTAGACTGAGGCTTATTAAAATGTTGAGTCAGATTTTGCCATTGTAGATCATTTCTGAATTATTCGAACTAGTTTGGTGGTGTTACCCCTACATTGCATTGAGTATTCATACTTGTGCTCACTTTGTTGTTATTTTCACTGACTTCAAATGGGAACCACAGAGCTAGAAACTCCTGTTTGGATCCTTGTCTTAATATTCTTCATCTTTTTCTTCATTTGTATAAGATGCTTTACCTTTTTCTTTTATACCGTTAAATTTCTCAAATTAACTGGCAAAGCGCCCTGACTCACCTGGGGAATGCTACATTATCTTTGTCTTTTTTGTTGTTCAGTGGATGCATCCGCGAAAAATTACCAGCATTTGCATTGCCAGCCATTTTTAACAGGCTCCAAAGTTCTTGTTTATAGTTCAGTGAGAGGTTGCGCCGCATGGACTGTTTTAGGTATGTGTTGGACCCTTGATAAAATATTCGTAAACTTCCATATTTTTGTCTATTCTCCCAAAGCAATTAGTAGATTGCAAGGTATCTTTCTTTTCCTCCTGTAATAACTTTCAATTTGTATTCTGCAGTTTTGTTCTCATAGTCAAGAGCGAAAATTAGCGTTTAGTTCTCAAAGTTGTTGTAAAAGTAGTTATAAAGGTCTAACATCCAATCAGCGAAGTTCTATTTCAATGAAAGAGCTATCTTTTCATACTAACTTGAAACTTCATCTTAAAAACCCATGCACTAATTTTATGCAGGCATTCCCATACAGAAATCTATCGCAATGTTCGCATTTGTCGCAAGAGAGTTGTACCGATTGGAAATCCATTAGTTATCATGGATCTCACATGGCATGCATGAGTATTATCAATAGCCATGGCAGAAATCTCCTCCTGATCACTGACTTCACCAATCTCAGTGAATGTCTTCATAAAAATCAGTCACATTCCGTCTAATAACAGTATGATCATCTTCCTTCCCTTTCAGCACTAAACTACCAACACAGAAAAATGCGTTACCATATCTTATTGGGATATGGAAGAGATTGGGATCAAAAAGGAGCGAAGGAGTATTACCATTATCATAAAAATGGTTTAGATCACAATCATCTGGGGTTGAAATAGAATTGAACACTTAATCCGAATCATCACCACTCAGTAGCTTTTGCAATTCATTATGACATACATCCATCTTGAAATGATTGCTAATCCTGCAAAGGGTAAAGCTATCAATGATTGACTGATCATAAACTGTTCTGAAAAATCATGACACCATGTGGCCACTTGGCGATATGAAGGAATCTTCAGATTCCCAGCTTTAGTATGTTGGGCTGGATTGTCAAAAGCTTCTCCCATCCAAGCATTGAATTTGTCTCCATAAAATTGCTGGAAGGGCCTGTTGACAGATACATCCAAGGGCTGAAGTATGTCAGTCATGTTCTCAGGCACGAACACAATGTATACCTTCTTATCTTCAAATTTCTTGTCCATCTTAAGGTGTGCACCACAAGAACCAATGATAAGAAGAACTTGTTCACAAAGAAATTGCGTTGCTGCTCTGGTAAGGATATGTTCTTTGATGAATTGCCCAGTGAAATGCCTTAAATTCGTGCCTTCGTCGAATATTGATTTCCGATTGTTCTCATAAGCCTCTTTGCGAACAACTCTGCAAAGTTGCCATCAACTTTATCAAAATTTGTTCATAATGCGAAGTTCTGAAAGGTCGTTTCTTCTAACCTGAAATAAATCCGAAATAATCAAATTTCACGATTGAACGAAATTACGATCGAACGATGAGCTTCATGTAAATTTTGTCTTGGTAGTAGTTGGATGCCTACTCTTCTCCTCTGAAAACATAAAACCATGTTTCATGCAGCTTCGAGTGACATGACATGCTAAATGGTATTTTCGCTCTTCTGAAATTGTTTTTGAAATCGCACTCCTCTTGTTAAGCATAAATTAATACGCCATGTTGTCATGATACACGACACTCGACAATTGACTCAAGTGCAATTAGACATTGATCCATATGAAAATTCATTGAACGTCCAGATTGAAAAGGAATTGCCTTGCTCGCTGGGGACTGGGGACTGCCATTCTCGTTAGGGACTTCCAGCAGCTTTACCTGCAATAGCCCAAGATCTTGTGCAGGTGGGATTAAGTGTATACATCAAAAGCCTCTACCTTCTTTCACGCATTTATTTTATTCATTAATTACAAATTCAGGATCAACAATATGCACGCTCTGAATACGATTCAGAATTCTAAAAAGTTCATAATTTTTATTTTCAAAAATATTTTGATCCTAAACGCTCTAACAAAATGAGATTTGATATTGTACTATATATGCTTGCAACACCTTCACTGGCTGTATTATTCAATGACGGTTATGGTGAGGATCAATTGTTCGAAGAAAAGCGCTTTCCACTCGATGTAAGTCTATTTTGTAAACTACCATGATTCAATGAGCAACCACTCATCCCTTGTATTGAAACTTTCTTTTTGATCAATCTTAGACAGATAAGCATCTGCGTGGACTTCGTTCTAATGCACGCCGCCTTTTGACAAATACATTGCAATGGCCAGAGTGTGTGGGAATGAATGTCTGGGACTGTAAGGCATATATTGAAAATTACATTTCAGGCTTTGGGGGACACATTATTGATAATATGGAGTTGGTTGTTCGTCAGCCCCGGGTGGAGCCTGTGTTTGACGATTCCTATTATTTCAATGGAGTGCGCTCCAATTTTGAGGTGATCGGCCAATCCGCCTGTGACCGATTTAATGGTACCACCATTCACCGCAATCGCGATAACGGACCTTGGACTTGGTTTTACACAAATGGTACAAATTACACCGTGCCAGACTTGGATTGCTTCAATAAAACTAATGCAGAGTGTTGTGATATTATTTGGGAGCATGGAGACTGGATGGGCTTGGACAAAGATGGAAGGCACTTAACTTGTTATGTATACCAAGAACCTGTTTATCCCTTTGTTGATTCAACCAACACGTTAAAATATCGTGATTCCTACAATGATGCTCAAGGTCTTTGTAAAAGAAAGAATTACATCAATTCGACTCTTCAGCAGCAATTTCAGAAAGTCGCTGAAAAAATCAAGACTGAAGTGATTCTACAGATTGAAAACTACTTGACTCCTATAGCTCTGACAGGTTACTGTACTGACTCTCAAGGTGCGGACCAAAACACTGGTGTTAAGGTATTGAAACGAGCAGATTGTGGACCTGATGATACTCTAATTCAAGAGTGCCTCAGTTTGTGTCAGCAATACCAAAAAAATAAGACTATTGAAGTGACAGGATGCGAAGCTGTTTGGGGGGTTACAGGCAGAGGATGTTATGCTCACACAGCCGAAGTAAAGGGTGCAAGTGGTAAAGGTTCGTCAAAAGCTTGCTTCGTAGATCCGGTACGTCCTGCAGATAACAAAGCTAGTTGCAAGGAATTGAAAAATCTTGTAGACAATATGTATAATTACGCACGCATGACCTACACAAATGCTCTGGTGGGTAGAGTCCAGTTTGAGTACTTGTCCAAGTTCTGTGCAAATGGTGAAGCGGAACTCACACTCAACACGGGTCTTCGGAATATCCTTTCTGCGTTGAAATCACGTTTTGTATTCAACGGTGTCGTTGAAGTTGTTCATTTTGTCTACATTGTCGGTGATCTCGAAGGCTCTGTCGTGAGTGTTCCTCGTGTTGCAGCTAATAATCCAGCCCTCAACCCAATCTTGTGGAACTCTCCAGCTTAGAATTATAGATGGATTATTTACAGAAACCGTTTGCGATTCTAGTCAGTTCTTAATTAGTCTCAGTGGAACTTTTAGATTCTATGTACCTCTGCTCGTATATCAGGAAACTGTGTAATTACAGTCACATTCAGATGTACCATATAGTCTTTGTAATAATCATGTAAACGTGCTAAGATACAGGCCGAGACAATATATTGGGCAGGGAACGATGGAGTATATGTAGAGGGAAATACAATAATCAACAATCGGTATTCCGATGAGCACTCCCAGCCTTCATAAGAAAACGAAAGCCTTACTACAAAATGCTTGTTAACTCCAGAATCTCCAGCTTTGGATTGGAGTATGTGCTGATATCGTAGGTCCCTGGAAGATTTCGAGTACATATCTAGAATGTAACTTTTGGACCTATATCTCATAGATGCAGCGACACCTTGGTTTGCTATCATGCCTTCGCTTAACGCAGAGTGTGAAACACTGCCTTTTCTCTTTGAATAAAAAGGTATATATATTTCTCCTTAACTTTTGCATACATAATTGTAGGGGTTTAATATAGTTTTGAAGATTCCAAGTAGTTTACACAATCTCTTGAGACCGCCTCAAAGGTTCATAATACTTGAGCTAACACACATGCATTTTAGTTAGCATCCAATGATACTGTTGCTTTTGGAACTAGCTTTCCAGATGTCATCAGACCAAGAATATAAATATCATTTTTCTGCGTATGAGAAAACACAATTACTGTACACTATTTGCTCCCCACAACAAATTTCATGAAATCTAGGAGAACCATAGTGACCTCTCTAGCTGCTTCGCCAACTACACGAACAAAAGGATTGCGTAAATCCAAACTACCCTTTTTCTAATTTCAACAATGTGGAAAATTTGTTGACTCTCTACATTGTTAATATTAAGGAGGACCTCTCGAAATGACAAAATCGCTTCGTTTCATCCATAAGTTTGTTGTGCCCAAACAATCTTCCTAGTAAATGTTATTTGGATGTGAATATGTCTACATTCACAGCCTTGAAATCTATAATTTGTTTTAAATATTCAAATTGCTTCTTGTATTTCTTGTGCAATAAATGTGGCACTTGTCAAGTATTTATTTACTTTACTAGTTAGACGATTACAAAGTGGATGTTTTGTGACATGGTCATTATGAATGGTATTTTTCTGATAAGCATGTCATCAATATCTATTGTGACAGTTCCGTGTCTTTCCAGATTCTTGGGTGGTACCTCAAATCTATTTATTGGTGGTTGATCTTATGTAGTATGCATCATCTTTCTTTTAGTGATCCCAAATATGGCTCTGCTTATAGAATGCCTTCTCTTGTCACAGGGAAGTTAGGTAACATGTTGCGTTATACATATTACTCGGCCTACCTATGAAGTTTAGAAGTGCACACACTATTTTTTAGAATGGTACTGTCTGAGTGTGTATTTAGTCGTATTATCATATACTGTTGTAACTAGCGCAGTTGCAACAAAAATACTAACACTCAAGTAGAATAGTCCCTCTCTGGGAGGTAAAAACACACACTTAGTCCTAACATTCCTGTGAACTTCAAAGAACCATTGGCAGCACTATCACACAATACTTCTTTTTGACATAATACAGCAAACCATAGTCCATGTACCCCCCAGATCACCGATCTTGGTTTTGGTCGTCATACCAGCGTTACAGTGTTAGTGGCTTCATTGAGTCATGAAAGTCCTTGAGAAATTTCTTGTTCGCAAACATGCCCATAGCCAACTGACTGTCGAATAGTATTTAACTGAGTGCAACTCCTGTTATGTCACTTATATGGCATGGCACTTGGTCTTGGAAGAAAGAAAACCTATCATATTTCTCATAATTGAACAGGTCATCATTCTATTTTCTGTCATCATGCTTTCCTTCATCGTCCTTGTCATTGTCACTACCATTTTTTTATCATCATCTTTTTACTGGATTATTCCCGTGCCATCAATCTAGTGCGTTTCTGAGTCATATATATCGGCTTGAATAGTGTCTTTGTCACAACTTTCATTGATGATAAGTTTGTCCCTTTTTTGCTCTCTGACATCATCTAAAACATCAGATATCCTTTTTCTTGTTCTATTTCTTTTGTTCTTGATCTTCTGATACTGGTGAATTCTCCTTTCTGCTGCTTATCTCCAAATTTTTTTCCAGCCAGACAGCACACGAAATGCTTCAGTGACCGTTTTGGGAAAACGGTCCTTCTTTCTTAGGACGTCATTTTCATGTGCTCAATAAATTTCCTTGCTTATACTTGTCAGCTCTGATAAAAAACAGAATTGCATGATGCTCTTCAGCTTCCTGTTTCTCCACCTCATTTCGGTCCCATTTGATTTGTTCTTAATCTTCTGATACTGTTGCAAAGGCAATACCATCATATTATTCTCCTTTCAGATGCATACCTTCATAGTTTTTTTGCAGCTAGACAGCACGCGAAATACTTCTGTGGCCTTTTTGGAGAAAGGATACTTATTTCTTAGGACATAATTTTCATTTGCTCAATAAGTTTTCTGTACTTATACTTGTCAGCTCTGATCATAAACAGAATTTCAGTATGCTCTTGAATGCTCTTGAATGCCTGATTCTGTACCTCTTTTTCTGTTCTTTCGAAAGGTTGTTGATGTTCATTCTGATAAACATGTTGCTTGTTCCATGGTTTTAATCACCAATCTTTAGTCTGATTGTTCAAACATCTTCCTGTATGCTGTAAATTGAGCTCAGTATTTCTGCAGAATCTGGAGACATTTATGTTGTGTAAAATCATAACTGGTCACAGCATAACAAGATTATATCCCATGTGAGTGCCATTATACCATTTGAGTGAATCATTTTTAAATAAATTGCATAGTTGCAAAGTGTCTTGTTTATTGCAAATGTCATGAATGTCTTCACGGTTATATACATGATCCTTCAACACAGTGTCACATAAAGATAGCATGACGGCGTTCAGAGATTTAATGTTAGCTTCCAGTAGTTTTCTCTCATTATCGTATTTTGTTGTCTAAAATTCTCTCAATTTAGTG
>Ga0075156_10001421_pt1 | contig 13047 bp, 13 predicted proteins | sample JI81AbrownDNA_FD_70966 | JGI IMG/M metagenome (GOLD analysis project Ga0075156, IMG submission 70966) | Wastewater effluent complex algal communities from Wisconsin, to seasonally profile nutrient transformation and Carbon sequestration -... | ecosystem: Engineered > WWTP > Effluent > Algae...
CGACCCGGCGTCCGCGACCCGGCGTCCGCGAGCCCACGACGCTACCTGGATAGCTCTCTGCTACCGCTACAGCAGTAGCAAAGAGCTACTCAGGTAGCGTCGCGGTCGCGGGGGCAGGTGTCGAGGGCCGTGCAGAGACCGGGCTTCGACCAGCCACCAGTCGGACGTGGTTTCGACAGGCTCAACCACCGCCGGCGATCAGGGCGACCCCGGCGAAGGCCAGCAGCACCCCGGCGATCTGGATCGGCTTCAGCCGCTCGTGCAGGATCGCCGCGGCCAGGGCCACCGTGACCACCGGGTAGAGGGCAGACAACACCGCGGTGATCGAGAGCAGGCCGAACGTCGACGCGAAACCCATCAAGGTGTTCGCACTCACGTCCGCCACTCCCAGCAGCGTCAGAGCAGGCAGATCGCGCGCGGTGATGCCGCCGACCGTGCGCAGGGCGATCGCCACGACGCCGAAGGCGATCACACTCGAAGCGCGCATGCCCACCATGGTCAGCATCGGCGAATGGGCCGATCCGCGGGCGATCGCCAGCATCGTCAACCCGAATCCGCCGGCGGCCGCCACCGAGTACCAGACCGCCTGCGCCTTGACCCGTTCGGCACCTCGCACCTCGGGACCACTCGCCAGCACGGCGCCGGCCATGGCCACCCCGATGCCGACCAGCTGCACCGCCCGAGGCTGCTCGCCCGAGGCCAGGCCAGCCGCCACGGGAACCGCCGCGCACAGGGCACTGATCGGCGAGACCACGCCGACCGTGCCGTAAGCCAGCGCCCGGTAGAACAGCACCAGCGAGAGCGATCCGGCCAGCCCGGCCACGATCGACCACGGCAGCCAGCCCCACGAGGCGGGGGTCGGAAAGAAGGGCAGCAGCACCAACAACACGACCAGCGAGCACGCCTGCGAAACTCCGACCACGGCCGCCGACGGCAGCCGCCGGCTGAGAAAGCCGCCGGCGAAGTCGGCTGCACCCCAAGTCAACGCCGACCCGAGGGCCAGCAGCGGTCCGATCACCCGGGCGACCGCTCAGCAGACATGTCCGAGGGCGACAGCTTCGACCTCACCTGCCGTTGTCGGACGTCCGGGGCGCAGGTCCGTCCGCCGTGGTCTTCTGCACGTCGTGCGGCAACGTCCTGCCGGTGGCCAGCCTGGCCTTGCGGTACCCGTACAAGAAATAGATGACGATGCCGATGGCGAGCCAGACCAGGAAGCGCAACCAGGTCTCGATCGACAGGTTGAGGGTCAGGTAGAAGCAGATCACGGCCGAGAGAATGGGCAGCACGGGCGAGAACGGCACCTTGAAGGCCCGCGGCAGGTCCGGACGCTGCTTGCGCAGCACCACCACCGCGATCGAGACCAGAATGAAGGCCGTCAGCGTTCCGATGTTCACCATCTCTTCGAGCAACCCGATGGGCGTGACCCCGGCGGTCACCGCGCAGATTAGGGTGACGATCATCGACACCCGGTAGGGAGTGCGGAACGTCGGGTGCACCTTCGCCAGACCGATCGGCAACAGGTTGTCGCGCGACATCGCGAAGATGATGCGGGTCGCGCCGATCAGCAGGGTGAGCACCACCGTGGTCAGGCCGGCGACCGCGCCCGCCGAGATCACCGTTGCCATCCAGATCTGGCCGTGGAAGACGAACGCGCTGGCCAGGGCGGCTTTCGGGTCGAGGTCGGCGTAATTGACCATGCCGGTCACCACGACGGCGACCGCGCAGTAGAGGATGGTGCAGATGGTCAGGGAGGCGATGATGCCGACCGGCAGGTCCTTCTGCGGGTTCTTGGCCTCTTCGGCGGTGGTCGCCACCACGTCGAAGCCGATGTAGGCGAAGAACACCAGGGCCGCTCCAGCGAACACACCGCCGAGTCCGAAGGTCATCGGGGCCGAACCGGTCAGCCACTGCAGCAACGGCTGGGTCCACGAGAAACCGGTGGCCGCTGCCGGGGCCGCTTCGGGAATGAACGGGGTGTAGTTGGCGGGGTTGATGAACATGATGCCCGCCACGATCACGAACAGCACGATGAACAACTTCACGGCCACCAGCACCAGGTTGACCCGCATGGATTCCTTGATGCCGACGGTGATCAGAATGCCGAGAACCACGATCAGCAGGACGGCGGGCACGTCGACCACACCGCCGTAGCCGATGGCGGCCGGAATCGGCATGCCCAACTTCTCCATCAGCACCCCGAGGTAGGCCGACCAGCCCTGCGCCACCACGCTGGCGCCGAGGAACATCTCCAGGATCAGGTCCCAGCCGATGATCCAGGCGAACAACTCACCGAGCGAGGCGTAGCTGAACGTGTAGGCGGAACCCGAGACCGGCACGGTGGAGGCGAACTCCGCGTAACACATGGCGGCCAGTGCGCAGCAAACGGCGGCGACGACGAAGCTCAGCACGATCGCCGGGCCGGTGGTCTGGTGCGCCACTCGTCCGGTCAAGGTGAAGATGCCGGCGCCGATCACCACGCCGACGCCGAAGACGGTCAGGTCGAGGGCGGTGAGTGACTTCTTGAGCTGGTACTCCGGCTCGTCGGTATCTGCCAGCGATTGCTCGATCGACTTGGTGCGGAACACGCTCATCGGATCCTCCGGGGGTTGCATCGGCGAAAAGAGTTGTCACAAGCTATTACCCGCGACCCGCGGGCGGGAACTGTCTTGCCCAAAGCCTCAGCGGCCGGTCGAGACCCGGCTGCGCCGCGTCCGGGCGGATCGATCGACCCCTGCGCCCACCAACCCAGGGGTGAATCGGGGCACCCTGGGGGCCGATCACGCCGTTCCGGGTCTGGTAAGCGCCCTGAGCGCCACTAGCCTGGGACGGTGACACAGTGGTTCACCGAAGCGTTCCGTACCGAGTTCGAGAAACAGGCCGCCCAGATCGGCCGATTCAACCTGGCCATCTTCGGCAAGACCGGGGTGGGCAAGTCGACCCTGATCAACGCCATCTTCGGCGAGCCCGTCGCGGCCACCGGAATCGGCGCCCCGGTGACCCTCGACACCCACCTCTACCTCGACACCCGGGGCACGCTCGGCCTGGTCGACACCCGCGGAATCGAGATCGGTCGTGACGACGGCGAGCTGATCAAAGAGGTCACCAAGTACGTCCGCCAGATGCGCAGCAAGCCGGTCGAAGAGCAGATCCACGTCGCGTGGTACTGCGTGCGCGGCATGGATCGGCGCTTCGAAGAGGTCGAGGCCACGTTCATCCGCACCCTGGACGACCTCGGCATCCCGGTGCTGATGGTCTTCACCCAGGTGCCGATGCGCGAGGGCCAGTACCACCCCGATGCGGTCGAGTTGGCCCGGCAGGTCGAGGCCAAGAAGTTGCCGATCGTCGGCGGACGTCCGTTCATGACCTACGCACTGAGGGACCAGTTCACCGGTCAGCCGCCTTACGGCTTGATGGACGTGTTACAGGCCACCTTTCACGTTGTTCCTGAGGCTGTCCACGGAGCTCTCACGGCCGCGCAAGCGATCGATCTGGAGGCGAAACACCGGGCCGCGCAGCGCTACATCAACGGAACGGTAGCCGCCGCCGCAGGTGCCGCCGCGGTGCCGATCCCGTTCTCGTCGGCTGCGCTGCTGGTGCCGATGCAACTGGGCATGATGGGCCGGATCGCCCACCTGTACCAGTTGCCGTTCGACCGCGCCGCGCTGCTGGCGGTCGCGTCCAGCACGGTTGCGACCACCCTCGGACGCACCGCGGCCGCCAACCTGCTCAAGTTCATTCCCGGCGCCGGCAGCATCGCAGGCGGTGTGATCAATGCGTCCGTCGCCTCCGGATTCACCCTCGCGATGGGTCAGGCATGGCTGACGGTGTGCCAGCGGTCCGCCGGCGGCAAGCTGCCGACAACGGTGGACGGGGTGATCGACTCGGCCGCGGTCAAGCACCTGTTCGAGGAGGAGTTCCGCAAGCGCATGCCCAACATCCGCAAGCAGAACGACTGAGGCACCCGGCAGGCGGTGCAACACGACCCGCTGGTTCTACAGTGAGGCGTGGCGCTCAGCTTCTTCGACCTGTTCAGCATCGGCATCGGCCCGTCCTCCTCACACACCGTGGGGCCGATGCGAGCCGCCCTGCAGGTGATGCAGCGGCTCGACAGCGAGGGTGTGCTCACCGAGGTGTCCCGCGTCCAGGTCGACCTGTACGGCTCGTTGGGCTCGACCGGACGAGGGCACCACAGTGACCGGGCCGTACTGCTCGGGCTGCTGGGTGAGCGCCCCGAAGAGGTCGACCCGGCAGCGGTCGGCCCGGCCGTCGACCGGGTGCTGGCCGAGCATCGGATCAACCTGCTGGGCAGGCACGAGATCGAGTTCGACCCACAGCGCGACCTGATCCTGCACCGCCGGCGGGCCCTGCCGGAGCACCCCAACGGCATGCGCTTCCTCTGCTATTCACCCACCGACGAGGTGATCGCCGAGCGGGTGCTGTTCTCGATCGGCGGAGGTTTCGTGGTGGACGCCGACGATCTCGACGCCACCACAGGTGGGGGTGACGAGCCCGAGCCGTACCCGTTCGTCACGGCCGCCGAGTTGCTGCAGCACTGCGCCGCCGACGGACTGTCGATGGCTCAGGTGGTGCTCGCCAACGAGAAGGTGCAGCGATCCGAGCACGAGATCGATGCCGGCGTGCTCGGGGTGTGGCACGTGATGGAACAGTGCGTCGAGAACGGCTTTCACACCGAGGGCACGCTGCCCGGCGGCCTGGGCGTGCAGCGCCGAGCGCCCCGCCTGCACGAGCACCTGCTCACCGGCCCGTCCGATCAGCTCACCGGCATGGACTGGATCACCGCCTACGCGCTGGCCGTCAACGAAGAGAACGCCGCCGGCGGACGGGTGGTCACCGCCCCCACCAACGGGGCGGCCGGGGTGATCCCCGCCGTGCTGCACTACTACCGACACCACATGCCCGGGGCGACGGACGAGGGCGTGGTCACCTTTCTGCTGACCGCCACCGCCATCGGGGCGATCATCAAGCGAACGGCGTCCATCTCGGGGGCGGAGGTGGGCTGTCAGGGCGAGGTCGGCTCGGCGTGCGCAATGGCGTCCGCCGGTCTGGCCGCGGTGATGGGCGGCACGGCCATACAGGTCGAGAATGCCGCCGAGATCGGCATGGAGCACAACCTGGGGTTGACCTGCGATCCGGTCGGCGGGCTGGTGCAGGTGCCGTGCATCGAGCGCAACGCCATCGCGGCGGTGAAGGCGGTCGCCGCCGCCCGGACGGCGATGCACTTCGACGGCCACCATCTGGTGCCGCTCGACACGGTGATCAAGACCATGCGCGAAACGGGCGCCGACATGTTGACCAAGTACAAGGAGACCTCCCGCGGCGGGCTCGCCGTCAACGTCACCGAGTGCTGACTCACCATGGGGTCGGCGTGGGTGCCGGCGACGACGCCCGACGGCACCGACTACGCTGTGCCGAACCATTCGTACTCGGGAGGATTCATGCCGAAGCCCCAGTGGGGTTGGTTCGCGGTCGCTCTCGCGGCGCTCGTCGTCGGGGTGTATCTGGCCGGCACGGGGTGGGCGACCAACACCAGCAAGGAAGGCCCACCGGGCAGCCTGCTGCTCGCACTGGTGGGGCTCGTCGCGGTGTGGTCCTTCGGCAAGGCGTTCTTCAACTTCCGCTACCCGCCCAAGAACTGAGCCGGTAGGTCCGCACCCGGGTCAAGCGGTGGGACGAGTGCGCCGGCGCATTCTGAGCAGCCCCCAGCCGGCCAGGGCACCCGGTAGCAACAGCACCAGGGCGTGAGCCCACCACCAGGCGTCCGGGGTGATCGGCGAGCCGTCGGACGGTGTCGGCACCAGCGGAACGCCTCGCGCCCAGGCCACGAACGCGTCGCCGACCGGCAGCACCCCGAAACCGAATCGGCGCTCGCCGGCCCACTCCAGCGGAACGCCCAGGTACTCGGCCTCGTGGTCGAGGGTGGCGGCCAGCGCGGCATCCCCGTTGCGCCGCGCAGCCGCGAGGGTGACCGCCGAGGCCGAGGCGGAGACGCCTAACACCAGCGGGCCGGAATCGACATCACCGGCCGACCCATCACCCACCGGAAACTCGCGCACCCCGACCAGGCCGAGCTCTCGAACCACGAATGTCGTCGTGAACAGCCGCCACTGCTCGGCAGCACCGGACGGATCCACGTCCGGCCAGAACGATTGGACGATCGCCTGCGAACTGCCTCGCGGCCCTTCGGCGATGCGACCGTCGGAGCGGATCCGATGAGCCAGCAGGCCGGTCGCCGGGTCACGCAACGCCCCCAGCTTCGTGCGCCAGGCAGCGAGTGTGGACGGCTCGATCGGCACCCCGGCGACCTCGCCCGCCCGCGCCACCGCCGCCATCGCGACCACCGCATCGCAGGGCCAATAGCCGTCGGGGTACGACGGTGGCACCCCGATCGGTGAGGACACCAGAGCCTGGCGCACGACGGCGGCCTCGGCGGCCAGCTCCGCGCGTCCGGCACCCGTGAGGCGCACCTGCTCGGCTTGCAACAACAGTCGCCAGCCGCGGTAGAACGTGCCGCCGTCCAGTACTTCGATCCGGCCGAAGCCGTCCTTGATCTCGGCGCTGCCGCTCGCTGCGAGCGTGGCGTCCACGGTGTCGCGGTCGCCGACGGACGCCGCCGCCAGGCCGGTCAGCACGTGGGTGAACAGCGCACCCTCGGGGAACAGCCCCTGCATGCGCGGCGCTGCGTCCTCGGCGATCGCTCGATCGAGCCAGCGCACCTGCGAGGCCACCCGCTCCCGGGCCGAATCGGGCTGCAGAAAGGCGTGCGCGACATGACCGGACGCCGCCAGACTGGCTGCCAGGACCAGGGCCAGCAGCAGCACCACGAAGCCGCGAAGCGGCCTCACCCGTTGACTCGAAACACCTTGTGATTCGCGGCTTGGGCGCGTGGACGGATGACCAACCGGTCGATGTTCACATGTGCCGGCCGGGTCGCCATCCAGCAGATCGCGTCGGCGACGTCGTGGGCCACCAGCGGGTCGGGCACGCCTGCGTACACGGCGTCTGCCCGGGCCTGGTCGCCGCCGAACCGGGTCAGCGAGAACTCGGCCGTGTGCACCATGCCGGGTGAGATCTCGCAGACGCGCACCGGCTGGTCGAACAGTTCCAGCCGCAGCGACCCGGCCAGCGCCCGCTCGGCCGACTTCACCCCGCAGTAACCGGCGCCACCCTCATAGGGGGCCTCGGCGGCGGTCGAGGTGACGAACAACACGGTTCCCTCGGCGGCGGTCAGGGCCGGAAGCAACGCCTTCGTCACCCGGGCGGCACCCAGCACGTTGACTTCGTACATGCGCTGCCAGGCGTCCACCTCGGCCTCTGCCACCGGTTTCTGGCCCAGGGCGCCGCCGGCGTTGTTCACCAGCAGGTCCAAACTGTCGCCGACGTGCTCGGCCAACCGCCTCACGTCCGCCTCGTCGGTCACGTCACAGCCCACCGCCTCGCCGCCGATCAGGTCGGCCAGCGCCACGATGCGCTCTATCCGGCGCGCCGCACAGATCACCGTGAAGCCCTCCGCGGCAAGGGCCTTCGCCGTCGCCTCGCCGATCCCGCTGCTGGCTCCGGTGACCACCGCACGTCGCACGCTCATGGCCCGATTCTGCCAGCCGGTGCCTCGCCGGCGCGGTCACCGATCTGCCTGCTCACCTGTTGCGGCAAGGCTGGTCGGGGGCGATCCCCGCACACTAGGCTCCCCCCATGAGTGCCAACCTGATCCTGCTCCGCCACGGCGAGAGCGAATGGAATGCCCTGAACCTGTTCACGGGTTGGGTCGATGTCGACATCAACGAGAAGGGTGCCGGCGAGGCCAGTCGGGGCGGCGAGCTGCTCACCCAGGCGGGGCTGCTGCCCGATGTGCTGCACACCTCGGTGATGCTGCGCGCCATCCATACCGCCAACCTGGCCCTCGAGGCCTGCGGGCGGCACTGGATCCCGGTTCGCCGGCACTGGCGGCTGAACGAGCGCCACTACGGCGACCTGCAGGGCAAGAACAAGGCCGAGACGCTCGAGCAGTACGGCGAAGAGAAGTTCATGCTCTGGCGCCGCAGCTACGACACCCCGCCGCCGGAAATCTCCGACGACAATCCGAACACGCAGTTCGACGATCCCCGGTATGCGTTCCTGCCCACCGAGGCACGGCCGAAGACCGAGTGCCTGAAGGACGTCGTGATCCGCATGCTGCCGTACTGGTACGACGCGATCGTGCCCGACCTGCGCGCCGGCGGCACGGTGCTGGTGACCGCCCACGGCAACTCGCTGCGGGCCTTGGTCAAGCACTTGGACAACATCTCCGACGCAGACATCGCCGGCCTGAACATTCCCACCGGCATTCCGCTGCACTACGAGTTGGACGACGACCTGCGTCCGGTGATCACCGGTGGCACCTACCTCGACCCCAATGCAGCGGCGGCGGCGATCGAGGCGGTCAAGAACCAGGGCAAGAAGAAGTAGCAAGGCTTCAGCAGCGCCCCGGTCGATCGCGACCGGGGCGCTGCTGCGTCCGGCGAGGTGAGCGAAGGAGGCGCCATGGCGACGGTGGCCATCATCGGTTTGGGTCGGATGGGTGCCGGGATGGCTGCGCGGCTGCTCGGTGCCGGGCACGAGTTGGTGGTGACCAACCGCACCCGGCAGCGCGCAGACGCCCTGGTCGCGGCGGGCGCCCGCTGGGCCGACACTCCCGCAGCGGCCGTGCATGATGCGCACGCCGTGGTGGTGATGGTCAGCGACGACGAGGCGTCCCGGGCGATCTGGCAGGGGCCGGACGGAGTGCTGGCCGGCCGTCCTGCGTCCGGCGCGCTGGCGATCGAGTGCTCCACGCTGTCGCACGCCTGGGTGCTCGACCTTGCTGACGCCTGCCGCGCCGCACGGTTGCGCTACCTGGATTGCCCGGTGACCGGGTTGCCGGACGCTGCTGCCGCGGGTCGGCTGACTCTGCTCGTAGGTGGCGATCCGGACGACCTGGCGCACGCCCGTCCGATTCTGGACGTGCTCGCAGATCGAGTGATCCACTTCGGCCCGGTGGGCACGGGCACCGCCTACAAGCTGATCGTGAACCTGATCGGCGCCGTGCAGATCGCCGGTGTCGCGGAGGGGCTGGCATTGGCGGAGCGGGCCGGGCTCGACCTGGATCGGGTCGTCGAAGCGCTCTCAGCCGGGCAGGCCGCCAGCCCCCAGGTGGTGCGCAACGCGGGACGGATGGCTGCGGGGCACCACGATCGCAACGTCGTGTTCTCGGCTCGGTTGCGCCGCAAGGACGCGGCCTACGCTCGGCAGCTGGCCGGCTCCCTCGGCCTCGGCGCACCCTTCGGTGACGTTGCGCTGCGTCACCTCGACGCGTTGCTGGGTGCCGGTCTCGGCCACCTCAACGAGAGCGTGGTGATCGAGATCGCCCGAGCGGTGCCGACCGACCAACACGTCAGTTCGTCGGCCTGGCCGGACGTGGGGGTCGGCCCGAGCGCGCAACCGTGATCGGGGCTCAGGCGTAGGTCCAGTTCTCACCCGCGGGATGCGTTCCGGTGACGACGTAGATGACCCGGCCCGCCATGATCACCGAGTGGTCGGCGATCCGCTCGTAGTAGCGGCCGAGCAGCGCAACATCGACGGCCGCCTCGACCGTGTACGGCCATTCGCTGCCGAGCAGAATCCGGAACTGGCTCTTGCGCAGCTCGTCCATCTCTTCGTCGCTGTCGGCCAGCTTTGCGGCGTCGTGGGCGTTGCGGTCGTGCAGGGCACGGCCGGCGGTCGCCACCATGTCTTCGGCGACCCGGGCCATCAACTCGAAGTTGGGAACGAGTCCCTCGGGCACCGCCTTGGTCGGGAACCGCAACCTGGCGATCTTGGCCACGTGGCAGGCGAGGTCGCCCATCCGGGCCAGGTCGGCCACCATGCGCATCGCCGCAACGATGGTGCGCAGTTCGCCGGCCACCGGGGCCTGGCGGGCCAGCAGCACGAAGCAACGCGACTCCAGGTCGTCGTGCTGCGCGTCCAGCAACGCGTCGTCGCTGATCACCTGCTCGGCGATCACCAGGTCGGCCTCGAGCAACGCCTGCGTGCTGAGCCGCACGGCATGCCGCACCCGTTCGGTCATGCCGACCAGATCGTCGACCACGCCGTTCAGGTCCTCGCGGTAGCTCTCTCGCATGCTTCTCCTCTTTCACAGATCACCGGTGCCGAGGGGCGGTCGGCGCGTCTACCCTATGCCGGGCCCATGGCGCGGGACTCGCGCCCGGCGAAGGGCAGGTGAACAGTCGGTGAACTCTGCCACGGCAGGCCTTGCGCAGGTCGATCCGGGCCCGATCCGACACCCTATGATCCAGGCGTGAGCCCGCTCGTCGCCAGCGCCCTGGGCATGGTCGTGGGTGTCCTCGTCACCCTGTTGTGGGTGATCGTGTGGCGCGCCCGGCACCAGCCCCCCGTGCAGGCGGAACCGCAGGCGTTGCTCGCACCGCAGGTGCGCACCACGATCGAGCACCTTCGGGTCGCTGCCGCCATCCTCGGGCCGCACGATGAGTTGCTCGCCGAATCGCAGAGCGCCGCCGCCTCAGGCGTCGTCCGGGGTAGCAGGATCGTCGACAACGAGGTGCTCGAACTGGTCCGCGAGACTCGTCGCATCGACGAACCCGGCGTGCTCAACATCGACGTGGCGACCGGTTTGGGTCTGCCCGCGCGACGACTGGCCGTTCGGGTGGCCCCGCTGGGCAACGGCCTGGTGCTGCTGGTCGCGGACGATCGGTCCGAGGCCCTGCGAGTCGACGAGACGAGGCGGGACTTCGTGGCGAACATCACCCATGAGCTGAAGACGCCGATCGGGGCGATCTCGTTGTTGGCCGAGGCGATCGCCGACTCCTCAGACGACGAGGCGGCCGTGCGTCACTTCGCCGGCCGGATGACCACCGAGGCGGCCCGGTTGAACGAGTTGATCTCGCAGATCATCGCGTTGTCGCGGCTGCAGTCCACGGACCCGCTGCTGGCTGCGGTGCCGATCGAGGTCGACGAAGTGGTGGACGAGGTGCTCGACCAGTCGGCGGCGCAGGCAGACAACCGCACCATCTCACTGGCCCATCAGCGCGCACCGCAGGCGGTCGTGCGCGGCGACCGGCGCCACATAGAGGCGGCACTGCGCAACTTGATCCAGAACGCCATCGCGTACAGCGACGCGGGCGCGCGAGTGGCAGTGACCACCCGCCTCGTGCAGGACGCAACCGGCGACTGGGTCGAGGTCGGCGTCTCCGACAACGGCATCGGCATCGCCGAGGCTGACCAGGCGCGGGTGTTCGAGCGCTTCTTCCGGGTCGACTACGGGCGCAGCCGGGCGCACGGCGGCACTGGTCTCGGCCTGTCGATCGTCAAGCACATCGCTACTGCACACGGGGGCACCGTCACCCTGTGGAGCCGGCCGGGTCAGGGGTCGACCTTCACCCTGCGGCTGCCGGCACTGCACCCCGACCACCACGCCGAAGGGACGGCCGCATGACAAGAGTTCTGTTGATCGAGGACGAGGACGCCTACCGCGAGACGCTCGGCTACCTGTTGCGCAAGGAGGGCTTCGATGTGGTCGAGGCCGCCGACGGCACCATCGGACTGTCCGAGTTCGAGCGCGGCGGGGCCGACATCGTGCTGCTCGACCTGATGATGCCCGGCCTGCCCGGCACCGAGGTGTGCCGACGTCTGCGGGCGCGCAGCTCGGTTCCGGTGATCATGGTCACGGCTCGGGACGACGAGATCGACAAGGTGGTCGGGCTCGAACTCGGCGCCGACGACTACGTCACCAAGCCGTTCAGCCACCGCGAGCTGGTCGCCCGCATTCGTGCGGTGCTGCGTCGCGGTCAGGACTTCGAACTCGAGCCGGACGTGCTCGAGGTCGACGCCGTGCGCATGGACGTGGAGCGTCACGAGGTGTGGGTGCGGGGCGAGCCGGTCAAACTGGCCCTGAAGGAGTTCGAGTTGCTCGAGATCCTGCTTCGCAATGCCGGCCGGGTGATGACCCGTGGCCAGCTGATCGATCGCATCTGGGGCGCTGACTACGTCGGCGACACCAAGACCCTCGACGTGCACGTGAAGCGGCTGCGGGCCAAGGTCGAGATCGACCCGGCCGAGCCGCAACTGCTGGTCACCGTGCGCGGGCTGGGCTACAAGTTCGAGGCCTGACTCAGGGCGCGGTCGGTCGCGCCTGTCGAGACCAGCGTGCCGAGGAACTCCTCGAGACCAGCGTGCCGAGGAACTCCTCGAGACCTGCTTGTCGAGACCGTTCCCGGAGCCCGATCGAGGGCTCAGCTACCGACGGTGATGCCCTTGAACTCGGGATCGGACGACGACAGCACCGGGGCGACCAGCTTCACCTGGCCGGCCTTCGCGAACGTCAGGGTCACGTCGCTCAGCAGGCCCGGCTTGAGGTCGGGCGAGGTGACGGCGACCCGCAACGGCGCATTGGTCAGGATGAACAGCGTGTTGGCCGGCATGGTCAGCGGCAGGCCGGTGGCCGTCACGACGAGCGCGCTGCCCAGGCTGTTGTCGGACTTGTGCGGTACCCCCGCGATGCCGGTGAGCGCATCGTCGGCATAGGTCACCAGAGAGGCGCTGATCACTCCCTGCCCCGTGGCATCGGCGATCACCATCAGGTTGCGCACCTTCACCGAACCGGCCTGCTGGTTCACGCCCTCCGCAGGTGTGTAGGGCTGCGAGGTCTGATATTGCGTCATACAACCGGCCAGCGCCAGCGCGAGCGGAACGCACAGCGCCGCGCTGAGGCGGCGGAGGGTGCTGGCCATCTGAACTCCTAGTGATCGTCGGATCGTGGGGGTCAGCCTAACGAATTGCGTCGCCCTTTGGGCCTCTCATGGCGGGGGTCGCGGAGGCACCATGCGCGGCGCGAAAGCCACATTCTGCCGCGATAAATGTTGGTATAGCTGGGGACGGTTGTGTTCATGTTGACAAACACAGAAGAAATGGCAAAGATCCACCTAATCCAATGAGGACGGGGTTGAAACCAGATGTATGCCGAGGAACGTCAACGCACAATCGTCAATCTCGCGATGC
>Ga0075156_10001426_pt1 | contig 13015 bp, 14 predicted proteins | sample JI81AbrownDNA_FD_70966 | JGI IMG/M metagenome (GOLD analysis project Ga0075156, IMG submission 70966) | Wastewater effluent complex algal communities from Wisconsin, to seasonally profile nutrient transformation and Carbon sequestration -... | ecosystem: Engineered > WWTP > Effluent > Algae...
CGTGGAACCACTGCACGCTGGCATGCAGTTGGGCGAAGCGTGCGTCGAAGTCTTCGCCACCCGCGCCGCCGCGCAGGGTCAGGCTGCCGCCGGCACCGCGCCGCGGGTCCAGGCGATCGTCCACGTCGACATATTCGGCGCGCAGTGAGGGATAGGCGAAGCTGGCGTATTCGTAGATCGGGGTCGGGCGGTTCGCGGTGCTGAACAGCCAGCGCTCGCGCAGCACGTGCATCGACGCGACCAGGTTGAGATGGTTGTTGAACTGGCCGCTGCGGCTGCCGACCAGTTCCAGCCGGCGGCTGTCGATGTAGGCGGTCTGTTCGTCCACGGCCTGCACGCTTGCGGTGTACCAGCCATCCAGCCAGGCGAACGCGGGCACGCGGTATTGCAGGGTCGCCATCTTGCGCTTGTTCGCGTACTCGAATTGCGCCAGCGCCTTGTGGCCGCGGGTGTTGAGGTAGCGACGTTCGATGCCGCCGCTGATGCCGGCGCCGCTGAGGGTGCCGTAGCTCAGGCCCACGGTGTAGATGCTGCGTGGTGCCGGGGTCAGGTTGACCTCGATGGGAACGACCTTGTCCTGCGCATCTTCCGGCTTGGCGCTGACCTCGACCAGGCCGAAGTAATCCAGCGCGATCAGCGAGCGGCGCAGGCGTTCCACCTTGGCCTCGTCATAGGGCTCGCCTTCGTCCCAGTTGATCAGCTTGCGCAGCAGCGAGTCGCGGATGATCGCCTTGGGTTCCTGCTTGAACGTCGCCGCACCGAGCAGGAAGCGCTCGCCGCTGGTCCAGCGCAGGTCGATGTCGGCGGCGAAGTCGGCGCGCGTCACCTCAACCCGGTGGGCAGTCAGATCGGCATCGAAATAGCCGTGGCGCAGCAACGCGCCGGCCACGCTGCGTTTGCTCGCCTCGTACTGCTGGTGGTCGAGCACCTCGCCTTGGCGCGGCACGAATGCGGCCACCGCCTCGGTCACGGTCCTGTCGGCCTGCGCCGCGCCGTCCACGCCAACCTGGTGCTTGCGTACTCGGACCGGCTGGCCCAGGTCGATTTCGATGACGACGTCGAGCGTGCGTCCGTTGTTGCGGCCGTTGCCGTTGCCAGTGCGTGCCGGAGTGGCCGCCACCGGCGTATCGCCTCGATTGTCGTTGTCGTTGTCGTTGTCGTCGACGGCAGGCGCGGTCGATGCCATGTCCGTGGCGGTGTCGGAGACCGCATCGCCCGCTGCATCGTTGGCGACGTCGCGGTTGGCGTTGCCGTTGCCTGCGCCCACCGGGCGGTCGCGGTCGCTGCGGCGGATCACGATGGTCGGCGAGTAGTAGCCGAACGGTTCCAGCGCCTCGCGGGTTTCCGCCTCGGCCTGGCGCAGCAGGTAGTTGAGCCTGCGCGCGCTGATGTCCTTGTCCAGCTCGTCACTGAGCGACAAGGCGGTGCGCACGTTGTCCTGCATGGCCGGGTCCCCCAGCCCCTTCACTTCCACCTTGTTGACTTTGGCGGCCATCGCCGGCGACGCGGCCAGGCAACAGGCAAGGGCAAGCAGCAGGCGCGTGGGGGATGGCGTCATCGCGGCAGGATACCGATGCGGCGTCAAAGGGGGATTAACCCGGCTGCAGTTGTGGCCTTGGGTCACCCTCAGCCCCAGCCCTCTCCCGCCAGCGGGAGAGGGCGACAGGCGTCAGGCCGACAGATGCTCGATCGCCGCCACGCTGCCCAGGCGATCCGCCAGCCGCTTCAGCAAGGCCAGGCGGTTGTTGCGGATCGCGATGTCGTCCACGTTGACCATCACGTTGTCGAAGAACGCGTCGACCTGCGGGCGCAGCCGTGCCAGGTGCACCAGCACGTCGGCGTAGTCGCCATGCGCCAGTGCATGGCCGGTTTCGCCATGCACCGCTTCCACCGCCTCGGCCAGCGCCAGTTCGGCGGGCTCGCGCAGCAGGGTGTGGTCTTCGATGTTGGGGATCTCGCCGTCGACCTTCTTGAGGATGTTGCCGATGCGCTTGTTGGCCGCGGCCAGTGCGGCGGCTTCCGGCAGCTGCGCGAAGGTGCCGATGGCGTCGATGCGGCGATCGAAGTCGTACAACGACTTCGGCCTCAACTCGGCGACGGCGTTGAAGTGCGAGGTCGGCACACCCTTGTCGGTGTAATAGCCGCGGAGGCGGTCGAGGATGAAGTCGTAGAGTTCGACGGCATCGGCCTGCACGTTCTTGGCGGCGAGCGCTTCGTTGGCCTTTGCGAGCAGTGCCTTCAGGTCGAGGTCGAAGCCGCTCTCGATGATCGTCCGTGCCAATCCCAGCGCATTGCGCCGTAACGCGAACGGATCCTTGTTGCCGGTCGGCTTCAGCCCCGCGGCAAACCCGCCTGCCAGCGTGTCCAGGCGCTCGGCAATCGCGAGTACCTTGCCGACGCCGGACAGTGCGATGTCGTCGCCGGCGAAGCGCGGCTGGTAGGCCTCGTCGATGGCGAGCGCGACCTCGGACGGTTCGCCCGCGCGCTGCGCGTAGTAGCGGCCGGCGATGCCCTGCAGTTCCGGGAACTCGTTGACCATGCGGCTCTGCAGGTCGTTCTTGGCCAGCTCGGCGGCGCGGCGCGCCAGTGCGGCCTCCACGCCGACCTGTGGCGCGATGGCCTCGGCCAGCGCGGCGACGCGCGCGACCTTGTCGGCCACGCTGCCCAGCTTGGCCTGGTAGGTGACGGTCTTGAGGCCGTCGCCCATCGACGCCAGGCCCTGCTTGAGGTCTTCGTCGAAGAAGAACTTGGCGTCGGCGAAGCGCGGGCGGATCACGCGCTCGTAGCCCTTGCGGATCTCCGACGCGTCCTTGGATTCGATGTTGGCGATGCCGATGAAGTGCTCGGTCAGCTTGCCGCCGGCATCCAGCACCGGGAAGAATTTCTGGTTGGTCTCCATCGTCGCGACCAGCGCTTCCTGCGGGACCTGCAGGAAGTCGCGCTCGAACGCGCAGGTCACCGCGACCGGCCATTCGTTGAGGCAGTTCACCTGCGCCAGGTTGTCGGCGTCGATGCGCGCGTTGCCGTTGAGCGCGCGCGCGGCGGTTTCGACTTCCTCGATGATGCGCGCGCGGCGTTCGTCGGGATCGACCAGCACGTGCGCGCCGCGCAGGGTGTCGACGTAATCCATCGCCTGCGTGATCGCAACGTGGCCGTCGTGATGGAAACGGTGGCCGCGGGTCTCGCGGCCGGCGCGGATGCCGAGCGTCTCGACGTTGGCCACGTCATCGCCCAGCAATGCGACCAGCCAGTGCAGCGGCCGCGCGAAGCCATAGGCATGCGCACCCCAGCGCATCGGCTTGGGGATCGGCATGCCGGCCATGGCCTCGTCCAGCACCGCCTGCAGCAGGTCCAGCGTGCGTGCGCCCGGCGTGGTCGCGCGATGCACGAAGCGCTCGCCCTTGGCGTCGCTGGCCTTCTGCAGCTGCGTCCAGTCGACGCCGGCCTTCGCAGCGAAGCCCTGCAGCGCCTTGGTCGGCTTGCCATCCGCATCCAGCGCGATGTTGAGATACGGGCCCAGCACCTCTGACGTCTGCTCGGGCTGTTCGGTGGCCACGCCCGGCAGCAGCACGGCGAGCCGGCGCGGCGAATACAGCGGTTTGGCAGTGCCGCGATCGACGGTGACACCGCGTTTTTCCAGCGCCGCCAGCACGCCGTCGAACAGCGATTGCGCCAGCCCGGGCAGGGCCTTGACCGGCAATTCTTCGGTGCCGAGTTCGATCAATAGGGGGGACAGGCCGCTCACACGTGCATCCATGGGCTGGGGAAGCGAAACGGGCAGCGGCCTGGCGGCGCGCTGCCCTGCTTCAAGGCAGGGCCGGCTACTTTAACCGACCCCGCCAAGCCACCGGATGCGTCAATACACCACGAACACCGCGCGGCAGCCGTCGTCCACCCACAGCTGGCGGCCGTCCACGCCCCAGTTGCGGCCGTAGACGCATTGCTGGTTGCTGAGCTGGCGGCGGATCTCCACGTGCTGGCGGCGATCCACGTACCCGCAGGTGGTGTAGCGGCCACTGGTGGATTCGCAGCGGATCTCGCGGCCGTTGCCGTAGCCGCCGCCGTAGCCATTGTCGTAATCGTTGTCGTAACGGTCGTCGTGGTCGTTGTGCTTGTTGTTGGCAACGGCGGCGGCCACGATCGCGCCCAGCACCAGCGCGCCGGCGACCTTGGCCCCGGTGTTGTTGCTCGACGAGGCGCCGCCGACCCGAAACTCGGCGCGGCAGCCGCGGGTCACCCAGACGCGGTTGCGGTCATAGCCCCAGGTGTCGCCCTGCCAGCAGCCCTGGCTGCTGAGTTGGCGGCTGAGCGTCACCCCGCCCGAGGTATTCGCCGAACACGACTGGTACTGGCCGTTGCGCGATTCGCAGGTGATCGTGCTCTGCGCGGCGGCGTTGCCGCCGGCACCGAGCAGCAGCAGGCCGGCCAGCGCGGCGAGGAAACGGATGCGATGGGTGCTCATGTCAGTTGCTCCCCGTGGCGTTTGCGGCGCGGCCCGCTTCGACTTCCTGCTGGCTCAGGCAGGCATTGCCATCGCCGTCGAAGCTGGCGAAGCGGGCGGTGTAGGCGTCCTGCCAGTCGGCCAGCGAGATCGGCCGGCTTTCGGTGGTTTCGCCCGGGCCTGGCGGGGCTTCGGTTGCATCGAGGGAAGCGTCCCCGTTCTTGTCGAGCAGGTGGAAGCGGCGGCTGGTGTAGTTGCGGCCTTCCTCGAGGTCCACGCAACCGTTGCCGTTGCGGTCGAGCATCCCGACGACCTTGTCCGCCGGCAGGCTGCCGATCGGGGGTGGTGCCTTGTCCTGCGCCTGCACGGCGCCCGCGCATGATCCGAGCAGCGCGGCGAGCACCGCGATGCGTATTGCGACTGTTGTCATCTCCGCCTCCCGCTGGAGCCGGCAAGCCCGGGGGGCTGCTCCCTCGGCTCCGCGGGCCGATCCTACGCCGATACGGGCGCGGTCGTTGTCAGCGTCGTGCTGACCCGGCAAACGCTTGCGGTACCGGTGCGTCGAACGGCATGCCGCAAGGCGACACGGTGATCGCCACGCGGAGCGCCGACGCACTGTCGCGCATGCCGACCAGGATCATGCGGCGGCGGCTTGCCGTGCTTTCTTCAGGCCCGGGAAGCCGAGTTTCTCGCGTTGCGCGAAATAGGCCTCCGCCACCGCCTGCGACAGCTTGCGCACGCGCAGGATGTAGCGCTGGCGTTCGGTCACGCTGATCGCGCGGCGTGCGTCCAGCAGGTTGAAGCTGTGGCTGGCCTTGGTGACCTGTTCGTAGGCGGGCAGCGGCAGGCCGGCCTCGACCAGCGCCAGCGCCTCCGCCTCGCAGGCATCGAAGCGATGGAACAGCTCTTCGACGTTCGCGTGCTCGAAGTTGTAGGCGCTCTGCTCCACTTCGTTCTGGTGGTAGACGTCGCCATAGGTCACCGGCGCGCCGTCCGGCCCGTAGGTCCAGACCAGGTCGTACACGTTGTCGCAGTTCTGCAGATACATGCACAGGCGCTCGAGCCCGTAGGTGATCTCGCCGAGCACCGGCCGGCATTCGAGTCCGCCGGCCTGCTGGAAATAGGTGAACTGGGTGACCTCCATCCCGTTCAACCACACTTCCCAGCCCAGGCCCCAGGCGCCGAGCGTGGGCGATTCCCAGTTGTCCTCGACCAGGCGCAGGTCGTGCACCAGCGGATCGATGCCGAGCGCCTTCAGCGAATCGAAGTACAGCTCGACGATGTTGTCCGGCGACGGCTTCATCGCCACCTGGTACTGGTAGTAGCGCTGCAGGCGGTTCGGGTTCTCGCCGTAGCGGCCATCGGTGGGCCGGCGCGAGGGCTGCACGTACGCGGCATTCCACGGCTCCGGGCCCAGCGCGCGCAGGAAAGTCGCCGGATGGAAGGTGCCGGCGCCGACTTCCAGGTCCAGCGGCTGGATCAGCACGCAGCCCTGTCCTGCCCAGTAGGTGTTGAGGCGCTGGATGAGTTGCTGGAAGGTAATGCTTGTCGGGAGCGGCGCGGCGGGGTTGGGCATGCTGCGAGGGCCGAACGTGTTCAGGCCTGCCAGTCTAAAGTATCGGTCACCGCGATTGACCGCGTGCCATGGGGAATGCCGATGGAAAGCCGCGCCGATGCTGGTGCCCCGGTGGCGAGGATCGAGCTGCCGCCAGGGCGCCTGGTGTTCGAGCAGGTGGCGATGGCCTTGCTCGCCGATGGCATGGTCGATCCCGCCGATGCCGAGCGCTTGCGCTTCTCCGCGGAGACCATGCGCCACGACGGCAACATCCATCCGCTGGTGCTGCTGGCCAACCTCAAGCTCAAGGCGGGCATCGCGCCGATGGGCGACCTGGGCCTGGAGCGCCTGACCGAGTGGCTCGCGGCCCGGGTCGGCCTGCGCTACCTGCACGTGGATCCCACCCGGGTCGATGTGTCCTCGGTGGCCAGCCTGGTCACCCATGCGTATGCGCGCCGGCATCGCATCCTGCCGCTGGCGGTGGAGCCGCAGCGCCTGCTGGTGGCCACCAGCGAACCGCTGGCGTTGGAGTGGGTTGGCGACGTGCGCCACATGGCGCGGCGCGAGGTCGAGGTGGTGCTGGTCAATCCGCTCGACCTGCACCGCTACACGATGCAGTTCTTCGGAGTGATCCAGTCGGTGCAGGGCGCACGCAACGATGCGCGCAACGTGCGCGTCGGCAGCAGCCTGCCCAGTTTCGAGCAACTGGTGGAACTGGGCCGCACCGGCGACGTGAACGCCGACGACCAGCACATCGTCCACATCGTCGACTGGCTGCTGCAGTACGCGCACGAGCAGCGCGCCAGCGACATCCACCTGGAGCCGCGCCGCGACGTCGGCCGGGTGCGTTTCCGCATCGACGGCATGCTGCACAAGGTGTTCGAGATGCCGCCGCCGGTCATGACCGCGGCGACCAGCCGGATCAAGGTGCTGTCGCGGATGGACCTGGGCGAACGCCGGCGCCCGCAGGACGGGCGCATCAAGACGCGCTCGCCCGGCGGGCGCGAAGTGGAGATGCGCGTGTCGACCATGCCGACCGCGTTCGGGGAGAAATGCGTGCTGCGCATCTTCGATCCGGACGTGGCCTTCCGCAGCATCGAGCAGCTGGGCTTCAGCCAAGAGGAAGCCGCCGGCTGGAAGGAACTGGTCGAGCGTCCGCACGGGATCGTGCTGGTGACCGGGCCGACCGGTTCCGGCAAGACCACCACCCTGTATTCCACGCTGAAGCGGCTGGCGACCAGCGACGTGAACGTCTGCACCATCGAGGACCCGATCGAGATGATCTCGCCGGAGTTCAACCAGATGCAGGTGCAACACAACATCGACCTGGACTTCGCCGCCGGCGTGCGCACCCTGCTGCGGCAGGATCCCGACATCATCATGATCGGCGAGATCCGCGACCTGGCCACCGCGCAGATGGCGGTGCAAGCCTCGCTCACCGGCCACCTGGTGCTGTCCACCCTGCACACCAACGATGCGCCGTCGGCGGTCACCCGCCTGCTGGACCTCGGGGTGCCGCACTACCTGCTGGCCTCGACCCTCAATGGCGTGCTGGCGCAGCGCCTGGTGCGCACGCTGTGCCCGCACTGCAAGCGTCCCGCACCGCCGTTGGCCGAATCCGACCTGGCGGTCCTGCTGGAGCCCGGCGAGGCCTTGCCGGCGGTCATGCAGCCGCACGAACCGGTGGGCTGCCTGGAGTGCCGGCGCACCGGCTACCTGGGGCGGGTCGGCCTGTACGAGTTGCTGCCGATGACGGCGTCGCTGCGTCGCCTGTTCCATGCCGACATGGACCTGGCCAGCTTCAGCGCCGGTGCGCGTGCCGAGGGCATGCGCACGCTGCGCCGGGCCGCGCTGGAAAAAGTGGCCGAGGGCGTCACCACGATCGAGGAAGTGCGCGCCGTGCTGCCGCCGCGCGAATGACCGGCCGGCTGTTGAAGCCGGCATGCGGCGGCGCTCTAATCGCGCGACCTGATCACCTGCAGCACCGATGACCCCGATGCCCTTCCTCATCATCGAAACCGGCCAGCCCGTCGCCTCGATGCGCCGGCACGGCAGCTTTGCCCACTGGATCCGCGTGGCCGCCGGGCTGGATCGCGACGCCACCGTGGTGGTCGATGTGGAGCACGGGCATGACCTGCCTTCGCGCGAAGGCTTCGCCGGCGCGATCGTCACCGGCTCGGCGGCGATGGTTCCCGACCGCCATCCCTGGAGCGAGCGCACCGCCGACTGGCTGCGCGATGCCGCCCACGCCGGCCTGCCGCTGTTCGGCATCTGCTACGGCCACCAGCTGATCGCCCATGCGCTGGGCGGCGAGGTCGGCCCGAACGAGGTCGGGCGCGAGATGGGCACGGTGCGCATCCATCTGCATCCCGAGGCCTACGACGACCCGCTGTTCGCGGGCCTGGCGTCGCCGTTCGCTGCGCAGGCGACCCACCTGCAGAGCGTGCTGCGTCCGCCGGCGGGCGCCACCGTGCTGGCCCATAACGACCACGACGCCTGCCACGCCTTCCGCTGGGGCGAGGTCGCCTGGGGCGTGCAGTTCCATCCGGAATTCAGTGCCGGCCATATGCGCGGCTACATCCGTGCCCGCCACGACGCCTTGGCGCGCGAACAGCGCTGCGGCAAGCAGCTCGCCAGCGAGGTCCACGCGGCGCCGCAGGCGCGCAAGATCCTGCGCCGCTTCATCGCATACGCACGGCGACCGCGCCACGCTCCGGTATCCTGAGCGCCTCCCCCGAGGATCATCATGGATATTCGCGTGTTGCCGGTCGGCCAGGGCCTTGCCTGGTTCAAGCAGGCCATCGACCTGGGCAGCAGGAACCCGCGTGCGGTGTTCGGCGCCGCGTTGCTGCTGATCCTGGCGCTGTACACGGCGGCGATGCTGCTGGCGCTGGTGCTGGCGGTGATGGTGGGTGCGGGCGGCGCGGCCGCGGGCCAGGCACCCGACCTGCGGCTGGTGATGGCGGTCGCGATCCCGTTGACCCTGCTGGTGATGTTCCTGGTGCCGATCCTGCTGGGCGGGCTGATGCACGTGGTCCGCGAGACCGAGGCGGGTCGCCCGGTGCGCGCCCGCGACGTGTTCGCGCCGCTGCGCAGCGCCCGCGGCCGCAGCCTGGCCCTGCTCGGGCTGGTGCAGGTCGGGATGACCGTGGTCGGCGGCGTGCTGATGGTCGGCATCGCCGGCAGCGACTACTGGCGCGATTACCTGCAGGCGATGCAACAGGCGATGGGCGGTACGCCGCCGACCCTGCCGCAACCGGCGAATGGCGGCCTGCTGTTCCTGGTGCAACTGGTCTTCAACTACTTCAGCTACGCGCTGATGCTGTTCTCGATCCCGCTGATGCTGTTTTCCGGCAACACCCTGGGCGAAGCGCTGCGCAACAGCCTGCTCGCCGCGGTGCGCAACGTGGGGGCCAACCTGCTGGCCGGCGTGCTGTTCGTCGGTGCGCTGGTGGTCGCTGCGATCGTGGTGACGATGGTGGCCGCGTTGCTGGGGGTGCTCGGCAGTGCGATCCACACGGCGGTGGGCGGGGCGCTGAGCATGCTGGCGATGCTCGGGTTTGCCGCGCTGGTGCTGGTCCTGCTGGTCGGTGCCGCCTACCTGGCCTGGCGCGACACCTTCGGCGATGCGTCGATGCCGCCTCCGGTCGTGGTGCACGGCTTCGAGGCCTGATTCACCCGCCCAAGGCACGTTGCATCGCCGCCTGCATGGTGGCCTGCAACCATAGGAAACCCCACCCCACCGCGACCGCGAAGGCGAGGCCAAGCAGCGCCAGCCAGGCCCACGCCCACGCAGGCAGGCGCGTCCCCTCCCGCGCGGCAAGGACGCGCGTGCCGCTGGCATGGTCGTGCAGCGCCAGGTAGGGCGGGAACCCGGCCAGCGCATGGCCGATGTTGAGGCTCAGCCACGACAGCCCGGCGGCAAGGAAGCGCAGCAGCGCGCCACCGCTGCGCAGGCGGCGGCCCTCGCGGTCGACCACGGACAGGCCCAGCGCACGCTTGCCCGGCGTGGCCTGCCAGGACGAGGCCTCGAAGCCGACCGTCCAGACACAAGCCAGCAGCGCGTACAGCAACAACGGCGTCAGCAGCAGGTCCCACAAGGCGGATTGCAGTGCGGCGCTCGCGGCCGCCAAGGCAGGATCGGTCAACCAGGCGCGTGCCAGCACCATCGCGTCGGGCGCGCCGCCGAGTGCCTGCTCCAGCAGGCGCGGCAAGGCCGCCGCGAGTGCGTCCATCGCCGCGCGGGCGCGGGCGACCGCATCGGCCATGCGCGCGCTGCCCAGCAAGGCGACCAAGGGCAGCAGGCAGGCCGCGTCGAGCGTCCATGCCACGGTGCGCGGCATGAGCCGCGCCAGTGCACGCTCAGTCGGTGCGTGCGCCATCGGCGTTCGTCCGCGGCGACACCATCGACGCCGCCAGGATCCCGGCTTCGTACAGCAGGCACATCGGGACCGCCAGCATCAGCTGGGAAATCACGTCGGGCGGGGTGACCACCGCGGCGACCACGAAGATCCCGACCACCGCATAGCCGCGGCCTTCGCGCAGTTGCGCGGGCGTGACCCAGCCGAGCAGGACCAGGATCACCAGCGCCACCGGCAGTTCGAACGCCAGCCCGAAGGCCAGGAAGAGCACCAGCACGAAATCGAGGTAGCTGCTGATGTCGGTCATCATCGCGACCCCGTCCGGGGTGACCCGGGCGAGGAAGCCGAACACGGTCGGCAGCACCAGGAAGTAGGCGAACGCGCAGCCGGCGTAGAACAGCAGCAACGCGGAACTCAGCAAGGGGAGGGCCAGGCGCTTTTCGCGGCGGTACAGCCCCGGCGCGACGAAGGCCCAGGCCTGGTAGAGGAGCCACGGCATCGCCACCACCAAGGCCACGAAGAACGCCAGCTTCATCGGTGCGAAGAACGGGCTGGCGACCTGGGTGGCGATCAGCTGGCCGCCCTTGGGCAGCTTGTCCAGCAGCGGCTGCGCCAGCAGCGCGTACAACTTGTTGGCGAACGGCAACAGGCCGAGCAGCACCACGACCAGGCCGACCACCCCGCGCAGCAGCCGCGACCGCAGTTCCAGCAGGTGCGCGATCAGTGGGCGTTCGCTGTCGTCGGCGGCATCAGTCATCGCGGCGCGGTTCCGTGGGCGCGGCCGGTTCATCCGTGCGGGGCGCGGTATCCGCCGCCGCGTCCGGTGCCGGGGCGGGGCGTTCGATGTCGCTGGCGAAGTCGCGCAAGTGGGTTTCCGCCTCGCGCATGGCGTCACGCCCGGCATGCAGGCTGCGCTTGAGTTCGTCGCTGGCCAGTTCCTGCTCCAGTTCCGACTTCACCGAATACCACTGCGCGCGTGCGCGCCGCACCCACAGGCCGGTGAAGCGTGCCGCCTTGGGCAGGCGCTCGGGGCCGAGCACGATCAGCGCCACCAAGGCGACGACCATCAACTCGCCGAAGGAAAAATCGAACATCGGATGCCGCGGCGCGGCTTAGCGGGCGACGTCGTCGCGGTCGCGTTGCTCGCTCTCGGACGGGGTCTTGTCGCCGCCGAGCCGCGCGGCCGGCTTGTCGTCATCGCCGCGCATGCCTTTCTTGAACTCGTCCACCGCCTTGCCGATGTCGCGCGCGCCCGAGGTCAGGCGCTTGGTGCCGAACACCAGCAGCACGATCACCAACACGATCAGCCAGTGCCAGATGCTGAAGCTGCCCATGATGTGCCTTTGTGGAGGGAGGGGGCTGCGATTCTAACGCCGATCGCCTCAGGGCTTGACCGGCTGCGCCGGCGCGGCGTCAAGTGGCGTGGTGGTGGCCGGGTTGTCGTTGTACAGCGGTTGCACGCTGGCCGCGCCCGGTTCCGCCGGCGCGGCAACCGGGGCCGGGGTGCCGCCGCGCGCCTGGCGTGCCGAGGCCGTGGCTTCCTCCAGCGCATCGCGGAACGCCACGATGGCCGCGGACGGTGCCTGCGGCGCACGGCCCTCGAACACCGCGCGCGGGGTCACGGCATTGCCGTAGGTGCTGCGGTTGGCGCCGTTGTCGATCGACAGCACCGCGCCGTCCAGGGCGATCCCGGCGAACAACCCGCGGGCGCGCGACCAGGACCAGATCTCCGCTTTCAGCTGCCCGTCGGTGGCGGCGGCGGCATTGCGCCCGACCGGCCCGGCGGCCACGCCGGCATCGGCGCCCAAGGTGACCTTCCCGTTGACGATCGAGTCCAGCCCGCGCTCGCTGCGGAACACCAGGATCACGTCGGCCGACTGCACGCCGGCCTGCAGGCCAAAGCTGGCGCCCGCCAGTTTCACGAACACCGGGTTCGACCAGGTGCCCTCCGGGGTCTTCACCGACATCAGGCCCAGGCCACGGCGGCCACCGAACACGAAGCCGGCCTTGATGGTGTCGGGGACGACCACGATCGCCTTGGCCTCGTCGAGCAGGCGGTCGGGGATGGCCGACTCCGGGATGGCCTGGATCTGCTCGACCACGCGCACCGCTTCGCCGGCGCGGACGTCCTCGCGTTCGCCTGCGAGGGCCCCGCTGGTAGCGACCGCCAGGGCCAGGGCGAGGGCAAGGCGGCGGGGAGCATGGGGCATGGGCGTGGCTTCCGGTGGCGGGGCGTTCAGGCTAGGCGCGCCGCGATGAACCGACAAGGAACCGCGCCGGGACATCCCGCTCAGCCGGCCAGTTCGAGCCGTTGTTCGATGCGCCCGAGGCGGTCGGTCAGGCGATCCAGCCGCGTACCCTGTTCGGCGACGATGCTGCGCAGGTTGGAGACGTCCTGGTGGAGGACGGCGATGCCTTGTTCGATACCGCCGACGCGCACGGTCAGCTGATCGACCTTCCCGTTGATGCTGTCGATGACCGCCCGCAGGGCACGCAGATGTTCCAGCACGAGTTCGCTCATCTCCATCGCCTCACTTTACCCCCGAATCCGGCCGACAGCCCGCCGACCATGGGAGGCCATCGCCATCGGGGTTTGCCGCTTCCGCATGTCATCCTGTGGGGATGAATCCCGCTTCCGAATCGCCGCCGGCGCTGCTG
>Ga0075156_10001429_pt1 | contig 13002 bp, 8 predicted proteins | sample JI81AbrownDNA_FD_70966 | JGI IMG/M metagenome (GOLD analysis project Ga0075156, IMG submission 70966) | Wastewater effluent complex algal communities from Wisconsin, to seasonally profile nutrient transformation and Carbon sequestration -... | ecosystem: Engineered > WWTP > Effluent > Algae...
GATTCGTAAGTTAGTTCCTTTAGTGACCCTACGTCCGCCACGTGATTGGCCGCCTCCACCAAATGCTCCGCCAAAAATATCACCAAACTGACTAAAGATATCATCCATGCTAAAGCCACCTCCACTAAATCCACCTCCTCCACCGGAAGCACCGCCTACACCCTGGTGACCATATTGATCATAACGTTTGCGTTTTTCAGGATTACTTAAAACTTCGTAGGCTTCTGCAGCTTCTTTAAATTTTTCTTCAGAAGCTTTATCGCCCGGATTTTTATCGGGGTGATACTTTAGCGCCATCTTTCGATAGGCTTTTTTTATTTCATCGGCATCAGCTGATTTTGCTACACCTAATATTTCGTAAAAATCTCTCTTTGACATTTGAATTATTTGAAATTTGAATTGTAAACTGGAATTAATTATTTATTATCATTATTTGAAAATTTGAAATCGACATTCTCCCAAGCCTTAATTTCATATTCAACCGAAGGTTCCTGTGAATATCTATAACCTTTATGGTCTAAAGATTTTAAATATTTAATAAACCCTTTGATCTGTCTTGAAATTTCTTCTCCCATATCAATTAAAGGTTTTATTTTCTCGTTGTCATAGTATCCAAAATCATTCATTCGTATAAGTTGAGAGCGCATTTCGCCACTTGAACCTTTTGCATAAAAAAGATAATTAATAAATTCTTTGGTACTTTCTTTCTCAAATCCTTCAGCAATATTATCCATAACCGAACCCGAAGAACCTTGAATCTGGTCCTTTAAACGTGCATTTTTTCGGTACAAATCTTCCCTAATAAGATTTTCGATATCTATACACTGCTGTCTGGCCAACTTCCAAATTTCTAAATCTTCAAATCTCTTATACGTTGCCATGTTGATACCAATTTCAAATTTATTATTTACTATTCCATTTTACTGAATTAAAACTCAAATCTCAAATTTTGATTAACTCCCAACAATCACCTTCGCATGTCGTAACACAACATCGTTTATATAAAAACCGTTTTCAACTACGTCCACAACTTTACCCTTAAGCTCGGGAGTTGGGGCAGGAATTTGGGTAATAGCTTCATGAAGTTCCGTATCCAATACCTGACCAATAACGTCCATTTTTTTTAGCCCCTTCGCTTCAAGTGAATTATATAATTTTTGATTGATCAAATTAAACCCTTCTTTCACAGCCTCAATATCGGCTGCTGTTTGGTTTGCTTTAATTGCTCGATCAAAATCGTCCAGAATTGGCAATATTGATTTCAAAACATCTGATCCTGCTGATTTGATCAATTCAATGCGTTCACGTGTATTGCGCTTTTTTGAATTATCAAATTCGGAGTATAAACGCATGAATTTATCGTTTATCTCCTCATATTTTGCTTTATAATCAACGGTTGATTCGGCACCTTCGGCCTTTTTTTCTTCCTCAACGGGAGTTTCTGCCGTATTTTCAGTATTCTCCTCTGTCAGCTCTTGATTTTCGGCTGGTTCATTGTTTATTTTATCCTCATTCTCCATAATTCACGTTTGTATAGGTATGAGGCAAATATACTGCCAACAGCCTTATCAGGTCATGTTGGCAGCATTAAAGATGAAATAAATGATTGTTTTGTCAATAAAAAGCAATTAAAATTGCCCTTATTCAACTACTGTAACTGTCACAATTTGCGAAGTACTTGAGCCTGTTAATGGTATAGAAAACGATGCTTCCCACAAAAATGATTTGATGGATGTTGCAGGCGAATAGGCACTGGTATTGTCGGGATTGTATGATTCATACATTTTACGATTTGGCATGGCAATTTTAAACGCAAATCCGAAAATATGGTCATCATCCAATGGAATATATAACTCAATTTCCGGTGTGGTTGCAAGCCCTTTTTGCGATTTACTTTCCCTGAATATCCACTCATAATAGTACCCACCGCGCAATAAAATATGCTCACCAAACGGTAATAAAACATTAAGACCAAATCCACGTTGATTCCCTCCAATTTTACTAAAATACTTAGGCATATCGGTCGGGGTTGTTGGCGAGCCCTCGGCATTGAATAAGTACCAATTGTACCGAACGGTTGGAATAAAACTGATGCGTTTTGCTAACGAAAAACCATATCCGAATGTGCAATTAAAACCGGTTGTTTCGCGTGTATGTAAATTGGATACACCACTAACCATACGCTTTAAACCATAACCAAAACGCATTCCAAAAATCAGGTTTTTTTTGATGGCTTCAATTTCCATGAAAATGGCTTTGTTTTTATAATCCATACCTTTTGAGGCCGTAACTGTTGGCGTAGTTGTTTGAGTACCTATGGTTGAAGGATTTGTTTCGTAAAAATACTTATCAATCTTGGAATTTCCACCTTGAAAACCCCATTTCATATAAACCAATCCATTGAATTTATCCCATTGGGCACTGGCAGTTGCCGCTGAAATTAGAAAGAAAATAAAGAGATGCTTTTTCATAATGTATTGTGTATAATACAAAAATGAAAAATGAAGCGATGAACAGAAATACGATGTTTACCGTAATTTTAGCGAATGTTAAAGTTTCTCAACCAGCTTATCAATCTCTAAATGAAGATCCAGTTCGCGTAAATTGGTAGCGATAATCTTACCGTTTTCATCAAGTAAAAAATTCATTGGGATAGACTCAACACCATATTTTAATGCCGCAAGATTACTCCAACCTTGCAAATCACAAACGTGATTTTTCCAGGATAATTTATCGGCTTTTATGGCTGCTTCCCAGCGTTTTTTATCAGAGTCAAGGCTTACACTAAAAATCTCAAATCCCTGTGCTGTTTTAAATTTTGCCTTTTTATATTTTGTGTAAGCAGCCACAACATTTGGATTTTCGGCTCTGCAGGGTCCACACCAACTGGCCCAAAAATCAATGAGGACTATTTTGCCTCTTAACGATGAAAGTTTTAGTTTTTTACCGTTCAAACCTGCTTGTTCAATTTCAGGTGCTAAATCACCAATAACAGGCACACCACTTAACAATTTGCTTTTTTCAGTAACAACCTTTGACGACTCGGATGAATTACCTGCATCAATATTTTTATAAATACCAATACCAAAAAAGGCTAAGGCTAGTGTGGCTATTCCAATATTCGTAAATGTCATATAGTTGTTTTTTTTCATTTAATTCCTGCAGCATTTCTGAAGGAGATATGCATTCTTACTATCAAAATGCATACCATGCCTTAATAAAACAAAAAACCCACGAAATTATCGTGGGTTTCTTTAATTATTTTGTTGCCTTTATATGAACTTTGAATTCAATTTCATCATAAATAAATTTATCGGCAGCAGAACCTACAACGGTTTTAGATCCGTAAGTAATGCCCCAACGTGAACGATCAATGGTAAATTCAGCATCACCTTCTAATTCCTTGTCCTTAACTGCAAACGTTGCAGGGAACAATATTTCTTTGGTAATACCTTTAATGGTTAAATCAGCAGTGATGTTATAATTTTTTGCTTCAGGAACAAAAACAGCTGTTTTAATCAATAACGTTGCTGTTGGGAAAGTATCTGCCACGAAGAAATCCTGACTCAACATATGTCCTAAGAAACCTGCTTTTTTAGAAGTATCGGTAATATCAATATCCACAATTGATTTCATATCAATGGTAAATGTTGCCGAATTCAATTTATCGTCAGCAACTTCTAATTTACCTTCTGAAATATCAATGGTACCATTGTGACCACCGCCAACTTTTTGTGCTTTCCAGGCAACTTCTGAAGCTTGTACATCAACATTAAATGTTCCTGTTACACCTGCAAAAACGTTAACTGATCCTTCAGCTACAACTGCTTCTTTAATTTTTGACAAATCACCGGTTTTAATGGCAATGTGCGGAGCAATTACCAACGAAACAATAGACATTAATTTAATCAAAATGTTCATTGACGGACCTGATGTATCTTTAAACGGATCACCTACCGTATCACCAGTAACAGATGCTTTGTGTGGTTCTGATTTTTTGTAGAAAATCTCTCCGTTGATTTCAACACCTTTTTCAAACGATTTTTTTGCGTTATCCCATGCACCACCGGCATTTGATTGGAACATACCCATCAATACACCACTAACGGTTACACCTGCTAATAAACCACCCAAAACTTCAGGACCAAAAGTAAATCCTACAATCACCGGAACAATTAACGCAATTGCACCCGGCAACATCATTTCACGAATAGAAGCTTGTGTTGAAATAGCCACACATTTTTCGTATTCAGGTTTTGCTTTGTACTCCATGATTCCCGGAATTTCGCGGAACTGTCTGCGAACTTCGTTCACCATATCCATTGCTGCACGTCCAACGGCTGCAATACATAATGAAGAGAAAATAAATGGAATCATACCTCCAACAAATAATCCGGCTAATACATCAGCCTTATATATGTCAATGCTTGAAATACCTGCAATACCCACAAAGGCTGCAAATAACGCTAAGGAAGTAAGCGCTGCCGAAGCAATAGCAAATCCTTTTCCTGTTGCTGCTGTTGTATTACCAACGGCATCTAAATTATCGGTACGGTGACGAACCTCTTCCGGTAATTGACTCATTTCAGCAATTCCACCTGCGTTATCGGCAATAGGACCAAAAGCATCAATTGCTAATTGCATAGCAGTTGTCGCCATCATACCTGCCGCTGCAATAGCCACACCATATAATCCTGCAAAATAAAACGAACCATAAATTCCGGCTGCTAAAACCAAGATTGGCATTACTGTACTTTCCATACCTACGGCCAAACCACCAATAATATTTGTTGCATGACCAGTTGCCGATTGTTTAATAATAGACTTAACCGGACGCTTACCCATTGCTGTGTAATATTCGGTGATAATACTCATTAAAGCACCAACAACTAAACCGGTAACAATTGCATAAAACACACCCATTTTAGTAATGGTAACACCACGCAATGAATTAACCCATGTCATTTCATCCGGTAACATCCAATACACTAAACCAAATGAAGCAATACCTGTAAGAATTACCGACATCCAGTTTCCTAAATTCAAGGCTGCCTGAACACTGCTTGTTTCACTTTTAATGCGTACAAACCATGTTCCAACGATTGAGAATAATAAACCAACACCGGCAATGGCCATTGGTAATAAGATTGGTGCGAACCCACTAAAACTATCGTCAGATTTAATTTCCTGACCCAATACCATTGTAGCAAGAATAGTTGCAACATAAGAACCAAATAAATCGGCACCCATACCGGCAACGTCCCCAACGTTATCTCCAACGTTATCGGCAATTGTAGCCGGGTTACGAACGTCATCTTCAGGAATACCTGCTTCAACTTTTCCAACTAAGTCAGCTCCAACATCGGCAGCTTTAGTATAAATACCTCCACCTACACGGGCAAATAAAGCAATAGATTCAGCACCCAATGAAAATCCGGTAAGGACTTCAATGGCTGTTCTCATCTCATCACCATTTACAGCGGTAACATGAAATACTTTTAATAATACAATGAATAATCCACCTAAACCAAATACAGCAAGACCGGCAACACCAAGACCCATTACAGTTCCTCCGGTGAACGATACTTTTAATGCTTTTGATAACGAAGTACGCGCAGCTTGAGTAGTACGTACGTTAGCTTTGGTTGCAATACGCATTCCTATATAACCGGCCAATGCTGATAGCACTGCACCAATGATAAATGAAATGGCAATTGTAGGACTTGAGTGTTCAACTAAAGTACCTGACCAAGCCAACAACCCTGCTGCAATGGCAACAAAGAAACTTAGAATTTTCCATTCTGCTTTTAAGAATGCCATTGCACCTTTTGCAATGTAACCGGCTAGTTCAGTCATGGTTTCATCGCCCGAAGGTTGTTTGCTAACCCAAGCAGCTTTAACCGCCATAACCAATAGTCCAATAAGTCCTGTAAGAGGAATTATGTAAATCAAATTTTCATATAAAAAATCCATACTTCGTTTTTTTTAAGAGGCGCAAAAGTATGGGTTTAGGTTCAATTGTGCAAGAAATACCTGTAGAAAATTGAATTTCAATTAATTAAAACGACAAAAAGGATTTGGAAGTTCGGCTTAATTTAGTAACAAATATATGAAAATCAAATATTTATGAATTCAAATTGAACAATGTGCCTTTTGGACTATCCTTATTATATGGTTTTTACCAACTCGGGATTTTGAACGATGACCTTCAGTTTTAAGAGGGCGTCATTTACCGATTGAATGTTCTCATAACTCATTTGTAAGCGGCCATTCTTCTCCTCCATTTTTGCCACGCGGTGATGTTTTTCAATGTATTTTAAAACACGGGTGAACTTGGCCGATTCATAAAAAGGGGATTTAGGATTGGCAATAAAGTGACCAATCAATTTTTTTTGTTTTAAAATTAATTTTTCAAATCCTATGTCTTTGGCTAGCCAACGTAATCGAATGGTATCGATTAATTCTTCGGTGCTTTTATGCAAAGGACCAAACCTGTCAATTAATGATAACCTGAATTGCTGCAATGGAATTTCCTCTTTTATATCATCCAATTCGCGATACAAGATTAATCGTTCAGTTACATTGTTTACATACCCATCCGGAATCAATAATTCCAAATCGGTTTCAATGGTACAATCATTTACATAACTATAATTGACATCTTCTTCAATTTTATATAAATCTTTGAACGAAGTTTCACGCAATTCCTGCAAGGCTTCATCCAATATTTTTTGGTACGTTTCATAACCGATATCGGAAATAAATCCGCTTTGCTCTCCACCCAATAAATTTCCTGCACCACGTATATCCAAATCGCGCATGGCGATGCTGAAACCGCTTCCTAAATCACTAAATTGTTCAATGGCCGATAAACGCCTGCGCGCCTCCTGTGTCAGCAGTTGCATTCCCGGTACCATTAAAATACAAAATGCTTTTTTATTTCCTCGTCCAACACGTCCGCGCAATTGATGCAAATCACTCAAACCAAAATTTTGTGCATCATTAATAATAATTGTATTTGCATTGGATACATCAATTCCGGATTCAATAATAGTTGTGGCAATCAGGACATCGTATTGACCATCCATGAAATCAACCATGACTTCTTCCAGTTTATCGCCATCCATTTGTCCATGGCCAACAGCTATTCTAACCTGCGGACATAAACGCTGCACCATGCCTGAAAATTCGGCAATGTTTTGCACACGGTTATGTATAATGAAAACTTGTCCGCCACGTTCAACTTCATACATGATACGATCGCGAATAACTTCTTCGCTAAATACCACAATTTCGGTTTGTACCGGATGACGGTTTGGCGGTGGCGTATTGATGACAGAAAGATCACGGGCACCCATGAGTGAAAATTGTAACGTACGGGGAATAGGTGTTGCCGTTAATGTTAATGTATCAACATTGGCTTTTAACAATTTCAATTTATCTTTTACACCAACACCAAATTTTTGTTCTTCATCAATTACCAATAAACCGAGATCACGAAACTTTACATCTTTAGCCACTACTCTATGCGTTCCTATTAAAATATCGACTTCACCTTTGGCTACTTTTTCAAGCGTTTCTTTTTGTTTTGCCGGAGATTTAAAACGATTGATATAATCAACCGTACAGGGAAAATCCTTTAATCGTTCCTGAAAATTTTTGAAATGCTGTAAACTTAAAATTGTAGTTGGAACCAAGACTGCTACTTGTTTGCTATCCGCTACAGCTTTAAATGCTGCACGAATGGCCACTTCGGTTTTACCAAAACCAACATCACCACAAACCAAACGATCCATTGGAAACGATTGTTCCATATCATGTTTAACGGCTTGGGTAGATTTAAACTGATCTGGCGTATCTTCATAAATAAACGAAGCTTCCAACTCGTTTTGCATATACGAATCGGGCGAAAACTGAAAACCTTGTTCTGATCTTCGCTTGGCATATAATTTAATTAAATCATAGGCAATTTCCTTAACCTTCTTCTTGGTTTTATTTTTTAAATTTTCCCAGGTGTTTGTTCCAAGTTTATTCAATACAGGAGCAGTTCCTTCTTTGCCTACATATTTTGAAATACGATGCAATGAATGTATTGAAACATACACCACATCGCCACCTTTATAAATTAAACGAATGGCTTCCTGAATTTTTCCGCTGACCTCAATTTTTTCAAGTCCGCTGTACTGACCAATACCATGATCAATGTGCGTTACGAAATCACCTTTTTGGAGACTTAATAATTCTTTTAATGTAATGGCTTCTTTTGTTTTATTGAACCCTTCCTGTAATTTAAAACGATGGTAACGTTCAAATAACTGATGATCGGTAAAACAAGCTAATTTCAAATCATGATCCAAAAATCCTTCACGTATACTTAGATTTAAACCTATGAATTTTACATTGTACTTTTTATCTTCAAAAATTTTATAGAGCCGCTCCAATTGCTTTACCTGGTCGGCACAAATAATATTTGTATATCCCAAGGTTTTATTCTGGTGAAAGTGCTTAGCCAATAAATCAAAATTTTTATTGAACGAAGGTTGCAAAATGGTATTAAACGTTATTTCATTTTCAAATTGCAATTCATTGGATAAGCCAAAACTAATCAATGAAAAATTCAACAACGCTTTTCTGAAAATATCTCCATTCACATAAATTTCGCCCGGTTCCATTTGGCTGATCAAGGGTGTCATGGTTTTAAAAACCTCAACAGCCTTATTGAAGTGCTTATCAATTAATTTTTCAGCAATGTCAACCGACTTTAACCAAATAGTAGTTGAAGAATGAATATAATCCAAAAAGAATTGACGGCTTTCACGCAATAATTTTTCTTGCACATTCGGTACAATTGAAATAACAGCAAGCTTTTGTTTTGATAATTGTGTTATGGTATCAAATGTTCGAATGGACTCAACGTCTTCGCCAAAAAATTCAATACGATACGGATCTTCATTCGAAAAAGAAAAAACATCAATTATACCACCACGAATACTGAATTGACCCGGCTCAAAAACATAATCCACTTTTTCGAATTCAAAATCTAGCAACAATTCATCAATAAAGTCAATGGAATATTTGCCACCATGAATAATTTCCAGCGTATTGGTCTTTAAGTGCGATTTGGTTACCACCTTCTCAACCAAAGCCTCAGGATAAGTTACGATTATTTTCGGACGATTATCATTGTCATTTAACCTGTTCAACACCTTGGCGCGCATCAATACATTGGCATTATCGGTTTGCTCGGGTTTATAAAACTGCTTACTTGATGCCGGAAAAAATAAAATATTTTCAGGAATCGAATAAATATTTTCAAGATCATTGAAAAAGTATGCCGCTTCTTCTTTATCATTGGCTATGACCAAATGATTTGTTTCCCGTTTTGAAGCAAGTGCCGAAACAACAAAAGCATCAGCCGAACCAAACAATCCACGCAGGAATATGCGTTGCTGTAATTTGGAATTGAGCAAACCATATAATTGATCAACTCCCTTATGAGAGCCATATAATTCCTGTAGTTCATTTATGGTCATAACAAATGCAAATAGCCCGCCTTTGGTTTGGGCGGGGGTTGCAAAGATAGGAAAAAATTAGTTCTCAGCTGTTGGTAATTAGTTATCGGTGTGAACGGGCATGATATAAACACGTAAAAAAAACGTGTGAATCAATTCTTAAACAACCTATTTCTACTGTTACCTATAAATGAAAAAAAGAATGAAAAATTTATTTACTAATGATAACTTTAAGCACTTTTTTCGCATTACCCACTTTTACAAAATAAATTCCATTGGCGAAATTGGATGTATTAATAGCCAATGATCGAACGCTGTTTACTGTAAACGATTCAGCAACCTGACCCATGGAATTAAAAATTTGGACGGTTTCAAATTCTTCACTTGAAACAATGTTCAGGTAATCTTTTGCCGGATTAGGGAAAATAGAAATGGTGGAATTATCAATCACCTCATTTATTCCTACAAAACAATTTTCTGCATTATAGGTTGGAGACATGATTGAAAATGGTCCTGTTCCGTTCGCACAACGTTGATAGGACATATCTGTTGCAATTGCTCCAAAAGTAGTATTATCAATTACGATAGATGAAGCATAAGATAACTGCACTTCTTCACCGGCCGCTGACAATTTAAAATTAGCATGCAAACCCGGTTGGGTTGTATCCTGATCCAACCAGACAATTAAATAACCATTGGCAGGAATTACAGTATTGCTTGGGAACAACCACTTCAAGGGATTTAAAAAATCATCGCTTGCATACATATTTGCCAAACTTACGTTGCTTGAAGTTGTGTTATACAATTCCATCCAATCGTCATATTCACCATTGGGATCTGCAGCTGTAGTTGAATTGCTTGACATAATTTCATTGATGGTTACATCACCCGGATTAATCGTAGTAACGTTACTTAGAATTGTGTAATAATTATACTCTGCCCGTTCAGGTGAAAAAATTCCTGCACTTCCATTTTCAGCAAAAATATAATACTGCATGATAGGGCTTGTAGCAACTATATAAGCACCAAATACTCCATCACTGGCAGCGCCATCGTTATGCAAACCATCATCAAACATTTGCGTTTTTTGGAAAATTAATTGTACTGCATCCCTATATCCTAAATAGGTATATGTTTGATTTACCACATTGGCTGTTACCCATATAGTATCATTTAAGTTAGGTGAAACAGGAGAATAACCTATGGAAGAAATGGTTGGTGATACGTTGGTGAATTCAGTTGTACCACTTAAATACGTTGAACGTGTACCCATTAATTGTTGAATTCCAGGTACGGTCATTGGACCTGATGTAACACTTGTAGTTAAGGAATTCGTGTATTGGGTATAGGTAAAAAATTTATACGGATCGGAAACAACTGCTGTATCTATTATTGCTCGCAATGTATTGGCCTGCGTTACATACGAACCACTTGCGATCATTTCTGTAGCAATTGTTTTCATATGTGCTATGTACATTTTTTTGTAACGCGCATCGGCCAGTAAATTTTTTATCAATGGTCGTGTAGTTGATGTACTGTGCAATGTTGGCGACATGTTTTGCATAGATGTAACGGATAAAGGTCCGCCAATACCTGTCATATTAAACGCACCAAAACACATGTTTAAATCCCAGATAACAGGATTGAATCGGACATTATCGTCCATATACAAATAATAATTTTGTGCAAAAGCTCCTGTATAACTATCCAGATTTACCATTACGTTATTAAAAGCTAACATCCAAAGCGCCCGGTCAACATCCAAAATGGAATGAATGTTTGAACTGCTGTTGGCAAGAGTATCGGTTAATCGTTTTAAATCATTCCATCCATAAGTTGATTTAACCTCATAGGCGTTAAAGTAAAGCGATGAGTCTGTTCCGTAATAAGTCAATTTAGGAATATCGGTTCCCATGGTACTCACCGGATTGCATTTAATGATGGCATTTTGGTTGGAATAAAAATGATCACTCATAAAATCCTTGTTAACGGCTTCGGCATTGGAATACAAACCGTATAAACTGCCGTTAATATAAACCTGAGCAAAATTTGCTTTAGAACAATGCATGTAATTACTCAAAATCTGATACGATAATACCTCACGAATCATAGAAGGATCTGAAAAACCGTTGCCTAATTTTATATCATAATACCCTTCATAATTTTGATTGATGGTCCAGTCCAATTCAATGTGCAAGGGATTCTTATTATTGCTGGCACTGTAAGAGCTATTACCTTTGTATTTAACACCAACACTATCAAACTGCACTCCGTTAACTTTTACCCAGGTGGCTAAAATATAATCCTCGGACCCGGATTTAGCTGTATCCAACATATAATCCCAATTGGGATACGGAAAATTTATTTCAATTTTCTGGATGGTATTTACATCGTAAAATGTTGATTGGGATATTCCTGAAAAACAACCCATGGCTAAGGCCAATGCTATTCCTATTTTCTTCATATTGAATAAATGTTCATTTTAGTTTATTTCGTTTAGACGTCAGGTTTTTTTAAAACTTGCGATAAACTACACAACAAATGAACAATTAATTCATGCAGAAACTTGAATATTTGTCGGAACCAGCGAAATTGAATGATAAAACAAGAACATTCCCTGTTTAAAACAACGCGTAAACCTTAAAAATCAATTTACAACCTGCAACAGTACAACATAATCACCATACCTGCTTTGTTGATTGCTGTCATCGGTATCCAGCAATCCTTTAAAAACAATTAATTGATAACGGGCGGGTTTTCCAACAGCTGCTTTCAGGGTTTCGGGCTGAACATTTCCTTTTGAGATTTTCACAAAATATTCCTTTACCAAATTAAGTTTTTTACTGTCCGTTTCAGTTGGAACAAAATAATACTCCTTAATGTCTTTGACAACACCCTTTTTTGATACAAAATTTCGCTCCACCATAACTCCTTCTACAATTAGAGTGTCACCTTGTGGCTTGTTTTCGATTACAAGGTATTTTGATTTAAGCTCCTGAAATTTTCGCTCAATGGTTGTTTTTGTAAAAGAATCCATTTTCAAAAAAAATCGCTTACCTTTTGGTAAAATAACTGTACCGCACCCCTTGGTTCTGTCCTCTGTTAATTGCGAATAATCTTTATCAGCCTTGGTCAATAATTCGGTCAGGTTCTTATGCTCAGCTTCAGATATGGTGATTTTATACGGTTGTCCACCATCATATTCACCACTCGAACTCATTTCTTTTGATATGGGAATATACTCAATAACAAACACATTTTTTATGTTTTTTACCACATAAGAATTGTTGTTGCCATCAACGTAGGTTATTTCTTTGGGTGCAAGTTCAGTCATTTTACTATTGCCGTTATTGGCTTTAATGCCTGTGGTGATTATAGCCAATGCCACTAAAAGTACAATTATTTTTTCCATAGCTTATTTTTTAAAGTTAGGGGTTTTTACCATTATTTCCAATAAAATTCAATTCCTGAAACCAGCCATTATTACATT
>Ga0075156_10001431_pt1 | contig 12996 bp, 8 predicted proteins | sample JI81AbrownDNA_FD_70966 | JGI IMG/M metagenome (GOLD analysis project Ga0075156, IMG submission 70966) | Wastewater effluent complex algal communities from Wisconsin, to seasonally profile nutrient transformation and Carbon sequestration -... | ecosystem: Engineered > WWTP > Effluent > Algae...
TAGCATTCCTGTGCCAAGTATATTTCCTCAAACCACCTACATTCACCGGAGGACGTTTCTCAGGTAAGTATTTGCGACCGGTTGTAGCAAGTGGTCGGACAGGAAATTTCTCTACTTCTTGCTTTTAACATATTCGATAAATCCGTTGTAATAGTCGTCCACAGTTTTCTTTTTTATTTCAGACCATTTGTCTTTTGGTTGGCTTAGTTCTTTCTTTTCAGATTTGTCGTCCATACCGGCTAAAACTGCGTCCATTCCATGAAGATTTATCCACCTGTGGTCATAATTCTCTTCATTTGTCCTAACGAAGTCAACCACTTTGGCAACTATTTTTTCAAGTTTATCAATGTCTTGAAACGCATATTTATTAATGTCTGGTCCATACTCTCCATTTAAAACAGATACTGCTTGATTTGCTGAATTATCCATGCACAAGTTAACGTCATATCTTGCTCGTAGTTGTGCTACGTAAAACCAATATGTCGCATCGTCCTTTTTGCCTTGGTTGAAGAGTTCACGGGATACAGCATAAATAACCGGTGGATTGTATAAGTTTGGATTTTTCAAAACATTGCCAACTGTCTGTTGTTTAAGTTTATCGTTCTTACCGTTTAAAATTTCAATAGCTTCATTATGCCGAGCAACATCAATTTTCTTAAAAACTCCTTTAGGTGTAATTTTTTCTTTTGTCTGAGCGTTACCTAGTGCCGTAAGTACCAACGTCATTGTCAATAAAAGAATAATTTTTTTCATTGTTTGTCCGTTCTTGTTAGCTGTGCCGTGTTGATAATATTGCACAAATAACATTGGTATTTAATTGAACACTTCGACAAGCTGTTAACGACACATTGAATATTTATCAATCCACCATACAGCATGCCGTATCTAAACGGTTGAAACCGTAGGGTTGGTTGTATATGCTTTTGGGAAATGGTTACAACCATTCTCAGCTTTAAAACCGTTAAAACGGTTTACGAATTCCTCTCACGACTTTTGACCCCATGATTAAAATCATGGGCTATGTTGTATTTGCTTTGTGTCATTACTTTTTGATAGTGGCGCGGGCGGCGGCCTCTTTGGAACTCAGTGTAACGAAACCGACTATCTTCCTTACGACTTACCACTTACCGACTTATTACTAAAAGAATAGGCAAGTAATTAAACACTTCGACAAGCTCAGTGTGACGAAACCGACTATCTTCCTTACGACTTGCCACAAAAAAAGGAATATAATTGAACACTTCGACAAGCTCAGTGTGACGAAACCAACTATCTTCCTTACGACTTACAACTTACAACTTACGACTTACGACTTACAACTTATCGACTTACGACTTAATGACTGACCACTTAACAACTTACCACTTACCACTTACGACTACGGTCTTCCGACTAATCACTCCTTCCAATCATGCGTATCCAAATACTTCGTCGTGAAATTACCGGAAATGAAATCCGGATTATCCATCATTTTGCGGTGGAATGGAATCGTTGTATTGATACCTTCGATGATAAATTCATCGAGCGCACGGCGCATTTTGGCAATTGCTTCTTCGCGAGTCGGCGCTACGGTAATGAGCTTGGCGACGAGGGAGTCGTAAAACGGCGGGATCGCATATCCTTGATAAATATGGGAATCGACGCGCACGCCGTGTCCGCCCGGGAAATGCAGACTTGTAATCATCCCCGGTGAAGGACGGAAATTATTATACGGATCTTCAGCATTAATTCTGCATTCAATTGCATGGTGATGCGGCGGTATCGAGCTCAGGGACAGCGGCAGACCGGACGCCACGCGAAGCTGTTCTTTGACGAGATCAACATCGACCGATTCTTCCGTCACCGGATGCTCGACCTGAATCCGCGTGTTCATTTCCATAAAATAGAATTTGCGGTGCTTATCGACCAAGAATTCAATCGTGCCGGCTCCTTCGTAATTCACTGCTTTGACTGCCTTTATTGCTGCCTCGCCCATTGCGGCGCGGAGTTCGGGAGTCATGATTGTCGATGGCGCTTCTTCGATGAGCTTTTGGTGCCGGCGTTGAATCGAGCAGTCACGTTCATTGAGGTGAACGGCGTTGCCGAATTGATCGCCGAAAACTTGAATCTCGATATGGCGCGGCTCTTCGACAAATTTTTCGAGATACACACCTGAATTACCAAATGCTGCCTCGGCTTCATTGCGTGCCATGGCGTAGAGATTTTCAATTTCTTCAGGCGTTTCTACGTAGCGCATACCTTTTCCGCCGCCACCTGCTACTGCTTTTATCATAACAGGATAGCCAATTTCGCGTGCAAGTGATACTGCTTCTTCCACTGTTTCCACGGTGCCTTCGCTTCCGGGAATGACGGGCACACCGGCTGCACGCATGGTTTCTTTGGCAACGGATTTATTCCCCATACGGGCAATTGAGTCGGGAGTGGGTCCGATGAATTTGATCCCTACTTCGCGGCAAATCTCGGCAAACACATCATTTTCGGCTAAGAATCCGTAGCCGGGATGGATGGCATCGGCACCGGTGACGAGGGCGGCAGAGATGATGGAGTTGATTTTGAGGTAACTTTCTTTACCGGCCGGAGGGCCGATACAGACTGCTTCATCGGCGAAGCGGACATGGAGGGAAGTTTTGTCGGCGGTGGAATAGACAGCCACCGTTTTGATGCCCAATTCGCGGCAAGCGCGGATAATTCGGAGGGCAATTTCACTTCGATTGGCAATGAGTACTTTTTTTATCATACGGTTAGCTCAAAGTTGAATGAGAAACATCGGCTGATGATATTCGACCGGCTGCCCATTTTCGACGAGTACTTTGATCACGGTGCCGGTGACATCGCTTTCAATTTCATTCATGAGCTTCATCGCTTCGACGATGCAGAGTGTTTTGCCGACGGTCACGGTATCACCGACCTGTACATACGACGGAGCATCCGGCGAGGATGAGCGATAGAACGTGCCGACAATAGGCGAAAGAATCTGATGGGTATTGGCAGCAGGTGCAGGTGCAGGAGCTTCGGCCTTGGCTGCTGGTGCAGCAGGCGCAGGCGCAGGAGCTTCGAGTGCTACTGTATGTGCCGGTGTATGGGGATGAGAATACGGCGGCTGGAAATAATGCTGTGCCGGTGGGGCTGCGTGGTGGATTTCATTGGAACGCCGCGAAACGGATACTTTTACGCCGTTTTCTTCTACACTGAGCTCTGTTGCCGAGCTTTCATCAAAAATTTTCAGTAATTGCTGAACGTATTGTAAGTCCATTGTATCTCCTCAGATTGAGAAAAATAAAAAAGCGTGCTTCCTCATTATTCACTGTAGAAACACGCTTGAACATTGTATTGACTATGTTACTCCTTTACTCGTTCCATATAGCTTGAGGTACGAGTATCGATGCGAAGCATATCGCCTTCGTTGACAAAAATCGGCACGCCGATGATGGCACCTGTCTCGAGAGTTGCTGGCTTGAGCACATTGGTCGCTGTATCACCGCGGAGGCCGGGCTCGGTGCTGACGACGCGGAGATTGACGTGCGTCGGAATTTCTACAGAGAGGACCGTCATGTCGTTCAACGCAAGCTGTGCTTCTTGTCCTTCTTTCATGAATTTTGCAGCATCGCCGACGATATCGGCATCGACGGGGATTTGGTCGTAGGTATCCACATCCATGAACATAAAGCTTTCGCCATCTTTGTAGAGATATTGATAATTTTTTCTGTCCACGCGGACGAACTCAATTGTCTCGCCGGAGCGAAAACGGTTTTCGAGTAATTTACCGGTGCGCATGTTCCGCATTTTCACTTGGTAGAATGCGCGAAGGTTACCCGGAGTGCGGTGCTCGGATTCTAAGACTGTGCATAAGTCATTATTATATTTAATTACTGCACCAATTCGTAAATCTGCTGTCGTTGCCATGAGAGTCTTTAATATGAAACATTTTGGAGAGGTCTCGAGCGGATTCGAACCGCTGTAGGGACTTTTGCAGAGTCCTGCCCAGCCACTAGGCGACGAGACCATATTCACAATTTTCAACAATTGGGAACGCAAAAATAGGGCTGTGGAGCCGAAATTCCAAACATTAACTTTCAAGCGTTGATTTTTATCAGCCCTGAGCGCTGTATTGAATGAGATTCCGGCAAGATTTTTTACAAAATGTAGCTGAGTGCAACGCACTTAATAAAAGAAAATCCCCGCCTCATAGAAGCGGGGATTTCTTTTGTGGAATCATCAATGAAGAGATACGATTATTTGGTAATCGTAATCATCTGCGATGCACTGTACTGTCCGGATACCATACGGCAGGAATACACGCCGGAAGGAATATTGCCAATTCCAATCCGTGCCTGATAATCACCGTGGTTGAGGACTTTATCCATAAGTACTGCGACGCGCTCTCCGAGTGCATTATAGAGTTCGAAGGTCGTGTGCGCTGTCAATCCAACGCTGTAATCAATCGTTATGACATTGCTGCTCGATGGGTTTGGACTGATCGATGTCAGTGCATATTTCGAACCGGAAGGAGATACCAAACGTGCATTGATAAAGCATCCTTCGATAGACAATTGATCACCCGTACTTGTTGGAATTACACAACTTGCACGATTTGGAACCTGTACATTCAGACCTACCGGATAAAAAATCGTGTCTGCTAATAAGGTCAGGAATTTCAGTTCTGCAATTGGTCCGGCAGACGGAATTGCAAAACTGCCACTTGCATTCATTACCAGCTTGTAATTTGCACCGGAGCCAACGGTCGAGCCCGAAGCCGGTGTGAATTTCCAAGCCTGATTTACTGCGTATGCCCCGACAAAAGAAGCACTTACTAATTTCATATACTTTTCGTTGAATGGAATTTCTGCTACAAAATCCATCATAGCCGCGTTGGTAAAGTCGCCACTGACGGCTGAGAGCACGAAGGTTTTCTCTGTACCCGGATTGATTGATTTAGCTCCATTTGCCGTAAGCGAGAATTCAACCGGAACAATCTTTCCGATACCATCCAAGAATGCTGTACGCACATCTATAGGGTATTGCGTTGTATCTGCATTGCTATAGACGAGCACTTGTGCGTTGAACGGACGGTTGGCATTCGGGCGGAATACCACTGTTACCGGCTCAGATTGTCCGGGCTTGATTACCAATGGTAATGTAGGATAGTATACGCTGAAGTTAGCCGCATCAGGACCGACAAGGGCAAAATTATTAACGATAAGATTGGCCGTACCGGGGTTGCTTATTACGAAGTTATCTTTTGACGAATCACATGTCATCGTAACAGGGAAAGGTATCGATGTTACTTTGATTGCAGGGAAGTTCGTAATTATCTGATAGCCAAGTCCAACGACATCGACAGAATTCGATACTGTCGGGTCGACTTCAGGGCCCGGAGCCGCATCGGAGGTCATATCAATGGTAATCTTACGCTGACCAATTGCCGTCGGCGAGAAGTTCACGGGGAATACCATTGAGTCAGCTTTCGGAATAATAAACGATGCAGGCAATGGTTTTACAAATGCAAAATCAATGATATCGCCACCTGCACGAATACCAAATGTTTTTACATTCAATACAGCCGACGTACTTGGATTGCGTACGACCACTGCTCCCGGTGTCGGGTATGTATTTCCGACTTCCGTACTGTCAGGGAATATATAGCCTGTCGGATTGATTTTAGGCAAGATGCCGATACCGTCGAGCGTACCTTCGATTTGCGGTACCACTTCTCTGAATTCCGGTATAATCGAATTGTGATGCGTCGCTTCGCCGGACGGTGTATAGACTACATCAAAGACGACTTTTGTTTGGTTGTTGGCGCGTAGTAAGAATGGCGCAGCTGCATCGAAGGTAACTTGAGTTGTAGCTTTGAAGTTTGGATCGGATGGGTTACTGAATTTCCATCCGGTTAAATTCAAGTCTGATGTACCAAGATTTGACACTTCTATAGTCCAGCCGTTAACAGTCTGTACACGGCGCTCTTGCCAGTCATAGCTCGTAATTTTCGGACCCGGCGCTTTGCCTTGTCCTATCCATGTTGATACTTCATTGCAATTTACACCGGCACCATCTGTTAAGAATGTTACTTTGAGCGTATCGATATTCAGAGTTGTAGGAGCGTACCCGATAGAAGTAAAAAGAACTTCTTTGCCGGGAGCGATCTTAAAGGGGAATGCAGGGGTTACATTTTCAACAAAGAATGGCGGTGCCACATCTTTGATACCGGTCACGGTAAGGGTGTCGGTACCTTTATTACGGATATACAATGCACGTCCGCTGACTTCCTTGCGCACCGTATCACCGATAGCGGTCGTTGCTGCCAACCATATCGGCTCTACATCGGCACAAGGTATCACGCCACGACCCTTAACCGGGAATGAAAAGAGCGCGCATTCTGTCTCAACAAGTATAGAATCGATATCTAATTGATTATCATCGTCTTCCTTCAGCCCCTCTTTTACAGGAGTGTAGTCAATGACGATATCATGTGTTCCATTCGGCTGCATTGTAATTTCCGGTGGAAGCTCACCACTCTTGATGAAATACTCTTTTTTCTTGAGCAGAGTTAGTTTCTTGACTTTAACGGCTTTATTGTTCGGGTTTTTGAGCTGAACGGTTAATTCCTTTGTCGTACCGATACGTACCGAACGGAAATGGACGATATTTGGGTCAAGCACAAGTTTATCGACCACATAGCTCACCGTATCAAGAGTATAGTTACCGGCTCTGTCCATAACAATAAAGACAGCAAACGCATCTTTGGTTTTGTCTTTAACCAGCAAATCAAACTCAAACTCCGTCACCTTTGGTAGCGGGATAATCGTTGCTGCAGTCTTGTATTTCAGTTCATAATTATAGCTCAGTGAATCAATTAGGGAAATTTCAAAAATCCCTTGATCGATTTGAACGGTATCCGGTGGAGTACCGAAATTCCGTACTTCCGTTGATTTGTATTTGTAATCACCACACTCAGTAGTAAACGTTAAGACAGGTGGCAGAGTATCCAAATCTTCGAGCGAGCGGGTAGCAAGAGCTGCCGGCCAAGTATAACCGTTGAAGCTACCGAAACCATAGACATAGCCGCCGAATTTTGTATCGCTGTTCACAAAGTGCGGTCCGGGTGACATGAACTTGAATCCCCAATAGAGATTCGTCGTCGGTATTCTGTTGAGAAGAAGCTGAGGGTAGGATTTATAGACACTATCGCCGTCAATTACGAGCGACTTAAGCTTTCTGGAAGTCGTATCGGTTGGATCACCTTCGACGACGAAATTAAACCAGTTGTTGATAAACGCCGGGTTCGACGGAGTCTGGAATAATGTTCCCTTTAAATACTGCTCATACGGCGTCACGACCACCATATCAGGGTCAAAATTATCGCCTCTATCCCAGTTTGCTGAGTATTGATACTGCATGAGGAATACCGGCTTGTCAGCTTCCCAGACAGACACACCGCGAATACCTTCAATAGCACCTCTCCCTGCCCATTCGTTGAAGTCTTCGTAGAATTCACCGTCATTGAGCTGGCCATTTCTTTGCCCCAAGAGCTGACCGCTCATTTTATCATAATATTTCATCGACCATTTGGTATTATTCTTCGATGCCAAAATGCGGAAAAAGTCGCCTTTGTTATCACGAATAAATTCAAGGTTTACATATTTTTTACCCCAAGCCGATACCGGAGGGATCATTTCCACCATGTGGTCACGACCGTTTTGACTGTTTTGAGGAAGGAGTGTACGCTCATGGTAGGATATCACACCGATTGGCTTATCTGCGTGAATTTTCGAACCGGTAAGGTCAAAGGTACCAATTGTCGTCGCATCGCCGACGACATTATATACTTGCCCTCTGTCAAGAGTAAAGGAGAGAACATCTTTAATTTTTGAACCACTGCGGGTTTTTGCAAAGTCTTTTCCTCTTCCTTTGAGATTGATGGTAACGGCCGTTTTATCTTCGGAAGCAATGACGATAAATCCTGCACCAAGCGGACGGTATTCATTGAAGTCATAATATGCACAATGGATATAATCCGTGCCCCATGAGCTGATCGGAAGACCTAAATATCCATCCGAAGTAACTTCTTTACCATTAAGACAATAGACTGAAATTGGCTTGTCAGCAAAGATGTGAATACCACGATTGTCCGGCGTTTGACTCGACACAATCTCCCAGTCGAAGTTTGCAGTCGCTGTCTTGGTAGAAAATGTAGCTACTTCTAATGCTTTGATTTTTTTGGTATACACCAATCCTGCACCGGGTACTTCGAGAGTAACGACTGTGTTGTAGCTTGAGGTCACATAAAACTCTAAGTTTAGAGTTGGCTGGGTTTTACCCTCATTAAGCGGCACCGCCAGCCAGTATTCTTTTCCCTGCGCCGAGGCATTGAGCGCGGTATTGGAAATCTTTAATTTATTGATAATTGCCTCTGTCCTCGCATCTCGCGTCTGCGCTGTGAGAGCGAGCGTAGATGCAAAGAGAACAAGTAAAACCCTGGCAAGAAATTTCATGGAACATACTCCTGAAAAAAGTGATAAAGATATTTAATACTGTATTTTTTTTGATTTTAGCCCTCAAATTACAGTAATATTTGGAAATATTATAGCAAATTTTTTGGTTGCTGCTTATTTTATCGATTATTCCAAACAATGCCATACTTCGGAAAGGGTTACATTAGAGTGATTTTTACGTTTTTTACGCTCTTAAACGTTTTTTTTTGGTAATTTTAGCACTCAACAACCGCCTGTATTCATTAATCGAAAGAAACATCCGCATGCGAATGAAAAAATTTATAGCGCCAAATATGAAAGAAGGTATAGCCCAAATGCGCAAAGAGCTCGGCGAAGATGCCGTCATCCTCTCGACGCGGAATGTGAAAGTCGATGGGAGTGATGATATTATCGAGATTATAGCCGCCCTCGACGATCAGCTCGTCAGCCACGCCGCTGAGCTCCATGATGCACCGGTCAATCCCCCCAAATCCACCGCCAAGCAGCAAAAACTAACGGCGACAAAAAAGATTCCCGCGCAACTACCCGAAAAAAAAGCAGAACCCAAAGAAGACACCGACTCGCTGAATACGACCGCAGCCCTGCTCCAATTACGCAATGACATCCGGGACATTAAAGACGCCGTCTCCTCACTCTCGGTCGCTCTCCCCTATCGCTATGCAGCTATGCTCAGCGATGCATCGAAGCACCTCTATACCCTGCTGCGCACATCAGACTTCTCAGACGACGAAGCCCTTCGTATTACAGGACTTGCAGCCGCACAGAGCTGCAACAATTCCAAACAGATACCATCCGCCGCACGCACAATTATCAGCTCGGATCTCACCGTGTTTCCTGCTCTTGAAATGCGCCAACCCGTTACTACCGTAGCTTTTATCGGCACGACGGGCGGAGGCAAGACCACCACCATTACCAAGCTCGCCGCTATCTGCAAATTACTCTTTAAAGCAAATATCCTCATCGTCTCGGCTGATACGTACAAAGTAGGAGGAGCAGAGCAGCTCCAGACCTTTGCCTCGATTGCCGGTATTCCGTTTCTCACTGCCTATAATTCCCAAGAGCTCCGACAAATCATCAAGCAGGAGTCCAAGCGGGACTTTATCTTTATCGATACCGTCGGACGCAGTCAGCAACGCCGCCAACACCTGCTCGAAATCGGTGCTTATCTCGAAGCCGCAACGCCGGATATTACCTATCTCGTGCAAAGCGCAAATGTGAGTGAAAAGACCTTTGCCGAAATTCTGGAACGTTTCAGCGCCCTCGAACCCAACGCCCTCATTCTCACCAAGCTCGATGAAACAGCAGGACTCGGCGGAATTATCTCCGTCCTCCGCCGTCAAAAATTACCGCTCGCCTACTTTACTACCGGGCAAAAAATTCCCGATGATATCGAGACCGCACGCGCTGAACGCCTCGCTGAACTCGTCGTACCAAACACTGAAATATGAGAAACCGCCTCAAAACTATCTATACCGCTATCGTTGAATTCGGCGACCGGCTCTCCGCCAACCATATCTTTCTGCTTTCCTCGGGAATTGCTTTTAATATCCTCTTTTGTATCATACCCTTACTGCTCGTCGCTATGGGTATTCTCGGCTCTCTCATCGACCGTGAAACACTTGGACAAACAATTAATCGCATCCTTACCGACTCGCTGCCGCCGAATCAATTTAGTTCGGAAATGATTACCGGCGCTCTGTCCGAACTCCGCACTGCATTCCAGCTTAGCTCCGTTGCCGGATGGATCGGAGGATTCGCCCTGCTTTGGACATCTTCCGCACTGTTTAGTTCGCTCCGCACGGGCTTAAATGCAATTTTCAGTATTTCGACCCAACGGTTTTTCCTCGTCTATAAATTTCAGGATATTCTCCTCACACTCGTGCTGATGGCGCTGCTTCTCGCCTCTACATTAGTAGCACCAATCGTCGAATTTGTCAGCTCGGCAGGGAAAAATGTATTACCGTCGGTGATTTTCAGTTGGATAAGCGGCGCGACCGTCCACCTCATCGGGCTGGCTTCTTCGATGTTCTTTTTCTATTTTCTCTATCGATTCATTCCCAACAAAAAGCTCCCCCGCTTCATCGTACTCTCAGCGACCATGATCTGCGCCGCTCTCTGGGAAGTAGCCCGCTTCGGCTTTGCCTGGTATCTGACTAATATCGGTTCATTTGGTAAAGTCTATGGTGTCTATGCAATTATCGTCACTATCGCCGTATGGATTTATTACTCCTCCCTCATCACCCTCATCTCGGCAGAAGCCGCCAAATTCTGGTATGAGAAGAAATATGGGAAGCCGGAGTAGGTTCCCCCTTCTGCATCTTCCAAACGTCGCCTGCGGACATGAATACTGCTCGTTATTCCGAGCTTGAGTTACTCTCATTGTGTAGAGCATTTTCTCTACCATTGCCCCCCTTTACTATTATCCTGACGCTCGCTCTGCAACCTAGCAGTCGTTGAAGACAGTCCGTAAGAACCAAACCAAGTCTGAATTCTTGCAGAATGCTTTCATCTTAGGGTTATTTACTGGCTGCCCGCTACAATACTGACTTTTCTTTATAATACCTCATTCGTTATATACCTGCATCTCGGTAGAATTATTCCACATTCCAGATTTTAGCAGTACCATCATCGCTTGCTGTCACAATACGCTTACCGTCAGGATTCCAACTTATCTTTGTGACGGTCTTTTCATGACCTCCTAACGTATATAGTTTTTTTTGATCTACTACATCCCAAACATAAGCCGTCTGCCATGTGCCTGTCGCAACGCGCCTACTATCAGAGCACCAGCTAGCCGACCGCGCGAATGATGAATGTCCATTCAAAACTAGTAATTTTGCACCGGTTGCTGCATCCCAAATTATGCCCCTTTTGTCACCACTAACCGTTGCTATTCGTTGTCCATCAGGGCTGACAGCCACATCATAAATTGTGCTTGTATGCCCTGTCATGGTACTTGTTTTTAGCCCCGTTGAAGCATCCCAGATAATTCCGGTAGCATCCCAGCTAGCAGTAAAAATCCGTGCACCGTCAGCACTCAAGTCTCCACCTGTAAGCCCTTGTGTATGCCCCGTAAAAGTGAATAGTTTTTCCCCTAAAACAGGCCTCCAAAGAATAGCATTCTCCCATGTTAACGACATCATTGTATAGCCGTTTGCCGCCCAGACAATGTTGTCTATCGGAGAAGCTCCACACTCTAGAGATGTTATTAATGTCCCATTGGCCATATTCCAAATATTAATCGTACTATATTCTGACGTAGCGAGTACCTTGCTGTCCGGACTCCAGCGCATAGCATGAGGCGAACCGCCTGTGATACCTTCACCTAATTGCATGATCACATTACCTGTTAAAGGGTTAAGAATATCTATCGTTGCAAAAACCCCTGAATGCTGTGAGGTTGAGGCAGCTAACATTTTCCCATTAGGACTCCATGCAACATGCACCTCTCCGACTGACGCATTATTTCCCGAATATGAATATAGCTCCTTGCCTGTTGTTGCATCCCAAACGGTACATTTGTTCTTATTGCCAGATAATGCCACCAGTGAACCGTCCGGACTCCAACTTACTTCATTGACCTCACCTAAATCTCCACCTAAGGTAAAAAGCAGCTTTCCCAATTTACTGGTAGAAGTACTAGTACTACTTGTATCACTACAAGCGACAAGAATTCCGGAGAATATGATCACAAAAGCCAACATCAGTCCACGATTAGTAGATTTTTTCATATGTATTATCTTAGATAATTAGTAAATATACGTTAACTACAATGATATTATAAGAGTATCATGTGCGTAAATACACGAAATAGCATTATTGGGATTCTTCTGAAGTATAGTTTTGTGACTCTTGACCAGAATTAATGGATGCAAGAATTACGAGAAAAACTCACATAAAACTATATAGATGTAGGTTCAAATCTGTATGTAGATATTCATAAAAGCTCACAACTACAAGCTTCAACTATTGCATTTTCATCTTGTTGCGGTGTAATTAGTGCTTTGCAAAACAAAACTAATCATAAAATCCAATCTAACCAATATTTGTTCTTTTTTCAGCACGAAGAAACTCACCCTCGTCCCCCCGAATCCCCACCGCCCAAACCCAAATAATCTTCGTATTTTTGCCTATCAGGTTGTTTCATTATTTGTGTTATTTTCATGCAACACTTTGTTCAGATTGCGCTTCCGCTGCCGATTCACAAGCAGTTTACCTATGCCGTTGCTCCCGAGATGTGGCAAGAAACACTCGTCGGCCGCCGCGCGCTCGTGCCGTTTGGCAAGCGCACGCTCACCGGAATTATCACTCATGTCACCGACGAATCCGTTAAAGGCGCCAAATACGTCCTCGAAATCCTCGATGATGCACCGATTTACAGCGCCCAACTCATGAATTTCACGAAATGGGTCGCAGAGTATTACTTCGCTTCGTGGGGCGAAACTCTCAAAGCTGCCCTGCCGCAAGGAATGAGTCCGCAGAGTATTATCACCGTCAAACTCCT
>Ga0075156_10001432_pt1 | contig 12993 bp, 4 predicted proteins | sample JI81AbrownDNA_FD_70966 | JGI IMG/M metagenome (GOLD analysis project Ga0075156, IMG submission 70966) | Wastewater effluent complex algal communities from Wisconsin, to seasonally profile nutrient transformation and Carbon sequestration -... | ecosystem: Engineered > WWTP > Effluent > Algae...
ACCGTCGCGTCGTTCCCGAAGACCCGCGTCGCGACCATCGTCAACGCCTCGGCCTGAGTCGGGTTCACCTTCCCCGGCATGATCGAGGATCCCGGCTCGTTCTCGGGGATGACCAGTTCGCCGATCCCGTTGCGCGGCCCGCTCGCCAGCCAGCGGACGTCGTTGGCGATCTTCATGCACGCCATCGCCAGCGTCCGCAGGGCTGAACTGACCCCCGCCAGGGCGTCGTGCGCCGACAACGCCGCGAACAGGTTGGGTGCCTGGTGGAACTCGAGCCCGGTGATCTCGGTCACGTGGGCGGCGACCGTGCGTCCGAAGTCGGCGTGGGCGTTGAGCCCGGTACCCACGGCGGTGCCGCCGATCGCGAGGCCCCGGGCTCGTTCGTCGGCGTAACGGACGCCGGCGAGGGCGTCGTCCAGTTGGGCGACCCAGCCGCCGAACTCCTGGCCGAGGGTGATGGGGGTGGCGTCCTGCAGGTGCGTGCGTCCGACGGCGACGATGTCGCCGAATGCCTCTGCCTTGGACGCCAGGACGTCCCGCAGACCCTCGACCGCAGGGTAGAGCCGCCGGTTCAGGTCGGCCACGATCGCGAGGTGCATCGCGGTCGGGAAGGTGTCGTTGCTCGACTGCCCCCGGTTGACGTGGTCGTTCGGGTGCACCGGCGAACCACTGCCCAGCGGACGCCCGGCCAGCTCATTGGCCCGATTGGCGATCACCTCGTTGGCGTTCATGTTCGACTGCGTCCCCGACCCGGTCTGGAACACGACGAGGGGGAAGTGGTCGTCGAGGTCTCCCCGGACGACCTCCTCGGCAGCCCGTTCGATCAGGTCAGCCACCTCGGGTGCGAGTTCGCCGAGCTCACGGTTGGCGCGCGCTGCGGCCAGCTTGAGGACGCCCAGCGCCCGGATCATGCTGCGCCCCCAGACGAAGGTGTCGCGTCCGATGTCGAAATGGTGCAGGCTCCGCTGGGTCTGCGCGCCCCAGTACCGGTCGTCGGGCACCTCGACGGTGCCCATGGTGTCGTGTTCGATCCTCATGACCACCACGCTACGTCGCGATCCGGACGCCGACCCGCCGTGGGACGCGCGTCCATCGACTGGGAGAATTCCCACGAACCGTGGACGCCACTGAAGGAGATCCGTTCCGTGATCGACATCCTCATCAAGGCGCTGTCCCTCGTGCTCATCGTTGCGATCGGGTACGGGATCAAGCAACTGGGCTGGGTGAAGGCGTCCGACTTCTCGATCTTCTCCAAGATCGTGCTGCGCATCACCCTGCCGTGCGCCCTCGCCACGAGCTTCAACAACTTCGACATCGCGCTGCCCCTGGTGTTCCTCGTCGTGATGGGTTTTGTCGTCAACGTCGGGCAACAGGTGGCCGGCTACTGGCTCAACCGCAAGAACGGTCCGAAGGCGCGGGCCTTCGGCATCTTCCACTCCGGCTCGTACAACATCGGTGCCTTCTCGATGCCCTACATCTCGGGTTTCATGGGAGCACCGGCCATGGTCCACACCGCGATGTTCGACGTCGGCAACTCCTTCGGCGCCGCCGGGGTCGGCTACGGCTGGGGCAGGAGCCTGGTCGACCACACGAACAGGACCACCGTGGCGTCCTTCCTCAAGATCGTGTTCAGCTCACCGATCTTCGTCACCTACCTGGTGCTCGTGACCATGCGCACGGCCCACCTCAGGTTCCCTGACCCGGTCATCGTCTTCACCAGCACTGTGGGCGCCGCCAACCCCTTCATGGCGATGCTCATGATCGGCATCGGGTTGGAGATCAGGCTGCATCGCCACAAGGTTCGCCGCGCCCTGAAGTACCTGGCGATGCGCTATTCGTTCGCGATCGCGCTGGCGCTGCTCACCTGGTACGTGCTGCCCTTCTCGCACGACATCAAGCTCGTGCTGGTGATGCTGCTCTTCGCACCAGTGGCGTCAATGGCCGTGGCCTTCAGCGAGGAGGCGGGCCTCGACGTCGAGACCAGCGCCTTCATCACGAGCGTCACGATCCTCATCGCCATCGTCGTCATGCCGACGATCCTGCTCAGCCTCGGGTGAGCGCGCGACTCACTGGGCTGCGAGCACCTCGGCCACGTAGTCGACGTCCTTGTCGCCGCGTCCCGAGAGGTTGACGAGCACGATCGCGTCCTTCGACAGCGACGGTGCCAACTTCATCGCGAACGCGACCGCGTGGGAACTCTCGAGCGCGGGGATGATCCCCTCGGTGCGGCAGAGCAGCTGGAAGGCGTCCAGGCACTCGGTGTCGGTGGCCGAGACGTAGGTCACGCGTCCGAGTTCCTGCAGGAAGGCGTGCTGCGGGCCGACGCCCGGGTAGTCGAGACCGGACGCGATCGAGTGCACGGCGCCGGGGTGGCCGTCGGGAGTCTGGATGACCTTGGTCGCCATGCCGTGCAGGATCCCGTCCGTCCCCGTGGTCATGGTCGCGGCGTGCTGCCCGACGTGGTCGACGCCCTTGCCTGCGGGCTCGACGCCGTAGAGGTGGACGTCGGTGTCGTCGAGGAAGGCCGTGAACAGCCCCATCGCGTTCGAGCCACCGCCGACACAGGCGGCCAGTGCGTCCGGAAGACGTCCCTCGGCCTCGAGGATCTGGGCGCGGGCCTCGCGTCCGACGATGGCCTGGAAGTCACGGATCATCGACGGGTACGGGTCAGGGCCGACCACGGAACCGATGCCGAAGAACGTGTCCTCGTAGTCGCGGGCGTAGGTGTTGAAGGCCGAGTCGACGGCCTCCTTCAGGGACGCGCCGCCCTCGGTGACCGTGACGACCTTGGCGCCCAGCAACTGCATGCGCACCACGTTGGGGTGCTGCTTGGCGACGTCGATGGCGCCCATGTGGATCTCGCACTCCAGCCCGAGGAGGGCAGCGGCCGTGGCCAGTGCCACGCCGTGCTGTCCGGCACCGGTCTCGGCGATCAGCTTCTTCTTGCCCATGCGACGGGCCAGCAGGCCCTCACCCAGGCAGTGGTTGATCTTGTGCGCGCCGGTGTGGTTCAGGTCTTCGCGCTTGAGGTAGACCTTCGCCCCGCCGAGGTGGGCGGTGAGGTTCTCGGCGTAGTGGAGCAGTGAGGGGCGTCCGACGTAGGCCTTCAACAGGTGGGCGTACTCGGCCATGAACGCGGGGTCGTTGCGCGCCTCCTCGTAGGCGGCCTTCACCTCGGCGATGGGCTGCACGAGGTGGGGCGGCAGGTAGGAGCCGCCGAAACGTCCGAAGAAACCGGCCTCATCGGCCTCAGAGAAGTTGGTCACGTCCGCGAACGATACCGGGTCGTCCGCCCCGGTCTCCCGGGGCGGACGCTCAAGTTCTTCGGCGAGGGGTCAGGCGAGTTTCGCGAGCACGGCGTTGAACGTCGCCGACGGACGCATGACCGCCGACACCTTCGCCTCGTCCGGACGGTAGTACCCGCCGATGTCGGCCGGCTGACCCTGCACGGCCAGCAGTTCGGCTGCGATCGTCGCCTCGTTCGCGGCCAGGTCGGCCGCGATGTCGGCGAACTTCGCGGCGAGTTCGACGTCGTCGGTCTGCGAGGCCAACTCCTGAGCCCAGTACAGGGCCAGGTAGAAGTGCGAACCCCGGTTGTCGATCTGGCCCACGCGACGGGCGGGGGAGCGGTTCTCGTTCAGCAACGTCTCGGTCGCCTTGTCGAGCGTGGACGCCAGCACCGCCGCCCGCGGGTTGTCGTCGAATCCCGCCAGGTGGCGCAGGCTCTCGGCGATGGCCATGAACTCACCGAGCGAATCCCAGCGCAGGTAGTTCTCGTTCACCAGCTGCTGGACGTGCTTGGGTGCCGACCCGCCTGCGCCGGTCTCGAAGAGGCCGCCGCCGTTCATCAACGGCACGACCGACAGCATCTTCGCCGACGTGCCGACCTCGAGGATCGGGAACAGGTCGGTGTTGTAGTCGCGCAGCACGTTGCCGGTGACCGAAATGGTGTCCTCGCCGCGCCGGATGCGCTCGACGGACGTCCGGGTCGCCTCGACGGGCCCCTCGATCGTGATGTCGAGGCCGCTGAGGTCGTAGTCAGCGAGGTATTCCTCGACCTTGGCCTTGATCTGCAGGTCGTGCGCGCGCGCCGGGTCGAGCCAGAAGATCGCCGGATCGCCGGACGCCCGGGCCCGCGTCACGGCCAGCTTGACCCAGTCGCGGATCGGGGCGTCCTTGGTCTGGCAGGCACGCCAGATGTCGCCGGGCTCGACGGGCTGGCTCATGAGCACCCCACCGGCCGCGTTGACCACCTGCACGACACCGACGGACGCGATCTCGAACGTCTTGTCGTGGCTGCCGTACTCCTCGGCCTTCTGCGCCATCAGGCCCACATTGGCGACCGAACCCATGGTGGTGGGGTCGTAGGCGCCGTTGGCGCGGCAGTCGTCGATGACCGCCTGGTACACGCCTGCATAGGACGAATCGGGGATCACGGCCAGGGTGTCGTACTCGGCGCCGTCGGGGCCCCAGAGGCGTCCACCGTTGCGGATCATCGCGGGCATGGACGCGTCGACGATCACGTCGGACGGCACGTGCAGGTTGGTGATGCCCTTGTCGGAGTTGACCATGTTGAGTCGGGGGCCGGCAGCCATCTCGGCGTCGAAGGACGCCTTGATCTCGTCGCCGTTGGGCAGCGCAGCGAGACCCGCGAGGATGCCGCCCAGCCCATTGTTCGGGGTCAGTCCGGCCTCGGCGAGGTCGGCGCCGTACTGCTCGAACGTCCGCGGGAAGAAGGCCCGCACCGCGTGGCCGAAGATGATCGGGTCGGACACCTTCATCATCGTGGCCTTGAGGTGCAGGCTGTAGAGGATGTCGTCGTCCTTGGCCCTCGCGATCGTGGCGTCCAGGAAGCGGTCGAGGGCTTCGACCCGCATGACGGTCGAGTCGACGATCTCGCCGGCCAGGACCTTCAGCCCGTCCTTCAGCACCGTGACGTCGCCGTCACCGTCGACCAGGCGGACCTGCAGCACGTCATCGGACGCAAGGGTCACCGACTGCTCGTTGCTGCGGAAGTCGTCGGCGTCCATGGTGGCGACGTTCGTCTTCGACTCGGGCGACCACGCGCCCATCGAGTGGGGGTGGCGGCGTGCGTAGCCCTTGACGGCTGCCGGCGCGCGACGATCGGAGTTGCCCTCGCGCAGCACGGGGTTGACCGCCGACCCCTTCACCGAGTCGTAGCGCCTGGCGATGTCGAACTCGGCGTCCGTCCCGGGGGAGTCGGGGTAGTCGGGGAGGGCGTAGCCCAGACCCTGCAGTTCGGCGATCGCGGTCTTCAACTGCGGCATGGACGCCGACACGTTGGGCAACTTGATGATGTTGGCCTCGGGCTGGGTGGCGAGCTGCCCGAGTTCCGCCAGCGCGTCACCCTGCTGCTGTTCGGCGGTCAGGAAGTCGGGGAAGAGCGCGAGGATGCGTCCGGCAAGGGAGATGTCACGGGTCTCGACGTCGACTCCGGCGGTGGAGGTGAAGGCCGAGACGATCGGCAGCAACGAGTACGTCGCCAGCATCGGGGCCTCGTCGGTGTGGGTGTAGATGATCTTCGCCATGGGTCGGATTCTCCCTTGAATCGTCCGTTGTGGGTGGGGCGGGTGCCTGACCAGACTATCGAAGTCGCCTGCGCGGCACGGATGCTGCCACGGTCACGGACCGCACACCCACGGGGGTATCGGGGGACCCGCTTCCCGAGCCCGTCCGGCCTCGGCGTAGCGTGCAGATGAAGGGGCTGACAAGGCCCGGATGACGGCGTGGTCGGAGTGAAGACGATGAGTGAAGCCAAGTACCCGGGTATCCCCGGAGTGATCAACGGCAATGCGGCCGTGGCCCATGTGATGCGCCACGTGTGCGGTGGGGTGATCGGTTACCCCATCACACCCAGCACCGAGATCAGCGAGATCTATGAGGCGGCCCGCGCCGAGGGTGCCGTGAACGTGTGGGGCAAGCACCCCTTCTTCTTCGAGCCCGAGGGTGAGCACTCGGCGCAGTCGGGTGCGCTCGGAGCGGCGCTGACCGGCGGGCAGTTCATCTCGAACGCCTCGTCGAGCCAGGGCATCCTCTATGCGCTCGAATCGCACTTCGTCACGGTGGGCAAGAAGATCGGCGGCTTCGTGCTGCAGGTCGCGGCCCGCGTGGTGAGCAAGCACTCCCTGAACGTCATGGCCGGTCACGACGACATCTACACCCTGTTGACGAGCGGCTACACCGTGCTCTTCGGGGCCAACCCGCAGGAAGCGGCCGACTTCGCGGCCATCTCGTACCGGGCGTCCGCACTGTCGCTGATCCCGGTCGCCAACACCATGGACGGGTTCGCCACGAGCCACATGCTCAGTGAAGCCGACCTGCCCGAGCCCGAACTCCTGCTCGAGTACCTGGGTGACCCCGCCGGACGCATCGAGTGCCCGACCGAGGCGCAGGCCATGCTGTTCGGGGCCAAGGGACGCGTCCACGCCCTCGAGCAGTTCATCGACCGTCACGCCGACGACTTCGCGCCCAACAACCTCGCCAAGTTGAGGTACCTGATCCGCACGCACGCCGACAAGGTCGAGGCCTGCGGCAACGGCGACTGCATCGGCGAGACCATCGACTTCGTCCCCGAGTCGCTGAAGGGCCAGTGGCGTCGCCAGTGGCTCAACGCGCCCATGAAGGGGACGCGCCAGATGGTGCCGGCCTTCGTGGACGTGAACAACCCCGGCATGACCGGCCCCGTGCAGAACCAGCCCGACTTCCAGGCCGGCGCTGTCGACCACCGGACGCACTTCGTCGCCGCGGTGCCGTCACTCGTCCGCCGTGCGATGGACGAGTACGGCGACCTGACCGGACGCCACTACAGCCCCATCCAGACGGTCATGTGTGAGGACGCCGATGTCGTCATGATCGGCCTGGGTTCCGTGACCGAGGATGTCGAGGCCGTGCTGCCCCACCTGCGCGCCCAGGGCATCAAGGCGGGCCTGATCGCGATCAAGCTTCTGCAGCCCTTCCCCGAGGCCGAGGTCGTCGCGGCCCTCGCAGGCAAGACGGCCGTCACTGTCCTGGAGCGCTCCGACCAGACGATGCTCACGACGTTCGTCGTCCAGGCCCTCCACAAGGGACGCGAGAACGCCGACGGCGTGCGCCACGCAGGCATCCCGGCGATCGACGCGTCCCCCCGCCTCACCACCGCGATCTTCGGTCTCGGCGGCCACGACCTGCAGCCGCGACACCTGATCGCGGCGGTCAAGAACATGACCGGCGAGAACTCCGCGCCGTTGGTCTACCTGGGCTCGCAGTTCTACTCACAACACCCGACCCCGAGGCTCGCCGAGATCCAGGACCGCCTGCGGGCGGCCTACCCCGAGACCGCGCTGATGGCGCTGGAGACCGAACCCAACCCCCGCCTGCTCCCCGACAGCGCACTGCGGATCCGCTTCCACTCCGTGGGCGGCTACGGCACGATCGCCACGGGCAAACTGCTCACCGACATCCTCGCCGGCGTCCTCGACATGCACTCGAAGTCGGCACCCAAGTACGGCTCGGAGAAGTCGGGCGCGCCGACCAACTACTACATCACCCTGAGCCCCGAGAAGGTGCTCGTCACCAATGCCGAGCTCGAGGACGTCGAGGTCGTGCTGTCGCCCGACCACAAGGTGTTCAGCCACACCGACCCACTGAAGGGACTCGTCGAGGGCGGGACGTTCATCCTGCAGACGAACCTGTCGGCCACCGAGGTCTGGGCCGAGCTGCCGCGCCGGGCCCGCCGGACGATCCGTCAGCGCCACATCAAGTTCCTGATCGTGGACGCGTTCAGCGTCGCCAAGCGCCACGCGCCCACGCCTGAACTCGAGACCCGCATGATGGGCATCGCGTTCATCGGCGCGGTCGCCGCCCACGTCGACCGGGTGGCCGGTGGCGTGAGCCAGGACGACATCCTCGACCGCGTCCGCACCCAGATCGCCAAGAAGTTCGGCGCCAAGGGCAGCGCGGTCACCGAGGGCAACATGGCCGTGATCCGTGAGGGCATGCGCGCGACGAGCCTCGTCGACTACGACGCCCCCGAGTTCGTCGAGATCGACCAGGCACCCGAACTCGTGCCCCTGCGGACTGTGGCCCTGTCGGCGTCCGTCGCGGGCGGCGCCAGCTGCTCCGGCTCGTCCGGTCTGTTCGACGTGGACTACTACGAAGAGATGGTCGCGCGTCCGTTCCGTGAGGGCGAGATCGGCGAGGCGCCGGTCCTGCCCGGGTCAGGGCTGTTCATGCCCGCAGGGACGGCTGCTGCGAAGGACAAGGGCCTCTTCCGGCGCACGGTGCCCGAATTCATGGCCGAGCTGTGCACCGGCTGCATGGAGTGCGCGCTGGTCTGCCCCGACGCGGCGATCCCGAACCGCGTCCATGAACTGCGCGATCTGCTCCTCACCGCCATCAAGCTGATCGAGGTCCCCGAGCAGGACCGCGAGGCCCTGCGCGACCTCGTCCCGGCCCTCGCGCACGCCGTGCGCGACGAGTACAACGCCAGACGAGACTCGCGCGCCTTCCACGAACTCGTGGCGGACGCCGTCACCGGCCTGTCGGTCGACACGCTCACCCGGTACGTCGCCGACCTGGTCGCCAAGCTCGAGAGCTTCCCGGTGGCGAGGACGCGTCCGTTCTTCGACGCCATGGAGCGCTCGATGGACGGCAGCGGCGGGCTGTTCAGCGCCACCATCGACCCCTGGAAATGCACCGGCTGCCTCGAGTGCGTGGACGTCTGCGGGCCCAACGCCCTCGTCGCCCGCGACCAGGACGCCCCGCTCACCGCGATGTTGGCCGAGCGGTTCGAGTTCATGAGCCGGACGCCCAACACCCCCGGACGCTTCCACGTCGACGCCACCGAGGCCGAGGGCGACACCAAGCGCCTCTTCCTCGACAAGGGCAACTACTACGCCACGACCGGCGGTCACGGTGGCTGCCGCGGCTGTGGCGAGGTCACCGCGATCCGCATGATGATGGCGACGAACCACGCCATCGGCGAGAAGCGCCGCAAGCGCCACACGCGCGAGCTGGAACAACTCGTCGACCAGTTGTCGGCCAAGCTGTTCAGCCTCGACGACGACGAGGACGAACGCCGCGAGCGCATCACCGGCATGCTCGAGGTGCTGGAGCGCCGCCTGTTCCTCTACGAGTCCGGCCCGACCGGGCAGGGCCCGTCGAACACCATCGTCGCGAACGCGACCGGGTGTTCCAGCGTGTATGCGTCCACGATGCCGTTCAACGCCTACAAGGACCCGTGGGTGAACTCGCTCTTCCAGGACGCGCAACCCCTGGCCAAGGGCATCTTCGAGGGTGTGTCGGCGCAACTCGTCGGCGACATCCGGGCGATCCGGCAGGCACGCCTCGAACTCGAGGACGCCTACGATCCCGCCCAGGACGCGCCCCTGAAGATGCTCCAGTGGCAGTCGTTCTCGCCCGACGAGATGGATCTGCTGCCCACGGTCATGACCATCGGCGGCGACGGGGCGTCCTACGACATCGGCTTCGGTGCGATGTCGCGGGTGCTGACCAGTCGGACGCCGATCAAGATCATGGTGCTCAACTCGGGTGCCTACTCCAACACCGGTGGGCAGGCGTCCACGTCGAGTTTCACCGGCCAGGACTCCGACCTGGCACGCCACGGCGTCGCCCACACCGGCAAGGAGGAGTCGCGCAAGGAACTCGGCATCCTCGCGTCCTTCCACCCGGGTGCCTACGTCTGCTCGACGACAACCGCGATGCAGGCCCACTTCCTCAAGTGCGCGATGGACTTCCTCACCTACACCGACGGCTCGTCGGTCATGGACGTCTACACGCCCTGCCAGAGCGAACAGGGCATCGGGGACGCCCTGGCCAACCGCAGGGCGCGGCTCGCGGTCGAGAGTCGCATGAGCCCGTTGTTCGTCCACGACCCGCGGACCGGGTCGAACCTGCACGAGTGGTTCAGCCTCGACGGCAACCCCGATCTCGACAAGCCGTGGTCGACCACGGCGGTCGAGTACGTGGACGCGTCCGGGTCGGTCTGCCTGCTCGAGACCACCCTCACCCCGGCCGACTTCGCGCTCGGCGAGACGCGCTTCAAGAAGCAGTTCCGTCGCCTCCACGCCCGCGAAGTGGCGGACGCCATGACCGTCGCCGAGTACGTCGAGCTACCCGTCGAGGAGCGCGCCGGGCACACCCCGTTCATCTACGCGACCGACGAGTCACGCCGATTGGCCAAGGTGGCCGTGTCGTCCGTGGTGATCGCCCTGGTCGAGGAGCGGGCGCGTCACTGGCGGCTGTTGCAATACCTCTCGGGCCAGCACGTGGCCGAGTTGACGGCCATGCACGGCTCCGATGTCGAGGGCCTGCGGGCGCTCTACGACGAGGCGATGGCCGAGCGCGAGTCGTCCCTGGACGACCTCGCCAGGGCGATGAGCGACCTCGCGAGTTCCGCAGGAGGGTCGGCGTCGTCGGCGAGCCTGTCGTTCCAGCGTCCCGTGATGGCGACGTCCGGGGCGGTGGCGCCGCAGTCGGCGTCCGTGGCCACCATGACGAGGGGTCCGGTCTACCTGTCCCCGGCCGATGTGTCGAAGTGCACCGACTGCAAGTCGTGCTACCAGGAGTTGCCCGAACTGTTCGAGAAGGTCAGGGTCGTCGTTGACGGCGAGGCCCGGACGGCAGCCCGGATGATCCCGGGGGCTCTTGAGAAGATCACGGTGACGCCCGATCTGGAGCGGCGGATCGCCAAGGCCAAGGCCAACTGCGACGCGGAGATCCTGCTGTGAGTACCACCAATCGCGACGATCTCGCCCGCTACCTGGACGCCCAGGGAGCGCTCGAGGACACGATGCAGGCCCTCTCGCGCTCGCAGGCCGTCGAGGACTTCAACAAGCAACTCCGCGTCCTGCGCCGCAAGCTGGTCAGCGATCCCGGGTATTTCCGCGAGACCTTCATCAACGAGGGCATGAGCGCCATTGCGTGGGAATTCCAGCAGCCCGATCTCGGGCAGGATTTCGCGGTCTCGCTGTGGGAGACGCTGCTGCGCGACGACGACTCGTCGACAGTGGTGATGCGCTTCCTGTGGAACTTGCCGCTGGGCATGAAGCGCAAGTTCATCCGGGGCCTGGACGCGCACCTCTCGCGCCGCTACCCGATGTTCGCCGGGTTGGCGAAGGGGTGGCCGGCCGGGAACAACATCCCGCCCTACGTGCGCCCCGCAGAGGAGCGGGCGAAGGACTTCGGCCTGGTCAACCAGGGCTATCTCGGGTACCTCGGAGTCGGGTACTCCCAGCGCGAGGTCGACCTGTTCGTCTGGCTGGAGGCGTTGCGCGACAAGCAGTGCGCCGAGGAGCCGTGCGTCCTGGGTGAGTTGCTGGCCCATCGCAAGGAACCCAAGGGCGGCTGCCCGGTGCAGATCCACATCCCCCAGGTGCTCGAACTCCTCGGACGCGGCAAGTTCCGCGAGGCGATGGAGTTGATCGAGAGCTGCAATCCGCTGCCCAACGTCACGGGACGCGTCTGCCCCCAGGAATTGCAGTGCCAGGGCGTGTGCGCGCACGAGCAGCGTCCGATGGAGATCGGGCAACTCGAGTGGTTCCTTCCCCAGCGCGACAAGCTCGTCGACCCTGAAGGGGTCGCGCGTCGCTTCGCCGGACGCGTGAACCCGTGGTCGGTGGCGACGCGTCCGCCGATCGCGATCGTCGGGTCGGGTCCGGCGGGCCTGATCAACGCCTACCTGCTGGCCGCAGAGGGCTTCCCGGTCACGATCTTCGAGGCCTTCCCCGCGCTCGGTGGCGTGCTGCGCTACGGCATTCCCGAGTTCCGGCTGCCCAACGAACTGATCGATGACGTCGTGGCCAAGATCAAGCTGCTGGGTGGCAAGTTCGTCACCAACTTCGTCGTCGGCAAGACCGCCACGCTCGCCGACCTGCGCGAGGCCGGTTTCTACCGGATCTTCGTCGGCACCGGCGCCGGGCTGCCGAAGTTCATGAACATTCCCGGCGAGCACTTCAACAACGTGGTCAGCGCCAACGAGTTCCTGACCCGCGTCAACCTGATGCAGGCGCTCCGCGACGACCACGAGACGCCGCTGCCTCACGTCCGGGGGAAGCAGGTCATCGTCATCGGGGGTGGCAACACCGCCATGGACGCCGCCCGCACCGCCCTGCGCCTGGGCGGCCTGGTCACCATCGTCTACCGACGCACGCGCGACGAGATGCCGGCCCGGGTCGAGGAACTGCACCATGCGCTCGAGGAGGGCGTCCAGTTGTCGGTGCTCCGGTCGCCCAACGAGTTCATCGGGGACGACACCACCCACTTCGTCAAGCGCGCCGTACTCGAGGTGATGGAACTGGGGGCACCGGACGCGTCCGGACGCCGGTCGCCCGTCGCGACCGGGGCGACCGAGGAGGTGCGCGCCGACCTCGTCATCATGGCGCTCGGCAACTCGTCCAACCCGATCATCAAGGACTCGACGCCCGAACTCGCCACGAGCAAGTGGGGGACGATCGAGGTGCGTGAAGGCACCAAACGGACGTCCCTCGAGGGTGTCTACACCGGCGGGGACGCGACCCGCGGCGGGTCGACGGCCATCCGCGCGGCGGGCGACGGGCAGGCTGCGGCCCGCGAGATCGTCGGGACGATCGACATCGAGGCCGACGAGATCAGACACCTCGTGAGCACCGCCCGGGCGTACTCCGAGAAGGCGGCGTCCCCGGCCATGATCATGGCGCGACGCGACCTGGCGATGGGCATCGTCGAGTTCGACGTCTACGCCCCGATGATCGCGAAATCGGCCCGCGCGGGGCAGTTCGTCCGCGTGCTGACCACGCCGAACGGCGAGTTGGTGCCGTTGACGCTCGCCGACTGGGACGCCGAGGCCGGCACGATCTGCCTCGTGGTGCAGGGCATGGGGTCGACGACCATCGCGATGAACCAGATGGATACCGGGGACGTCCTGGCCGGGGTGGCCGGACCGTTGGGACGTCCGAGTGCGCTGCACCGGTATGCGTCCGACGAGACGGTGGTCTT
>Ga0075156_10001433_pt1 | contig 12984 bp, 9 predicted proteins | sample JI81AbrownDNA_FD_70966 | JGI IMG/M metagenome (GOLD analysis project Ga0075156, IMG submission 70966) | Wastewater effluent complex algal communities from Wisconsin, to seasonally profile nutrient transformation and Carbon sequestration -... | ecosystem: Engineered > WWTP > Effluent > Algae...
AGAGCAGAAGAACTAAAAGAAATTGACGGCTTCGGAAAGAAGAGCGTAGACATTATTTTAAAAGGAATCGAAGCATCTAAGCAAAAAGATTTTAAGGTATTGCTTCCTTCTCTTGGTTTTTCGGAAGTAGGACATAAAGTGACTGAGCTTCTAATTGAAAGCGGATACGAAGATGTGGATAAGATCATTAGTCTGGTCAAAAGCAAAACAGCAGAAGATGAATTGATGGAGATCCATGGACTGGGTCCGCGCACGGTTGAGTCACTACTTGTTGTGTTTAGAGACAAAGAGGTATTAGCCCTAATCGAGACTTTAAAAAAATTGGGTCTTAATTTTAAAGGAAAGCTTGTCGAAAAATCGGACAATCAACCTTTCTTAGATCAGAGTTGGTGTGTAACGGGGAGTTTCCAGAACTTTCAACCAAGAGACAAGGCAATGGATTTGATTTTACATCATGGTGGAAGAAAAGTTACTTCTGTGTCATCGAAGACGACTCATTTACTGGCGGGGGAAGGAGCAGGCTCCAAACTCGAGAAGGCAATCGAGCTTGGAGTAAAGGTTGTTAGCGAAGACGAATTCCTTGCGATACTAAAAAGCGCGGGAATAAAATAGGCTTCGCTTAAAGTCTCAATGAACGGCTAATCGTATTAAGCCGGTTTCTTCTTGATGACTAGTTTTCTTTCGATTTCAAAAATCTTTTCAGGAAGTTTTTCTTTGCCGAGTTTCTTCTTATCATTTTCTTTGATAAATAAATCTGCGCCGTATTTCTCAAAAGCGGCAGCGGCTTTAATGTTCTTTAGACCAATGAATTGAAGATGAACTTCTCCTGCCGGTAAACCGTATTTATCCCCAACATCTTCTACGGAAAGAATACGAGTAATAGCTGTTACAGTGTCTCCGCTGATAGATGGCTGAGTGTGGTATCCTTCTGTGTAACCTAAATCCCAAAGCATGTTCTCGGAAATATCACGAGACGCCATACCAACGAGCCATGCAAATACAAGTCCACCGTATACTATTGGTTCGCCGCTCATTGCCCCTGTTAAACCTTTTGAATAAAGTTGATCGTAGTGCAGAGGATGCGTGTTACCCACACGGTATGTCCATGAATAATGCTCATCTGTGATCGTGCGACCATTTGCATGAATATAAATTTGACCTGCTTTGAAAGAATCAAAATAAGTAGATTCCCATGTAGTTTCTCTAAAGTCTTTTGGAAACATAAGAGATGGTAGTTTCAATACAGGCTTATCTGCTTCAGGAAAAAAGCTAGCCGGGTTACCTGGCTTAGAATCGCCTTTTGGTTTTCCATTTGAATGGTTAATCATGATTTTGCGCTCATACTGTAATACAACATCATTGGACTGGTTAAAGCACATTGTGCGCACATGAACGATGCCTGGCTTCTCCGGACCTTTATCATCTACCTTTAAAACTTTTGTTCGAGCGGATAACGTATCTCCAGGATAGACAGGAGCTAAAAACTGAACGTTGTAGTAGCCTAGATTTGCCATTGCTTTTTCGGAATCGTTTTGCACACCGATGGAAAGAGCTAAATTGAAAACCATAAGAGGACTTACTAAAAGATCTTTAAATCCATGTGCTTGCGCATAAGGACGTGAGAGATAAAGCGGATTAGCCTCCATGAAGGAAGTCGCAAATTCTTGTGCGAAAGAAAAATCAATAGTAAACGCTCTCGGATGAACGAAGACTTCTCCATCTTTAAATTCTTCTAAATATCGACCGTAGGTTTTTTTTATTACAGTGCTGGTATCCACAGCCGTTGCCGGTGCAATTTCTTTGAAAGGTGTTAATTCAATTTGCTTCATAATGTATTCCTCTTTTTATGATTGTGAAATCTATTATCTTTCCTTGGGGCGATTCGGCATTATCCTCTTGATGAGAAATGATTTTTTGCATTAAGGCAAACCGACTCGATTCCAGAATGCCGACCGCGCTCGCACCTAAGTCAATCAATCGCAAATTTCTAATGAAAGAATTGCATTCGCAATCAATGAAAAGATTGAGATGCGATTCATTGACACCGGCTTGATCGCTATCGCTCGGAGTAAATTGACTTCATATTATATACAGAATTTTACTCTATCCTTTTATAGAAAGAATTTTTTTAATACAAGTCTAACTCGTGTAAATTCTCCCGCCTGCGATTCTTTGATTAATGCGCCACCGATGACAGCCATCATCGTGCTATGTAAAATAAGACCCTGTCCTGCTCCGATGTGAGATTTTGTTGAATTCTGTAAGCCTTTTCCATTGTCTTCTATGCAAAGTTCTAGAATAGAGTTTTCATAAAGAAGAGAAATTTTCACTTCTAGTTTTCTGTCCGGGTGAATTGCATAGCGTAAAATATTTCGAAGTAATTCTCTCACTGCATAATAAACAACTTCTAAAGCAATCGGTTCAAGGGCTTGGAGTTTTTCTTCGGCTTCTTGAATGAAATAGGTAACTGAATCAACGGGTAATTCTGATTTGACCAAACTTTTAATTTCTTGAATAAAATTTTGATAGGTTAAATCTCCTGGATGAAAGGGAAGAATTTTTAATAGATTGGAAATTTTCTTGTGCAGACCAGAAAGAGAATTCAGTAAATCCATTCGCACTGGTTCTTCTTGCATCGAGTCAATTCCAATCATGATGGTGTGAATTTCTGGTAAAATATCATCGTGCAATACTCGGCGTGTTTGGTGATCTAAGAGTTTACTATCCATTAGCTGCTTCTTCTGGAGATTTACAAGTAATCTAGAAATTTCGGTTACAGAAAGTAGATCTAGAATTTTTCCAGAGCCAATACGTGCAATGTCAATTTCCTCTTCCGAGTAAAGCGTATAATCCTTCTTAACCCCTAGAAATAGAACACCCACTAGCCCATTTGAATCTAAGATTGTAAGTGCAAGAACGTATCCATCGGATGAATCTCGATTTAGATAGAAAAGATTTTTTCCTGAGAGAGAAATCTTAGTAAACGAAATAAGATCATCTTTGAAGGTTGAATTATCGTCTGGATAAAAAAGAGGTTTAGGGATATAAGACGCATAAGCCCCCATTGGAACGAGACAGGCTTTGGTGGTGGCAAGAGTATCGTCACACAAAAGTCGAAATGTATTTTCTAGGTGGAAATCCATTTTGTCACTGGACTCTGTGATGGATTCGTATAGATTTTCATTGAATAAAAAGGGCTTTAGCACTTTACGATTTGCTACTTCGCGAGTTCTAGAAACAATTTGAATTTTTACAAAGAAGAGCAAGCTTAATAAAGAAAGTAAAATTTGTTTTGAGTCAGTGGTATATCCTATTATGCCGCTTATCGAAGATATAAGACTGTATATGACAACGAAGAATAATATATATTTCCAATAGTCTTTCAGAGATTTCATCGCAAGATAGCGACCGGTGAAGACTTGATAAGAAATAACGGCTTTTCCGACAATGAGTATGGTTGCTAGTATCGCAAGGCAGGCAAGACAATCGAGTGTCAAAAGCAAAAGGGGAAATGGTTGACTCGAAAAACTTTGCACTTCTCGATCCAAAGTCTCTCTTCCAAAAAAAGCAGTTACACCTACTAAAACGGAAAGTGCGACCAATAAGAGGGATGCGTGTAGGATGGTGCGATAGGCGGAAGATTTTGCGATTTCTTCTAGATTATTTTGACTCGTTTTAATTTTAAGAAGATAAATGATTGAATTAGTAGTGCAAAATAAAATGTAGAAGGAAAAAGAAAAAAAAACGATGTCTGGAATTTGAAAAATAATGTCGGATACTTTTGAGTTGGCGCTTTCTGGAATAAAAAGAAAAACTAAAGAGGAAGAAAAAAGAAAGAATAAAAATTCACTGAGAAGAAATAGTTTTCGAAGACTAATTCGATTCCAAATTAGAGTATCTTCATAAAAACGAAATACAATAGAAGACCAGGCATATGGGAGTAGGCTGAGAATAAAGAATGAGGGATAGATGATGCGAGATGAAAACGAAAGAATAAATGAAATTCCTTTGCCAAGGATGAGAAGATGACCTATAAAAAAAAGAGAGGCAGTAAAAAAGCTGATGCTTGCAAACACTGCTTGTCGATCTTTCTTTTCGGAATAGACGAAGATAACACACCCTAGATAAAAGGAAATCAAATAGATAAAATTGGAAAGAAATAAAGAGAGGCTATTAGCGACTATCCCCATTTTATTTCTTCTCCCTTTTCATTAATGTAAGTTATGATTCCTTTTTCTGACCAGAGTAAAAGTTTATTTTCATGAACAATCAGGCTTGCGCGAGTGCGGGCAACTTTTTCGTCCGTTGCGTTATCCGCTAATCCCCAAACAGTATATATTTGTCCATTTATGCGGCTAATCGTTCTTTTGTCCTTTACGCCCATTTTTGCGGCGATCTGTTCATTGCTCAAACCAAGGGAAATGAATTTAGCGACTTCTCTTTCATTAGGTTCTAGAAGAGCCATGGGAGAGTTTTCATCCGTATATCGCACTTCTTGCACGCGGGATTCTATTTCCGGATCAATAAAACTCCTACCTGAACAGGCATCGCGAAGAAGTGGAACAATCATAGAGGGTAATAGATAATTTGATTTTTTTACATACGCATAATGACTGAGTATTCCCGAGCGGCGAAAATCTCGAAAGTAAGTATCATCATCTTGAATAGAATAAAATACAACTGGTTTACGAGGAAATTCTTTTCGAATGGAAATGGTTGATTCAATTCCATTGGGACCGACTATTTGCACATCGAACAAAAGAACATCGACATCAGATTTGCGGCAAAACTCGATAGCCGCTTCTCCATTATCGCAATCAAACAAAACAGAAACTTTTTTTGTTTCCTCTAAGCCTTGTTTGAGAGCTTTGCGTAGTTTAAGATTGTCTTCGATTATAATTATTTTTAAAGTATCCATGGGTGTTTTAAAGACTGGATGAATCAAGTCTTTACATGGTATTAAGGATTCTTTTCCTTTATTAGTCAAGCACTTGAGTGCAAATCTAGAAGCACATGGAGGGTAGATATAAAAAAGGAATGTGTTAGAGTGAATGCATTATGAGACAAATACTAACTATTACATTAACCCTTTTGGCGATTTTCTTTTTTTTACCGTTTATGATTTTGATTGCAGTTTGTATCTTCTTAGAAGACAGAGGTCCTATACTTTTCTTGCAAGAAAGAATCGGACTTAGAGAAATTCCTTTTCTTATTTATAAATTTAGAACAATGAGAGATGGAAAGGTAACTAGAGTCGGAAGAATTCTGAGAAGAACAGGCTTGGACGAGCTTGCACAACTTTTTAATATACTACTCGGTGATATGAACATTGTAGGACCGAGGCCACTGACGAAATTTGATATTGATAGGCTTGGATGGAATCAGTATAAATTCGTGAAACGATTTAGTGTTAAACCGGGATTAACCGGCCTGGCACAAGTCTATGGAGGAAAAGGGGCTAGGATTTCAAAATGCTTTGAGTTTTCTTATTTAAAATTGCAGAGTTTCGAGATGGATATGAGGATAATAATGATTACCTTTATTGTAAATCTTTTCGGAAAGGAGAGAGTCAGAAAAGATTTATGGGAAAAATTAAAAGAGAGAAGAAGAAATCCTAATTGGAATAAATGGCTTAAGCATTTTAAGAGAAATGCGCTTTCTCCAATACGAGAGAGTATAGAGCCTGTTTCAAATCTTTCAGAGGAGAAGATAATCGCTCTTCAACGCTCACTAGCAATCTTTCAACTGGGAGAATCGGGAGAAGGTAGAATTGCAAAGCAAATTGATGATGTTCATATTTTTGGAGTAAATGATACATACAGAGACTGTCTCAAACTTTTCGTGAAAGAGGAAGGTAAGCATGGAAGAGTATTAGCACTCATGGTTCGAAGCTTAGGTGGTAAAATTCTTTCGCATAATTGGACAGAAAGCTTATTTAGTTTTGGAAGAAGGCTACTCGGTATTAGACTCAAACTTCTAGTTCTACTTGCCGCTGAAGCAGTAGGTGTAACATTCTATAAAATTCTGATTCGAGAACTACCACTATCTGGAATGCGCGCAGCCTTGATTGAAATTACACGCGATGAAGAATTTCATCTACGATTTCACCAAGAGTTTTTCAAAGTCAGGATTGAAACTTATTTGCATAAGAAAATCTTTAAACTCTTCTGGAGGATAGTTACTCTGCTTGCATTTATCGTTGTAGTTTTGGATCATTGGAAGTCTCTCAGGATTTTTGAAGTATCTTTCACTAAAACTTACGAAGACTTTTTCAAAATTGTTCGTGGGGTGGAAGACGAAATTTGCAAATCAGAAAAAGAAAAGATAGTTCATTTTGGGAATCCAATTCTGAATATGAGATAAATTTAGATTAGCCGCATATGCAGATGAAATGTATTCATTCTCCTGGCACTTAATCTGCGCAAGTGCGTAATTATTCCAAGAAAAATTGTTCGTTTTATGAAAATTCTTTTCGGAATTATGAGTGTAGAAAAATAAGGAATCATGAAAGTATTCTACACTCCCACATTTTACAATGAATGTAAAAATATGAATGAAGAGCAGCATAATTCCTCGCTTCTTATTCCGAAGGACTTGATAGATTTTTGGAATGAAAGAACCAGAGATGATGAGGATAGTCGTCGGGATTATCTTCATTTGCTACTAAAAAAATATCGGTTTTTAGTTTATACTGGCATTCTAGAAAAAAGTGAAACGCTGATGACTAAATACCAGGAAAAAGATCAGCGTCTTCGGAAAATTGCTATTCGTCCTTATCCGGAAGACTGGGCAGAGTTGAAACAATTGAAAGCTTTTTTTAACAAAAGCATTTGTTTTATCGTGACCTTTTTAGTAATGCTTGATTCTCTTGGTGTTGCAGAATCTATCCCTGAACATTTAAGTAGTTTCGGAGTTCCTATACAAACGCAATTTCGCCTATACACGAAAGCTATTTTATCAAGGAAAAATGTGTTTTACGAGCGGCAAATGCAATATCGAAGAGATAAGTATCACAAAAAAATTTAGTAATTTTCCAAAGTCCCCGCAAGTATTGTAAGACCTTTGAAAAAGAAAGGCGGAGCTATACACTCATTATCCTCTATCTAAATGGAAACATGATTTTCCTTTCCCGAAAATTCAGCAACGAGAATTGTGATATCATCTGTAAATTGACTCTGCGAATTTCCCGTGAATGTTAACACTGAATCATAGATTTTATTACACAAAACCGATGATGATTCTGAATGATAGTTAAGGCTAATATCTATTAGCTTTTTTTCACCGAACATTTCTTGATTTCTATCTCTAGCTTCTGTTACACCATCTGTGTATAATATTATTTTGTCTCCCGGTTTTAGTTCTGTAATTACTTCCTCTGAATTTGTTTTAAATGCTTCACAAATGATTCTTCCTTTAGAATTGATCAACTCATGCTCACCACTTTTGCCCAATCTTAGCATTGGTAAGTGTCCCGCATTCGCCGAAGTCATTATTCCATCTTGGAGATTTATATGGCAATAGACCGCGGATAAAAAATAGCCACTTAGTTTTCCTTGAAGAGATCGGTGTATTTTTTTAAGTGACTCTGCAGGACTCAATTTCATCTCGTAGCAATCTTGCAGAGACATCTTTACCATAGTTGCAAGAAATGCGGCTGGCACTCCATGCCCCGATACATCGCAGATAAACAAGCGTAAATCGTTATCGTTTTTATAATCGAAGTCGATGAAATCTCCACCGACACCCATCATTGGTTGGTAGCGGAAACTTAGCGTAGCCCCATTGATTCGTGGAACATCTTCTGGTAGTAAAGACATTTGAATCTTTTTTGCAATCATGATTTGTTTTTCTAATTCTTGTGATTGCTCTTGAATTGTATGAGTTCTTTCTTCCACTTTCCTTTCTAGACTTTCATTGAAGTTAGAAATTTCAACTATCAGATTGTATTGAACTTCGGAAGCGATTTTCAAATTATTTACCATCACATTGAAACTTTTTGCAAGGTTTCCGAATTCATCTTTCTTGTCGATGTTATCAATCATGATTAAATTTCCCGAAGCAAGATTATCAACAGCCGCCGAAAGAATTTCTAGTGGACGTGTAAAATAGCTTGCGAGAATAAAAGCAGCAATCGCGGTTACACAAAAAGTAAGCAAGGATAAAGAAAGTGCAACAATGATCATGTTCTTTCGAAATTGATCTATCTGCTGTGTATTTGCTTCGATCACAATAATTCCTGTTGCTTCACCCATCCTGTCAAATATCTTTGCATAAACCTGAATCAGATCACCGTCGTTTCTAGACTCAATATTGGAGTCAATACTATCCTTAGATTCATTTCGGATAATTTCTATTAGCCGCTTTATTTGATCTGGTTCAGCAATGAATAATTTTCCCGAATTTATCATTGTATAATCGTTTGCTTTTCTTACATCGAGCGCATAGTATAAAGTATTCTCTTCTTTGTTATAATTTAGTGTATAGATAGACTGAACGCTGCTTTCATTCAGGTAGATTTTTTGGATTACACCGGCGTAGTATTGAGTATTTGGATTATCCATATCTTTATTGGATAAAATCGATGCATGATCTTCTCCAGAGATCACAGAGGATATAAATTTTGCGATAGATATTTTGTGACGTTTAAAATCCTCTTGAAACATACCGTAAGCAAGTTGATGCATGAATATTCCTAGTAGAAAGGATATTGCAATATCCAGTCCTAGAAATCCTATTATCAATTTTTTACGTAGAGTAAATACCATTTTACTTTACCAATTTACGAAACTTGGTTTTATAAATCAAATGTATAACCGATTCATGGTCAATTGCCAAGAGAATATTTTCAACTCTATAGATTGACTAAATCAGTGAACCAATTTGATTTATTGCCCGCGTTATCTTGAACTCTCACTTGTATGAGAATAGGATTTTTTATTGTCTTCAAACTTTTTGCAATCTCAAGTTTTATAAAATTTCGATCTCGATCAAATACATACGGATAAGGACTGCCTTCGAGTAAGACTTCAATGCGATTACTTACTCCGGAGCCTTTGTCTGTTGCATAATAAAATCTTTCGATCATAGACGAGTCTTGTATCTCAGGCAAATTATAATGCCTGTAGATCAAATATGGGTAACTAATCGTAGGAGGAGACTTATCACGCATAACAGCAATTATCCCTAATCGCCCAAAGCTAAATGCAATCGAGTTTGCTGTTTTCTTCCCTGCAATAGGAGCCCACCGATTTAAAACACTATCGAATAGATACAATGCTTCATCTTTCTCTGTGAAGTTTCCTGTAAATACTCCTTCAGCCCCACCTTTCCAAGAAAAATTGTATGCAGTAATTTGGTAAGCATTTCCAGATTGAATTAGATTTGGAAGCAATACTTCTTCTGGCAATTTTTCTAATTTTGCAATCTTCACTATCCCATCCCCTAAAATATTCGTCTTAGAAAAGTTTAGAGTAAGTTTCTCATCTTCGGAACTAAACTTCGTTGTAGGCGGTGGTTTTACATAGCTTTCATTTTTCACTGTTAAGAAATTAAACTTTAAACTAGATTCATTTCCAGAGGCATCAAACAAAGAAATCTCGACTAACATCTGTTTGCCTTCTTCCACAGAATTCAAATCAATCGAATAAGAATTTTTATCATCGTAAAGATTGTAAACATAAAATGCAGGGGATAATGATGATTTGTTCATATCATATAAGCTATCTTTATCAGATGCTTCTTTGTATGTCATACGTTTAAAATTTCTTTCGAATACGACTAATTCATTTATCTTGAGTCTAACTGCATACACATTGTTTTGATTCTTAGAACTAATTCGATCAAAACCCGCAACTTTAAATTTTATTTTTCCACTGAGCTTTACTTCTTCTGAGTTTGTAAAGGAATATGACGATTTGCTTATTCCAATCGTAGTAAAATTTTTACTGTATCCATTGTCTGAATCAATAAATATAGACTGAATTACGGGTGGATTTTTATCTTCTTGCTTGTAGTTGATAAAACTAAGTGGATTAAAATATTCCTTTCCATCAAATAATTCAAGGTGTAAATGAGAAATTCCTGATCCTGTTTCTCCTGATCGCGCGATTCTATCTTTCGATTTTACTTTGAAATATTCTGGTTTTAATTTTACTTGAAAGCCTTCTGGTTTTCCCAATAGTAAAAGCGCAGTCTTTAATTCTTCTAATCCGCTCACATCTCCCTGCAAGTCGTTTAGATGCGCATACTTCGCGTATATCTTGAGTGATGGCGAAAATAAATTTATACTCAACCCGTATCCATTGTTTGCATAGCTCATTGAGGCGATATTTCCATCGTAAACGGATAACACGGAGAAACCGTTGATGCCGTATGTCTTATAATCGCATCCCATGTGAAGGTGGGAATTTCTAAATTCAGCAAATGTCCCCGAAATTGGAAGCCGAACCTGCATAGGCCAGTAAACTGAATCTATCTTTTCAGGCTCGATTGCAGGCAATTGCATCACAAACAGGAACCAGAAACACAAAACTATCTTCTTCATAAAGAAATAAAGATTTACAATACGCTTGCTGTCAATTTTATTTCCTTTATGCGATTTTTCCAATCGGATAACCTTAAACTTTTTTTCATAATCTCTTATTTTACTCTCTCTTTTTTTTCTTGTGCTTATTTTTTAAAGGAACCGGGTCGCCCTCCCAAGGTAAATGGCGTATTAATCAATGACAATCTTCGCCGGATTTATATTCACAATTTCCAAAACGATTCCTACGGAGCTGCTGTTCACACAACGCTTACTCAACTTGTAAAAGCAGAAATTGATAGACGAGGAAGATTCATTCAAACTCGTGATAAATCAACCGCCTCCTTTCGTTTTTATGGAAGTGTCGTTCATTATCAAAGAATTGGAAATATTATGGATGCATTTGGACAACAAATGAGCTCTGAAATTTCTTTAGTGGTTCGATTAGAAATTCAAGAGGCTTCCACTGGTGACAAGATTCCACTTGAAAGAGATGAAATTTTAATTCGCGCTTATTACTCTGATCAATTGGGCAATAGAGAATCAGAAGAGCAGGCACAAGCAAGAATGCTAAGGAATCTCGCCTATCGCATTTCGGAAGAAAGTGAAAATGCTTGGTATTATTTTGTAAAAGAAAAACATTATCCCAATGTAAACCTAGAAAAAAAGTAGATAGAATTTTTATACAGTTTTAAAAACATGTAGGTAAGCTATGAAAAAAATTAAACTTTCCCGCGGCAAAACAGCTTTGATAGATGATGATGACTTTGAACGAGTCAGTCAATACAATTGGTATATCAATGAAAATGCAGAGAAGACAAAACTCTACGCTATGCGCTCAAAACTAAAAAGCGAAGAAGGCACAGTAAAAGGCACAAAGGTGTATATGCATCGATTTATTTTGCAGGTCGTCGAAAAGTCCGCAGTCATCCAGCACAAGAATGGAAATACTCTCGACAATCGAAAAGAAAATTTAGCAATCAAGAAGAGAGCGATCAGCAAGAAAAAATAAAATAGCCCTTTTTGCTATTTTGCGTCTATTCGTTATTATTCGGAAATCATTTTACGATTAGATCAATCAAGTTTGGAAACCGGGAAGCTTTCTTTGATAGTATATAATTTTCATGAATAGACCAGAGAAAAACTAACGGAGCATCGTTTTTGATGGATTGAATGATTCCTATTGGACTTCCTACTTCATCGGGGTTAATTCGAATTTTGCGTATATACTCATCTACTTCTTTGTTTGCATAAAAGGAACGATTGCCCCCATTTCCAAAACTATCGCTTGCCAAAATCGGATCAATGAAATTATAAATCGAATCATAATCTATATACCATGTAAGCAGAGTTAAATCACCTTTCTTCTCTCCATTCTCTTTGTAGAGTTTCGTTTTCTCCATTGGCAAAATGGAAATTTTTAATCCTAACTCTTTAAAATATTGGGCTAATACTGCTCCTTTCGCCTTATTCTCGTCATCCGCTCTCATTCTTAATTCTAATACTTCGTTTGTTATTTTGGGAAAGCATTTTGATTCTAAAAGGTTTTTCTTTGCCAATTCTAAATCGTAAGAATAATAAAATCTCTCCTCAGTATACTGCGCCAAATACTCATTTGTCACAGAGGTATTGATTTCACTTGCAGAGGATTCAAATATTTTTTCTATGATTAGCGCTCGATTCACACTTAAGTTTAATGCTTTTCTAAAAGGTAAATCAAAGCAGGGATTGTTGTGGTTAATTGCTATATACTGCACTGATTTCCCTTTTACAATTCTTTTCTCATTTTCTCTTACAGCAGGATGAGCCATTAAAAAATAGGGAATCTTCATTACATCCAAACTTCCTTTTTCAAAAAGATAGATTGCACTCGATGGTTGGTTTAATACCTGTAATACCAAGTTAGAAGGAAGTTCTTTTTGTCTTTTTTCCGAAACTTGATTTAATGTAAGGTCAATGGTTTCGTTCTTATTCCATTTCTTTAAGAAATACAGTCCACTACTTTTGAAATTTCCATTTGCTTTATGCTCTTTTTCTTCATAAATAGATGCAGGGGATAATGCGAGTAATCCCAAATATTTCTTGCTATTCGAATCGAGTTCCAATTCCATTTCAGAATCCGATATAGTATGAATCGATTTTATAAATCCATACCTAGACTTTCGAGGTCCTTTTTCTGTTTTCAATCTGTTTAGAGAGTAGGCAACATCTTTCGTTGTTAAGCTTACGTCGTTCTTGGTTTGAACTTTCTCTAGATTGATTCTAAGCAAATTGCCTTTGAAAGAAAACTCTTTGGCTAATTCTCCTTCCACATTGCCTTCTCTGTTAAATCGAAATAGCTTACTGAATAATAATGAATTAATCTTTTGTGAAGTCAAATCTACAGAGTAAATCGGATCTAAAGTGGTCGGATCGGATGCTATGCCCACGCGAAGTAAATTAGTATTATCCACACTCTCTTT
>Ga0075156_10001434_pt1 | contig 12970 bp, 20 predicted proteins | sample JI81AbrownDNA_FD_70966 | JGI IMG/M metagenome (GOLD analysis project Ga0075156, IMG submission 70966) | Wastewater effluent complex algal communities from Wisconsin, to seasonally profile nutrient transformation and Carbon sequestration -... | ecosystem: Engineered > WWTP > Effluent > Algae...
AGTGGACCCCCGACCCCAGTCGGCGCACGGGCGAAACCACCGTTTTCCGGTGGAGCCCGGCCAAGGGCGCGTACATCAACGGCGGGCAGGCGCTTGTCCGGTGCGCGGACGCCCCGGCGACGAACTACGGCAAATACAAGGGGTGATATTCATTCGGCCACGTGGTGTTTACTGTCGCGCCGCCACTCGCTGTGCGCTCCGATAGCGAGAACCAAGGCTATAGTGTGCGAAATTTTCATCCCGTAAATCAAAAAAATGTGAATGATTTTCGTGGAATTTTCGCAAATTGTTGCAAGCACTGTTGCAACAGTGCACGCCGCGAAAGTTTAGCCATTATTGCGAGCAATGACCGAGGAGGGTCGGATCGAGCAGGCGGCGGCGGTGCTGTACGAGACGGAACGCGAGACGCGCTGGTGCGACGGCGCTGGCGCGATGCGGACCGGGCGGATGCATCCGCCCGCGTCGCCGTGGTGTAATGTAGACTACGCGACACGTGTGTACTACTTGCTGCGCGCCGAGAGCGCGCTCCGCGCGGCGGGCGCATGGACGAGACAATAAATGAATGTCCGATCTTTACATTTCGCGCAGCCATGCCCGTGGCACGGACGGCTGGCACTCGAGCACACGGGCGAGGACGCCCGGTGGCACCGGCACGCCCTCGTCGAGCAATGCGAAGAGCACGTGTCCGGTGCGGAAGCGCCGGAGGTCCGGGTGGCCGGCGACGTGCGCCGCGTCGCCGGACGGCGGGCGGCGCAGATCGGCGTCGGTGAACAGTTCGCGAAAGTGCACGCGCAGGCGCGCGCAGCGCCCGAGCGCGAGGTGGATCGCCGCGACCTCGTTCGGCGTAAACTCGCTAAAGTTGAACGCCGTGTCGAGGACCGCCATGCGCAGCGCCCGTCTGTCGGTCTGCATTGCGCAACTCGGGTACGCCGGACGGGATGCAGCCAAACACCCGGCGCCGCGTTGAGTTGGGCCTCAAGGTCTTTGCCGCGACCATCGTGGCGGTCGTTGTGGCAGGCTTCCTGCTCGAGTCGGTGCAGCGCGCGTGGGAGACCGGGCCGTTTGAGCCGCGCGTCGTGCCCAGCGCGTTTGCGCGCGAGCGGTACGCCACGCTCGCCGCGCCCGGGCCGTGTGCGCCCACGCCGCGCGCGGGCGCGCTGGCCGCCGACCAGCACCGCATATCCGCGTTCCTGGCGACGGTGCTCGTGCCGCGCCTCGGCGTGCACCCGATCCCGCTCGCCGAGCAAGCACTGATGGCGAGCGCCGCGTGCTTCCTCGAGCCGACGGTCGTGTTCGAGTGGGGCACGCACATTGGCTTCTCGACGCGCGTGTGGCACGAAGTGCGCGCGCACTTCGGCCTGGCGTACGACATCCACAGTTTCGACCTGCCGCCCGACGTCGCGCACGTCGAGCAGCCCGGCGAGCAGCGCGGCGTGCTGGTGCGCGACGTCGCGGACCGGCTCGCGCTGCACACGACCGACGCGGTCGCGGGGTCCGTGCGGCTGTGGAACGAGCACTACCGTGGCGCGCCGCGCGCGCTGCCGTTGTTCTTCCTCGACGGCGACCACGCGTTCGACACGGTGCTGCGCGAGCTGACCGCGGTCTACCGCGCCGTCGGCTGCCGCGCGCAGTTCCTGCTGCACGACACGCTGCCGCGCCCGTCGGCGACGTCCGCGTTCCACGAGGGGCCATGGCTGGCCGCGCAGGCGTTCCTCGCCGAGGTCGCGCGCGGCGAGTATCGCGTGCTTTCGACGCACACGGGCCTGCCGGGCATGACGCTGCTGTACAGCACCGACCGCTGCCCGGACATTACATCGTGAGTCTATTGCATTGTCGGCGCCACGTGCTGGTGCGTTCGATCTGGTCTTTCCATTTTCCGGTGTACGCAAAGTAGAGCGGCCGGAACACCGTAGTACGGACCTTGGTTCTCGGGTTGTAGTGGTCGCGTAGCACGACCCGCCCAGAGACCGTGTACCAGACCGCGCCGACGCCCATCGCCGCGGAAAGCCGCGTCCGAGAGAACGTGTCGAAAAACACGAGCGTGAAACAATACGTGACCAGCCACATCGCCGGTATACCCACGACATGCTCGATGCCCGGCACAGAAATCATGGGCACGTCGGCGCTCTCGGTCACGCTGGTGGTCCGGCGCAGACTCACCAACGACTTGGCCAGGGACGTGCCATAAAACGCGCCGCCGACGCCGGCCGCGAAAACATAGAGGGTCTTTTCACCCCCCAAAAACATTCTGTATGTCATATGTACCCACGAAAACAATGGTGTTGTTGCAACAACACCTGGATCGCACGCGTGAATACAGTCCCAAACGTGCTCGGATGAGGGATTATACAATTCCCATTTCGATTTCTGCCCGGTCTTCGCGTCGATTATGTACGCCGGCATTGCGATGCCGACCATCCAGTGACCCGGTGGACTATACAACACACTGCACCACGGGCCTGCCCTGCGCTTTGCATGCGACTTCCCGACGCTGGTGATCGTCAACGGCGGGTACGACCACTACACCTATATGATGCTCCTGCAAGCAGGCCTAGCGCTGGCGTGTTCGTGGTGCGGAAGATCTTTCCGGCGACCGCGCCATTGGCGTAGTGAAGTGAGAATAAACATTTCCACGATGCCTCCGGCCAAGCGGGTGCGCGCCGCACCGGACGCGCCGCCGGACCTGCTGGTGATGTTTGTCCGCGCGCACGCGCCCGCGCTGTTCTACCACGTCAAGCGCGCGCACGTCGGCTACCGCCAGGAGGCCGACCTGCTCGACGCGCACGGCGCCGACGGCGGCGCGCCCGAGGCGCTGCGCGCGGGCTTCCTGCTCGGCGTCTACGGCGAGGTCGAGCGCGACGACTGGTTGCAATCGGACGACGCGGGCGTGCGCGCCATGGCGCAGAAAATGCGCGGCACGCTGCCGTCCGCGGCGGTCGCGCGCGTGCTGCCCGAGCACGTTCCCGCGCGCCCGTTCCGCGTCGTGTGCGTCCGCGCGCTCGAGGAAGAGAGATGATTTTACTGTCGATTGCGCAGCGGAGGGCCCGAGGCCCTCGTTGATCGCACACAGCCGCTCGCGGTCGACCCGCGTATGCGCTCAGCGACAATAGATCGGCATTGCGTTGTCCGCCAAAATGTTGCCCTTGTGATCATCGCGGGATTCCGCGACACAGTTGAGTGCACTCTGCACACGTGGCGTGATCGGGTGGATGTGCATGGCTCGAGCACTGCGACTCACCGGGCACGTCCGGCCCGATGGACATTTGGCGCGCCAATAACTGGGCCTTTGCCCAGCGCGCGCCCGTGGCATGCAAACATGTCGACCACGGCGATGGCGCCGCGGTACTTCCGCGGCGCGGTCCGCACGCGCACCCCCGGGACCTTTTACAGCCACGACGCCGGGTTCCTGCGCAAGGTGTCGCAGGAACTAAAGGACCGTTTTGTGAAGATGGTGATGCAGGTGTACCAGCCGAAGGAATACGATTTCTACATGGAGGACATGCTGGACTATTTCCAGGGCTACCCGATTCACACGGTGGACGACCCCGACCTCGACCCTGACGACAATGAAATCATCATCATAAAACTGCCGCCGATGACGGAAAAAATCGGCGAGATAATGCGCCAATTCCTCGTCGACCTCGACGGCGCGCGCAGCGCGGCCTCCCTGACCAAGCAGCTGACCGAGTTTGCGCGGGAGTGGGTCGACGTGCGCATCCTCCTCCCGCGCGGGCGCATGCTCGTTCTCCACCCGGCCGCGGAAAACGGCCTGTCCGTCGGCCGGTACGACCGCGAGTACTTTGCGAACCTGCTCGACTACGTCGTCGGGCCCAACGACGTGGTCGCCGCGGACACGCTGGCCGAGGCGCACGTGCGGATCGAGACCTCCTCGCCGGCAATGTACGAGACGTACCGCGACGAGTCCGAGCCGGCGTTTCCGTCCTGCCGCGACAGCATCGTCCGCATACAGCTGGGCGCGCGCGTGTGCTACTTCCCGATCGACATTGCCGCTACCCAGGTGTTCCCGACCGACGCCCGGTACAAGTTCACCCCGGCGACGTGCGCCCGGCACCTCGTCCCGGGGCTCTACGCGCGGCTGCTCGAGGACGAGTACCCGCCGCGCGTCGCGCAGAAATGAACGCTCGTTGCCGCGACGCCGGCCGGCGCGCCCATTCCCGTGAATGCTCTCTGCGCACCAAAAGTTTTTTCGCGGCGCGCGTGCTGTTGCAACAGCGTCATTTGCGGTGCGTTGCCAATCTTGAAATGGAAAACGGAGCGGGGGTTATCCGACCGGATGAAATAGTATGGTTTACGCTCGACGAGCAGCTACGCCCGTGCGTGTCGGTGAACACGACCAATTCCTTCATTCCCGTCACGCGCCTGCGGTACTCGGGCAACCGCGTTCATGTCGAGACCCACGAGCTCGTCAACCTGATCATGGACGACCGTCGGCCGTGTGCCGAGCATCTTTCGCGCACGAGCGTACCCCGGCGCAGCGCATTATAAAAGCGATGTATATCACAGAATTGTGCTTTTTGCAATCCATGGTACATTGTGTATAAAAGAATGGTAACTTGGTTAAAAACGAGGATCACGTGGTTTGCTACACGGACCCCAGCCGATGGCCATTTACGAATCCATGTGCATCCCGCGTAACTGCGCGGTATACAAAACACCCAAAACGACAGTATACGATTTCTTTTTATTGATTCGCGGGCGGCGCGCAACGAAGCACTAAGTTATTGCCGTTCTCGATTTGAAGGCGGTCTTGCACCTCCGGGTGTTCATAGATGAGTATGTCCCGGATCGTCGTTAGATTGTAGTCGTGCTCCCACCGGTATTCAGGATGGGGTCCGATCGCGATCGCGATGCGAACTTCCTCGATCAAGGTTCGATCCGAGACGTGCATATCTTCGATGTACATCCCGTTTTGTGAAACTCTTTGCGATTATGACCACAATTTTTTTCAAAATGGTGTGTGTGCAACCCGACCGGCCATAAAAACTGCGGGATTCTGCATCGGTTCGGAGGTAAATATATCAATTTTTTTTAAAAAATTGTTTCGCAAGGCCCGCTGCCAAACCCATGGGGTTGAACTCCGTGCCATACTGAAGACACAGGCCGGCATATCACATTTCGAGATGTTCATGGACCGCGTTCGGCCGCAGGAAGGAAGATGTACAAACGAACTATTCGCGGAAATACACACGCACCTGTGTTAAAGAATTATATTATGCAATTTGCAATCCACGACACGATGGTGTGTGGAAGAAGAGTGACTTGGTTGAAAATAAGGATCATGTAGTTTGCCGAATGGGCAAGTACGTTGATGGCCGCTTTTGAATCCTCGTGCGCATCCCGTGTAATTACGTGGTATACAAAGCACGGCACGAGGATTGCGATCGTAACATACAACACCGTTGTGTCGCTTGTTCCTTTGCGGATCGGCCGGTGGCAGACTGCGCAGTCGGCGCGCGCAACAACGGGCCACTGGTCCGCGCACTCGGGGTGCACCTGCTCGTTGCACCGAGCGCACGCCGTGCGCGGCAGAAAAAGTACCATCCCCGATATCAAAGTTTCACGCCTTTAATAAGTTTGCTCGGTCCCACGGCGCGCGGCGGGGCCCGCGCGCGCGGCGGCGCGCCGGTGCGCAGCGCGTGCACGCGCGGGTGCACCGTCATCTCGGCGTACCACCGCCGGAACGTGTCGTGCAGCCACGCGCGCAGCCACGCCGGCGGCTCGGGGCAGCACACGAACAGCGCGTCGCCGCGCGGGCGGTCCGGGCGCGCGCGCGGGCCCGCGACGACCTCGACCGCGCGCCCGAGCGCCGGCTTCCACGCCGCCGCGCACGCGGCGTTGTCGATCAGGAACACGCGGTCGCACTCGCGCGCGACCGCCGCGCGGCACGCGGCGCGCGTGCGCTCGGGCGCGTCGTAGTCGAGGATCTGGTACAGCCCGAACCGCTCGGTGAACGCGGCCTCGTAGTCGCCCTCGCGCGCCATGCCCGCCGTCTGCATGTGGTGCCGCTCCGCGTAGCGCAGCACCAGCTCCTCGCCCGCGTTGGTGGGCACAACGCACACCCGGAACGTTTTTCGAATCATCGTCTGAATTCCGCGGCGCGCGCCGCGCTGTTGCAACAGTGCACCGGCGGGAAAATTTTTTATTCGGAATGTCCGGCGGACTGTGCGAGCTGACGGTGGCCGAGCAGCGCGTCTTCGAGCGCGAGCTGGCGGCGCACTGCGAGGACCTGATGCACTTTTTCCGCATCGAGTCGGTCGAGTGGATGGCCGCGCGGCACGGGTACGGCGCGGTCCCGCGCGCGTTCCGCATCACGCTGCTGTTCGCCGTGCTCGCCGAGCTCGGCGTGACGCGCGACGAGGTCGCGTGCGCGCTGCGCACGCTGCACCCGCGCCTCGTGCCCGACGACCACCCCGCGGTGCGGATGCTGCGGCGGCCGCGCGCGGCGCGGGGCGCGCGTCTACTGCCCTAGCACGCACGCGGCGGCGACCAGGCACGTCGCCGCGACGGCCGCCGCGACCTTGATCGCGCACGGCAGCGCGGTCGCGCGGTCGTGCACGTCGGCCCAGAAGCGCACGACGAACGCGCGCACGTCGGGGTCGGCGTCCGCGCGCACCCCGAGTGATAAAGACGACATGCGATATGCGCGATTTATTCACCGCCCGAAGATCTTCTCGTAGAACGACGTGTCGCGGCCGTGGCACCCGGGCGCATGCTGGTAGGTCAGGATGTTGTCGTTGATGCAGAGATGCGGCGCAAGCGCGGGGTTTCCATCGACGAGGCGCGCACGGACCGCTTGGAGAACACTGTCGTGGCGGTGATAGATAAGCACGTACTTTTCATGGTTGTTCCTCGCCCTTTCCATCTTGTCCAAGTTGCTTAATGTATCCGCGCTCTCGGCGAACGCAGACTCGATTATTTTCTGTTTGTGCGCGTACTCTGCATCGCGGCACGCGCGTTCGAACGCAGCGGGATCCAATTTTTTCCAGTCCCCCTTCTCGGACATGAAACGGTATTCTACCATAACTTGTGTCGCATGCTCTGTTGCAACAATACGTGCCATCCTGCGAATTTTTTGGATATATTAAACTACGCACGCTCGGCATGCGCTTCAAAACGGCCTGGGCAAATCCGACCGGGGTCTTGGACCGGAGGTTCTGTATGCAAAATATCAATTAATCCGACGAAATGAGATTGGGGTACCACGGGTGGTCCAGGGGAATGCGCGCATAGTCCTTCGGCGCGAGAAAGATTTCCGGGGTGTCGGCGCCGAGCCACGCGTCGGGCAGCGAGTCGACCAGCGCCGGGACGTGCGGGCACTCGTGGATGATCACCGTGAGCATTCGGTGACACGCGCCGATCCAGTCCGGGAACCGGGCGATCCCCGACCCCGCCGCGTAGAAGTGGCGGAGATGCGTCAGCGGCGCTGCCGGGAGATGTGCGATTTTCGCGCAGCCGGCAATGTTCAGACTCGTCAGCGACGGGATGGCGGCCAGCGCGTCGGGCAACTCATCGGCGTCCCGGTGGACGGAAAGGGAGATATCGTTGGGGCGCGCTCCGGCCGGAATCGCCGCGGCGAACTCTTCGATGAGATCCGCGGAAATGTCGCTGATCGACAGGCGCGCGCCGTCCGCCCTCTGCGCGACCGCCCGGACGAGCGGGGCGTCGAGGGCGCACAGCGTGATGCGAATGCACTTGGCCTCTGGCAACCGCGAAAGCGCGCGGGCGACATGCTCCGCGGGCGAATCGATGAAGGCCAGCGCCTTGGCGGCGGGGAACGCGGCGCGCAGATCCAGTTTGCACGTGGACGCGTTGCACTGGACAAAATTAATCAGCCGCGCGCGCTCGAACACCGGGAGCGCCTCCGGGGCGTAGCCGCCGTGCCCCTTGAACATGACGGCTATCGCCTCCTCGGCCTCGCGGGCGGTGGGCACGGCGCCCGGGTGAAATACAAAGCGCTGCTCCTTCGCGGCGGCGCCCCCATCGCGCATACTGCAAATGGATCTGCCCGTGGCGGTGTTCAACGTCGACGCGACCACGCGGCACCGCTCGCTCAACACGCAGGACGCGCTGCTCGCGCACCTCGCCGCCGGCCCGCTCGCCGCGCCGGTCGCGGTGTACACCGAGGTGTCGTCCAAGTTCTTTGCCGCGCGGCTCGCGGCCGGCCGCGACGCGTGCTACGCCGACCACGCGTTCGGCCGCGCCGACCGCACCGTGCAGCTCTTCCCGCCCGAGTACGACACGGACGCGCCGACGTCGGTCTCGGACCGCGGCAAGTACCTGTACACGCCGCTGTCGGTCGACGGGCAGACGGTGCTGCTGTACACGGTGCACCTGTCGCGCCGCGACGCGGCCGCGCGCAAGCGGCAGCTCGGCCTGCTCGTGCGCTCGGTCGAGAAGCACCGCGGCGACGCGCACGAGGTCGTCGTGTGCGGCGACTTTAACACGCCGTGCGACGCGCTGCTCGAGCGCTTTGCGGGCATGGGCCTCGGCGCGGCCGTGCGGCCCGGCGACGCGCCGACGGCCGCGTCGGGGTCGATCGACAACCTGCTCGCGACCGCGCCGATCACCGGCGTCGCGCGCTGGGCCGACAGCAAGTTCACGCACGTGCCGTTTGCCGCGAGCCTGCGCGTCGAGAAATAAAACGATGCTCGTGTATTTACGACGGAACGTGGATGCACGGCCGTTACTCCGCCGAGTTTTTCTTGCGCAGCGCGTCCATCTCGGCGCGCATAATGTCCATGCGCTCGTTCATCGCCAAGATACACTGCCGGAGTTCGGCGAGCTGCTGCGAACTTCCGTACTGGCCAGGGGTCGCGGCAATCGTAGCGCGCACTAGGTTCATCTGCAGGAGCGCCTCGAGGCGCGTCATTTGCGAGCTGAGGAGCCCCAACTCGGCCGTGTGGATGTTCATTGCCGTCGGGCTGGCCCCACTTGCACCAAACGTAGCAGCGTACCCCGGCGGAAACGTCCCGTGCGGAATGCTAAAATCCCCCATGAACAATGTTGGCACAATGACTATATTTTTTGGCGCGGCGTGCACTGTTGCAACAGTGCACCCGCGGATTTTCGTCGGTGTTTATACATTAGTACGTCTATCCGGGCTGGTGTACACTTTTCATCCAAATGCGCCAGCGCGTCGTGGGAATGCAAGAGTACACGTCCCGCCTGCCGGACAATCTTTACTGGTCGGTGTTTCGTATTCGGCGCGGGACGTTCGGGCCGATCGCCGGGCGGCATACGAACGTGGTGTGGAGGCACCTGCACGAGGCGTGGCGCGAGTCCGGGCTCGCCCCGGGTGGCGGCCGCGAGATTCAGGCGATCGTCGACGCCGACTTTATTCTGCGCATCCCCGCCGAGCACATTGCGGCCGGCGGGGAATTCGCGATCCTTCCAGTGTCCTCGCCGATGCCGTTCTAATTGAGCGGCGGGAATTCGAGCGCCTTCTCCGCATCGCTGTGGCTGTACCCGTGCTTGCGCACCGCGCGGCGGTCCATGGCGGCCAGGAACGCGCGCAACGAGGTCAGCGCGGCGGCGGTCTCCTCGGGCGCGTCGGCGTGCATGCTCGCCGGCCACTGCGCAACGATGGCCACGAGCACGGCCACCATGTCGTCGACGTACATGCTCGCGCTGAACGTGAGGTTGCCGTGCTCGTCGATGGTGCACAGGTCGTTGAACAGCGTCCCCACCGCCAGCCCCTGCGTGAAGCGCGCGGACTTGCCAACGACCACCGTGCTGCGGGTCGTGTACAGCGCGTCCAGATCGCCGTTGTAGGCGGCGATGCGCAGCGCGCGGCGCGTTTGTTTGGTATCCCCCATGGCGCGCCCGGATGAAAAATATAGTTTCCGAAACTCGTTTGTGCACTGTTGCAACAGTGCACAAACGAGTTTGTAAATTATTTTAATTTCGGCGTACCATGGAGGAGACACAGGGGATGAATCGCACCGAACGCGCTACTCAGCATATGCTCGTAAACATGCTCATGCGAATGGCGGGCACGGATGTACTTTACACGGGACAAACGGCGCGGCCCGCGCTGTTTGCGCGACCTCGCCCGCGGCCCGGCGGCACGGACGAAAATTCACCGATCCGGAACGGCCGGCTCGTGTTTAATAGCTAGTACAACAATCCATGGCTTTTTCACTCATACACTTTCTATGGTAGAAACCGCCATAGGTTATTGGAATACCAATAAATGAACGCCATGATATACCGATGCCGCGCGCACCCAACGGGGGCAAGCGCGCCAAGAAGCCGGCCGCGCCGTTTGTGTCGCGGCGGCGCGACCCGCGCACGCACGATCTGTGGGGCACGCTCGACGCCGCGCAGCGCGACGCGTGCATGTTCGTGCACGAGGGCGCGGGCTCGATGTTCCTGTGCGGCGCGGCGGGCACCGGCAAGTCGCGCGTCATCAGCGTCGTCGCGGGCACGGCCGACGCGGCGGTCACCGCCACGACCGCGTGCGCCGCGTCGCTCATCGCGGGCGTCACGCTGCACTCGCTGCTGCGCTGGATCCCCGGCGAGCCGTTTGCCGAGTGGTGCAAGTACGTCCGGCTCGTGCGCCGCCGGCTCGCGTACGTGCACGTGCTCGTCGTCGACGAGGCGAGCATGCTCGCGCGCCCCGACTTTGAGACGCTCGACCGCATGCTGCGCAAGGTCGCGGCGGGCATCGCGGCGCGCAAGGACACGTGCGACGCGCCGTTTGGCGGCTTCCGCCTGCTGCTCGTCGGCGACGTGCTCCAGCTGCCGCCCGTCGGCGGCGCGCCGTTCTACACCGCGCCGCTGTTCGCGCAGCTCGCGCCGCGCGTGCTCGTGCTCGGGCGCATCTTCCGCCAGACCGCGCCGCTGTTCCTGCACCTGCTCGCCGCGCTGCGCCTCGGCCGCCCGACGCCGCTCGCGGTGCTCACCGTGCTCGCGCTCGAGTGGACCGCGGCCAACCTCGTCGCGCAGACGAACGCGATGCACCTGTACGCCGTGCGCGTGCTGCGCGACGCGCACAACCTGCACCAGCTGCGCCTGTTCGGGCCGTGCACGCGCTTCGAGCGCAGCTGGGAGCTCGGCATCGACGGCCCGGGCGCGTACACGATCGGCGGCAAGCGCGTCGACGTCGTGGCCGAGGTCGCGCGCGAGAGCCACCCGCCGCCGGCCATCCCGGCGCTGTTCGCGCTCGGCTGCCCCGTGCGCGTCGTCGCCAACGTCGACCCGCGCGGCGGGCTCGTCAACGGCGCGCTCGGCTTCGTCGAGGGCATCGACGCCGCCGCGCGCACCGTCACCGTGCGCCTCGCCGACGGGCGCCGCCACGTCGTCGCGGAGCGCCCGGTCTACACGCGCGTGTGGAAGCTCGCCAACGGGCGCAAGCTCGTCGACCGCTGCATCTGCCTGCCGCTCGAGCTCGCGTTCGCCGCGACCGTGCACGCCGCGCAGGGCGCGACCGTCGCGGGGCCGCTCGTGCTCGACACGACGCACCCGTACGTCAACGCCGCGCTGCTGTACGTCGGCGCGTCGCGCGCCACGCGCCTCGCGCACCTGCTGCCGTACGGCGTCGCGTCCGCCATGGCGCGCGTGCGCCCGGCGCCGGGCGCGCTCGACTTTCTCGCCGCGCACGGGCTCGACTGCGCGGCCGAGCACGCGGCGCTCGACGCCGAGTCGGCCGCGCTGCTGCCCGCCGCCGCGGACGCGTTCGCCGCCGAGGCCGACCTGTCGCCCGACGACGCGCGCCGCGCGCTCCGCGGCGTGCTCGCCAACCCGCGGCTGCCGGCCGCGTGGCCGAAAATGAACCCGGCGTGGGACGCGGTGCGCGCCGCGCTCGCGTAGTTTTTTGGCGGACCTGCACTGTTGCAACAGTGCCGTGGCAATTTTCGTTGAAATCATTCGTGTATTTCTACATATCATGGGGGACGCGTCCGTGGCATTCGAGGATATCGATTTCTCGGCAACCCACATCGAGGCCGACATTGCCGCCGGGTTCAACCAGGCAAAGGAACGGCTCCATGACAGCCATCGCAAAGGCGAGGTGGGTGGACAAAACATTTTCCTGGCCTATGATACCCGCCCTGGCGTATTGAATGCCATATCCGAAAAACTCATTGCAGCAAATTCTACATTGCGCGGCCATTTGGCGATCCAACATGACGCGTTGCAATTTAAGCCGTGAGTTCAGGAATAAATCTTTCCCAAGATATCCAAATGGACGCAGTTTTAATACACGGTGCCGCGCCGCTCCGCGTCGACAATCGCGCTCAGAATGTGCCGCACCGTGATCCACTGCCGCTGCTCGGTCCGCGGGCCCAGCGTGCGCACAAAGTTGCGCAGCAGCGCGACCGCGACCAGGCCCGGCGAGTCGGCGTCGAGCGGGATGCACGTGCGCCAGTTGGCGTGCGGCGACGGCATGTGTAGGAAGATGCGCCCCGCGTCATACGCGCCAAACATCTGTACGAACATGTTAGCGCGGTCGCGGTCGCGCCACTGCAGGTAGCGCACGGTGCGCGGCATCGCGCGCGGGACCACCGGGCCGCGCCGGCCGGTGCGCTCGAACACGAGAAACACCGACCGGTAGACGTACGGCGCGCCGCCGCGCGTCTCGAACGCGTCGGCGGGGAGCTCGCGCAGCAGCGTCTGCGAGTACCGCGGCGGCGGGCGGCTCGCGCCGCGGCCGTTGTCGCGGAACATCGCCGGCAGCACAAAGGCGATCGTGTCCGCGACCGCGGCCGCGCGCCGGACAAACGCGCGCGCGAGCGCGCGCAGCCGCCCGTACGGCGGGTTGCCGACGACGACGACGCGCTCGCGCGGCCCAAAGTCGGGCAGCGGGTCGCGCAGAAAGTCGGCGCGCGCCACGTCCGGCGCGGCGGGCGCGACGTCGCCGCCCCAGCGCCGCGCGGGCGGCAGGAGGTGCAGGAACGCGCCCGCGCCGGCCGCCGGCTCGACGAAGAACGCCGCGTCGGCGCGCGGCCCG
>Ga0075156_10001436_pt1 | contig 12965 bp, 14 predicted proteins | sample JI81AbrownDNA_FD_70966 | JGI IMG/M metagenome (GOLD analysis project Ga0075156, IMG submission 70966) | Wastewater effluent complex algal communities from Wisconsin, to seasonally profile nutrient transformation and Carbon sequestration -... | ecosystem: Engineered > WWTP > Effluent > Algae...
TAGGCGTTGCCGGGCCCGGTGATCTTGTCCACGCGCGGCACGGTGGCCGTGCCGTAGGCCAGCGCCGCCACGGCCTGGGCGCCGCCGATGGCGAAGGCGCGGTCCACGCCGGCCACGTGCGCAGCCGCCAGCACCAGCGGGTTGCGCTCGCCGCCAGGCGTGGGCACGACCATGATCACCTCGCCGACGCCGGCGACGCGGGCCGGGATCACGTTCATCAGCACCGACGACGGATAGGCCGCCTTGCCACCCGGCACGTACACGCCGACACGGTCCAGCGGCGTGACTTTCTGCCCCAGCAGCGTGCCGTCGGCGTCGCGGTAGGCCCAGCTGCGGCAGGCGGCGTCGAGCTGGCGCACGTGATAGTCGCGCACGCGTCCGGCCGCGGCCTGCAGCGCACGGCGCTGGGCCTCGGGCAGCGACTCGAAGGCCGCGCGCAGTGCGTCGGCGCCAAGCTCGAGCGCGCCGACGCTGGCGGCGTCAAGGCGGTCGAAGCGGCGCGTGGCGTCGAGCACGGCGTCGTCACCGCGCGCGCGCACGTCGGCCAGGATCTGCGCCACGCGCTGTTCGATCTGCGCGTCGGTGTCGGCCGACCAGTGCAGCACGCGCTCGAACTGCGCCTCGAAATCGGCGTCGGCGGTGTCGAGGCGGCGCACCAGGCTCACGCAGCGCCTCCCGCGGCGACGGCGGACTCCAGCGCCTCGATCAGCGGCTGCATCGCGTCGCGCTTGAGCTTGAGCGCAGCCTGGTTGACCACCAGGCGCGACGACACGTCGGCGATGCGCTCCACCTCGACCAGGCCGTTGGCCTTGAGCGTGCCGCCCGACGACACCAAGTCAACGATGGCGTCGGCCAGGCCGGTCAGCGGTGCCAGCTCCATCGAGCCGTACAGCTTGATCAGGTCCACGTGCACGCCCTTGTCGGCGAAATGCTGGCGCGCGGTGACGGTGTACTTGGTGGCCACGCGGATGCGCGAGCCTTGCCGCACCGCGCTGGCGTAGTCGAAGTCGGCACGCACCGCCACGCTCATGCGGCAGCGCGCGATGCGCAGGTCCAGCGGGCGGTACAAGCCGTCGCCGGGCGACTCGATCAGCACGTCCGAGCCGGCCACGCCGAGGTCGGCGCCGCCGTACTGCACGTAGGTCGGCACGTCGCTGGCACGCACCAGCACCACCCGCACGTCGTCGCGGTTGGTGGCCAGGATCAGCTTGCGCGAGGTCTCCGGGTCGTCGAGCACGCGGATGCCGGCCCGCGCCAGCAGCGGCAGGGTCTCGTCGAAGATGCGGCCCTTGGACAGGGCCAGCGTCAGGCGGGTGCTCACGACACCCTCTCGATGTCCGCGCCGACCGCGCGCAGCTTGGCTTCCATGCGGTCGTAGCCGCGGTCCAGGTGGTAGATGCGGTCGACCAGCGTCTCGCCCTCGGCCACAAGGCCGGCGATGACCAGGCTGGCCGACGCGCGCAGGTCGGTGGCCATGATGGTGGCGCCGGACAGGCGCGGCACGCCGTGCACCACCGCCGTGTGCCCGTCCACCTCGATGCGGGCGCCCAGGCGCACCAGCTCGTTGACGTGCATGTAGCGGTTCTCGAAGATCGTCTCGGTGATGCGCGCGCTGCCGTCGGCCACGCAGTTCACGGCCATCAGCTGGGCCTGCATGTCGGTGGGGAACGCCGGGTACTCGCTGGTGCGAAAACCCACCGACTTCGGGCGGCTGTCCATGCGGATGCGCATCCAGTCTGCGCCGGCCTCGATCTGCGCACCGGCCTCGCGCAGCTTGTCGACCACCGCCTCCAGGTGCTCGGCGCGGGTGCCGGTCAGGCGCACGTCGCCGCCGGCCGCGGCCACCGCGCAAAGGAAGGTTCCGGTCTCGATGCGGTCCGGGATGATGCGGTGCGGGCGCGCCGGCGCATGCAGCTCGGCGACCCCCTGCACGCGCAGACGCCCGGTGCCCAGGCCCTCGATGCGCGCGCCCATGGCCACCAGCAGTTCAGCCAGGTCGGTCACCTCGGGCTCCTGGGCCGCGTTCTCCAGCACCGTCTCGCCGTCGGCCAGCGCGGCGGCCATCAGCAGGTTCTCGGTGCCTGTCACGGTGACCATGTCGGTGGTGATGCGGGCCCCGTGCAGCCGGGTCGCGCGCGCCACGATGTAGCCGTGCTCCACGCTGATTTCGGCGCCCATGGCCTGCAGCCCCTTGATGTGCTGGTCCACCGGGCGCGAGCCGATGGCGCAGCCGCCGGGCAGCGACACCCGCGCCTGCCCCAGGCGAGCCAGCAGCGGCCCGAGCACCAGGATCGACGCACGCATGGTCTTGACCAGCTCGTAGGGCGCCTCGGCCTGCGCGATGCGGCCCGCGTCCAGGATCATTCGGCCCGGCACGGCCTCGGGCCGGTCGATCGCCACGCCCATGTGTCGCAGCAGCCGGGCCATGGTGGCCACGTCCTGCAGGCGCGGCACGTTGTCCAGCGTGACCGGCTCGGCCGTCAGCAGGGCAGCGCACAGCTCGGGCAGGGCAGCGTTCTTGGCGCCGGCAATCGCCACGTCGCCCTGGAGGCGGTTTCCGCCGCGGATGAGGAGCTTGTCCATGGGGTGTCTTGGTCTGGCGTCGTCTGTGGGGCGACGCGGTCCACCGCGAGGGGCCGGGCGGGGCGCGGGCTGTCAGGCGTGCGCCACCGGGCCACCCGCAGCGCGCGCCGCGGGTCGGTCAGTGGTGGTGGTGGGCGCCTGTGGGGGCCGCAGGGGTCGCCGCCGTGCCTGCCCCTTGCTGGGCATTCCATTCGGCGGGGGTGAGCGTCTTCATCGACAGCGCGTGGATCTGCTCGCGCATTCTATCGCCCAGGGCCTGGTAGACGCGCTGGTGGCGCTGCACGCGCGAGCGGCCCTCGAAGTCGGGCGCCACGATGGTGGCGAAGAAGTGCCGGCCGTCGCCTTCGACCTCGAGATGCGCGCACTGCAACCCGGCGGCAATGAAATTTCGCACGTCTGCGGCTGTGGGATCGGCCATGGTGGCCCCATTCTAGGTGGCGCGGGCTACATTCCCGCGCTGTCAGGCCTTCCCGGGAGCCCGCCATGAGCATCACCCAGATCGTGACCCTCGTCGTCCTGGCCGTCATCGGCCTGTGGATGCTGTCCGCCTACAACCGGCTGGTGCGCCAGCGCAACGAGATCGGCAATGCGTTTGCCCAGATCGACGTGCAGCTCAAGCGCCGCTACGACCTGATCCCCAACCTGGTCGAGGTGGCACGCAAGTACGTGCAGCACGAGCGCGACACGCTCGAAGCGGTGATCGCCGCCCGCAACGGCGCCAAGAGCGCCAGCGAGGCCGCCGCGCTGAAACCGGCCGACGCGGCGCGCATCGGCGCGCTGGCCGGCGCGGAGAACGCCCTGGCAGGGCTGATGACCAAGCTGGCGGTCGTGGTCGAGGCCTACCCCGAGCTCAAGGCCGACGCCTCGCTGCGCGACCTGTCCGAAGAGCTGGGCCACACGGAGAACCGCATCGCGTTCGCTCGGCAGGCCTTCAATGACTCCGTGCTCGACTACAACAACGCGGCACAGCAGGTGCCCACCGTCCTGATCGCCGACCTGTTCGGCTTCAAGACGGCCGCCATGCTTCAGGCCACGTCGAGCGAGGTCGAGCGGCAGGTACCCAAGGTCGCCTTCTAAGGAGGCCGCCCCCAGAGGCCGGCCCTTCAAGACATGCGCTTCCGGCGCCACCAGGAGGCCGCCCAGCAGTCCACTTTTCGGCTGCTGCTGCTGTTCGTCCTCGTCGTGGTCGGCCTGGTGGTGGGTGTCAACCTGGTGCTGGCCGGCGTCTACCGCCTGATGGTGCCCTTTGCCCGCGGCCTGCCCCGGCTGTTCGTCGAAACCAACACGGCACTGGTATTGCTGTTCGTGCTGGGCGGCTGCTGGATCGAGTCGATGCGGCTGTCCCGCGGCGGGCCGCACGTGGCCGAGCTGGCGGGCGCGCGCCCTGTCAATGCCAGCGGTGGCGACGAATCGGCCCGCCGCGAGCGGCGCTTCGCGAACGTGGTGCAGGAGATGGCGCTGGCCAGCGGGCAGCGGCCGCCGCCGCAGGCCTGGGTGCTGCCGCGCGACGATGCCATCAACGCCCTGGCCGCCGGCTGGACCGCCGACGACGCCGTGGTGGTGGTCACCCGGGGTGCGCTCGAGCGCCTGACACGGGCCGAGCTGCAAGGCGTGGTGGCGCACGAGTTCAGCCATATCGTCCACGGCGACACCCGCCTGAACATGCGACTGGTGGGCCTGGTGTGGGGCCTGCAGATGATTTGGGGGCTGGGCGTGTCGATGTGGAGCGCCGACGAGCATGGCCGGCGCCACGCCGGCGCCCTTTTCGGGCTCGGCTTGATGGCGGTCGGCTCGCTCGGCTGGCTGGCCGGCCGCCTGCTGCAGGCGGCCGTCAGCCGCCAGCGAGAGTTCCTCGCCGATGCGTCGGCGGTGAAGTACTCGCGCCACGTGGACGGCCTGGGCGGCGCGCTGCGCAAGATCGGCGACCAGCAGGCGCGGCGCGTGCGCGGCCTGGCCAGCGCCCACGCGGCCAGCCTGGCCCATCTGCTGCTGTCCGGTCACGCGCGCTCGCGTGGCAGCTGGCGCACCTGGCTGGCCACTCACCCGTCGCTGTCGGAGCGCCTCGCGCGCCTGTACGGTCACCCGATGGCCGACGACGAACTGATCCTGACGGCCGACCCGGTGCCGATCGACCTGCACGAGCCCGAGCCCGCTCCGGCCCTGGCGGTGACGCGGATGGCACCCGGTGGCGACGGCCCGACAGCCTGGGCAGCAGGCGGCGCGGCGCCCGAGGCGCACGCACATGACCCCTTGCAGCGTCGGGCCCTCCTCGACGGCACGCTGCGCGAGCGCGAGGCGATCGAGCGCCTTGGCCGCTGGCACGGTCCGGGCGAGTGGCAGGCCACGATGCTCGCGCTGTTCGTGGCCGGCGACCGCTCGCCCGAGGCGGCCGGGCGCTGGCGGGCATGGCAGGCCGCGACGGCCGACCTGGGCGTGGCCGCGGCCGTCCGCGCCGAGGTGGAGGCGCTGGGGCCCGTGGCGCGTCGGCAGGTGTTCGCCGAACTGGCTGCCCGGGCCGGCGCCGCGACGGCGCCGGCCCGGCGGGATCTATGGCGCGCCTGGTCGGCGCGGTGGGGTTCGATGGAGGGCGCGTCGCGCCATCGCCCTGCGCAGGCCTGGCGCGCCGTGGTGCTGCGCCGTGCCTTCGGCCCGCGGCGTGACCGGGCCGATCGCTCCACGCTGTCGTCGCTGTCGGCGTCGGTCCATGCCGCCACGCAGGGGATGGGACGCTGCCTGGGAGTGTCGGACGACGAGGAGCGCGCCTGGCGAGCGCGGGTGCTGCAAGGCCTGCAGGCCTTCGATCTGCCGCCGCCGCGCGGCCCGGCCGCCGGCCTGGCGCCGAGCGTCAGCTCGCGCAGCGCCGTGCTGCCGGCCCTGCGGGTACGCAGGCTGTCCCCGATGCAGCGCCCGCTGCTGCTGCGTGCCTGGGTCGAGGCGGCCCAGGGCCTCGGCCTGCTGGATCGCACCGAAACCGTGGACGCACTGCATCTGGCCTGTCAGGCGCTGCAGGTGCCTGTGCCTCCCGCGCTGTTGCGCGACGAGAACGCGGCAACCTGACGGCGCCGGGCCTAGCCCAGGTCGGCCTGCCGCTCGATCACGCGCGACACCAGCCCGTAGTCCATCGCCTCGGCCGCGCTCATCCAGTGGTCGCGGTCGATGTCCGACATCACCCGCTCGAGCTTCTGCCCGGTCTCCTTGGCGATCACGCGGGCGATGCGCTCGCGCATCTTGATGATCTCCTGGGCCTGGATGGCGATGTCCGACGCCCTGCCGCCGGCCCCGCCGGACGGCTGATGGATCATGAAGCGCGTGTTGGGCAGGCACACGCGGCGCTCCTTCGGCGCCGCCAGGAAGATGTGCGTACCGGCGCTGGCGACCCAGCCGCTGCCGATGGTGGTGACCGGCGCGCGCACGAAACGGATCATGTCGTGGATGGCATCGCCGGACTCCACGTGCCCGCCGGGCGACGAGATCAGCATCTGGATCGGCGCGTCCGACTCCTGCGACAAGGCGATCAGGCGTTCGCAGGTCAGGCGCGCCATGCGGTCGTCGATCTCGCCGAACACCATGACGAAGCGCGACTTGAAGGCCAGCTGCTCGGCCAGACTGCCGTCTCGGTCGGACTTGGCGGCGCTCTTGTCGCCGGAAGAATTGGCAGGACGGGTCATGGAAGGTCTCCTGGAAGCAGCCGGGGATCAGCTGCGGATTTTGTAGCCGGCGGCCAGCAGGCGCAGCGCCACCGCGGATACCAGCACGAAGCTCGTGCCCACCACGCCCAGCGACAGCCAGGGCGACACGTCGCTGGCGCCGAAGAAGCCGCGCCGGAAGCCGTCGATCATGTAGAAGAACGGGTTGAGGTGCGACAGCGCCTGCCAGAACGGCGGCAGGGAATGCACCGAATAGAAGACGCCCGACAGGAACGTCATCGGCATGATGATGAAGTTCTGGAAAGCGGCCATCTGGTCGAACTTGTCCGCCCACAGCCCGGCGATCAGGCCCAGCGCGCCCAGCATGCCGGCGCCCAGCGCCGCGAACACCAGGATCCACCACGGCTGCGCGAACTGCGGTGGCGCGAACCACACCGTCACCAGGAACACCCCGCTGCCCACGGTGAGGCCGCGCACCATGCTGGCGCCGACGTAGGCCGTGAACCAGGCCCAGTGCGACAGCGGCGTCAGCAGCAGGAACACCAGGTTGCCGGTGATCTTGCTCTGGATCAGCGAGCTGGAACTGTTGGCGAACGAGTTCTGCAGCACGCTCATCATCACCAGCCCCGGGATCAGGAAGCTGGTGTAGCCCACGCCGTCGAACACCTGGACATGGTCTTCCAGCACGTGGCCGAAGATCAGCAGGTAGAGCACGGCCGTGAGGACGGGTGCGCCGACGGTCTGGAAGCTCACCTTCCAGAAGCGCAGCACCTCCTTCAGGAACAGCGTGCGAGCGCCTTCGAGCTTCAAGCGGGCCTCTCGGCAGGAACGCCCTGCATGATCTCGAGGAACACGTCTTCCAGGTCGGCGCGGCCGATCTCCAGGTCTTCCACCCTCACGCCGGCCTCGCGCAGCCGCGCCAGCACCGCCTCGACCTGGGCCACGTCGGCCGCGCGCACCTGGGCGATGCGCCCCGTGACCCGCGCTGAGGCCGCCAGTGACGGCGGCAGCGCGTCGTCAGTCTTGAAGCGCAGCATCTGGTGCGAGGTGCCGGCCAGCAGGTTGGCGGTGCGGTCCAGTGCCACCACGCGGCCCTGCTTGAGCATCGCGATGCGGCCGCACAGGGCCTCGGCTTCTTCGAGGTAGTGGGTGGTCAGCAGCACCGTGTGCCCCTGCTTGTTCAGGCGCGCCACGAACTGCCACAAGGTCTGGCGCAGTTCCACGTCGACGCCGGCGGTGGGCTCGTCCAGCACGATCACCGGCGGCTTGTGCACCAGGGCCTGCGCCACCAGCACACGCCGCTTCATGCCGCCCGACAGGGCGCGCATGTTGACATCGGCCTTGTCGGCCAGGCCCAGGCTCGCCAGCAGTTCGTCGATCCAGGCGTCGTTGCGGCGCAGGCCGAAGTAGCCGGACTGGATGCGCAGGCACTCGCGCACGGAGAAGAAGGGATCGAACACCAGCTCCTGCGGCACCACCCCGAGTGACTTGCGGGCCGCGGCGTAGCCGGTCACCACGTCGTGGCCCATCACGGTGACGCGTCCGCTGCCGGCTCGGGTGAGCCCGCCGAGCACGGAAATCAGGGTGGTCTTGCCGGCGCCATTGGGCCCGAGCAGGCCGAAGAACTCGCCTTCGTCGATGGAGAAGGACACGCCGTCGAGCGCGCGCACGGTGCCGCGCGCGCCTGCATAGGTCTTGGCGACCTGATCGAACTCGACGGCGGGCATGGCGACGCATTCTAGGTTGGTGCAAGAATGACGCTCATGCCCGCCGCCGAGCCGAAGAAGAAGCCCCGCCGCACCGCCGAGCGCATCCTGGACGTGACGCTCGAGCTGTTCAACCGCTTCGGCGAGCCCAACGTCAGCACCACCCTGATCTCGGCCGAGCTGAAGATCAGCCCGGGCAACCTGTACTACCACTACCCGGCCAAGGACGAGCTGATCAACGGCCTGTTCGGCCGCTACGAGAAGGCGCTGGCGGAGATCCTGCTGGCCGCCGACAACGTGCGCAACGTGGAAGACGCCTGGCTGTTCTTCCACATGCTGTTCGAGACGCTGTGGCAGTACCGCTTCCTCTACCGCGACCTGAACGACCTGCTGTCGAAGAACCGGCGTCTGGAAACCCAGTTCCAGCACATCCTGCGCGCCAAGGGGCGCGCGGTGCAGTCGGTGCTGGGCGGCCTGGCGCGCGGTGCCGCCGTGAAGATCGACGCCCGCGAAGCCGAGCCGGTGGCCACCGCCATGGTGGTGGTGCTCACCTACTGGCTGAGCTACGAGTACGTGCGCGACCCGCGCCGCGCTCTCGAGCCCGAGACCGCGAGCCCTGCGCTGGCGCGCGGCGCCTACCATGTGCTGAGCCTGCTGATGCCCTACATCGAGCCGGCCGCGCGCGACCACCTGCACTCGCTGGTGGCGCCCTACCGCCACTAGAAACCCTACAAGACCAGGAGACAACCGCCATGGCCAAGTGGACCGCCTTCCCCTACGACCTCGTCGACCTCGACGCCGCCGCGGTGAAGAAGCAGTGGGCTCGACTGCACGCCGGCGACGCCGAGCCGCTGCCCAAGGACGCCAAGGTGCTGGACGCCTGGGTGCTGTTCCATCGCGGCGAGTTCCAGAAGGCGCACGACGCGGGCCTGAAGGCGGGCGGCGGCGGCATTACCGTGGCCAACAAGTCGCAGTCGATCTACGCCAACTACATCGAGAAGAGCGAGAAGACCCGTCTGGCGATGTTCCAGGAGATCGCCGAGCGCGCCGAGGCGCAGCAGGCCGACGAGCCGAAGAATCCCAATGCGTGGTACTGGCAGGCCTATGCGCTGGGTCGCTACGGCCAGGGCATCAGCGTGGCCAAGGCGCTGGCACAGGGCCTGGGCGCCAAGGTCAAGGGCGCGCTGGAAACGACCATCAAGCTGGCCCCCAAGCATGCCGACGCGCACATCGCGCTGGGCACCTTCCACGCCGAGGTGATCGACAAGGTCGGCTCGCTGCTGGGCAAGACGCAGGGCGCCGACAAGGCCACCGGGCTGAAGCTGTTCCAGCAGGCGCTCAAGCTCAACCCGGCCAGCGCCATCGCGATGGTGGAATACGCCAACGGCCTGGTCATGCTCGAGGGCGACAAGCGCATGAAGGAGGCCGAGAAGCTCTACGCCGACGCCGCCGCCTGCGCGCCGGCCGACGCCATGGAAACGCTCGACGTCGAGATGGCGCGGGCCGAGCTCGAGGACTGACCGGCACACGGCGCGAGCGCATCCCGCACACGGGCGACTCATGAACTACGACGACAGCGACTGGACCCACGAAGCCGCCGCAGCCTCGGCCGCCACCGTGCGCCCGCGCCGCGACATGACGCTGGCCGGCACCCTGGCGCTGGGCATCGTGATCGGCGTGGCCGGCACGCTGCTGGCGGTGCTGGCCGTGGGGCGCGGGCCCGCGGCCGCGCCCCCCACCGCGGCGGGACCGGCGCTGGCGGCAGCGCCGGCCTCTGCCGAACCCGCCGCCTCCGCGTCGCCCGCGGTCCAGGTGGCGCCCGGCGGCACGTCGCCGGCCGCCCTGGTGGAACGCGTGCCGCCTGCGGCCAGCGGCGGTGCGACCGTCCCCACGCCGGCGCAGGTGCAGGTGCAGGACAGCGACGACGCCGAGCCTGCGCCGGTGGCGGCAGCGCCGTCCAGGCCCTTCAGCGCCGAGGAGCAGAAGCGCCGCGAGCGCGCCTGGGCGAAGTTCTACCGCCGCCCGGCCAGCTGCGAAGGCAACCCGACCACCGACCAGCTGATCGAGTGCGCCAACCACTTCATCCGCAGCAAGCGCGAGTTCGACGAGCGCTGGAAGGCCGGCACGCTGTAGCGCGGGCGCAGTCCGCGGAACGCCGGCTCAGGCCGCGGGCCAGGGCGACATCAGCGCCAGCCACAGCAGCTTGTCGAACTCCGGGCCGAAGCCGCCGACGACGGCCTCCGGGTCCGGGCACATGCGGGCGTCGGTGATCAGCCCGAACTGCACGCCGCCGCCGTAGGACAGGATCGACACGCCCATGCCGATGTCGCCCGACTGCGGCACCCAGAACATGACCTGTTCCACGGTGCGGCCGCAGAAGCGGATGGGTTCGCGCGGGCCCGGCACGTTGGTCATCACCGCGGTGGCCTTCTTGGCGAACAGGCCGGTGATCGCCGCCTGCACCGGCTTGACCATCATCCCGGACAGCGCCAGCACGGCAAACGCCAGCAACGGCTGATAGCTCGTCTTGAGCTGGTTCATGCGCTGGTGCACCGCGAACAGCCGCTCGCCCGGATGGTCGATGCCGATCGGCAGCACCAGCGGCGCGAGGCCGAACCGGTTGCCGAGCTTGTAGGCCTCTTCCATCGGACGCAGGTTCACCGGCACCATGGCACGGATCTCCTGGCCGGTGGGGTCGTCGCCCTTGCCGCGCAGGTAGGCGCCGACCGCGCCGGCCACGCAGGCCAGCAGCACGTCGTTGATGGACACGCCGAAGGCCCGGCCGACGGCTCGCACCTCGTCCAGCGGCATCGGCTCGCTCCAGGCCACCCGCTTGCCCGGCGTGGCCTGACCCTTCAGGCGCGTGGGCGAGTCGTCGGCCATCATGGCCAGCGCAGCCACGTCGCTGGCCACCTGCATGCCCACGCGCGCCATCTCCAGGCTGCCGCCGCCGGGCTGCGCCAGTGCTTCCAGGCCCTTGCCCATGCCCTGCCCCGTCAGGCCGATGGCCTTGATGGTGAGGTCGGTGAAGGGCTTGATCAGCGTGTCGGCGATCCAGTCGTGCTCGTCGTGCGAGGCCTCGTCACGGGGACGTCGCGCCGGCGGCGGCTTGCCACCGTCGGCAATGGACAGCATCACGGAGATCAGCGCGATGCCGTCGCCGATGCAGTGGTGCACGCGGCTGACCAGCGCGCTGCGGCCGTCGCCCAGGTCCTCGATCAGGTGAAACTGCCACAGCGGCCGCGACGGGTCGAGCGGCTGCGTGGCCAGGTCGGCGACGCGGCGCTTGAGCGCGTCCAGCGAGGCCTCGCCGGAGCGTGCCTCGAGCGGCTCGGCGCACACATGGTGGGTGAGGTCGAAGTGCGGGTCCTCGACCCAGGCGGCGCCCGTCGGGTCCTCCACCACCTTCTGGCGAAACCGTGGATACGCCAGCAGCGAGCCACCGACGCGCTCGCGCAGCTCGGCCAACGCGAGGGGCGGCGACAGCAGCCAGACGCCGACGATCATCATCAGGTTGGCGTCGGTGTCCATGCGCAGCCACGCGTGGTCCACGCGCGACATGCGCTCGCTGCGAGCTGCCGGGGCCGTCATCGGGTGACTCCTTGTCTTGGCCGCCGAAGTTGCCCGCTAAGATCGTCCGCGTCCATGCCATCAAACCCCAAGAGGAGGCCGCCATGGCCAGTCTGAAAGCGTCGTTCGAGAAGGCAGTTGCCGACAGCAAGAACCTGCCCGAGAAGCCCGACAACGCCACGCTGCTGCAGATCTACGCGCTGTACAAGCAGGCCACGGTCGGCGACGTCGACGGCAAGCGCCCCGGTTTCACCGACATGGTCGGCCGCGCCAAGTGGGACGCCTGGAACGGCCTGAAGGGCAAGGACACCGATTCGGCGATGCAAGAGTACGTCGACCTGATCGAAGGGTTGAAGTAGGCCCCCCCCGTTGCGCCTTCGGCGCGGCCCCTGCTGGGGAGGGCGCGGGCTTCGCCGCGCCTTGCATGCCACCTGCTGGCTACTTGGAGGTTTTGCGTGCCGGCTTGGCGCTCTTGGCCAGCAGGGCGTCGAGGTTCTTCTGGATCTCGGCCTCGATGGTCTTGCTGAAGGCGCCCAGCAGGAAGCCCAGCTTGGCGTCGAGGTCGAAGTGGTCGGCGGCCACGACGAGGCGGCCGTTGACGCCGGTGCGGGTGAACTCCACCGTGTCGCTGAACTCGCCTTCGACGACGGTGCATTCCATGTCGAACTTCTTCTCCACGTCTTCCGCCCACTGCCAGGCGATCTTGCGGGCCTTGGCCAGGCCCAGGGTGTGGTCGCGGTGAATCTTGATGTCGGGCATGCGCGCTCCGGCGGCAGGTCAGGGTGAGGACAGTGTGGCGTGGCGCTCGGCCCGCGGCAATGCGGCCAAACGCGCAACGGCCGCGTAGAAGCGGCCGAAGTCGCGGCCCTCGGCGTCGAACAGGCGCTCGAAGCCCGGCACGAGTTCGTTGTAGGCGCTCATGACGCCGAAGCTCGCGTTGTTGGCGCGCTCGAACCAGCCGTCGTAGCCGGCGAAGCCGTGCAGCGGATGCCCCGGTTCGGCCTTGGCGCGGACCAGGTCGGCGCGCAGGGCGGCCATCAGGGCCGCCTTGTCGCGGCGCTTGTCCTCGTCGCCGGCGGCGCTGGCATACAGCGTCTGCAGGCGGTCGCGATAGCGGCCGGTCAGCGCGCGGAAGGCCTCTCGCCGCGCGTCGAGCTCGGCGTACTGGCGCCGCGCCGCATCGCTGCCGTGCGCGTCGAGCCAGCGCCGCACGCCGATGCGTTCCACCGCCGTGGCGAACGACTCGTTGAACATGGTGTCGTCCTTCGCGAACACCACCTGGTGCGCCAGCTCGTGGAACACCAGCCGCGCCAGTTCGCCCTCGGGCCAGCCGATGAAGGTGTTGAGCAGCGGGTCGCCGCCCAGCCAGTCGAGCTTGCCAAGCGTGGAGTACGCCGGCACGCCGTAGACGCTGACCTCGAGCCCGCGCGCACGCAGCTGTGCCGCCTCTGCGTCGGCC
>Ga0075156_10001438_pt1 | contig 12963 bp, 5 predicted proteins | sample JI81AbrownDNA_FD_70966 | JGI IMG/M metagenome (GOLD analysis project Ga0075156, IMG submission 70966) | Wastewater effluent complex algal communities from Wisconsin, to seasonally profile nutrient transformation and Carbon sequestration -... | ecosystem: Engineered > WWTP > Effluent > Algae...
AAGATAAATGTAAGATATTTTTTGATATTTTATGCATTTGGGGGTAGTCAAAGTTGGGCTGCTTTGATTGGCTAGGCCGGAAGTTTTTTGCCAGCGCATAATAGTCACAATAAAAAGGCTTCGATGAAAGATATTATATCGTCCAACTTTGACAACCCCTGATATATCCGGCAAAAAAAATCTTTTTGTGCTATATCGGGCGTTGTCTCTCTAATAATTAATGATAACATTATAAAAATCTATCTTCTGAAATTTAAATTATGATAAATTTCACACATATCTCAACTATCTTAGTATCTAGATGGTTTACATGGCCTTAAATAATTTTGAAGGCTTTTTCTGTTGATTTCATACTTTTGGAACATTTCATCGCAAAGCTAACACTGTACCGCCCCACTCTAAAATCAAATTTTGAGTACATAGTGACGAACACCCAAGATTGACTAATATTACAGCTAATAGATCTTCCTAAACCATGACATATTGTATGTTCAAGGGGGAATCATATAAGAGTATGATTTTTGTATTTTTGTAATATTTTGTGGTGAGTTTTCAATAATCTTTGCTTGCAAGAGTCTGATTCGATAATCTTTGTAAAATTTTATAGTTGTTCTTCAAAATCCCTTAATTAATCGTTGATGTCTAATGTGATTTCGATTGAGTAAGAAACAAAAATAGAAGAATTAGTCTAGCATTAATTTGCAAAATTTTCATGTCTGGTAACCCTACAATACCCGAAGAGAATCTAGAAAAAATTCAATAAACTTGTCAAGTTCAGGGGGAAAGACTTATATCATCTAAAAATAGATACTTTGAAAGTGTGAAATACCCATTGCAACAATCTTGCAAAAATTTCCATGTATTACATCATGTATCTTATCATTAGATGAAGTTGGAATTAGGGCACAAAATGCTCTAACTGCAATTAACGTGGAAAATTTCGTCTATCCAAGTTAACCTCCTGGAAAACACCGTCCGACTCGCTGACGTGCAATGTAAAGTCAGTGAATAACCTCTACCGGTACTTACAACTATGAATCCTGTTATACAGGATAATATTTTGGATGATACATATAGCTTCTTATACGTTTCCAAATCCCACTTAGGGTGAATCGTAAATCAGAAAACCCAAAATTAAACCGAACCATCAAGGAGAAATGTCTAATGTCCCCATATTTCTTGATACAGTATGATGAACAACTACCGGCCTACTCGAAGACGGTATTCTACGGCAAATTTACGACCCCCAGCCATCCTTAAACCTTACTTCTTGTATTCGATATGTCAGGCTTGGGTGATTTCATCGAGCAAGATGCTCGCATCTTCAATGGTTCCAAAATTGGAGGGCAAACAAGCAATGCTCATGAATCGAATAACACTGTTCCAAGAGCCAAGCATGAAGTTTCTTTTCGTGAGCATACAAGGAGTGACATGAGTATTAAACATAACAAGAGCGTTTTCAAATCTGAAGCTATCTTGTCTGACTGGGATGAAAACCAGAAAGTTTCTCCTGAAAAGACTATTCAGAAAACATCGTTGACGGTATCTCTCAACAATCGCGCTCAAAGAAGTGAGACGGTTCATGAAAACTTCCGCGAAGTCACTTCAGTCTCATTCGCTAACGCTGCTGTGAGGCCTGAAGAGCGTAAGAGTCTATATCGATTTGTCGAATACAAACCGGGTAATAGGCAATCAATATCGCAATCCGGAAAGATTACCAACGATCGGCAACCTTCAAAAGTTGAAATTTCGAGTATTTTACCAGATTCAAATAACTCTAAACGAGATTATGTTGATTCTGCCGAAAATTTTTTATTCCAAAACTCTACTTCAAAAAACGAATTGAATGCGACGGACCGTAATAATATTCTTTCGAGTGAGGACAAAGAAACTGAAGCTGATAATGTGGAGGACATTAATTCACCATTAATCTTCTGTCGATCACATTCTGTAGGTAGCCTAAGATTTGATCGCAACAACCAAACGTCAAATCTACGCCAAGGACAACAAGCTCTTTTACAATCTCATCTCTCAGACAGGCTCATGGCATGCAAAGAATCTAATACAGAAAGCAAATTGCACACCTTCAACAACATCAATCCAAGTCCTCTTTATAATTTGTCCGATCCATATTTTAACGACCGAAGCTTGGAAAATGATTTAAACGATAATCAAAGAATCCAACTTGGATACCAGTCGCAACTACCAAGCTACAACCCAAGAAATTCATTAACAATAGCAATAAACTCGAATCGGCGTCCCTCCAATGAAGAGGGCCCTGGACACAGCACGATTCTTCCTACAAACTACTTGTCATCTTCACAACTAGCAGAACAGCCTGTTTTGCCCTCCTATAGCTCTGAACAACAGATACTTTTCGGAAATTATAGACATGATGAGCAAAGCCGCATACCAGCAGCATCATATACCATGCGGCGTAAAGTCGGCGATCGCATGACAGATGACTTGAGATTCAATGAAAGTAAGTTAATCACGTTTAAATGAGCGATCTAATGATTGACCAAATTCTTAATATTGCTTGCAACTTGTTTGTGGGTATCTTTGCGCAGGGCAAGTTGCTTTGTTGCGTAGACAAGGGTTCACAACGGGACTTGCGAAAGCCCTCTTGGAGAACGCCTATATATATGACCATAGAATCTGGGTGGTGGACAATTCCGGATCTATGCAGTTGGCGGATGGAACGCGAATCATTACGTCTTTATCCTCAAACAGCCAAAAGAGCGTCAAGACCCACCAAAAGCCTCTTAGTGGCAAATCTGTTTTGGATGTGACGAAGGCAGTCTTGTGCACTCGTTGGGAGGAGTTGCAAGATACCATTAAGTATCATGCTCAAATGGCTGCTCTCATGCATTCTCCGACAATATTCAAGCTATTAAATGATACAGGATCCCTCTTTGCATGCAACCAATTTAGTGTTGGCGAATCCGATAGCTCCACAGAAAATGAACTACAGGTACAAAATGTGTATAAAATCATTCAAAAAATACGACCTGGGGGTGTTACCCCATTGACGCATCATTTGCAGGGAATTCGTCAAGGAATTAAAGATCTTGAAGCGCAGCTTCGACTTTATGGTAAAAAGGTTGTAGTAGTTTTGGCAACCGATGGTCTACCAACTGATGAACAAGGATACGATGGGCCTTATGTAACCAAACAATTTGTTGAGGCCCTTCGATCACTCGAGGGGCTGCCCGTTTGGGTAGTGGTTCGTCTGTGCACCAATGAGCAAGCTGTTAGAGATTTTTATAATTCTCTAGACGAGCAGCTTGAGTTATCTTTAGAAGTTTTAGATGATTATTTCGCGGAAGCTAGCGAAGTTTTCAAGCAGAACAAATGGCTCAATTATGGCGTACCGCTGCATCGTTGCAGAGAACTGGGTTACCATGATCGCTTACTAGACTTGATTGATGAAAGAACCCTTTCTTCTGGTGAAATGAGAGCTTTCTGTGCCTTACTATTCGGAATAGACAACATAGATGATATACCAGACCCAGCAGCAGACTGGCGCTCTTTCTCTCAAAAAGTCGATTCATTGCTTCAAGATGAGTGGGAGCAGTGGCATCCCATAAGAAAAAAAATGTCACCTTGGATTGACCTCAAGATTCTTGAGCGAACTTACAACAGGAGGGTCGGCATGTTTTCTTCACTGAGAAAATCTTAATCCTTTTGTCATTAAAATTTGAAAATTTGGCAAAGCCATGTATTATGATTCACCTTCTGGCTCAGTCTTAAACGGCGCAATCTTTCCTTGTAATTGAGCTTAATATATAAATTAATTGCATCTAGTGATGTGGTTTGACATACACTACACTTGTATACACCAAGCATTAACTTAATTATCTTAAAATTCATTTTTATATTGATCGCTATGGCGAATTTTATAGGAAGTCCTTAACGATTGAACTCGTCCAATTTTACTTAGGTATTTCCTCTAGGAGCGCGTTTGAATTAAGGATTGCAAAAAAGTTGTATAAAGTATCCCCAAATGAGGTTATACAATGCCACTGCATAAATTTTTTACAACGGAAGAATTTAAGTGCACTGTGAGTAACCTAGAACAGTTAGTGTGTTAGCTTTGAACATTCTCGAGTGTAGAAACACCATCTTGCACTAGAAATTTTTCTTTTTGCCGCTTACGGGAACTGATGCGTTCGCGTGCACTATCTATGACGGAGTGCATCACAGCTTCTCGTGAGGCAGCAGCTGGGACTAGAAGCTCTATACTCTTGGATATCTCAATACGCGCTTCTTTCTTTTTAGTTAGTTGTGCATCTTTCATTCTATTTTCAAAAAATTGCTTTTCGCGACGTTCTTTAATCTGCGAAACCCTTTGTATCGCGGCGATGGTTTTCCCCATAAGTTCACGATCGTATTTTAGCGGTCGGTTCCGTCTCTTTTCAAATTCAAACGTGGAGTCCACCGCCAGTTCTTTTCCTCTAGTTTTTCTGTAGCTCTTCGTCCAGGCCACCTTACGCGGATTGCGTTTTTTGTTGAAATTCCGGTGGCATTTGGATTTGCAGAACCGAAAAGACTTGGAGTCATTGCGCACAAACACGACACCATGACCTGGATAGCATGGACCTGAACAGAAATAGCATTTGTCTACACGCATTTTGCTTGTTCAATTAGCCCTTGTACCGATCTAATGCAAAAGGTGGCTAAAAGCAAAGATCGTAAAACTTTATGTGGGTGATTATTGTTGGATAATTTAAAAATTTTATCACTCTCGAACTTTTATCAGTGGTCGGGGCCTTGATCTTTACTCATATCCTGATACGTGATTTTTCGTAGCTATTATAATAATCAGCTTGTCAGGCATGAGATAAAATAACTATCATTTTCTTAAATCCCAACAATTCTCAAGGAGAATAATTATTGGCTCAGAAATACGACAGACAAAGCGCCATCAAAGTATTTCAAGGCACGATGGGTATTAAAGACAAAGGCAGCTCCATTAGTTCTTTGAACATTCAGATTTCTGTCCGAAAGGCAAAGCGCAAGGAGAAACGCAATGCAAAATTACGGAGCAACAAGTCTCGAATTCCCGCAAACGATTTGTACTCAAAAGAATCTTCCTCCAATCCTCATCAGGGTTCGTCTCTAATAACTCATAAGAAGCGTCAATTCAACCACAGCACCTCACTTGAGGATTCAATTGTAAAATCAAAAAGGATTCGCATGCAGAAAACTATTGTTGGCGCTCAATCTGAAACAAAAGATAAAAATGGAGATTTACCTGGATATGAGGCGCGCAAGACCGATTCAAGGAATTTCTCCTGCGGTATGAATGAAGAAACTTTAGCAGCCCAACAGGCGGACGACGAATTGATTTCAAATTTAGAAGTGAAACTAGGAATTAGAAACAACAAAAAAGGGAAGGATAAGTTGCATAAAGAATTCTCACTTCAAGAAGGCTTCGGTTCCGGTTTCGGTGCTTTCCTGGACAGCTTGGATAACATTTTGGATGGGGATCCAATGAACCATGTCACAAGTTCATTTGATATTGCAAGAAGTGATTGCGAATCATCATCATGCGATTCACACCAGAATGACATGGCTAGGAATATGCTCTCGATGCATGTTAATAAAACAGAAAGGTCTTCTTTGGCCAAGGGGAAAGCTCCTTGCAATACCTCGGAGTCGGATCTGATTGATTATATAGGTGTTGTACCTAGATTTGACTCTGCTGAATTGCACAAAAATAACGATTATGTAGAGGACAAAGTTCATTCCCTTGACACAAGTATATGTCAATACTTGGACCATGAGAACACTAACTCTACTTACAATCCTTCAAAAGGACAGGATATCTATGGACGTCTAGTTGAGAATAATAGCAGCGATGACCATAAATCCAAGTATACACCGCCGGCTTTGCGCCCAACCCAGAAATTAAAGCCTGGCGCAGCAACTTTCAAAAACGACTTTTCTCATGATTCCTGCACCGATCCCTTGATATATATTAAGAGAGCTTTGAACGGGATACTAAACCGATTGTCAGAAGATTCGCTCGATTCAGTGACTTCCAAGCTTTCACAACTTTATTGCCAGCCTAATCAGATCGAATCAAATGTCAGTCAGTGCTTATTAGAGCAAATTATACACACATGCGTCTCAAGAGATCAACTTTTTGGAAATTCACTCATTCCCTTGTATGCAGCAGTTCTTGCATCAATTCATTTAAAATCTACGACTGTAGGGTCCTATTTTTTGGAATCTCTGACCGCTTTGTTTTTGCACAAACATGAACGAGCGCGAGATTCATGTAATATCGCTAGATCGAACATCGGAAGAGAGGAACACCACCTTCAGAATATTTATTCTAAGGAGTCGAGCAACTTGATATTGTTTTTGTCGTATCTCTACAATTTTGACGTGGTCTACTGCAACTTTATTTATGATGTCGTGAAGGATTTGATCAGCGCATTCACCGAAGTGGATGTCGAAGCATTGCTTTTAATCATTGAACATTCTGGGTTTAAACTTCTTTCTGATGACCCGAAATCTCTTAAAAGCATCGTTCTACTGTTAAAAGAACGGGCTAATTCAGATGTGACTATAGGCTCACGCATATCACCAAGAGTACGATACATGATATCGGAAATATGTGATCTAACGGGCAATAAACAAAAGAAACAAAAAACATTGCAAAATTCAAAGATCAATCGTTATCGCCTCTTCCTTATGAGGGTAAAAAAACAGTTCGCTGAATCTAATTATGAGCATAACCGAACAGCCACAGAATGCCTGAGAATATCTCTTGAAGATATCAAAAACGCCAAGTTTAACGGACGATGGTGGAAGGTTGGATCTTCCTGGCGAACAAATCAGGTTGATGATAGTCAAGAAATGGATTGCGCAGGATATGCTCGATTATCTGGTTCAGAGAACGAAGAAGAATCAGTGATGCAACTTTCCAAAAAACTTCGTTTGAGCTCAAATGGTCGACAGTCTATATTTTGCGCACTTATGGGATCGCAAGATGTGGATGAGGCTCTGGAGAAACTGTTCAAGTTAGGATTAAAGAGTCAACATCAAGTTCACGAAGCTGTATTGGTATTAGTGGAGTGTTGTGCACATGAAGAAAAATACAACCCCTTTTATGCAATTTTGGCTACTCGTCTCAGAGATTGTGTTCAAAAAAGGCGACTTACGCTTACAACTGAAAAAGTTTTTTGTGATGTTGTTATCAAAAAGTTCGATACAATGGCGTTGCGTAGCGCAGCGAATACAGCAAAATTATACGCGGAGCTGGTTAAGCAAAGTGTGATAACTCTCGCGTCCTTGCAAATGGTGGATGAGATGACTGATCTACCAGAAGCAGGATTAGTTTTTTTTACTATCGCATTTTCTCAATTATTCGACAATTGCGATGTTAAAACAACAAAATCTCTATTCGAAATTTTTTGTGAGGATGACACGCATGGCAATGCATTGCGAGAAAATCTCTTGCTATTTTTCTTGAAATATTTGCAAAAGAGTCCACAAAATTTGCCAAACACAAGATTTCGCGATAACCTCTTGATGGCCACCAAGACATGTCAAGTCATGAATGGCCCAGACTAGGATGCAATTTTTATACTTTTTTTTATTGCAACTAGGATTGAGCAGTTAGAAATAAATTATATATTAAAAGTTATGAGCACATTAAGATAGTTTTGTTTGGCTTGTTAGGGGAGAGCCAAGACTTTCATTATGAGTTTCTGAGGGGGTTGCTTTGTTTCTCTTTTATTGCAGCTGCGGTAGCCATAAGCTCGCCCTGCCAAGCATTCAAGAAAGCTTCACATTCATCACATTTTTTGAATTTCTCATCAAGATCATTTCTCCTCTCCTTGAGTGAGTCATCTTTTTCTTTCAGTTGCATTGCTAGTTGTTTGATTTTTACTTGAGCATTCTTAATATCTCGCATAGAGCCCTCAATTTCCATCTCCTTGTTGTTGAGCATTGCCTCCAAGTTGTTGAGATGTATCTCTTTCTCCTTCAGCTCTTTGCCCTTATGTTGCGCGTGCATGAGCAAAGTTTCCAATTCTTCTCGCTCACTGTCTAACTTTTCTCTAGATTCTTTCCTTGAGGATAGCAACTCCTGTGATAGGGAAGAGTTCTTTTGTGTGAGCTGTAAAATCATTTTTTCTTGTTGCTTTTTTGATTCAGCCAAAGTTTCCTCCCACTCTTTTAATTCAGCCGCTCTAGCTGAAAGACAACGGCTTTCTGTCAATAATTTAGTTCTTTGGAGTTCGATTTTGGCAATCTGCGCTTGAGTTTCTTCAGAGAATCTTTCCTTTTCTGCTTCTAATGCTGCATTTTCTTTTTCGAGCTTGCGTCTTGCATTTAAAAAATCTAACTGAACTTGATCGATTTTTTCTTGATTGTAATCTAACGCATCTATGCTAGATGCTATTGGTGGTGAAAGTTGCGACCTAGTTGAAGTAAGCTCTTGATTTGCGTCCGCTATTTGTCTGAATTTATCTTGTAGCTCCTGCTCTTTATAATCCAGACGAGTGTTGAGTTCTTTCAAACTCTCAGAGTGAACATGTTGGAGCGCGATGAGGTTTTTGTTGAAACGCTTTTCGTGTTCTATTTGAGATTCTTTAAGAATGTTGATTTCATCTTGAGCTCGAATAAGCTTTTTCGTCAAGACGTGCAGACGGAATCCATAGAGTACGCGCACTTGCGTTTGACTTTTCTTGTATTTTGATCCTAAGCGGAGAACAGTGGCTGCAGCATTAATACGAAGACATCTAAATTTGTCTTGGTAAATTTTCATTTCGTTTGTCAGTAGATCACTTTTGCTCGTGTTTTCATCAAGTTGGGTAGTTAGCGTAGAAACCTTGTCCTCAAGAAAATTTATCCTGTCTTGCGCTTCTAGAAACTTTTTTTTTTCATTTCCTGCCTGAGTTTCGATCTCGCTTATCCTTTGGCGAAGTAATGGAAATTTGCTTTCTAGCTCTAGCTGTTTCTTAAGCAAAGAAGATCGCTCTTCTTCGAGAAGTTCTCGGTGTGCTTCAGAAGATTTGACTTTTTCGTCCCATTTTGCTTTCATCGAATTGAATGACTCTGCGCTAGATACCAGGGCGTTCCTTTCTTTCTGTAGCTTGAACAGTTCCGATTCCAAATTCTTGAGCTTTTCACTAGTTATTTCTCGCTCTTCGGTTATTGCAGCTTCTTTTTGAGCCGAGGCCTCTAGATGGGACCTTATAGTCGACTTGTGGTTGTCAAGTTCGGCCTGAAGTGAGATCAAACGGTGTGAGAACTCTCGACGACATTCTAGTATTGCCATGTCTTTATCTTCCTCCAGCTTTTTCTTAAGTGAAGATACTTCACTTTCGATTTTGCAAAATGCTTTCTCTTTTTCGATTTTAAATTCGATATTGATCTCCTCTCTTTGTTCGCGAGCATCTTTAAGCTGTTCTTCCAGCATTTCTATAAAAGAATTCATATGTTTCACTCGACCTTCCATTTCTGCCATTGAAAGCTTCAAGCATGACATTTGATCTTCAAGCTGTGTATTTTGTAATCGCATAGCTTCGTTTTGCTCAGCTAAATTCGACTTTTCGTTTGCAAATTTTGATGCTAAATCCTTGAAATAATCCTTGCGCTTTTCCAAAGCTGAAAGCTTCTCATCTAGCCAACTTGCTTTGAGTTGAATCTCTTTTTCGATTTGATCGGCAAGATGTTTGATCCGTGTTTGGGTGTAATTTTCAAGTTGCGTCAAATGCGAGATGTACATTTTCCTTTTTTCAGCGAATGTAATTTCTAGCTCTTGCAGTCTTTGCCGTTTCTCTTCTTGCCAATTTTGTCTCCCGCTTTCTACATCTCGCTTCAATGCTTCATATTCTGCATGGCGCTTTTGAATTCTCTCATCAAATATCATAATTTTACGATCTTGCTCTTTTCGTTGCATTTCTAGGCTGTTTACCTAATTGGTACCAGAAAGAATGCAATTAACGTCAAAAGTTGGATAAAGAAACTTGCATTGAATTGATGTCCTTGTTTACCTGCTTTCTCAATTCTTCAAGCCTGCCAAGCGCATCCTTATGTTCTTGAAAACTTTTTTTTTCAAGTTCATCATGTCGTCCAGCAGAATCCGATAACTTCATTTCAAGCTCATTCAACAATCGCATTTTTTCAGTTATTTTCTCTTCAACAACCAAGATCTCGCTTTGCTTATCTTGAAGGGCTTTTTTTATTCTTTCATGCGCAGCCCGAGCTTCTGCTTTTAGATTGTTGTATAAAATCTGTGCTAAAACCCGTTTCTCTTCTAACTTCTGTAGTGTATAATCACCACTTTCCAGCTTTCTAGTCAAAGAGTCAACTTTTTCTAGCATTAAAACTTCTCGATGGTTGATTTCTTTCGTGCAAAGATCCGCATCATGCAAGCGGTCTGCGAAATCCTTCTCCCTCTTTTTCAAATCTTCCTCCAAAATCAACAGTTGAGCTTCTCTATCCCTAATAAAGTCTTCCCGCTTTCTAACTTGTTCGTTTTTCACTTCAAGTTGGGCTTCCAGGTCAGTGACACACTCCAATATCTTTTGTGTGTCTTGCTGGTGAATCATTTCATTATCCTTTCTGTTGTTCTCTAATTCTACACGAAGGAATTCCAGATCGCAACGTTGTTTGTCTAGCATTTCACGATCGCGAATTAGACTCTTCTCCTTTTCATTGTTTTGCTCGATTTGAAAATTTAGGTGCTGGAGCCTACACTGCAAGTCTTCTTCTGCGATGAGTAAATTATGCTTGCGCTCTTCAAGCCTTGAATAAGCATCATCTAGATCATCCTTCATCATTTTTCGCTGCTCTTTCTGTTCATTCCACTTGAGTTTTTGGATCTCCAAATCTTTCTTACGCTTTTCAAGAGTTAGCTGTAAATCGTTTTGACTGTCTTTGGCGCATTGAATAGCTTCATTCTCTTTGTCTTTCCAGGCCTTCCAATCTTTTTGAGAAGTTTTGAATTCCTGTTTTTCTGATTCCAGCGCTTGCGCAGAGGAATTAATTTCATGCCGTTCAGCTTGAAGCTTGGCTCGTTCTTTCGAAAGAATTTCTTTTTCTTTATTCAAATCATCTTCTAGCCTCTCCAAAACCCTCTGCTTCCCATGCAAGTTATTCTGTTGTTCTGCCAAAATTTGTCTCTCACGTTCAAGAGCTTGACCTAGCAACATATCGAAGCTGGATGTTTTCTGGTTTAAATCTGATTCCTGTCTTAAAAGGCGATTTTGCTCAATCGCTAACTTTTGCAAAATATTTTCTGAGGAGGACTCAATTCTAGAATACTCTTCTTTCATAGAAGTGAGTTGGGCCTTTTGTGCCATCTTGGCATCATTGGTCTTTTTAAGTAGGGACTTAGATGTATTGATCTTCCGTTTTAGAGCAGCTTCGGTCTTGGTGTGTTCAGCGATCTGCTTGAGAATTTTTACCTCCTCTGCTTTGCGGTCTTGAGTTGTGGCTTGAATATTATCCAGTAACTTGGAAAGAGAATCGACTTTGTGCTGGATTTTTGCTTGGATTTTGCAAAGATTCCCGGAAGGAAACGGCCTGCGAGACTTATCTACGATTTTGTCATGTGAACCTTCTGATTCATCATTGCTCTCACTGTAGTTGTCTTCGGCAGAGTTACTGCTGCAGTCCCCGTCATTGTTACTGCGATTTATGAATACACAGAGTTGTTGATACAAACGCTGAAAATTTTGCAAAGCGCACGTCTGTGATGATTGTAGCTCCTTTTCAAGTGCCACTATTGTCTTGGCTTGATCTTCAATTTCGCGCTGCAAAGCACATTTTTCATCCCGCAATGAAGGAATCTGAGGTTGTTTAACTTTATGATTGACACCGAGACTTGTAGGCAGAAATGAGAATAAAGTAGTGTTGGCGTCTTCTATTGTCGAGTCTTTGAAACTTTGCTCCTGTGCCAAATACAATGTTGCGTTGTGTTGGGAACGAACATCATCACCACTAAGGTTGGACACGCTTCGAGGAATATTGTCGAATTCTTCCTTTCTAGGCCTTTCGGATCGAATTGCTTGCTGAAGCATTTCTTCATGGTTCAGAATGTACTGAGAATGTCTGGGTTGTTGTGTCCGTTTCTGATTTTGTTGTCTCCATTCCCTGAGAAGAGATTCCGAGGTACTTGTTGTTTGGTTTAATGACGCGTTCGAATCCCAGTCCAGAACCTCCTGTGTACGGGGTTGACGGTGTTTCAACGCTTGAGCATTCATTAATCGCTGCAAATTTGGACTGGGTGATGAGTTGTCAGAGCCCTCTCGATCGAGTACTTTCAATGAATTGAAGACACTGTCATGGATTTCGGTTGCCTCTGGCGTGGAAGATGCAGTAGGATTTGCCTTGATGCTAGTCTGAGTAACTTGAGAAGGTAGCGTGTTCAGGTCACTTATTGGATCACTACGAATACCTAACACTTGACCACGGAGATCGTCATTGAAGTTGTGTTCTCTTGCAGAATGTGAGAGATAATCTTTATCTGTTAGTATTTTTCTTCGCTGGGTTGCTGACTTGAGTGAGTGCTCGCGCCTAGAATCGGTCATTAACTTTTGTTTCAGTTCTTTGTCGCTTCCTTTGACATATTTCCCTAGGGCTACATTCAAAGGTTCACCATTTTTCGGATCCATACCGGGTAAAGACAGTTCATCCAAATCTTGGCTGAAATGCCCTACCGTAGACATGTTATAGAAACAAACCCTAATCCCTTTCCAATGACGGATTCCAACAGAAGCTGCATCACCCTCGGCTCTATGTTTTCCTGATATTGATTGAGTTAATTACTATATTGAAAGCAATACTGAGGAATTGAGCGCAATCGATCCCTTCGACCCACGATTTGCGTTATGACGTCCCCATTTGGCTGCAATTGGATTCAATAAACTATAGCTTTAATGGCATTCCAAAACAGAAAATGTGTTCTCATGCGTAGTTTCCCGCCTTAATTATCTT
>Ga0075156_10001439_pt1 | contig 12957 bp, 15 predicted proteins | sample JI81AbrownDNA_FD_70966 | JGI IMG/M metagenome (GOLD analysis project Ga0075156, IMG submission 70966) | Wastewater effluent complex algal communities from Wisconsin, to seasonally profile nutrient transformation and Carbon sequestration -... | ecosystem: Engineered > WWTP > Effluent > Algae...
TGCAAGCAGGCCAGCCAACCCTGCGACAAGAACGTCGCTATTCGAGTTGGTCGCTCCGGCTACGCCCATCACCAGACTCAAAATGGACACGAGCCCATCGTTCGCTCCCAGCACCGCCGCACGCAAGGCGTTGCCTCCGCTTGCACGGTGACGTCCCTCAAGCTGTGCCACAGATGCGCCCGGCAGACCGCCAGAGGACTTTGAAGCCATCGAAAGCAAACGTGCATGAGATTTTTCATCCTTCGCAAAGAGCGTCGCCTCTTCTTCGGGCTGTCCGTCATAGGCTTGGCTGTCGGCATTTTCATTTCCGGTGATGGTGGGCAACACGAATTGCGGACCGAATCTCTTGGCAAGCCAGATCATCACTTTTGCGCGCCAGCTTGGTGTGCGCGGCGGAATGTTGACTTTTAATTCGCCCAGCTTCTTTTCCCAGAGCGTCGCGTGCTTTTCTTCGCTGGCAGAGAGGCGGGTGTAAATTTCTTTCATTTGCGGTTGTGCTTCGGTCTGTGCAAGCACGCGGTATAACGCTGCGCCGTCAATTTCTTTTTGCCGATTATTGAAATATCTTTCTATATCTTGTTTATTGGACATGCGTCCCTCCCAGAAATAAAAAGGGCAGAGAAATCTCTTCTCTGCCCTGATTGATCCTTACTTTATTTTCAAGGCTTCCCAGCCTGCGTATCTTGCTTCGGTTCCAAGCTCGGCTTCGATGCGAAGGAGTTGGTTGTATTTCGCAACCCGGTCGGAACGGGCGGGGGCGCCGGTTTTGATCTGGCCGGTGTTGAGCGCAACCGCGAGGTCTGCGATGGTGGCATCTTCCGTCTCACCGGAGCGATGAGAGGTGACGGCTCTCCATCCGGCGCGCTGACAAAGTTCAACGGCTTCGATGGTTTCGCTCAAGGAACCGATCTGATTCACTTTGACGAGCAAAGCATTTGCGGCGTTTTCAGCAATTGCCTTGCGGACGCGCTCGGGGTTGGTTACCAGAAGATCATCACCAACGATCTGGCATTTGTCGCCCACGGTTTTCACCATCAACTTCCACGCATCCCAGTCATCCTGGGCAAGGCCGTCTTCGATGGAAACGATGGGATAGTCCTTGACCCACTTGGCCCAGAACTCAACCATCTGCTCGCCGGTCAATTCCTTGCCTTCTTTGCGGAGGTTGTATTTCTTGGTCTTCTCATCATAAAGTTCAGATGCGGCAGGATCGAGAGCGATGGCTACTTCCTGTCCACGGCCGGCTTTGAAGCCTGCCTTTTCAATGGAAGCGAGGATGAGTTCAATGGCTTCGTTATTTGCCTTGAGAGCGGGAGCATAGCCGCCTTCATCGCCAACGAGAGCGCCGTAGCCTTTTTCCTTTAATACAGATTTCAAAGCGTGGTAAATTTCCGCGCCCCAGCGCAAACCTTCAGAGAAGGAAGGAGCGCCGAAAGGCATCACCATGAATTCCTGCATGTCGGTGCTCTGCCAACTGGTGTGTGCGCCGCCGTTCATGATATTCATCATCGGGACGGGAAGAACATGCGCATACACGCCGCCAAGATAGCGGTACAAAGGCATTCCAAATGAATTCGCAGCAGCTTTGGCAACCGCAAGGCTGACGCCCAAAATTGCATTCGCGCCAAGCTTGGACTTGTTAGGCGTGCCATCCATTGCAAGCAATTCGGTGTCGATGGCTTTCTGCTCAGAGGCATCCCAGCCAAAAAGGGATTCGGCAATCACGCCATTAACGTTCGCAACGGCTTGTGAAACGCCTTTGCCGAGATAGCGCTTCTTGTCGCCATCGCGCATTTCCAAGGCTTCGTGCTCGCCGGTGGATGCGCCTGAGGGAACCGCTGCGCGTCCCCATGCTCCATCCATTAAGACCACTTCCACTTCCACAGTGGGGTTGCCGCGTGAGTCGAGAATCTCTAATGCGGAGATGCTTTCAATTGTTGTATCCATGTTAAACTCCTGGGGTTGTTATCTAAAGCTAGAGGTTTTTTCTGGCTTCGAATTTTAGGTGTTCCCGTTTCTGGCGGGATAAGCGTAAAGACCTTTTTTCGTCCCTTGCTCGCTTCAAGTATAATCCCAACATTGGGAGATGTCATCTTGACAGAAGTCATATTTTTTGATCCCCGCGATAAAACGCGATTCGTGTTCTACGCAACCCCGTTTCGGAAGTTTGCCATTTTTGTAATTCGTTCCCTGTTCAGGTTGGTCATGAACCTGCGCGTGGAAGGCTTGGAAAATTTCCCGTTGGATGGAGCCGTTGTGTTGGCGGCGAACCATGTCACCAATTTTGATGTGCTGCCCATGCAGTTTAGTCTGCCGCGCCCCATATTTTTCATGGGCAAAGCCAGCTTATTCAAAATTCCTGTTTTAGAAATTGCTTATCGTGAATTGGGTGCTTTCCCAGTTAACCGTGGTGAGAAAGATGAATGGGCGCTTCGTCACGCTGCAAAAGTCCTTGCAAATGGACAAACCCTCGGCATGTTCCCTGAAGGGAAACGTTCCAAAGGAAGGGGATTGGGCGTCGCCAAGACCGGCTCTGCCCGCCTCGCTCTTGACGCAAATTGTCCCATCGTCCCCATGGCTGTTATCGGCACTGACAAATTTTTCAAGCGCTTTCCCCGCCGCACCGATGTGACCATCCGCATTCTCCCGCCCATTTTGCCCAAACCTGGTGAAACCCCGCTCGCCCTCATGGATAGAGTCATGTTCGCCCTCGCAAACGGACTCCCCAAAGATATGCGCGGGGTTTACACCGAAGTCCCCAGGGGGTTCGGGTAGGAGGAAATATTTTCTTATGAAAAACAATAAAAAGTATCTTGTTTTATTTGCTTTAGTACTTAGTGTTTTTACAAGTTGTGCAAAATCCTCAGAATCAATAGAATCTTTGATAAGTGTCAGTTATGAAACGTCAGGGATTTCTGCTTTAAATGCAGTGGATATAGTATTCACCAATAATTCAAACTATTGTATAGTTTTCCCTTTGTCAGATGGACTTGAGATTATTGTTGAATAAAATGGTCAATTGATAACGATTGATAATTTAGTAGATATTGTTGGGAGTCAAGATTTTATCCTTTCAGCTAAAGGAGATATCTTCTCAACCCGTTCCGTGTATTTGCGTCCTGATGTTTCAAATCTTACGATAACCGATTCGACACAATTCACAGCTCACTTCACTGGTTATTTATGTGACGACAAAAATATTGAGATCAACAAAGACGTAATCTTTACAATCCCTCCTTCGCCTTAATTTATGTAGGAAATTCTGTTTTATTCATCCGAGGAAAAAATCCATGCACATACCCAAACTCTACCGTGAAGAAGACCGTGAGAAGATCATCGAATTTCTAAAACAGAATAATTTCCCAGCCTTGGTGAGCCAGGATGGTGAAAGACTTGTCGCAACCCATTTACCTGTGGAAATCATCGAGAACGAAGCTGGTGACCTCACCATTTTGGGGCACATGTCTCGTGCAAACCCGCAGTGGAGGAGTTTTGGCGAACAAGAGGTGCTGCTTATTTTTCAAGGCGCGCACACCTACATCTCGCCGCGCTGGTACAACCACGTCAACGTGCCAACATGGAATTACATGGTGGTGCATGTATATGGAAGAGTGCGAGCTGTTGAGGGTGGGGAACTGCATTCGTTGTTGAGTCAACTGGTCGGGAGGCATGAAGCGGGCACTTCCTATCGCCTGGAAAATCTGCCAGAGGAATTCGTCCAAAAAGAGATGAACGGAGTCTTTGGCTTCGCGCTGGACGTAACTCGAATTGATGCTGGGTACAAACTCAGCCAGAACCGAAACGACGAAGACCACGAAAACATCATCCACGAGCTGGCAAAGCGTGGTGATGAAAACTCGGAGAGCGTGGCAAAAGAGATGAAGGCAAAACGCCGGAGCTTATCATAATTGTTTGTTAGAATGCCCCGAACTTGACACAATGAACCCCATGTTCTAAAATAGTCTAACGATTCTTAAATTGACGTCTCCAATATTTGAGCGTTAAATTCCCCCAGGAGGGTTGGCTTGTCTAAAAACCGTACGCAACAAATGGTGGACCGCCTGCGTGAATTACAGGCTTCATCACCTGATATTGAAGCCTCCGCCGTGGTCAGTGTTGACGGCCTTAGTATTGCATCTGCGCTTCCGCAAGGCGTGGAAGAAGACCGTGTTTCTGCCATGTCTGCTGCAATGCTTTCGTTGGGTGAACGTATTGCAGGTGAATTAGGGCGTGGCTCTCTTGAACAGGTTTACATCAAAGGTTTAAAAGGGTACGTTGTTTTGATGTCGGTCGGTGAAGAAGCAGTTCTCACCGCCTTGGCACGCGAACAGGCCAAGCTTGGCCTGATCTTCCTTGATATGCGTCGCGCCGCCGAAGATCTGGCGAAGTTGATTTAGTGGAGTTTTTATGGCCCCCCTTCAAAAAAGTGGATTGTACTACCCGAACAAATTTGGATTGATCACCATCAAGTCTCTTGAAGAAGTGATGGGAAAGAATGGTTTAAATGCCATCTTAAACCTTGGCAGCTTGAATCATTATGTTGAAAACTATCCGCCAGATAACCTGGATAAGGGCTTTGATTTTTCCGAGCTTTCTGCCATCGGTTCAGCCCTTGAGGAAATGTATGGACCTCGCGGTGGCCGTGGGTTGGCTTTGCGTGCTGGTCGTGCGACTTTTTCAGACGCGCTTCGGAATTTTGGAGCGTTGGCTGGCGCGGCTGACCTGGCCTTCGTTGTCCTTCCGCTTCAATCCAAGCTGAGAATTGGTCTGCCAGCTTTCGCAAAAATATTCTCCCAGCTAAGTGACCAACAAACGACAGTTGAAGAAAAAGATACGGAATGGGTCTGGACCATCCACAAGTGCCCATGTTGTTGGGGACGTTCCGGCGCTGACAAGCCAGTTTGTTTCGTCGCAGCCGGTTTGTTGCAGGAAAGCCTCAAGTGGGTTTCCGGCGGCAACGAATTCCGTGTGAACGAATCCAAGTGCGTTGCAATCGGAGACAGTGTCTGCGAATTCATCGTACAAAAAGAACCAATCTCCTAACCGAAAAGAATCTGGCATGACAGACACCAAGTCCAAAATACTCATCGTTGAAGACGATCTTGACGTGGCTGAAATGCTGAACGCGTATTTCCGCGTTCAGGGTTATGAAGTGTTTACAGTGAACTGGGGGGAAGATGGTGTTCGCTCTGCGCAGCAAGACCACCCGGATCTCGTCATTCTTGATATCCGCCTGCCTGATATTGATGGATATGAAGTAGCTCGCCGTTTGCGTGCCGACCGCCGCACTTCTGATATCCCGATCATTTTTCTTACCGAAAAACGTGACCGCTCCGACCGTCTTCAAGGGTTGGAGATCGGCGCAGATGATTACATCACCAAACCGTTCGATGTTCAGGAATTACGACTGCGCGTCCGAAATGCTCTAAAAAGAGTCAGCCAGGGTTCGCTGACGAACCCCGTCACTGGTTTGCCTGAAGGCGCTCTTGTAGATGAAAAACTCTCTGAAGTAATTGGGCGAGAAGGCTCTGCCTTATTATTTGTCATACTCGGAAATATGGATTTGTTCCGCGAAGCCTATGGTTTCGTGGCTTCGGATGATGTCTTGCGGGCAATTAGTTTGATGATCGTCAACACCATGCGCGAAGTCAGCCGCCCTGAAGATTTCCTCGGACACTTAACCGGTACGGATTTTGTCCTTGTTTTGCCGCCGACCAACCTCGCTGCCTTAAGCGAAAAGCTGCAAACACGCCTCGATCAATCCATGGAATATTTCTACCCTATCAAAGATCGTGAGCAAATAGCGAAACAGCCCAGCAAACTCATGGCAAAGATCGTTGAAATTCCCTCGCTGAAAACCAAGTTTGCAAATGTGGAACAGATACGGGGAGAGTTGTTTCGTCATAAAAAGTAAAAGGATTTTTCTTGCGAATTACAGTTGTGACACCTACATATAACGAAGCGGAGAACCTGCCAAAACTGGTCTCCGCTTTATTTTCGCTTCCACTGGATTTACAGTTGCTTGTTGTAGACGATAACAGTCCGGATGGAACTGGGAAAATTGCCGAAGAACTTGCAATGCAACACCCCGGTCGAGTTGATGTACTTCATCGCCCGGGCAAAATGGGGCTTCGCTCGGCATATCTAAATGGGTTTCAGAAAATATTGGATAGCGATACGCAGGCCATCGTCCAGATGGATGCGGATTTTTCTCATGACCCTGTTGCACTTGTCCATATGGCGGAATTGCTCAAGACGCAGGATGTCGTGCTTGGTTCTCGCTATACAGAAGGCGGCTCAGTAGATCAGCAGTGGCCGCTTTGGAGAAAAAGTCTTTCCGCTTTTGGAAATTTTTACGCGAAAACAATTCTAGGGCTGCCCTTGAACGATGTCACTACTGGCTATCGAATGTGGCGCCGCGAAACATTGAATCAGATGCCTTTTGAGCGCATCCAGTCGAATGGATATGTTTTTCTTGTGGAAATGGCCTACCTTGCCCACTGCCTGGAATTCAAGATTGGCGAATCCCCGATCTATTTTGCAGACCGCCGCTGGGGTAAATCCAAAATGTCGATAAAGATTCAAGCGGAAGCCGCAATGCGCATTTGGCAGGTTTGGTGGAACTATCGTGATTTAAAGAAGGCTGGTCGGTCAGCAAGATTGTAGAATTCTGCTCAATCCCTACCCAAAACCCTTACTCTCTGATAATATAACACCTGCACGCCGAACTACTGATGTCAAGCCCTCGGCTTTTCCCGTCGGGGGTTTTTGTGTGTATAAGCGAAAATTTTGGAACTCAATCCTGGTAACAGGAACAAAATATTTTTATAAAGACTGCAGAAGTCTTTACTGGAAGAAGAAACCATGCAAATTGAAAGAACCGACCTCCGTAATATTGCCATTATTGCCCATGTAGATCACGGCAAGACCACTCTTGTGGATGAATTATTAGGCCAGTCTCATACATTTCGTGAGAACCAGCATGTAGAAGAACGTGTGATGGACTCGAATGATCTCGAACGCGAGCGAGGCATTACCATTCTTGCGAAGAATACTGCCATCACTCTTGTAGACCCGGCCACCAAAGCTCCAATCAAGATCAATATCGTCGATACACCCGGACATGCCGATTTTGGTGGTGAAGTTGAGCGCGTTATGAACATGGTTGATGGTGTACTTCTGCTCGTTGATGCGGCGGAAGGCCCTATGCCCCAAACCAGATTCGTATTAAAGAAAGCTCTCTCGATGGGGCACAAGGCTATTGTGGTTATTAATAAGGTTGACCGCAAAGATGCCGAACCCGCCCGTGTTCTAAACGAAACATTTGATTTGTTTATTGAACTCGGTGCCACGGAAGAACAGGCAGACTTCCCGGTTATCTACGCTCAAGCTACTGCTGGAAAAGCTGGACTCACTCCCGACCTCAGCCCCGATTTGCAGCCCATGTTTGACACAATCCTCAAACATGTACCCGCTCCCAAAGTAGACCCGGATGCCCCTCTGCAAATGCTCATTACAGCGCTTGGCTATGATGATTATCGTGGCGTCACTGCCATTGGACGTGTCTTTGCAGGTACGATCAAGGTCGGGCAGAAAATGACCCGCATGAAGTTGGATGGCACCAATTCACCTGAAACTGCTCGTTATCTTTACACCTTCAAAGGCCTCAATAAAGTTGAAGTGGATGAAGTGAAGGCAGGTGATATTGTTTCACTGGCAGGCTTGGACGGGATCGCCATTGGTGAGACTCTTGCAGATCCGGCTAATCCCGTTGCTTTGCCAACGATCAAAGTGGAAGAACCAACCGTTCGTATGACGTTCGGTGTGAATACCTCGCCATTTACAGGCAAAGAGGGAACTTGGGGCACTTCACGAAAATTACGCGAACGCCTATTTGAAGAACTTCGCACCAATGTATCCTTGCGTGTGGAAGAAACTGAATCGGCTGAGAACTTTCTTGTTTCTGGCCGTGGCGAATTGCATTTGGGTATTTTGATCGAAACCATGCGTCGTGAGGGATATGAATTCCAGGTTTCACGCCCTGAAGTTATTTATCACAAAGCTGATGATGGTGTTTTGCTTGAGCCCTATGAAGAAGTGCATGTCGAAACCAGCAATGAGACAGTTGGTGTTGTTGTGGAAATGCTCGGAAGCAGACGCGGCAAGATGACCGAGATGCATGATGCAGGTCAGGGAATGACTCGCATTGTGTACATTGTCCCGACACGCGGTTTGCTTGGCTTCCGTTATCAGTTCCTCACCTCCACTCGCGGAGAAGGTGTCATGCACACTATTTTCCGTGGATACGATGAAATGGCCGGACCAATGGCTTCACGCCCGCGTGGTTCCATTGTTGCCTGGGAAGCCGGCACGACTACAGCCTATTCACTCAAGAGTGCTGAAGAACGCGGTATGTTGTTTGTTGGCCCCGGCGTGAGTGTGTACGAAGGCATGGTCGTTGGCGAAAATGCGCGCGGACAGGATATTCCGATCAATGTTTGCAAGAAGAAGCATCTCACCAATATGCGCGCATCCGGTGGCGATATGGAAATTCGTCTTACTCCACCTCGCAGCATGAGTTTGGACGAGGCGATCGAATACCTTTCAGATGATGAACTGTTGGAAGTAACCCCTGAAAGCTATCGCATTCGCAAGCGTATCCTTTCCACCGATGAGCGCGGAAAGCAAACGAAAAAAGTGAAAGAGCAGATGGGCGAATCGTAAATTTGAAATTCAAAAAGCCTCACACCTGATGTGAGGCTTTTTTATTGCCAGTTATTAAACTTAGCAGCTTAAGGTAATAATTTTACTATTGTTGGAACCTGCTTCATTAACGATCACCACGCTATACCCCACGCTTTGACCAGCCAGCAACGTGATCGTTTCCTTGAATTCTATACTGTTGGCTGCGAGCTCGGCGGCTAACTCGTCATTGCGAATGATGCGATAGCCGGTTTCTCCATCCTGGTCTGCCCAACGAATGGTGATGTTGGCCTCATTATTTATGTAATCACAGGAAATATCCCATTTTTGAAGGCTCACTGTATCTGGCGCACCACCTTGCGGGGTTGGCGGCGCAGTGACTGTTGGAACGGCAGCATAGCTTCCTGTTGGTGTGGCGAATTCGCCAGATACCCAACAAGTACCGGCAGATGTGGATACGATCCAATAATTGGGAGAATAGAAACCGATGATTTCAACCGAGGTGTTCGGGAGGATTTGAGTCACTCGTTCATAATTTACACTGGGGCCTGTCCGGCAGTTTGTGACATCTCCCACGCTGATCATTGGTTTGGAATACGTTGGCGTCTCCGTAATTTCCTGCCCGCTTCCCGAAGTTGGACTTGCAAGTGGCTGCTGTGTGTTCGAGGACGAAGCGATTGCGGCTTGCACCGTTAGAGCAGCTGCCGTAGCGACTTGCGGGTCTGGTGCGCCTGAGGATGGCATATTGCAGGAGGAGAGGATGATTCCTGCCACAAGCGCCAAACCAAGGGATTTTTTCATGATGATTCTCCGATAATATTTTATGTTGTGATTGGTAATTTAGTTGGAAAGAGAAAGCTGTTGTTGACGAGCTTATAAGGCGTCATCCAATGTTGATGGTTTGAATCAACTGAAGGATAGAAAGAGGCGCACTGAACTTCATCATATTTGTTGAATGGAGGAATGAGAATTTGAAGATCAACATTCAGGAATTAGATGAGGGTTTCAGGTTTGAGCGAAAAGAAGAGTTCCAGCAGCTTCGGGTCGAAAAACCGTTCTTCCTGCTTCATGATGCCCAGCGCCTTTTCAGGCGTATATGCGGGGCGATACCCTCGCGGACTTGTGAGCGCATCGTAGGTATCTACAATTCTAAGGATGCGGGCCTCAATGGGAATGTTTTCCCCTTTGACCTTGTTGGGGTAGCCGGAGCCATCATAATTTTCGTGATGATTCAAAATCGCCAGGTGAATAGCCGGATCGAGTTCGAGAGTTTCTATTAACTTTGAGCCGAGAATAGGGTGCTGTTGGATGGTTAGATATTCTGTTTCAGTGTAGCGGCCATGTTTGTTGAGAACATGATCGCTAATGGCTGCCTTGCCGATATCGTGTATCTTTGCTGCAAATTCCAAAATATCCAATTGTTTAGCTGGCAGGCCGAATTCCTTCCCTAGTAAATAGGCGAGTTGGCTTACATCATCAGAGTGCCCATTTGCGTGTGGGTCCCGCATTTGCAGGATCGTTTTAATGAAGGAGATCAAGTTTGAATCTTTCATGGCTCTGCTACGTTATCCTTTGGGAAAACAACCGCATTGCAAGAATCATTCTTGCAATGTAGATTTGAATAACCATTCTATTTTAATTCCTGAAGGTTTTTAGCAATGCCAACGGATTTGAAATTATTCGCCATCTCCTTCCAGCCAGGTGGACATGTATTCGGGTTTTTCCATTTCGAGGGCGTGCTGTGTTAACTGCAGCGGATGAAAAGTATCGACCATGACGGCGAGTTCCTTGGTTTCAGTCTTGCCGATGCTGGCCTCTGTCATGCCGGGTTGCGGGCCGTGTGGCAAGCCAAAGGGGTGCAGGCTGATGTCGCTGCGGTCTATACCTTTGCGGCTCATGAAGTTACCTTCGGCATAATATAAAACTTCATCAGATTGGATGTTGGAGTGGTTGTAAGGGGCAGGAATGCCTTCGGGGTGATAGTCAAATAGGCGTGGGACGAAGGAGCAGACGACAAAGTTATGTCCGTCAAATGTCTGATGGATGGGCGGCGGCATATGCAGGCGACCCGTGATGGGTTCAAAGTCTTCGATGTTGAATATCCACGGGTAGAGATAGCCGTCCCAGCCGATGACATCAAAAGGATGATGATCGAGCACATGGCGGGATAATCTGTCGCGCACTTTCACACGGACTTCAAATTCGCCGCGTTCGGTGTGGGTTTCTATTTCTTCCGGGACTCGAATGTCTCGCTCGCAATATGGGGAATGTTCGAGCAGTTGTCCGTAGTTGTTGCGGTAGCGTTTGGGTGGTTCGATCTGGGATGGGTTTTCAATGGTGAAGAAACGTGCTTCGCCATTTAATTCCATTTGCCATGTGACGCCAAAAGGAATGACGATGTAATCACCTTTGCGGAAGGGTAGGTTGCCAAATTGACTTTTGAGGACTCCTTCGCCTTCGTGAACCCACCATGTTTCGTACGCTTGAGAGTTGCGATAGAAGAAGTCCATGCTGTCTTTGGCGCGGGAGATGCCGAGGATGACGTCGGAATTGCCGAGGAGTGGAATCCGCGCGGTGACAGGATCAGGCCCGAGCGGGGTTTGATCGGTGGCAAAGGCGCGGTGGCGGATGGGGCCAAAGTCCACATATTCGGGTTTGGCGGGGCCGAGGTCTTCTGTCCTCTTAACGCGTGGTGGCAGGAAGTGATGATACAAAATGGATTGGATGGAGGAGAAGCCTTCGAGCCCCATGACTTCCTCACGATATAGTTTGCCGTCTGCTTTTTTGAATTGGGTGTGGCGTTTGTGGGGAATGTTGCCAAGTTTATGATAAAAGGGCATTTCGATTCTCCTTGTCTAAAGTTAGTTTGCTATCAAAACGTATGTGTGCGGACCTTTAATTTTTGACTGGGTAAGCGCTTCATCCGCTTTTTGCTTAAGTAATTCGCCTGTGAGAGATGAGCCGCCAGAGTGACTGCTTGCGCCGATTTGTAAGGAAAAGGTGAGAGCATCATCCACCTTGCTTTTGAAAATGGAAATTAGGCGCTCACAAACGGTTCTTGCTCCAGCCTCATTGGTGGTTGGGAGCAGAACATATAAACGATTGCCAGTCATTGATGGGATATCAACGGAGCGAATGTGAGAATTGATCTTGGCAGTGAACGTAGTGTGCGCTTTTTGAAGAGCTTCTTCATCCATTGCGGATGGCGTTGCTTCGATCTGGAGCAGGGATAAAGGCATTGGATATCGCTGAGATCGGGAGATTTCATAATCGAAGAGAATTTCGAATACATCTGAACTGTATACTTCTTCACCTCGAGACATTAATTTTCTCATCATGCGCTCCGTTGTTATGGATTATAGATCACGACACTTTCCTGTTCGTTCGGGTCATTGCGCGCTACCACGGCAATGACTTCTTCAGTTTCGCTTAAGTTCACGGGTTGATGCGGAAGGTTGGCAGGGATGAAAAGGAAATCCCCTGCTTCGTTGATGCTGGAATGTTCCAAATTCTCACCGTATTTTGTTTCGGCACACCCCTTGACTATGTAAATCGTTGTTTCGTACCCATTATGATAATGAGCAATGGCCTTGCCACCGGGAGGGATGACAACCAGATGCATACAAAGATGTTTCGTTCCGGCGGTTTGGGCAGAGATGCCTTCAAAGTTTGGCAGTTGCTGCTTGGAAATAAAGGTTTCTTTTGGTCTAACCGTAACGATCTTGTCTGTGGACATGGATTCCTTTTTATGGGTTAACAGTAATGGATTGGATTAAAGAGTCAAGCAAGGTGAGGGATGGTTGGAATGAGTCTGGGCTGGCTGCGGTGAGGGTATCGGTAATGCCTTGGTAATAGGCTGTCAGCGCGGCTGTGTCTGTGATATCGCTCGGGTAGGGATTGGGCAGACCATCTGCATTGGGGTTTTCTGCTGTGGATTGTAACGGCAAATAGACTGGGAATAGCGCCGCGATAAAATATTTCCCATCACTGGTCAAGCCTTCATAATGGTAAAAGCTATTATCCTTTAAAATAGGGCCGGGAAATTGAGCATACTGGGAAATCATGCTTAAGCCATTTCCACTTTTGAACGGAATAAATTTTGCCTGTGCCGCATATTGCTGTGCCGCCGCTCCGTTGAATGGAACGGTGGGTAGATTGTCATTTGTGAGCGGTGTAGCTGGGCTAGCAAGAAGCGCCTGTAAACGTGTGAAGCTGCTTTCCGCCCACGAGTTGACAGCAACGTACTCGGCTGCT
>Ga0075156_10001442_pt1 | contig 12942 bp, 6 predicted proteins | sample JI81AbrownDNA_FD_70966 | JGI IMG/M metagenome (GOLD analysis project Ga0075156, IMG submission 70966) | Wastewater effluent complex algal communities from Wisconsin, to seasonally profile nutrient transformation and Carbon sequestration -... | ecosystem: Engineered > WWTP > Effluent > Algae...
GCCTTGGGCTTTGACCATCAATCGTGCGGTGATGTTGGGCGCAGCCGCGCAACTAAAAAAACAACTGTTGTGGGTGTAATAATTGATAAACACATCATAATCACCCATGCTGACCTTGCTGGCAGCCGTATACGACTCTTCTGCTTTGCCGCTGGTGGATGACTCTGCCGAAAAAAAGCCATTGGGCGTGGTGGTGCCTTCCCAAGGGGCGTATACCGCACCATTTGGCTCAGAAATCAGCAAATCTAGATCGGCATTGGGATCATCCCATACCAATTTAAAGGCAAAATTGCCCTCTACCTTGGTCGATGGCTTGACCTGCCCCACCAACAACTGATTGACAATACTCGACCAACTCACCGCCGCTTGATTCACCGCCAGCTGCTGATACAAGGCCAGATCATCACTATTGGTTTGCTCTTGGGTAGGCAAATAAATCCCCAGCCCATTGGCATTCTGATAGCGTGCATCTGCTTGTGCGGTGGTATTGAGACTCAAGGTGGTACTCGCGGCAATCGCAGCTTGCAGGTTGCGAATCTGGCTTTTGATCGTGGTATTGCTGGTTTGGGTGTGTAATGCGGCCAAAAACGTCCCAAAATCAAGATGTCCCGGCTGATCAAACGACAATGCCGCTTGCTGTGCGACTTGGATATTTAGCCGCTCTTGGGTCAATTCAGCATTGAGCAATTCAGACAACGCCAACACCTGCTGATGAACGTGCTCAAACTGGGTCAAGTCATACATCACCTTGGTGGTGACATCACGGTTATTGGCATACGACTGACTGTAGCGATTGATGATCGTTTGTCCGAATTGTGGCGCGGTCATGCTTGGCTTGGCCACTAAGTCTTTTAAAATCAGATGATAAGGATCGCCCGTACCAGGTTCGACTTCTGGAGACGCCACCAACACCTTGGTTTGGTTACGCAGTTGATAGGCAATTTCATACATGCCCATCAGGCACGCATCAAAGTTGATAAGCGCCAAATCACCCACTTGGCTGAGTGCATTACTAATGTCGGCAAAGCTCATGTAACTGTTGGACGTTTCGTCTTGCAGTGCACCTTTTTGGATACCACCGGTGCTGCGCAACGTTTTCCAGCCATCACCATGTGACCACAGCACCAAGGCATAGTTTTTGGCGGGATAGTTTTTTTTTGCCCATTGCACAAATTCAACAAGGGACAGTGGCTCGGCCATATTGACGTTGCGTCCCATGTATTTGAGGCTGGTCACTTGGCTGGGTCGGTTATCTTTGACGATTAAACCACGTTGCGTGTGGGTGCTGCTCAGTGACGAGTACAGTGGACTAAAATCGGCTTGTGCGACGATATTGATCTGATTGCTTGAGCCGATTTGCTCCATTTCGTTGAGATCAGCCATGGCCGCTTCAGACAAGTTGTTGTCTGCTGCCATATACACCATGTAAGTCCATTCTTTGGGGGTGCTTGGATTGGGGGTCACGGCAGCACTTGGCGCACTACTCCCTCCCCCTCCACAGCCTGCAATCAGCAGACTCAACCCCACCATCACACCCTGCTTGACTGATATCCCTGTGCGCATTTGAGCGACCGTTACGTCTTGTTGGAGATTGCCAGTGTAGCGGATCTCGCCCGCTAAAAAAGATCGGTGCTATACAAATTAATCCAATCGATGCGCATCGATATACAATACATCCGCCGACACCGTCACCCCCTGTACCGTGCTAACGCCCAGCACAATCACTTCGTCAATCCAGCCGTGTTGCTGGACTTTGACTTGCTCAGCCAAGCCTTTGAGTTGGTGTTGGGCAAAGGCGCGTGACTGCGGATGGCCGTCTTGTTCGCTATAAAAACAAAACACATAGTGACGGCGTGGATGACTATACGACCGTGCATGGGTCACCATCGCTTCATGTAATGGCACACCGAGCGGATGCCGCCGCAGCCCCAAGCTATAGCCCAAACGCCAACGCGATGCACGAGACTCATCGACCAAACATGATAGCAAGGTTCGGTAACTTGGATTGACTTCACCGCCTTGCTGAATTTGCTGCTGGATCACCTCAAGCAGGCGCTGCCGATAGGCAACGGCCAGCTCATCCCACGATTTGCCGGTTTGCCGCATCAACTCAAAGGCAGCACGCGCACTTGCTGGCGTGGGTGGTGCCAAATCTGGTGATGGCTCATCCATCAGCCCTTGTGCAATCAACGACTGCTCGACTTGGCGTGCTTGGGCAAACACACTGCCATCTTCAATAAAACGCTCAAGCAATGCCGATTCTGACTCGTATTCAATATCGTCTTGTAAAATCACCGCCTCTTGATAGCGCAAAAATGCCAGCAGATCTTCAAAATTATCGAGCACTTGGATCATGTGCCCAAACTCTCCTGCGGCGATAAGTTGCACAGGATTCCGATCCAGCTCTAGCACACTGTCTTCATGGTAAAACGCAGAACCATAATGATGCAGTACAGGCACCCATGCCTCACCAACAGGCTCGACAGCACAGGTCACACATATTTTGTAAATCCGCTTGATGGGTGCACCGTCGAGCATCAACTCACGCTGACATGCCGGATCAAGATAGGTGGTTTTTCCACTGCTGATCCATTGCTCAGCACGTTCGAGTTTTTTGCGGGCTTTGGGCAGTACCTGTTTACGAAAACTCGCCCATTGCGGTGCAATCGGTTGAGACTCATCAATCTGTAATTCGGGCAACGCAAATAAAATCAAATGCTCACGAAAGCGAATGGCATAATCACACAACCGGTCAGCCTCACCGGTGCGGGGTGGTTGATAGGCGCGAAACAGCCCATCCCAGCCCCAAGGTCGAAAGAAGGCCTGTTTAAAAAGAGCAGCCATTTGCTGTGGAATTTGGCTGGGTGGCAACAAAATAGATTGCACAGATGCTGCGCGAGGATGCGTTTGCGAGACTGCATTCATGACGGTTGGCTCGTTGTTGTGTTGTTATCGGCGTCGTCAATTACGCCTAAGCTCCACCATGCGCCGGTGATCTGAGCACCACAACATCAAAACTGTAAGGCGATTGTGACGCCATTCGCCAAAATACACCGTTGTTGGACAGTTTAGGATGATGCTCGGCCACAACAATGCTTATAACGCCGCCCCGAACCACACGGACAAAACGCATGACGAGAAATGGGTAAGCTGCTCGCAATCGGTTGATTGACCACCTGCCCGACCGCATCACGTTGACCGCGATACACGCGCTCAGCTTCGGGTACCGCATAACCCTCGACATACGCGATGTCGGCCGCCACAAACTGCCCTACATCAGATTGAATCCCCAACACCACAATCTCATCCAGACACGGGGCTTGCTCTTGCGCATTAACTTGGCGTGCAAGCACCGGCAGCTCCTCAATCATCTGCTCACGGCTATAACGTTGTCCTGCGACTTGCGCATAAAAAAACAAAATATAATGCCGTTTGGCATGCTGGTAGGAACGCAAATGCACAATATAGCCATCGTTGTCGGCTGCCGCACTCATACCCGCTTGATTGATCATGGCTTGTGCCAAATGCGCCTGTGACACGATGGACTCATCGGCCAACAAATCCCGCAAATTGACCCGATCCACCGCATGATCATCGTCTTCAAGCAAGGCTTGCTTGGCATAGTGCGCATAATGCCCAATCAATTGTCGCCACAAGACGGATGTGTCCCATGCCTGATAAAAGGCTTTGGCTGGCTGCTCACGCGCCAACAACAACAGTTTGGACTCTTGATATTTCAAGTGCTGCATCAGCCACTCATGCTCCAGCATTTTGGCTTGGCGAAATGGCTGTTTGCAGTCGATATAACGCTCCAGCAAATCCAACTCAGAGGCATAATCCTCATCCAAACACAAAATCGCCCGCCGGTGAAACTGCAAGAAATCAAATAAATCCGCAAAGCTACACAACTGCTCAATCAGGGTGGCAAAATCACCCAAGCTATACACCAGCAAGGGGTTTTCTTCTTCATCCAATACAAAATCTTCGGCATAAAATCGCGCGCCATAGGAGTGCAAAATCGCTGAAAATTGATTTTTCCACAGTTGCTCATAAGCACCGGTAATACACAGTTTATAAATCTGTGCTGGCTGTACCACCAATGGCTCGGTACAGGCCACATCCTGATAGAGCACCGTTTGGCTGATATGTTGCTCAAGCTCACCGAGCCGTCGTCGACTATTGGGCAAGGCCACTTTGCGAAACTGCGTCCACTCGGTCAGCAGGTCAAAATGGGCATCAAAAGTGGCTTGATGCACATCGATCAAGATCAAGGTGCTGCCAAAACTCAAGGCATAATCGCAAAACCGCCGCCCTTTGCGAGTGGTGCTGAGCTGATCCATCGGCAAGTACAAGCCCTTGATCAGCCACGGCTCAAAAAATGAGTCGGCAAACACCGCATCTAATGCTCGTGGGTCGTCCTTGACGACAGCAGGGCGCACAGGCATAGCAACACCATCACAACAAGGTGAAATCAAACTACAGAATCAGCGGTTAAGATGCTAGTCCGTGGCGGCTACAGGGATGAATATGTAGATGAACTGGATCGCATCATCGGCCATCTTGTGGTGGACGTGAGCGATTTGAGTGACACCACGCCCATCGTGAGGGTTCAATCGTGCCTGTCCGTACCACCCGACAGTGCCAAAACAAACCGCCATCGAGCTGTTTGCGCAGTTGAAATTGCACCACCGGATAACCCAACACGGCTCGATCTGAAGTGGTGCTGTAGATCTGTGCAGGATGGCTGATGATACGCGTGACTTTGAGCGTATTGTTGCCACTGTTATATTTTTCAATCAGTTGCTTGATTTTTGCATCATATATTTCATTTATTTTTTTAAAAAAAGGGTGTGCAAGGCACACCCCCATCACACTTACCAACCGAGCGCCTGTTGCTGCGCCACAATCAGCTCGCGGATGCCGCCTTCGGCCAGCTCAAGCATCGCATTACACTGCGCGCGATTAAACGGCTTGCTTTCGGCGGTGCCTTGCAACTCAATAAACTCACCCGATTGGGTCATCACCACATTCAGATCCGTTTCGCACTTCGAGTCTTCTTCGTAGCACAAGTCCAGCAGGGCATCGCCTTTGTACATCCCTACCGAAATGGCTGCCACCAAGCCCTTGAGCGGATCATGCGCCAGCTTCTTTTGCTTCATCAATACGCCCAGCGCATCAACCAGCGCCACCGCCCCACCAGTGATCGCCGCGGTGCGGGTGCCGCCATCGGCTTGCAACACATCACAGTCGATGGTGATGGTGTTTTCGCCCATTTTTTTCAGATCCACCATTTGGCGTAAACTACGACCAATCAGACGCTGAATTTCTTGGGTACGACCGGTTTGCTTGCCACGCGAGGCTTCACGATCATTGCGGGTATGAGTGGCTCGCGGCAACATGCCGTACTCCGCCGTCACCCAGCCTTGACCGGTGCCTTTGAGAAACCGTGGCACACCACTTTCAATACTGGCGGTACACAGCACTTTGGTATCACCAAATTCGACCAATACCGACCCTTCGGCATGACGGGTATATTGACGGGTAAACCGTACAGGACGTAATTGGTTGGCTTGCCGTTGATCAAAACGCATCATCAATCCTTATTTATTGAGAAAACACAACTTTTGCTTTCAACACCCCCTGATTATAATCAGTCTATGTAGCGAAGTGGCGACTCGCTATAAAAAAGCCACGTTTTGCCCATACTGCACTGAATCAGTGATTTCTGCCGTTTATCTTAAAGTTGCTTCGACAGCCTTGCGGGCATGGGCATAATCCGGCCAAACGGGTGTGTTTGTGTATACCGATTGCTACATCCTGTGAGCAAGGTGCAGCCTTATTGCAGACATTACAATAATGCTGTGGATTTCATATGCACGTCGCCGTGCCTTGGTAACATCACCACTGGATATTCAATTGATCTTGCGGTTCTGGGGAAATTTCATGCGCCAAGCCTTGTGGCCTTCGTCTCTGGCAATCAGCACGCAGCGAACACTGTTATCTGTCTTGCTTGCGGGGCTGGCTGCAACTAGCCACGCCTATACGATTCCCAGCCCTGGTGATCGAATCACCAACATCGCCAGCGGTGATTTTGTCGATGCGTATGGCAATGTCCAAGTGATCAACTCCAATCCGGTCGAATTGACTGTGACGGAGGTGCGTGCGTTGCAGCTGATCCGCGACCAACAACAACTCGGCTTAATCGGCGGCCAAATCAATTTTCCACACACCCTGACCAACACCGGCAATATTGCCGACACTTATCAGTTGTCACTCAATCAACAAGTGGGTGATGATTTTGATCTGGCTGGCCTTGCTGTGTATGTTGATCGCAATCAAGATGGCTTGCCCGACGACAACATCAATTTACTCACCAACGGCAATACCATCAGCTTAAATGCCGGTGAAAGTCTCCAGCTCGTTGCCACCGGTAGCATCCCCAGTGACCGCAGCAACGGCAACAATGCCATTTTCACCCTCACCGCGACCAGCACGACACCAGTGAGCCCACCGAGCAGTACCGTGACCGATACCACCACCGTGACCACTGGTGCGGTGATTGGCGTGGTCAAATCTCAAAGCGTCTCGACCGGCGTGCAAGGTACATTGATTACCTATACCTTGACCTATAGCAATACGGGTAATGACGCGGGTGAACTGCGCATCACCGATTTACTCAATGAATCTGAACTGGCCTATGTCAGCGGCAGCGGGCGCTTTAGTAATGGTACCGGAGCACTGACCGAAGCGGCGGGCGAAGCACCAGCCAATAGTGCCATTGATTATCAAGTGACCGATATTGGCAGTCAGCAGCAACTCGACATCATCATTGCCAATATCCCTGCCCAATCGACCGGCAGTATTAGTTTTCAAGTGCAAGCTTTAGGCGCCAGTGACAACACCATCGACAATACCGCCAACTATCGACAGTACAACGGTGGTTTATTAGTCAAAAACACCAATACCAACACCGTCACCTTTACCCTTCAAGAACAAGCCAGTGTGGTGCTCAACGTCACCGTGGGCAGTGCCAGCAACAACGGCAACCCCAGCAGCGCGCCAGACAACCTTCAGACCATGTTGTCGGTGAACGCTGGCAATGAAGCGTTGTTTAGCAACTATGTCTGGAACACCGGCGACAGCACCGATGTGTTTAATCTGACTCAACTGAGCAGCAATTTGCCCAGCTGTGCCAGCGTGCGTTTATATGCCGAAGACGGTCGCACCTTGCTGACCGATAGCAATGGCGACGGGGTGATTGACAGTGGGTCAATCGCCGCAGGCGCGATGCGAGCCATCAAAGTCGGCATCCGCACTACGGCGGATTGTCTGAGTGCAACGCCGATCACGGTCGATGTCACCGCAACCTCAGCCAACAATCCTAGCGTCAGCGATCCCACCCGCAACCAACTCAATGCGATTGTGCAAGGTGCAACGGATCTGTATAACCAAGACAATTCGGGTAAACAGCCACAAGGCGTTGATAACGCCGGTGCTGCATTTGTCAGTCAAACGGTGAATGCCCAATACCAAGCCACCTTTCCATTGGTGGTTGCCAATATTGGCACGCAGCCCAACAACTATGTCTTGATCACCGATGATGACGGCTCGCTCGATCCGGTCAACAATACCAACGATCTACCCGCCGGTTGGAGCGTGCAATACTTTGCCGCAGCAACACCAGATTGCACCACACTTGGCGCTCCGATCACCAACAGTGGCCTCGTGGCTCCCAATGGATCAGTCAACTATTGCGCCGTGGTCACCGCGCCAGTGGGGACAGCGCCGAGCACCGTCCCGCTATGGTTTGCGGTGCGCTCACCAATCAATGGGCAAAGTGATTTGGTCAAAAACCAAGTGGTGATTCCGACACAACGCTTGCTGTTACTTGAGTCTGATCAAGAAAGTCAGGTCGCCGTGGGGGGTACCAATACCTATCTCCACGTTCTGACCAACACGGGTAATGTGGTCGAGGGTGCCAATGTTGGAGATCTCACCATCAGTCTCAATGAGACTCACGCCAATGGCTTTATTCACACCGTATACTTCGATGCCAACAATAACGGTGCACTAGACTCAACCGACCCGATCGTGACCGATATTGCAACACTTGGGGCAACCAACGGTGCAGTCGGCCTTGCTCCTAACGAGTCGATTCGTCTATTGGTCAAAGTGCAAGCACCCAATACAGCCACGGATGGACAGGCTGGCCGTGTGATTCTCTCCGCCGTTCCCAATACGTTGATCAATACCATCGCAGCCAGTACCGTCACCAATATTGACCAAACCCGTGTTGCCGTCAGTCAGTTGCGACTGCAAAAACTGCAAGCGATTGATATCGCGTGTGATGGCGCTCCTGATACGCCGTTTTCACTTGATCCTGTTCAAGTCAAACCAGATCAATGTGTGTTCTATCAAATTGTGGCATACAACCAAAGCAGCCAGCCCGCGACCAACGTGGTGATTAACGATGTTGTGCCGGCCTTTACCTCACTACAAGTACCACCGCTGCCGTCGGTGAGTCAGGGCAGTATTCGTGTGGGCAGTGCCAATACCAACGGTGCCAGTGGTGCGATTATTGGTGATCTAGGCACGATTGCTCCTCATGCTTCTGCATCGATGCAATTTAGCATCCATGTTCAACCCTAATCGCCGGACTGCCTAGGAAGACGAAATGAGCCAGATTAAACCCTCACTTCACCGCTCCTTGCAGCGTTTGCATCCGCTGGCACTGGCTATCCTCAGTTGCTGTGTGGTCAGCGCCCATGCAGCCACCGCATCGAACCCGTTGCCCAGTGCCATCATGCCTGCCGCAGGCAGTGTCATCAGCAACATGGCGCTCGGTGAATACATTGAAGAAGGCTCGACGGTTGTCCAAACCAGTCGCTCCAATTTGGTCGAAACCACCATTATTCCCACCTACGCGTTCCGCTTGGATGCTAATCGCAGCCTTGAAGGGGTGGCGGGGCAGCTGGTGTATTTTTCCCATGAACTCAAAAACACCGGCAACGTGGCTGATCGCTATCAACTGAGCATCACCGACCCTGCCGGTGGGATTGAATATGCCGACGAAGCCATCTACCTCGACCGCAACCGCGATGGTCAGCCCGATGGTGCTGCGCTCACTTTGGCACAACTTGCCGACATCAATCTGCAATCCGGTGAGACGCTCGGCTTGCTGGTGGGTGCCACCATTCCGCTCGGCACCGCTGCCGCCACCTACGCCAACTCATTGCAGATTAGTGCCACCTCCAGCGGTGACAATACCTTAGCAACGTTGACCAACAACGACAGTGTGGTGGTGTCTGGCAATGCGGTGATCCGCGTGCGCAAAGCCTTTTCGCTCAGCCAAGCACCCAACGGCACCGTACTGACCGTGCGTTTGGTATACGAAAACATCAGCAGTGTCAGCAGTGGTCAAGTCACCATCACCGATGATTTATCGGCAGGCAAACTGCTGTATCAAAACAATAGTGGAGCATGGTCAGAAGGCAGCACGGTCTCCGACGCCACCGGTGGCGATAGCGCCGGACTTAATTATGAGTACAACGGCACCACCCAAACCGTGACCGCCATCTTGAGCAATATTCCGGCCAATAGTACCGGCATGATTAGCTTTAATGTGGCGATCAACTCCCTGCAAGCGGGCGATATTCCCAATCTTGCTGGGCTGGTCTACGATCCCGACAATAATGCAGGCACCCCCAACAACGTCACCACCACCTCCAACACCGCAGTGGTCAACGTCCCTGCGCTGTATGGTGTGGTGATCAACGCGATCAGCGGTAGTGCCAGCCAAGCACCCGCCGACAACCTGCAAACAGTCGCCTCGGTCAATCAAGGCGGCACGGCCACCTTCCAAAACTATGTGTGGAATACGGGCAACAGTACCGACACCTTTAATTTGAGCATTGCCAGCAACACCTTACCCGCAGGTAGTGTGGTGGAATTTTTCCGTGCAGATGGCGCGACACCAATCCTCGACAGCAACGGCGATGGCATTCCCGATACCGGCTCAATGGCGGTGGGTGCGTCGTATCCGATTGTGGTAAAAGTCCGCTTCCCCACCACGCAAACCGATCAACCCGCCCAAGACTACAGCGTTTTCCCGCAAGCACAGTCGATCAACAGTGCTGCAGCAGTCGATACCGTGGAAGATCGTACCAACCAAATCGTGTCGCAACTCGTTGATCTCGCCAACACGCTCCCCGCAACAGGCGTGGGCAATGGCAATATCGACAATGCCGGTGCTCCCCTCAAAACCTTGACGGCCAATGCAGGGGGCACGGTGATTTATCCGATCACCGTTGCGCATACTGGCACCACCACGCGCTACAGCTTGGCCGCAGATGCCGATAGCAACTTTAATACGCTGAATTTGCCTGCGGGTGTTTCGGTGGTGTTTGCGGAGAGTGTCGGTGGCTCGTGCGCCACAACTGGTGCGATTGTAGGGCAAACCCGCGCACTCAATGATGGTGAAACCCAAACCCTCTGCGCCATCGTCTCGGTTGCCACAGGCACACCCGCGATCACCGCAACGCCGTTGTATTTTCGAGCATATAGCCCGACGTATGTCAGCAACGGCACAGGGACACCCACCAATGCTGGCTCTGACATCATCAAAAACGCGCTGACCATTAGCAATAATGCGGCCGCTCAGCTGTTGTTTACCCCCGATTTGCGCGGTCAAATAGCAGCGGGTGGGACGATTGTGTACACCCATACGATTGTCAATCAAGGCAATACCCTGATCAACAACACGCAACCATTTGCTGTGACCAACAGTCAAGCTGGCTTTACCACCACCTTGTATTACGATGCCAACGACAATGGCACGTTTGAATCCACTGATCCGATCATCACCGATTTGGACAGCTTTAGCAGTAACGGTGCCAATGGTTTGGATGCCGGTGAAAGCATCCGGATTTTTGCCAAAATCCAAAATGATGGGACGGCGTTGCTCGGCAGTGAAAACAACACCCTGATCCGCTTACTCGATGGGACGGGCGTCGAGCTTGGTCGTGTGCTCGACATCACCACCATGAGCAACACCTTGATTCGTCTCACCAAAATGCAAGCGCTTGATACCAACTGTGATGGTACAGCCGACACCGGCACCTACACCACCGCGACCTTGCCCATCCAACGCAACAGCAATGGACAAGGACAATGTGTGTTGTATCGTTTGACAGTGCGCAACGAGGGCGACACCGCGATTGGGGCGTTCAATTTCCGTGATAGCACGCCTGCCGGTACGGTGATGCGCATTGCACCGAGCTGTGTGAGCTGTACCAGCACCTCAGCACCCGCCACCGGCGATGTGGGCAGCGTGTCCGGTCAAGTGCCCAGCATTCCATCTAGTGCCAGTTATACCTTCAACTTTGGCGTGCAGTACAACGGCCGTTGATCGATTCAGCGACAAACTTCAGGCTTTACACCGTGTGGGTGTAGAGCCTTTTTTTGCACTGGTAAATACATCACAACAAATGCCGTTTTTGCGCTTCAAACACCGCTTCACCACGCGAAGCCACATTGATTTTTTTGTAGATCCGCTTCACATGCGTAGCCACGGTATGCGGTGACAGGTTGAGTAATTCCGCAATTTCTTTGTACAGCAGTCCTTTGGCGAGCAGTTGCAACACTTCCCGCTCCCGATCAGACAGTTGGCACTCATCGACTTGCTCAGGCTCTTCGGCCTGAATCATCTGAAAATGTCCCAGCAATCGTTTGGCGATTTTGGGGCTAATCGGTGTGCCGCCGTCCTCAAGTGCACAGATCGCCGCGGCGATTTCCATCCCAATCAATTTGTCTTTTTGCAAAAAACCATCAGCACCATATTGAAAGGCTTTAAACACCAAATCATCGTTACCCCATAGCGACACCACCATTTTTTTGCATTCAGGATAATGTTGATGCAACCAACGGATCAGATCAACGCCTGAGCCATCGGGCAAAGACAAATCAACCGTGACCAAATCCGGCTGATGCTGCTGCAAATGATGGCGAGCATCGGCCAAATTGTGCGACATACCGGCAATCTGATAGGTGGCTTGATTGGCAAGGGTTTTACTGAGGAACTCACAAAAGGACAGATCGTCATCGACAATCCATAAGCGCCGAGGGAGATCGGAAGATGCAAGACTCATGGTTGTGACTCCAAAACAGCAGGATGTTGATCAATCGCGTCATAATGTGAAGTACGCACACGGATCAGGATATGGTGTTCGCGGTCTTGTTGCCAACTGACCGAACCATCTAGCGACTGAGCGCGGCGCTGCATATTTTGCAAACCTCGACCATTCATGTGGTGCGGATGCTCACGCATCCCATCGTTGTGAATATCAATCGCCAGCTGCTCCGGACTTGGGTGAGAAAACTCAACCCGTAATTGGGTCGGATCACTGTGTTTAAACGCATTGGTGACTGCTTCGCGCAGCATCCGCGTGAGGTGATGGTATTCAAAAGCCGACAAAATCCGCTCTTCATCCACAGTCACGATCCAGATCAGTTTGGCTGCGGTCGCTTGGGTACGTTTGCTGGTTTCGAGTCGCCAGTTGGCCAGCGCCTCACCGAGCATCAACTCCTCGCCATCCAAACTATTGAGCAAATTGCGTAAATCATCCAAAGTGTCGCGCACAATCGCTTGTTGATCAGGCGCACTTTTTTGCAGCAAATACAACAGCCGTGCGCCCAAATCATCGTGGATATCGCGTGCAATGCGCTCACGCTCCAGCCGCGCCCCTGTATCCCGCGCTCGCGCCACCGATAAAGCCAGCTCCGCCAACTGCAACAGCATATGCATGGTTTTGAGATCGTGGCGCACAAACAACCGCTGCCCCCGCGCTGCATGATGCAAGCACAACATTTGTGGTGCACTGTGATCGCTGCGCAAATCAGGCATAAACAACAACTGCCCCGACTGTTGGATGGAGGTGATTTGTT